>Ga0182741_1002448_pt1 | contig 21582 bp, 10 predicted proteins | sample eDN5th37CBELigOP_FD_128874 | JGI IMG/M metagenome (GOLD analysis project Ga0182741, IMG submission 128874) | Enriched Organic Plus compost microbial communities from Emeryville, California, USA - eDNA 5th pass 37_C BE-Lig OP (version 2) (version 2) ... | reverse complement strand
TGGGCCTGGCGCCCGTATTCAGAGCTCTTCGTCATTTGCCTGCACTTGAAACCCTTGATGTGTCATCCGACACCGCATCTGGAGGAGGTGCTATGCTGATTGGTCCAGGCATCACAGCCGCAACGGAACTGGCATTGCTGCTCAAGAACGCCCGCAGCTTGCGACGACTGGATCTCAAGAATGTAGGGCTTGGGCTCACTGGCCCCGCTGTGACATGCTTCGCAGAAGGCTTGGCGCATGCACGTACGCTGCAAGAGCTTGATCTCAGCAATAACGACCTCTCGGCAGAGTGTATCCGCACGATTTGCGGAGCCTTGGTATACCAACAGCGCAGGATTGAAGCTGAATCGAAGGATGATGCCGAGGGCAACACTGCAGTTGGAAGTAAGCTCGATGTACCCGTCCGGAAGGATGACCTTCCGACTTGTATAGGCGATTTAGCAGCCGTTTCAGGATTGCCCGTACTCAAAAAGCTTGCACGTGCGGCAGGATCTCGACTCGCCCGTGCCTCAACCGATGTGATCCAGGCGTTGAAGCAAACCGACCAAGAACTCCGAGGCTCAGATGCTACGAACGAGTTTCCGGCATCCGAAAGACTTGACGATTCAACAGATCCCAAGAATCGGTCAGAGCGTGCAGCCAAGCCGCCAGCTGCTGAATCCGGCCCAGACTCTTCCAAGCACACGCGAAAACCCAAATTCCGCCCAACGTGTCTGAAAGTTCTGAATCTGTCCGGTAACGGTTTCCGCAGCCCAGGTGCGTTATTCCTCTCCATCCTTTTACGCGGAGGGTATCCACTGCAGTCGCTTCGCGTACGGCGCTGTGACATCGGCTTCGCGGGCTTTTGTTTGCTGTTAGATGCGATCTCCCAGCCGGTGAACCGGCACACTGCACCACACCCAATCGCTATGCCATCCTCGTTGAATGAGTATCAAAGCAAGCCTTTCGGAATGAGTGCGTCTCCAGGAGGTTTTGGTGGTGTACAATTCGGGCAACCAGCTCCTCCAAACGAGAATCACTATGCCTACCTCGCAACACAGTTGAACCGTACCGAAGGTGGCACCCTCTTGCAGGACCTTCCATTTGCTGCAGCAGATGATTACCATCGTCTTGTCTATCTCCAAAGACTTGATTTTGGTGAAAATCCTCTCAACACGAAGCCTTCGCTCTCTTACCAGCATGAATGCCGGCCAAAGCATGGAATTGGAGTGCCTCCACCACCCTCCGCATCGATTACTACACCATCTCAGGCGCCTTCAAGTCCCACGAAATCTGACGCTTCCAAAGCGGCCAATCATCCTACTCATATCGATAATCTCACCGAACTAATGGCGCTCGTGAAGGACGCCCTCATATCAATTGATGCGCTAAATAGCTATGTTCCCTCGTCTTTCAAATATGCGCCGTCTCTGAAGGTGCTTCAGCTAGATGGTTGCGGAGCGCATGATGAATTCTTGGTTGCTCTCTGTGAAGTACTACAGCTTGAGCAGTCTGACGCATCGTCTGGTAGAGAGTTTGATTCAATGCAGGGCTATGGATATCAATCGTTCTCGTACGATGCTGGGTTTAGGTCAACTGGTGGGAAAGTAAGTGGGAAGACTGCCCACTCAGAGAAGCGAACTGCAGGGGAATCGACGCAAGACAATGATGCATCCCGTGAAAGTCAGTCGATCGCACGAAAATCGATGCTGCTCTCGAATAATAATTTGAGATTGACGGATGCCGCCCTTGCAGGGAGTACAACACTCTCCGAAGCCGGGTTTAGCGGTTACATTGGCTCAGATAATGGGCGTACATCCCTTACACACCTCATGCTTGCCAAAAACAACTTCAAGCTGAGAGGCGCGGAGGCTTTAGCACGATATTTGAGCCATGCCCGTGATCTTGTTTCTCTCAATGTTTCGCAGAATCCCTTCGGGTCACTTGGCACCGCCCTGATTCTCTTGCAGCTGCTATGCGGCGAAAGTGACTGCTGTCCGAATCTTCGGTCCCTGCGCCTTGTCAATGTCGGCCTCGACCAGGCCGAGTTCCCTGCTCATAACCTACTCTCTGCCGTCACGATTGATAAATCCGTCCTTCAGCCTGAGAGCAAACCAATCGAGCGCCGAGCGGCAGGGAGCATCGCATTGAATACCAATGTCACATCCACGACAGTACCAGCATCAGTGCAGATATCGAATGCACGCGCCCAGCACACAGACCAAATAAGCCTGAAACGAGGTGCAAATCGTGCACCAGATCACTCCTCACTATCAGACTATTCTGTTAGCGTGAACTCGGTGGATTCTACGGCGGGAAAATCAACGATCCAAGAGCAACTAGGCTACTCAGGACCAAAAGTGAAAGCAGCTGTGATTCAAATCTTAACCAGGTACATGGAAATGGGTGCGAAGGCCACATCTCGTGGAAGAGCAGGAGCTGCGCCAGAGAGTCCTGCTTGGCTGACACCATGGCGCAGTCGGCTTGAGGACACGCTATCAAGGGGTACCCTCTCAGGAGATGCCATTTTGATGGCCCTGGTAGAATCTCGTCCTAATATTCGTAAACTCGGCATCAGTGGGAACCGATTGAGCTTCACAACTCAGTCTGTGACGATAAACATGGTGAAATTTGCGCGTAGACAATATTTGGCGAGTGTTCCCAAACAGCTTATCGAAAAGGTACGCGCGCTTCGTCCAATGCGAGAGCACCTTGCTCTCGTTGCTCGAGCTCTGGTCTCTAGTATGCGGCGCTTAGCTGAACTCCAAATGGTTCAGCGCGCCGCGCAGGAGAGCTTAATGCAGCTCATGGCGCTAGCACCCCCCCGAGAGCAGCGACGAAAGATGGCCCTCCATGCGCTACGAAACATTGCGCGAACCCGAGCGACTGAACTCTCGCTCGCGAACCAACAGGAGCGCGCACAAGAGGTCAGCTTCAGACGTAAAGTTGCGGCCCTTGAAGAAGAGATTCGACAAGTGGAACGCGAACGTGATCGTCTTGCCAATGAATGTCGTCGTGCTGAAAACGAGTTGCGTGTCCAACAGCTCAGCTTGCCCACAATCGAGTTGAAGATTTCGGAGAAGGCTGAGATGCTCGAGATGCACAAACTGAAGGTAGAGGCTGCTGTGCGCGAATTACCCAAATTCCGTCGAGCGCTTCTCAAGTTCATTAAGATGCTTGAAAGCGAGGAGGCTGCTCGACGTCAGGGAAAAAGCACACGCGGAATTGCAGCCGCTGCCGATGGTGACGCTGGAGCTGCTGCCGGGACAGGTGGTTCCAAGGCAAAGGATGATGACGATGATGAGATTGGGGGTGAGGATTTGGAGCTCGATGATGCCGGTGACGACGACGTTAAGCCACTGAATGCTGGAGGGCCTGGCCAGTCGCGAGGCTAGCCGTATTTAGAGGTTGTTGTGTCTTGTCCCGATGTACAGGTAGTGGCTTCGAGGCCTTGTATCATACAACTTCTTCAATTGATTGCTTTTAACCATGTGTGTTTACTGAACGACTATTAATAGATTACAAAGCTTGCTGTCTAAGTCGACGATCGCGGAGTGATTCAGTGCGGTCGGGAAACCTGTCCGGCAGCGAATGTCTCCCATCCAGTTTTCTGCAGTTCGAACAGAAATTTGGGGCTTGGAACTACTTTTCCATGCACTTTGATAAATGGGTAACAAACTAAGTCGTACGTATAAAATGTTTTCGAGATTGCATATGGCCTGGGCTCAACCCTAGTGGTATACTTAGATCTGCCATAGATGCACGCAATACCCCTCAAGACACCGTTTTCTTTGCCTCAACGTAACTCTAGCTCGAACGTTAAACACGCCCTACCGCATCATCGTGCTGGGACTGTCCGGTGCCGGCAAGACAACGCTATTTACTGCCCTCTCGCACGCTAAGGTCCAACCTGGACCTACAACAGCTGCCAATGCCGCTACATGTACGTAGTCTGGAGAGGCATGCAACCGCACCGACGCCTAGATTTTTGTGTTCAGCGCTTTGAACCATGGGATCTCGCATTACGAGAATCACTTGCTGACTCGGGGCGGGTATCTTCTAGATGCCCACGTGGGTACCATCGTATCATCTCCCTGTGCGACTGAAACACTGGCACTGATCGCGCACGCTGCCCATTCCTCTACCCCTCTAGTTGTTGCTAACAAACTCCCATTCTTGATGTATGATCTTCCGGGCGGTGATGACCATCGGCGGCTTTGGCGACCATTTTACAAAAGCACGGATCTTGTGATCTTTATGGTGGATTCTACAGATCCCAGCACCTTCGCCCAGGCCAAAGTATGTCTTGAAAGCTCATGTATACGCACGCTACACGTGTCTCATCCACATCGCTCCCTAAGGAACTGCTCCTAAACTTGCGCACCACCCCCTGTATCACATTTTAGGAGGTATTACATGGGCTAACGTATGAAGCAACGCTGGTTGGCGTCCCAGTCTGTGTCTTAATGCACAAGCAAGATCTGCCCTCAGCGGTTAGCCGAGAGATTATGGAAGAAGGTAAGTGCCAGCTCGTGATTGGTGGTTTGGAGATTACAGTGGTCGTAGAAAGAACGTAAGAATCGATCTCCTCCGCTGATTTTGACCTGCGCTCCCGTGTTTTCGCACCCTCTGTAGCTTTGGACATTGCCAAGCTCCGAACTTCTCAGCTCGGGCCAGTTGCCGTGATTCCTTCTTCTACAAACCAGCATCGTGGTCTTGATCAGTGTTTGGCATGGGTTGAATTAGCTCTAGTCGACCGACCTGCTGCTTCTACTCACGCAGCCACTCACTCACAATCAACCGCACCAGCGAGTGAAAACAGTGCCTCAACGACAGCAATTCCTGGTCCATTGGCAACTCCGAGTGCCACTACGACGAGTGCTGCCATTGGAAATACGACGGTCTCGTCTCCAGCCAACACGACACATTCCACAGATGCCACGACCAACGTGGTTCTTGGTTCCGAGATTATGGATGATGTGCCCAATGGTCCCGTCTCTACGACCTCTCAGCAGTCGAAGCCGGTCAGCTCTGCCTCTGCGCCGATGAATACGAACTCGGGTGGTCGGTGAATGCAATAAGATCAATCACGACCTCGCACGGGATGATAGTTTAGGCAGTCCCTATGGTGCTTAATGTATATAGACCCTATAATCGCGACATACAATACAAGCTTTTGATATTTAGGAAGTCTGGTTGTCGTTCGCGTAGCGCCTACGTTGCGATCAGTTAGGGCGCATTCGACTGATCTCAAGGTGTGTCAAATCGCTCCATCACAGCCTGATATACATGGCATGGGCATGGATTACCACTGATCCTGTTGTGCTAGCGTGCTCGCACAGTGATGGTGACCTCCCCCATTCCCCAGATTCTTCCCTCCAACCCCAATCCTGGAGCTTGAGCACATTTTCTGCATCGCGAAATGTCGGCTGCCGCAGCTGCCAACAAGGAAATAGCCTATTCGTTGTACATACTGAACAAGGCTGGTTCACTTCTGTACCAAAGGGACTTCCATTCTGTTCCACGACTCGACACAAACGACTACATTTTCGTGGGCTCGACATTCCATGGACTTCACGCGATTAGTTCGAGAGGAGTGGGTCCGGCGAGCTACGCTCCCAGCGCAGTCAAGGGCTCGTCGGGTGTAAATACGGCTGCCGGACCTTCTGCCACAACTTCGGGGTCAGGCTCAAGCTCAACTGGCGAAACAACAGGTGATACCAAGAAAGAGGGCAAAACATCTCAGGCGCCACCTACCATCGTGCCAGAACTAGCGGTGGAGGATACATATAAGGTTGGCCCAACACTCGACCAACTACCTATCACCGCGCTTCCAGGCATCACCTGCATTGAGACACGCGACTTCAAGCTTCAGAGCTACCAAACGTTAACTGGACTCAAGTTTGTCATGACGGGTTCCCCCAATCACACAGGCTTAGAGAGTATGCTGAAACAGATTTGTTTATTATATGTGGACTATGTACTAAAGAATCCATTTTACAAGATGGATCACCTCATTCGATGTGAACAGTTTGAGACTAGATTGCTTAAATATATCGCTTCCAAGCAAGGTGTGCCAGACAGGTGACGAGAGACACACTCTGCGTTTGCGATCGCGATGAGAGCGACCGAATTTGCACCAATGTAAATACACCTATAGACACCTGGTTATGCTCTGCGTCCAGCGAATGGCGATCGATTATATCCTGTCATCATCGACGTAGTAAGATGTAGCTGCGCTCACGTCGATGCCCAAATCTTTCAGTGCCATAGACATGTCCTCCATCAGCAGGCACGAACCACCAGTGGGATCGTTAGTACGGAAAGCATAATAGGACTGAGTATCCTTGATGATGGTGTGGAGCAACCTGTGGATAGCAAGACTGGCCATTTTGAGTCTAGAGTGAGGAAGTGAGGATGAGAATTGACGAGTCGATGTCAGGACTGTTCACACACGAAGGAAGCCGATAGCAAACAGGCCAAGGAATGAGGTGGACCGCTGGCATGAACGTACACAGTAGGATCTGATGTGTGGCAGCCAGCCTTGTTCAGGAAGTACTCGACCACTGGAAGCGGAATCGCGACGCCAACGTTGGATGCGCTGCTGGTGACAATTGCCTCACCTCCTGCAGCAGCAACATTCGTGCCTGTACTGGCGCCTGTCGTGGAACTACTGCTACCACCCGTGGCAGCGGCGCTGGCAGAACCAGCGGGCATACCGGCAGGATTGCCAGTCGCATCTGTAGCTCCAGGGGCGATGTGATCACGATTCTCGAGCGTCTCAAGCAAGGCAATAAGCTGTCTAGGCTGAATTTGTCGCTGCGCAGCGCGACTGGACTGACTCATTGTGGGTGAACTAGCTTATCCTTAGGTGCTGTGTAATATGATGCGAGATGCAGGTGTGTAGTCTAGGCGGATCCTGCGAACGGGACGAGACTGTACTTTCGGTCTCAGGTCACTCTTTGTTGAGCGTTATGCGATGGGAGATTCTAGGAGAGTGGCAGCTATACAAAAGGGTGCATATAATGCAGTACAGTATTATAAATTGACTGATGTTATGGGATTACTGCGTGCTAACCCTAAATGCTCATAAATCAATCCAGCGATAGTGAGAAAAACTTGAGTTATTTCTCCCCACCATATACGCTGAACTGGGCCCTTGCTGAGGCAGCACAGAGACACCAAGCCGCCAAACAGCTTGCACACCACATATCAACGTCCTGTATCGGCATTTTATTGGCGCTCCGCACACCATCAGCACATATCCCACCTCACAAGGCTCAGAGCCAAGGTCGCTGTGACGAACTGTGACAGAGTTGGCGACGCGTGTAGAGTAGGCGCCCCCGTGACCCGGCGCTTCAGCGAGCAGATACCCATCTAAGCGCAGATTTCGGGCAATAGGTCGAATTATACCAAGTTCACACCATCTTTCTGCAACAATGAGCAACAGTAACATTGACAGCAAACGAGCGTACCTCTTCCAGTCATCAGGAGGGGCACAACCACCCTCATATGAGCAGCGTCAGGTACGTCAGGGCGTGCCGAGGACAGCCGCCGATGTAGAGGCTATCCAACGCGACTTGGAGTCCATCCACGAACGAACCAATGCACGTCTCGACTCGATTACTCGGATGACGAGTGACTCCGAGCGCGTCACCGGTTCAACCTCCCAGGAGCTTGCACGACAGCAGGAAATGCTTAATCGTATCGAGGATACGATTGATCAGACCGATCACACCCTGTCATTGACGCAACGAGTCATAGATGGAATGACAAGCTTCGGTGGAGCAATCTGGAATTTGTTCTCGTCGCCGCCTGAAAGACCCACAGAGCAACAACAGCAACGCCGCCAGCAACAGCAGCATCTTGAGCAGCAGAGGCAGCAACTATCTCAGCAACAACAGCAGTACCAGCAACCACGACAGCGACCAACCCACCCTCCCTCACAGCAGCAGGATCCGTACATAGCTCGCTCACCCGGTGCTTCATCCGCAGGCTCATCTCCGAGGGCGAGCCCAGCTGCAGCCTCAAGTGGCACGGTGCGAGGAACACCGGCTGCTGCAGCTGCAGGCAACAGAAGCTACAACGACGAGGATGATTGGACGAAAGCGTTCGAAACTCTGAGTAGCCCAGGTTCTTCGAACTCAGCCACAGCAGCGTCTCAACGCATCTCAAACTCAAGAGAAGATGCGCTACGAACCGCCCTAGAACGCGCTCAGGCTATTCACGCCTCGCAGGACGAGAAACTCGATGACGTGGCCACCATGATGGGTCGTCTCAAGCAGCAATCGCTGATCATTCATGACCAGCTCGTTACGCAGGGAGATCAACTCTCACGAATCCAACAGAAGGCAGGTCAAACGCAAGCGAGAATGCAGGATCAGACGCGACGTGTTGCGAACATTCGTTAATAAACCTTTTTTCAAGTTAATCTCCCGAGTCCCGTGCGCAGGCCCCGCTTGTGCGCAGCTCTGAGCGCAGCGGGAAATTTTCAAATTCGAACTCACGAAGCCTTGAAACGCATTTCTCAGTGGATTTTCAGGTGAAGTTACCGCGTGTGTGGGTGGATAGCATGTCTGTTTTCTCGAACCATTCATCTGGAACCAAGCGTCTAAAGAATACGGCATCAATATTCAAGTTGGATAGTGCTGCAGTACCTTCATTTTCCAATATTCCAACCCCGTCCATTTCAGCGGGAATCCCTGGAACATCAGCTGTTGCAACAGGTGCCACACCGGGCCTGTCATCTGGTATGCTGGACATCACAGGGCAGATCCCTCCTGTTCATTTCCGCCACAAGTCACTCGATGAAACCGGGAATAACGTCGCAATCGAGGCTGAAAACACACATTTCCAACCTCGGATTCCGCAGGCGCATGGCTCCCAGGGCGACATGATGCATGGACGAGGCATGCCAGCACCGGTGACAATGACGAGAGCAGCACCAGCCGGCTCGGGCTCTATGATGGCAAAACTACATACCAAGCCCCCGTCGGGAAATTCAATGACCTCGCCACAGCGGATGCACCACAGCGCTGGTGCTGGAACAAACATTCAGCAACAGCAACAGCACCCACAGGAACGAACGAACCTTGCTACTAGGACTCTGCCTTCTACGCAAATGCAGCCGTCACAGCACAGTGCTACACCTGTTTCCCGTGAAGAAATCGAGAATCTACTTGGAGAAGCTCACAGAAGATTGGACGACACCGAAGAACACATGATCCGAAAGGTCCGAGAGTTGGTAGCCAACCTGCGCGAACAGATTAATAAGGCTGGGGAGCATGTGCAAGAACAACTCGACGATGTTTCTTTCTTGGACACTACACTTGAGCAGAACATCCGATCGGCCGTTAAGGACTTGCGAGTGAAGGCGACTCAGCTCGGACTTCAAGTCGGAGACAATGCTAACCAGTAGGCTATTGTTCAGTGAGAGTGCGCCTTACAATTTGTATTGGCAGCAGGGTGATCGCATCTTGACGCCCTCGACGAAGCACTGTCGAAAACACTTTGCCTGCTAGCTCCGTTCAAACTCAAAACAGCGACCCTACGGCACTGCAGATCTGCGACTCCACTAGAATCTTGTGGAGTAGCCCCTACCCAAACAAGCGTGCATGATCGTCGTGCACCCGTACAAATATTGAGCATTAGCAGCATACAGTATCCGCATCTAAGGCGTCTTATCGTGCTCTGACACCTGGTCACCAGGCAAGTAAGTGAGTTGAGTGGTTTATGGCTCGTGACTTGTAACTCATGACAGTCATGTTTGGGGCTAAGTTACATTCAATGAATCCTAGTGTATCAAAAAGACATGCTGGTCAGGCTGGTTCCCGTACCAGTGCATCGCTGATGATCCATCCGTTTGAGTCTGAAGCGGTAACGGTCTGCCTCCATTAAGAGAGACCAACTCGATGACCGGATGAATTCGCACTTCACTCCGTCTTCCGCGACTTGGACTGCGGCTTAGACTGCGGCTTAGGCTGCGACGGTGAAGTGGGCTCTGCCTTTGAGGAACTAGATGAGGACTCACTGCTCGAGGGGCTTTCGTTGGACGATTCTACCGAGAGGGATTCTCGTCCAGCACCTGCTTCATCGCCACCCTCACCCTGGTTCTTGTGCTCAGACTCGCTTTCAGCCTGGGCCTTGCGCGCCAGCACTTGGGTCTCCCTTTCCCTTTGCTTCATCTCGCGCAGGCGACGCTCACGCTCATCTGCCTCGCGTGAGCTCTCAAGGAACACTTGGGAGTAGTAGTTCACTAAGAGAATCAAGATGAGGGAGAGCGAACCAAGCACGTAGAGATGGATGTTCTTAGGATCTGCAAAAATTGCCACACCTAGGCACACCATGAGCGCGCCTAAGACAACATTAAGGATCTGGAAGCTGATCGGTCGGACGCCCGGCGTAAACGCCTCCATCACAATCGTCTCTGCAAGTGAACTCGACTGGGAGCTGCCTCGGGTTGGTCTACGTGGTTGGGGTGCGGACATGGAGATCTAGTTTCGAGTCCGAATGACTTGTGAATACAATATAAAGCAATCTAGTACGCTAGATTATGGAGGTAAGCCACGTGATGTGCCTATCTCGAGAAGTAGTATCCTACTGACTTATGCCAGTTCCTCGTTCACCTGGCACCTTTTCCTGACGTTTTCACTGGATGGTGGCATCGTTTAGCGGCCGCACTTGATGGCTGGAAGTTTAAAACGGAAATACATCACATATATGGCTTACTGCGCCAGCTGCCCCGGGTGACGCCCGCATCGAGCCCAATCCAGCTACGATCCGTTGGAAAAATCCGTTAGCTGATCATTCAAGATAAAAACCGTGAAAAGCATAGAAGCATGCTTGGCTCCGGCTCATTGAACACATCATTCCAAAGATCCTCGCAACAGGTACGTATTTATATCGTTTTGACTTTGAGTTACGCCCCGAAACCTACCTAAAATTGCATTGAACGCCGCGCCTGCAGGTCAAAATTCAAATTTGTGAACATGCATCCACAGACAGGACGACACACGCGGCGACATATCGACTGATAAGGACACAACCACTGATCCCTCACTCCGTATAGCCTGCTGCCGCGGCGGCAGCTGCTTCGCGTGGCCCCCTCGCCCGCTCTGGCGCCGGCGCAGGTCGCGGACGCCTGGGTGGCAATCCTCGTGCAGAGCTGAGTGAGGAGCAGCTCGAGGAGATCAAGGAGGCGTTCCGTTTGTTTGATTCGGATGACAGTGGTACGATTGACTTGCGTGAACTCAAGGCAGCCATGCGCGCCTTGGGCTTCGATGTGAAGAAGGAGGAAGCTCGCAAGATGCTCGCTGACGTCAATCGCGAGCCGACTGACCAGATCACGCTCGATGACTTCATTACCATGATGGCACCCAAGATGGTATGTTGCTCTGCTTTTGCATGGATAATCTGTGGCGGCATTTTGCCACCTCTCTGCGCCTTTCCTGCCGTCTTTGTTGCTTCCTGTGGTATCAAGGGCCTCGCAGGACTCTGTCCGTTACTTTGGGAATTGGCTTCATCGGAGGATGCTTTACCTACAGGATCACCAGCAATCCACTGTCCGAGTGCCAGCCCCCGCTTCAGGTGATTAGACAGATCTTACACACGCTGACTTACATCTATCATCACTCTTCTAGAGCGACCGCAACTCAAAAGAGGAAATCATGAAGGTGTTCCGCCTCTTTGATGAGGACAACACAGGTTTCATCACCTTCCGCAACCTCCGTGCAATCTGCCAAGAACTCGGCGAGCCATTGACGGACGAGGACATCAAGGAAATGATCCGCGAGGCTGACCTCGATGGCGATGACCAGATCTCCTTCAACGAATTCTACCGCGTGATGAAGAAGCGAGGTGACAATCCCTTGGACGACTGGGATTCGGATGAAGACATTGCTGAGTAAGCGCAGAGAACCCAAGTAGCTACTGCAGTTTGCACCTAGCTTCAAGCCACGAGGTCCCTTAATCGAATTCCTCACTGTACCTTCTCACTCTGTCTACCGTGGACATTCCTACGTCGAATCTCACCTTGTCCCCGCTTTTACCGTTTGTGTTTCCTCTCCAGCATTACTCATATCAAATTGCCCTCTTCCTATTCATCTGCACATTGTCTATTGAATCTCGTAGCGGTTTTGTAGGACGATCCCGCTACCTGTACGAACCCCACGTTTGCTGTTATGAAGGATTCCGTCGAGCCAAGCCGGTTGATTAACGACCGATTCTGAGAGCTTGTCTGGGGATCCTCAAGGCCCTTGCAAGTGAAGATCATGCAATAAACGCCACTTGCTTGTGTATATGTATAGACACCGTTGCTATGCCATGCCTTCCCCTGGATTTAGCTTGCAACCTTACGATGTTCCCAGGGATCAGTCAAACCAAAGTCTAAACGCCTCGAACACGAAAACAAAATGGGACGGATCAAGGCTCTGGATATCTTTTTCACATCCGTGATTCTCGACGATCCATTCGTGCTAGTAATACAGCACGCAGATCGTTCGATAGATCGCAAGTGGTTCTGGTGATATATAACACTCTCACGGCCCAACACTTGCTGCCATGGTACGTAATTTGTCGCGATCCTGGTCTTTCGGCTTCGAGATCGTATCACATCGGTGTTCGCTCGATTCGTCATGGAGTCCGTAGAGATAGTCTGATATACTCGTGGATCTATCAACGTACCTCATATATACATGCTTATTCGCCCTCGAAAACCTCTAGAACCTCTCTATTACTGAGTGGGCGAGTCCACTCCTCCAGCCTGTAGTGCTCGTGCTTGCGAGTGACAAGGTGGAGGAAGCCTGTGTAAAGAGTGGTCTGACCTTTGCTGAGTTGATCAAGCCATTTGCATCTACGCTAGATAATCTTAAAGCGATCCAATTCCGAGCGCTCTCAAAGCCAACGACCCTGCGAAGGTTTGGATTAAGAGTTATCTCCGCAGCCGAGATGGCACCTGTCAAGACACATGTCGTGGACGCCTACCTACGTGCCGTGGTCAATGAATCCGTGCAGACCACCGTAGGACCTGCATTTCAATCTAGCTTGCCCACATTGCCCCACCCTGGCATTGGTGCAGATGGAATTTATGCGACGAGTGATGTGCCAAATTTTGTCGCGTCCCGACCCGACCCCACTCCTTGGTGGACCGCATACCGAAGAGAATTTCTTGCGGCCTCGGCACCTGCGGAGGAGAATATGCTCGAGCAGCCAGTTGCAATTATCGTTGCTGTATCTGCGGACGAAGAGCGAGCTGACCAAAAGGCTCTGGCGATGCGACAACTTCAGAACCTGCCTCCTCAATTCCAGCGGTGCTTGTATGACTCAACCGTCCCAACTTCGTATGTGGTTGTCGTGGACTCGCATGCACCGCTAGAGCCTGCTGCGGCAGCGCAGTTGCTCGAGTCGCGGCAGGCGTCGGCGCACCAAATTGCAACCGCGCTGAGAATGCACCTGAAACTGCCTCGAGGACACCCAGGTGTAGCCGTCTTGTCTGTCAATTCGCTCGCCGCGCTCACCTCACCTCTCACAGCAGCCATTGTAAACGCCGCAGCGGGTGGATCCGCCTCATCGCCAGCATCCCTCGCAGGTAGCCTTCCGTCGCCCACGACGAGCTCAACTCCTACGACCTCTAGTTCCGTTCCAGCTGGTTCCGCAAACATTACTCACATCACAGCACCGTCACCTGCTCGTGCGCTTCAACGACACATGGAGTGGGCTTTCTGCGTTTCCCGTTCCCGTTCGCTTTTCCCAGAATCTGGACCGATGACCCGACTACCATCACTACCCGGGACGCCTCTCGCGGCCGGACTGGCGCACCTACTCGTTGACTTCCCAAGTTCATCCCCTCTTGTGACCGTTGAGGCTGCGCCGGTAGCATCACCCGCATCGCAACAGGCTACCCCGCAGCAAGAGGCCAAGTCACCCCCTTCGGTCTCAGGTTCGACGAACGTGATTGTGAAACCGAAATTAAGGTTTGGATACTTGCTCTCGCAGGAAGACGTTAACGCTATTCAGAACTACTTGGGCGAGCTCACGCTCCACATCATCTTGCCAGCAGCAGAAAAATGGCTGCTCAACTTGAGTGAGAAGGTTGCTGCCTCGTCAAAATCGTTCAGATCAAGTGTGCGTGCATTCTTCGGTCGCAGGGATAGTGGACCTCGAAAAATTGAAGGTGCGGTTGATGGCTCAGAAGTGATACCAACGATGAGTCCAGCACCCCGATATCCTCTCTCGTGCGTGGAATCCCAAACGTATGCATTGGCATCATTGTCCCTTATGTTTCAGGACTACGAGACGGCTGCTACATATTTCAGGCAAGTCTACGGTGATTTTAAACGTGACAAGTCGGTTCAACATATGGCCATGGCACAGGAGCTACTTGCGATTACACTCAGTCTCAAGGAAGCAGAGGCTCATGCGGCAACCCTCCCTTCGCCGCCATATCTGCAGACAGGCTTAAGCGACGGTAACAGATCCCGTGCAGTCAGTGGATTGGAGTCAGCCTCACCACAGGCCGGATCCTCCGACGCTGTTGTGGGTCGCGAGGTGCAACAATTGTTCCCATCTGCATCGTCAGGCGCATCAGGATCGTACACTGCTCTCGCGCCTACGACCCCATTAATCAACGAGTGTATCGTACTTCTGAAATCGGCTGCTCAAGAGTACTTGACAGTTCGCGACACTCAACGAATGCTGCGATGTCATATGTGGACATACGACCTGCTCCGTTTGCCTGCTCCTCTGTCCACCCTATATATCACAAATAGTGGTCTCGAATCGCTATATTCACGGGGATCGGGAGCACAACCTGTTCCTTTGCCTGCACTCCAGAATCTGCGCACACCCTTAGGAAACCCCTCGGAGCTGGGCATCGTTCACTACGCCCAAGTTACAGCCGCAATTGCCCCAGATAGCGTTAAGATCGGAGTCCCAACAAGACGTGATGTGGATATGTTGCTGTCACGAGAGCCTCCAATAGTGCCTAATGTCGTTCCTCAAGAACCCGTCAATGTACCGTACATCTCAACGCAAGATAACTTGACCACGACTGGTACCTCTACGCTCCCACCGCCCCCGACCCCTGCAACGCTTGTAGGACTGTTCAGTGTGGGTGAGTCCGTAGCATCATACTCCCCGTCGTATTCGCAGTTGCTTCCATTGGTTGCTGCCGCATGCTTGAGCTCTTCAAGCGGACGTGCCAATTCGGCTCTCAATGCAGCCACAGCCGCGGCCTCATGGGCCCGAGTAGCAAATGTAATTGATAACCATGGTACATCGCTTGTTTCCGCGCCTTCCTCGCAATTTAGAATCCATCCCGCACCACCACTGATCCTAGGACAACGTTCTCGAGAGTGGACAAGGTTTCTATTACAGATCTTCGACACAGACACGCTACGAGATGCCCTTGGTATTGAACAGGTCGCGTATGGGTTCCTGCTGCAGGCGGCTGAACCAGCTTCCGAGTCCAGGAGTTCGCGAGGAGGACTGCTTCCCCAGAGTCCAACAGGAGAGATTACCACACCTGTCTCCCATCCAGAACAGTCCCTGTCCGCAGTTGCATCTGCACCATTCAGCCAAATTAAGGGTAGCGAAAGTGTCAAGGCGGTGGGAGCTCAGCAATCCCATCTTACCAGACTCAGAAAGTACGCATTGCATATGACACTTGCCGCCCACGCATATCTACGGCACGGATTCCCGCTACTGGCACTCCGTTGCCAGCTTTCGGCGCTAACCGCACTGTTTGGTCGGGGTTGGCAACAACTCACAGAACAAGCACTGGCACAGGCCGCGCGTGAGATGAGCGCGGTTGGATCATATGCATTGGCCGTTGAACTGTTTTCGAGAGCCATTGCATGTGGTGCAGAGTCTCCTCTCGCCCTAGCACGCGTCCCATCATTCAAGCCCTTAATTGAGCCTGCGGATGAGTTCGAAGAGCTTCGTCGATTCGTGCAGAATGAGGGTATCTGCGAGAAGGGCGGCGTGCTGGACTGGCTTCCAGGTGTCAACCTCAGAATCGCGCCCGCATTGAGGCAACGAAAATTGCTGGATAGCCTTGTGGCTGCAAATCGCGAGCGATTAAAGCTAAATTGCTCACCTGCACAAATCGAGCTGCTGTTAACTTCGCCCTCTGACTCAACGTCGACTAAGCTACTAAACCGTAAGACATGCACGTATCCAGGTGAACTCACTGGGCTCCAGCTGCCTATCCTCTTAGACGGCTCAGTCATGATCTTCAAACATGATGCGCTACACGTTCCTCCAGAACTAGTCAATTCTGTGATTCGTATCTTAGACACCCGCCTTCCGCCGCTCCCCTTAATGCCTCTCCCCGGGAGAGGAAGCGCGCAGCCTGCCTCAGCCGCAGGAGCAAAGGCAGGGCCACTGTCAGATGAACGAAACAGCGAGCTAAGCAACCCTGAAGATCCGCTGTTCTGGAGTGAGCCCTTCCCTGGTGATGCGCTGTACTATCCACAATCGAAGCATGTTTCTCAACGTGACAAGGCTACACCACTGCCCGCAGGCGAAGGTTTCACCGTCATGGCACGTATGGTCAATCCTCTCTCGATTCCTTTCCGCGTATCTAATGCTCGCGTACGCTTTGTTTGTATCCCCAGCGACTCACTGAATGACACTCAGGAAACTGAACCGTGGGCAACTAGTGGATCTATTTCCTTCGACATGCGTCCTGGAGAGTCAGTTACGCTCGAATTACGCGTCGATGTTAATTCCCAATTCAGAGGTCTGATTCAAATTGTTGGACTGGCTTGGTCTGTAGAAGATTGGTTGCATACCTTTTGGCCGTTTAAATTGTCTTCTAGCAAGACCTCAACGGCGCATCAGCTCGTTCCGGGCACTTGTCCTGCGCTGGGTGCTACATCCCCAGCTATCGCGGCTGCGCCTATCCGCGGCTTCCTGCATCGCCAACAGACTGATCCGCTTGCTGCGCTGATCGCCGCCGAGGGCAGCATATCGACATTTGCTGACATAAGCATAGGACATTATTCAAGCTTCGGGGCCCCAGCCGAACTCTCTGTAGCGAGCACCGAATCAGATATTACTATTAAGCAGCGATCCAACGTTGCTGTTCCTCTTCTGATGCCTCCTAACATCTACCCGACGACATGGGCCGTTCCAATCATAGATTCTAAGCAGTTAGCTGCTGCTGGAGATGAGGAATCCTCCACGTTGGGCTCGGCTGCATCACGCGATACCGAGCGGCCGGGTGACTCCTTCTTCATTGATGTCGGGCCTCCTCTTGGGTTCTTAACTGTCACAGAGACTGTAACTGAATCGCAATCAGCGCCCTACCGCAGACTTCCACCTTACTTGCCAACTATCATGCTCCAGGGTCAAATGCCTTCAGCTCCTACAACTTGGCGACTGAAGAACTCAGGGCTGGGTAAGGTTAGCAACCTACGTTTATATGCATCTCATCCTGCCTTTTTCCTTATATTCGTCCGTCGAGCTGGTGAGTGCCAGTGGATCGCTGAGCATTACCATGGCCAGGACGGTCATGTGAACGTCGTTACCGAGCTTTTACCTGGAGAGTGTATTGAAATAGCCGTGTTCTGCAGGGCCCATAGTGCCGGAAGACATAATGTATCCTTCCTGATCCTATATCAGGCAGAACAGCTTCGTAGTGAATTGAATGGTGAGAGCAACTCTGTTACTGCGCAGCCTCCCACATCGATCACAAGAGTGCTTCGTATGGCTCAACCGCTCGTTGTGCTCCCTAGTGTCACTCTAGCCTTGCTAGCCGCCCCCTCAAAGACCAGCATTCAAGATGAAGCGGTTGTACTTCACATTTCGGATTCGCGTCCGGCCGCTCCGGCAACCCTTTCAGCAGTCATTGCAGCAATGCAGGACACTGCTCCCACACGGAAGCCAACATCCTTGCAAAGTGCAAAGGAGTACCTCACCTTGTCAGTCTCCACCTCGCAGATGCAAGATCCTTTGCCTTCCCCAAGCACACCTGCGCCATATTCACCAAGCACTGTAGGAACAGCGGCAGATCTCGAACAAGCGTTTGCTCAATTCTGGAGTCGATCCTCACTGGTGCTCCCCATCGTCGCCCAAGCTATGCGTGGCTTGCCACATTGGCTAAGTGTGCAGAAGCTTCCCACGAGGTTCTCAAGCGCTGTCCCGCACCCAGCGCTTCTCCTCAGCGAGTTGGCGAATGCACTTGCAGGCCCTTTACGGCTCCATCACATCGAATCTACCTCCGGTGGGTGGAAGCTAACCGCGATGCACAGCGCCACCGAAGACGACCTCGCAATCGTGACGAATCACTTCGATAGGAATGACCCTACAGCTCCTATTACATGGAGCCCTACCTTACAAGCTAGCGCCGGCGTGAAATCGTGGGAAGACGGACTAGAGCTTCCCATGCATGGAACACTGACAGCTTACGCAGCACTCAAGCAGATCCCTTTGCAGATTGGCCCTTCGACGTGGTTATCGCGAACGCCTTCGATGATTTCTGGTCTAGATGTCACTCAGTCGCCTTCATCAGTTAGTTTAGGACCGCTCTCGAGTGAAATCTTTCTCAACTTCAGCACCACCCGATCCTGTCTGAGATTCGCATCAGAGACAGGAAGTCTTCAGCCATACGAGGGGTCCGTCACCGCATCGAGGATTGAACAGGCTTTACTGGATCTTGAGTTGCAACTGGCGTGGTTCACGGAGCAAGGTGTTCGTCAGTTGAACCCCTCCGCTGAGCTTCACCGTTTCGATGATCCGACGAAGCTGAATCTCCGCCTACATTGGAGTATGGCAGGGACATGTGGGCCAATTTACGGATCTCTTCAGGTACCAGCACTGAACGCAATTGGACACGCCGGCTCGGCCTGCGCTCAGCTTGTTGCACAGGCACTCAAGTCGACCGAACCCGCATTCGCTCAGTCCCTTCTTCAGGCTGCTTTGCCTGGCTTTATCGTGCATCCTCCTCCTAGCTCTGCTAGTTCGGGATGGCTGTTACCAACGTTACAAGGGTATGTTGAGAAGGCGATTGCGGCTGGAGCCGCTGACATTGCCGGCGCATCGCTTGCGCAGCCCTATCGGCCAACAAATTACTTCTCGGCTTCAGCCTTCACTGCAGCGGTTGCGACGCATACTGCTCAGATTCCTTCAATTGATGTACGCGGTGCGACAGTGTCAGCACTATCTGCAACCCCTGCTCATATCGCGAACAACAGTGCGGTTTCCAACTCCATGTTGGCGGTACACAAACACCAGGCACTATTGCGATCGTCCACACGACAGCCAGTTGCTCTATCTCCTCCCTACTCACCCCCCGAACTGCTTCTCGGGTCCGTTCCAGTGAAGATTGGAGTGAATGGTTGGCTACCAACGATGCCCAGTACCTTGCGAGAACTGTGGACCCCAGTGACGACTGGTCGAGCGTTGACACAAGAACCTGGCGCTTCAGAGGTTACATCTTCGCTTGCGTCCGATGGAACGCTTCTCTCACCTGGAAACTGGCCGCTACGCCTGCAAGTGCTTACTAAACCGTTGATCCGGCATGATTTTGCCGATGGGCCTGCACAGCTCTCCATCAAATTACGTATTCACCATGCCGGTCCCAACATCGCCGAGATTACGAGACAGCTCAGGAAACAAATTTTGGATGGTGTGAGCGGCGAGAATGAATCGCTCGAACGTAATCCCGTCCTAGTCCAGCCCGATCGTGTTGGATCCGCATTAAGCGAGTTGACGTCAGGTCTACTAAGCGGTCTGATGATTCAACCTGTGTCGTGTCACATCGAGCTCCTCGATGACTGTCTACTTCCAAGTGAAGCTGCAATGCTTGCGAACGCCATTTCGTCGGCGCCTTCGTCAGCTGTAACTTCCAAGTTCAATGGTGTCATCACCCCTGTCGAAATCGTGGCAGCCCAGGTTTCGGCTTCCTTAGTCGAGGTGCAGAAGCAGCAGATAAAATTAGAACGTCAGCTACAACTTGGTCAGCTTGATGTAGCCTCGACCATCGATCGGACGAAGTTGTCAGGGCACTCTGTCCGCAGTCGTCTTCTGTTCGAGGGCAGTAAGAGGATCACGATCTCACATCTGCTACCCGGTGAAACTCAGGAGATTGAATTGATCGGTTGGGCTATGGAACCAGGTTTGTATGAAGTTCCCTATGTTGCAGTGACCGTGGATCCCCCTAAGTCTGAAGCTGTGGACTGGATGAACGAGATTTCCGCAGAATCGGAGTCGATGTGGAGGTTGGAAAGCACGGAGGCGCAACGCAAAGACGCCGTTACATGGCTTCAACAGCAGTATGCACAGTTCGAGCAACAAAAGCAGTTCATGACACCGTCAGCTCGTAAGGCGATGCGACGTGAAGCGGAGCGCAAGGCTGCCTTGGCCACAAAACTCACTGCCCCACTCGTAGCCATTTCCAGTGAGCATCACTTCATTCAGATCGAGCAGAGTATGGGTTCGGTGCTCGAGTAATAGAGCTGCAGACTTCTCAAGGTTTGCATCCTTTTGGATTTCCCTTTGGTGTACCACCAAGAATAGAATGTGTTTTTACGGTAACGTTGGTTTTAGGCTGAAACGAGTCTGCTTTATGGTCACTGACCTCGATCTCAGTGCCTCGTATCGAAATTCGGTGTGAGTGGGCGTGGATTGACAACATCCCTGGGTTTCTCGTGTATTCCAGCCCTAAAGCCCCGGAGCAAGCTTGCATGGAGCTGGAAACGCACCCTCCCGGGGCATTTGTCCCTGCGACCGTGCCTATCCCCTGCTGCGCCACGAAACGTCCACTGCGCAGGCTGCGGATTTTTTTTGTTTCAGAAGATCTTTTTTTGTTTCGAGATTCGAGACCTAAGAAGGCGAAGAACACAGGGTTCATTTGGACCACAACACTACGCTAGGTTGGATACAATTGAATTTATTGACTATATTCAGCATGTCCAATGCAACCCTTAGTGATGTGAATCTACCGGTCTTCGAAACTTGCTGTATCAAGGGAATCCAACCTCCCATTGTCAAGTTTCAGGATCCTGGCGATCCCGAGGCGAGCTCGCAAGTGGTACAGTGCCACTTATGTTTCCGAAGATACTCCAGCGATGAAGTATACGCACGTGCGTCTGCCCTGGCAGAAGTTGAAAATGTGTACGGTATTCGCTACCTAATCCATGCACCCGAGGGTTATGCCACCCGCGTTGAGCTTGCTCAACTACATCGGCTCTGGGAGATGGGGTGTACTAGCGTCGCAGTTGACATGACTTTGTACGCAGAACGGATGCGTGGTCCCTTCTCCGATGATGATACGGAGTACCTTCAACAGATCCCTGGGATTCTCCTCGAGGCTATGAAATCTGATGACCCACTGGTGCGCAACTTCGCCATCGCTCGCAACCTACTGCCAGAGCCTCCCGCTTCAATCAACGAAGACCCCGAAGCATACGCAGCATGGATGGCTACAAACTTCCTTTCTGGTGATAACTTCGCTCAGAACCGTTGGCTTCTTACGACGCGAGCACTGGATGACGCTAGGTTCTTCCCCTCATCTTCGAACCGATCTGCTCCAGTTACAGATACACCGGCGAGTCCGTACATACCACGGCTGCGTGCTCATCTCGACCCCAACTGCCCCGAGCA
>Ga0182741_1002445_pt1 | contig 21609 bp, 21 predicted proteins | sample eDN5th37CBELigOP_FD_128874 | JGI IMG/M metagenome (GOLD analysis project Ga0182741, IMG submission 128874) | Enriched Organic Plus compost microbial communities from Emeryville, California, USA - eDNA 5th pass 37_C BE-Lig OP (version 2) (version 2) ... | reverse complement strand
CGCGCCGGTGGTGAGCAAGCGTGGCCTCGGGTTCGTGCAGGAACCGCGCCTGCCGGTGCCGGTCAGCGTGACCGGCGATGCCATGCGCCTGCGCCAGATCCTGATGAACCTGCTGGGCAACGCCGCCAAGTTCACCGAGCACGGCCAGGTCGGGCTGGGCGTTGAACTGCTGCCCGACGGCGCCGGCATCCGCCTGGAGGTCAGCGATACCGGCCCGGGCATCACCGCCGAGCAGCAGGCGCGGCTGTTCCGCCGCTTCGAACAGGCCGACGGGCCGCATACCGCCTCGCGCTATGGCGGCAGCGGGCTGGGGCTGGCGATCTGCCAGGAACTGGCCGCGGCCATGGGCGGGCGCATCCGCATCGACAGCCGGCTGGGCGCCGGCGCGCGCTTCATCGTCGAGCTGCCGCTGCCATGGACGCCGCTGGAGGACACCGGCGACGGAGCGGCGCGTCCTGCGGGTACCGGCCCGGAAGGCAGCCTGTGCATCCTGCTGGTCGAGGACGACCCCACCGTGGCCGACGTCATCGCCGGGCTGCTGCGCGCGCGTGGCCACCAGGTCGTGCACGCGCTGCATGGGCTGGCCGCGCTGGGCGAGGTGGCGGCGTGGTCGTTCGACATCGGCCTGCTCGACCTGGACCTGCCGGCGCTCGACGGGCTGGCCCTGGCCGCACAGCTGCGCGGCCAGGGCCATCGCTTCCCGCTGGTGGCGGTGACCGCGCGTTCCGACGCCGCCGCCGAACAGCAGGCGCGCGCGGCCGGCTTCGACGGTTTCCTGCGCAAGCCGGTGACCGGCGAGATGCTGGTGGCGGCGATCGCCGCGGCGTGGCGCCCGGCCGCGGCGGAGGGCGCGCGGCCGCAACAGCGCCCGGGCTGACTACTCCACCACTTCCTCGACCGCGCGCGGGTGCGGGCGGTTTTCCGGCAGCTGCCAGAACACCAGGGTGGAGCTGAGCGTGATCGCGCCGACGCAGACGAAGGTGGCGTGCAGCGCCGCGCTGGCGCCGTGGCCGGTGAGGTGGGTGCCGAACGCCGAAAGCAGGCTGCCGGCGGTGGCCGCGCCGAAGCCGGTGGCCAGCATCATCACCATCGACAGCAGGCTGTTGCCGCTGCTGGCCTGGCCGGCGTCCAGGTCGCGCAGGGTCACGGTGTTCATCACCGTGAACTGCATCGAGTTGAACGCGCCGAACAGCGCCAGCTGCAGCAGCCGCGCCCACAGCGGCTGCTGCACGGTGACGAACATGAAACTGGCCATGGCCAGGCCCACGCAGACGGTGTTGATCATCAGGATGCGGCGGTAGCCGAAACGTTCCACCAGGGTCACCGCCGCGCGCTTGGCGGCCATGCCGGCCAGCGCCACCGGGATCATCATCATGCCCGCGGCCATCGGGCTCATGCCCATGCCCACCTGCAGCAGCAGCGGGATCAGCAGCGGCATGGCGCCGCTGCCGATGCGCGAGAACAGGTTGCCGAGGATGCCGATGCGGAAGCTGGCGATCTGGAACAGGGTCAGCGGGAACAGCGCGTCGCGGCGCCCGGCCGCGTGCAGCCAGTAGCCGGCCAGCGCGGCGATGCCGATCACCGCCAGCAGCAGCACCAGCGCATGCGCCGAGCCGAAGCCGGAGGCGCCGTCCAGCGCCAGCGACAGCGCCACCATGCCGAAGGCCAGCATCAGGTAGCCGGCCAGGTCGAAGTGGTGCCGTTCCTGGCCGTAGTGGTCGGGCATGATGCGCAGCGCGGCGCACAGCCCGACCAGCCCGATCGGCAGGTTGATCAGGAAGATCCAGTGCCAGGACGCGGCCTGCACCAGCCAGCCGCCGAGGGTCGGGCCCAGCAGCGGGCCGACCAGCGCAGGGATCGCGATGAAGCTCATCGCCGACAGGAACTGCTCGCGCGGCACCGAGCGCATCACCGCCAGCCGCCCCACCGGCAGCAGCATCGCCCCGCCGATGCCCTGCAGCACGCGCGCGGCCACCAGCCAGTGCAGCGTCGGCGACAGCGCGCAGGCCAGCGAGCCGAGGGTGAACAGCACGATCGCCGCCAGGAAGGTGCGGCGGGTGCCGAAGCGGTCGGCGATCCAGCCCGAGGCCGGGATGAAGCTGGCCACCGCCAGCGCATAGCTGAACACCACCGACTGCATCTGCAGCGGGCTTTCGCCCAGGCTGCGCGCCATCGCCGGCAACGCGGTGTTGACGATGGTCGAGTCCAGCATCTGCATGAAGATCGCCAGCGACACCAGCCACAGCAGGGGGCGGTGCGGATCGCCGGCGGGCAGCGGGCTGGAAGGGGGCGTGGGCATCGGGCGAACTCGTGGCCGGGCGGGGGCGCCATTGTCCCCGTTCAGGCGTGCAGGTGCCGCGCACGCCGGTGCGGGGGCGATGCGCGGGTCGCCGATCCAGCGGAACCGGGCGGGCCTGGGCCGCGCCCGGGCGCGCTCAGCGGCGGCTGAGGCGGTGCACCGCGTCCACCAGCACGGCCACGTGCTCGGGGTTCATGTCCGGCGACATGCCGTGGCCGAGGTTGAAGACATGGCCCTCGCGCGAGCCGCCATTGCCGGCGGCGTAGCTGTCCAGCACCTTGCCCACTTCGCGGATGATCGCCTCGGGCGAGCCGTACAGCGTGGTCGGGTCGAGGTTGCCCTGCAGCGCCACCGTGCCGGCGGTCGCGCGCGCGGCGTCCTCCAGCGCGATGGTCCAGTCCACGCCCACGCCTTCGGCGCCGGTGGCGGCCAGCTCGGCCACGTACTGGCCGGTGCCCTTGCCGAACAGGATCAGCGGCGTGCGCTGCGCGCCGTCGCCGCGCTCCAGTTCGCGCGCGATGCGCGCCAGGTAGGGCAGCGAGAACTCGCGGTACATCGCCGGCGACAGCACCCCGCCCCAGGTGTCGAACACCTGCAGCGCCTGGGCGCCGGCCGCGCGCTGCGCCGCCAGGTAGGCGATGACCGCGTCGGTCACCACCTGCAGCAGCTGGTGCAACGCCTTCGGTTCGTTCAGCGCCATCGCCTTGATGCGCGCGTAGTCCTTGCTGCCGCCGCCTTCGACCATGTAGCAGGCCAGCGTCCACGGGCTGCCGGAGAAGCCGATCAGCGGCACCTTGCCGTCCAGTTCGCGGCGGATCAGCCGCACCGCGTCCATCACGTAGCCCAGCTCGGTCTCCATGTCCGGCACCGCCAGCCGGGCGATGGCCGCGGCGTCGCGCACCGGGTGGTGGAACTTCGGGCCCTCGCCCTCGGCGAAATACAGGCCCAGGCCCATCGCGTCGGGCACGGTGAGGATGTCGGAGAACAGGATGGCCGCGTCCAGGTCGAAGCGCTGCAGCGGCTGCAGCGTCACCTCGCAGGCGACCTCCGGGTGCTTGGCCATGCCCAGGAAGCTGCCGGCGCGGGCGCGGGTGGCGCGGTACTCCGGCAGGTAGCGGCCGGCCTGGCGCATCAGCCAGACCGGTGTGCAGTCCACCGGCTCGCGGCGCAGGGCGCGCAGGAAGCGATCGTTGCGGAGGGGGCGGGTCACGGAAAACTCCTTGGAACGTGGCCGTTGGGCCGGGGCGGCGCGCGCGGCGCCGGGCCGGTCAGGGGTGCGGCTCGCCGCTGGCGAAGACGACCTGGAAACCGCGCTTGATCTGCGCATCGCGCGCCTTCTCGAAGGCGTGGCGGGCCTCGTCCTGCTGCAGGAACAGCTCGCGGCGCAGCTGCGCGCGGCCGCCGGTCTGGCCGGTCTCGCGCAGCAGCTCCCAGCCGCCGAGCAGGTCCGGCAGCAGCGAAAGCTGCACATAGCGGGGGGATTCGTTGCCGCTGGGCGGCTGCTGCAGGTAGACACGCATGGCGGCGATTGTAGCCGGGCCAGCCCCCGCAGGGCGCGGCCAGCCGTGGCGGGCGCTGCCGGCAGAGCGGGCCCGTATCGCGGATGCATGCGGCGCGCGCGCCCGGGCCACCGTGGAGCGCGGCTTGCCGCGCCTTGCATTGCCGGCGGGTCCGCGCCGGCGGAGCCCGTGCCTACGGGTGCGCGCGCAGCACCGCCAGCACCGCGGCTTCGTCCACGTCCGGCACCACTTCGGCCTTGCCGATGCCGCGCCACAGCACCAGGCGCAGGCGCCCGGCGATGTTCTTCTTGTCCAGGCGCATGTGCGCCAGCAGCGCTTCGGGTTCCAGCCCGGCCGGGATCGCCACCGGCAGGCCATAGGCGCGCAGCAGGTCGCGCAGGGTGCCGGCATCGGCGGCGTCGGCCAGGCCCAGCGCCGCCGACAGTTCCGCCGCCAGCACCATGCCCACCGCCACCGCCTCGCCGTGGTTGAGGTTGTCGTTGCCCGGCGCGCCATAGCCCTGCGCGGTTTCGATGGCGTGGCCGAAGGTGTGGCCGAGGTTGAGCAGGGCGCGTTCGCCCTTTTCCAGCGGGTCGCGTTCGACGATCTCGGCCTTGTGCTCGCAGCTGCGGGCGATGGCCTGCGCCAGCGCGGCGTCGTCGCCGGCCAGCAGCGCCTGGCGTTCGGCCTGCAGCCACTGGAAGAACAGCGGGTCGCGGATGCAGCCGTACTTGATCACCTCGGCCAGGCCGGCGCGCAGCTCGCGCGCGGGCAGGGTACGCAGCACGGCGGTGTCGGCGATCACCGCGCGCGGCGGGTGGAACGCGCCGACCAGGTTCTTGCCCTGGGCGATGTCCACCGCGGTCTTGCCGCCCACCGAGGAATCCACCATCGACAGCAGGGTGGTGGGCAGCTGCACGCAGTCCACGCCGCGCATCCAGCAGGCCGCGGCGAAACCGGCCAGGTCGCCGACCACGCCGCCGCCGAGGGCGAGCACGCAGGCGTCGCGGGTGGCGCCGAGCGTGGCCAGGGCGTCGATGGCGCCGCCGAAGTGGTGCAGGGTCTTGGACGCCTCGCCGGCGGGAATCACGTGCTGGCCGATCTTCAGCTCCGGGCGCGCGGCCTGCAGCGCGGCGCGCACGCCGGCCAGGTACAGCGGCGCCACCGTGTCGTCGCTGACCAGCAGCGCGTGGCGGCCGCGCAGGGCGCCGGCCAGCAGGCCGCCATCGCCGAGCAGACCGGGGCCGATGTGGATCAGGTAGGGCGAACCGCCGCCGACGGCGACGGTGCGGGGGGCGTTGCTCATGCGGGGACGTCCGGGTTCTGCCAGCGTGCGGCCAGGCGCACGACCAGCTGCGCAGTGGCCTCGGTAGGGGAATAGGGATCGGTATCGACGATCAGGTCGGCGACCTCGCGGTACAGCGGGTCGCGCAGCGCGGCCATGTCGTGCAGCACCTGCTCGCGGTCCTCGCGCTGCAGCAGCGGGCGGGTCTTGTCGCGCTGCAGGCGCTGCAGCTGCGCGGCCACGCCCACGCGCAGCCACACCACGAAGCCGCGCTGGCGTATCTGCCGGCGGTTGTCGGCGTCCAGCACCGCGCCGCCGCCGGTGGACACCAGCAGCCCGCCGCGTTCGAGCAGCTTCGCCAGCACGCGCTTTTCGTGCGCACGGAAACCGGCCTCGCCGACGTTCTCGAAGATGGCCGGGATGGCCGAGCCCACGTCATCGACGATGGCCTGGTCGGCATCGACGAATTCCAGCCCGAAACGCTCGGCCAGGCGGCGGCCGATGCAGGTTTTGCCGGCGCCCATGGGGCCGACCAGGATGACGTTGGGGGCGGGATTCATTGCGGGCCGATGCTAGCACCTCGTGTCGGTGCCTTAACACGGTAGCAGCCAAGCTCGGTGCGGCCACGAGTGGTTCGTGGTGCAACCAACGGAGGCGGACATGGCAGTGGCGAAAATCATCGAAGTCAGCGCGTCGTCCGGCGCCAGCGTCGAGGACGCGGTGCGCAGCGGCCTGAAGAAGGTGGCCGAGACGGTCAAGGGCATCCAGGGCGCCTGGATCAACGAGACCAAGGTGGTCACCGACGGCGACGGCAACATCACCGAATGGCGGGTCAACCTGCGGGTGACCTTCCTGGTCGAGTAGGTCCAGGGCAAGCCCCGCACGCTGACGGCAGGGTGTACGGGACGAACGCAGCGTCCGCTCCAGGCAGCGACCTGGTTGCCAGGCCGGTTTCCTTCGGACGGCAAGTTCGCGATGATCGGCCTGTCCCTGGTCACGCCGGTCATCGCCTGCCGCATATGAACGGTCCGCTTTTCCGCTGGCGCTTCGGTGCCGTCGAATACCACGAGGCCCGCCGGGAGTTGTGCGTGGCCGGGCTGGTAGTGGAGATGGAGAACCGGCCGCTGGAAGTGCTTTCGCTGCTGTTGCGTCATGCCGGAGAGGTGGTGACCAAGCAGGAGCTGTTCGACCAGGTGTGGGCCGGGCGGCCGACAGTGGACCATGTGCTGTCCACCGCGGTGGGCAAACTGCGCAGGGCACTGGAGGCGGCCGATGGCAAACTCACTACCGTGCCGCGGGTGGGCTATCGGTTCGACTTCGACGGCGTGCTGGAAAAAATGGCTGTGGGCCAACAGCCCGCCGGCATCCTGCAACTGGACGCCGGACAACCGGTGCCGGGGCGTGACAGTCTGGTACTGGAACAACTGCTGGGACGCACGCGTGGCAACGAGGTCTGGCTGGCGCGGCAGCCACGCAGCCGCGAGCCCCGGGTGTTCAAGTTCGCCCTCGACGGCGACCGTCTTTCTTCACTCAAGCGCGAAGCCACGCTGGCACGAGTGCTGCGCGACAGCCTCGGCGAGCGTGCCGACCTGGTGCGCGTACTGGATTGGAACTTCGAACGACCCCCGTTCTTCCTCGAATGCGAATACGGTGGCCAGCCGCTGCCTGAATGGGTCGGGGACGGGCGGCTGGCGGCGCTTGGACGGCAGACGCGGATCGAACTGTTCCTGCAGATCGTCGATGCGGTGGCCGCCGCCCACGGCGTGGGCGTGCTTCACCGGGACATCAAGCCGTCCAACGTGCTGGCGGCCGCGCACGGCGACGGCTGGCAGATGAAGCTCGGCGATTTCGGCAACAGCCTTCTGTTGCAGCCGGAACGCTTGGCCGAACTGGGCATTACCGGTCTGGGCCTGACGGTGGACGACGGCGACGGCTCGGGCACGCCGCTGTACCTGGCCCCGGAACTGATCGCGGGGCAACCGCCCAGCGTGCGCAGCGACGTCCATGCGCTTGGCGTGATGCTGTACCAATGGCTGGCCGGAGACATGCAGCGCCCACTGGCTCCGGGCTGGGATCGCGACATCGACGACGCGTTGCTGCGCGAGGACATCGCGCGGGCCACCGACGTCGACCCGGCGCGTCGCATCGGCAGCGCGGTGGAACTGGCCGAGCGCCTGCGCAGCCTGCCGCAGCGCCATGTCGAGCGCGAGCGACGTGCGGCGGACGAATGTGCCGCCGAGGCCCTGCGCCGTGCGCTGGAGCGCAGCCGGGCGCGGCGACCGTGGTTGATCGCGGTGATGGCGGTGCTGGGAATCGGCGCGGTGGGCAGTGGCCTGTTGTGGCGGCACAGCGAACAGCAGCGGCACAGTGCCCAGCAGCAGGCCGCTCGGGCGGAGGCATCGATGCGGTTCTTCGACCGTGCGCTGGGCACGCTCAGCACCGGCACCAGTGGCTACAGCCATGACCCGACCATCCGCGAGATGCTGGAGTACGTGTCGATCCCCGGCAATGGGCAACTGCCGCAGGATCCGCAGGTGCGGGGCCGCATCCATGCGTTGCTGGGGCGATCCTGGCGGCTGCTGGGGGAGCCGGCGCGTGGCGCTGCCGAATACCGCGCGGCGGTGCGCGACTATGCGCAGGCCTTTGGCGACGACCATGAAACGACGCTGGAAACCCGCTATGCGCTGGTTCGCACGCTGACCTATATGAAGACCGCAGCGGCCTTCGCCGAGGCCGGCATGCTGCTGGACGAAGCCGACCGGCTGGCCGGCGCGCGCCTGCAGGCGGACAGTGGGCTGGCGCTGCAGGCGGCGCTGGAGCGCGGCATCCATCAGCTCAACCGGCTGCGGGCCGAACCGGCATTGCAGGCCTTGCGCCGCGCCGACCGCCTGCAGCGCCTGGTTGCCCCGGACGATGCGGTGCTGGCGGCACTGATCCGCGCCGATCTGGCCGATGCGCTGCGGCACGATGGCCGGCCCCAGGAAGCGCTCGCCTGGCTGCATGCCGCGCAAGCCGATCCGCTGCTCGCCCCCGGGCGTATCGGCAAGGTAAGCGCGGCGTTGCTGCAGGCGGCTTCGGCCAACGCCCTGCACGATCTGGGGCGGCACGCCGAAGCGTTGCCACTGGCGCGCGAGGCGGCGGCGGAAAGCGCGGAGTTCCTTGGCGCCGACGACTATCTCACCCTGACCCAGCTTTCCACGGTCGCAGGCCTCCAGGGGGCGCTGGGTGACTGCGCCGCGGCCTTGCGGCTGGCCCGCGACGTGAGGCGGCGCATGGCGAGGCGTTTCGGAGAGGAGATGCAGGCCGTGCCGATCGAGACCGGCAGGCTGGGGAAAGTCGAACTGGCCTGTGGGCAACGTGAGGCGGGCATCGCCCACCTGCGCGACGCCCGTGCGCGCCTGCAGGCGGATTTCGGCGTGGACAATGCGGCTGCACGTGATTTCGGCGGTGTGCTGGCCAGTGCAGGGCAGCACTACCCGCTTGGCGGGGATGCGGCCGATGCAATGCCCGAGGTTGTGATCCGTGCGCCGGGCCGGCGGTCCATGGACGACTGATGCGGGCGCGACGGGCATGGAGCAGGTGCTGGCCCGTCTGGTTGCCGCGCGTGTCCGGCGTGGTGTCGCCGTCGATGGCGCTATGCGTCGCCCAGCAGCCCGCGAACGCGTGCCAGTTCCGCCCGGTCGCCTCCGGCTGCTTCCATCGCCCGCTCGCTGAGGTCTTCCAGCAGACGCCGGGCCTCGGCGGATTGACCCTGTTCGATCAGAGCTTCGGCCAGGGACATGCGGAAGCTCTGCGCCGCCGCATTGTCCTCGCCGAAATGCCGCCGCAGGTCACGTTCCACCTTGCGCAGCAAGGCTACGCAGGCCTGCCGGTCGCCGCAGCTGCATTCCTTCACTGCCTGGTTCCCCAGTTCGATCAGCGAGGCCTGCTTGTCCTGCCCGTAGCGCGCAGCCATGCGTCGCGCCACCTCGCGCTGGATGCGCAGCGCTGCGGGACAGTCGCCGGCGGCGGCGTGGATGCTGGCGATGGTGGATCGCTGCACCAGTGTCTGGTAGCTGTCGGGGCCATAGACCTTTTCCGAGGTGGCGGCGGCGGCCTCCGCCAGCGGCAGTGCGTCGGCGTGCCTGCCCTGGTTGCGCAGCGTTCGAGCCAGGTCCATCTGCAGGATGGAATGGCGGGTCTGCCCGACCTGCGGCGTGTTGAACAGAGGGTCGGACAGCATCGAACGCATCAGTCCGATGGCTTTCTCCGATTCGCCGGAGCGGCGCAGCGCGTCGGCCAGATTCTGGCGGATCAGCAGGGCGCGCGGTGCATCCAGCGGAAGCAACCGGCGTTGCAGGCCGTCCGCGCGCAGCCACGCCGGCAGCGCCCGTTCGACCTGCAGTTGCTGGTGATGAAAAGTGCCCCGCGCAAGCGCCGCCTCCAGCGCCAGTTCGCTCTCCGAGGACAGACGGCTGCCGGCCATGGCATCGGTGTCGGCCAGCAGTTTGCCCGCCTCCTTGAAGTCGGTGCCGCGGCTGGCGTAGGCCAAGGTACGTACCAGTGCATAACGGGTCCGCAGGGGTAGCTCGTCACCGGCGCCGAAGGCGACGGTGAGCTCGCGCACGGCAGCGCGCAGTTCGTCGGCGCTGCGCTCCCCTTCGCCCAGCGAACGCCATGACTGCCCCAACGCTGCGTGGATGCTGCCGCTGATCGCCGGTTCGTGGCCGAACTTCCTGTCGATCTCCCGTGATGCAAGCTCGAGCATGTCCTTGATGGTGGGGGCGCGCTCGAACGCCGTGCCACCGGGGCTGACCGCGCCGATCAGGTCGTTGCTGAGGAACTCCACCACGGCCCCGGCGCGTGCGGCCTGCTTTTCAGCAATGTCGCGCTGCCGTTCGGCGGCACGATGCTGCTGTTCGCTGTGCCTCCAGAAATACAGGCTGCAGCCCAGCCCAAGCGCCAGTGCGGCGAAAGCCGCCATTGCCCACGGTCGCCGTGCGCGGCTGCGCTCCAGGGCCTGGCGCAGCGTGGCGGCGTCGCGCTCGGCTTGCTGTCGCTGGCGTCGTTCGGTGCGGCGCGTTTCCAGTTGCCGCAACTGTTGTGCCAGTTCGGCAACGCTGGCATGACGGCGTGCAGGCTCGAGGTCGGTGGCGCGGGCGATGTCCGCGCACAGAAGTTCGTCGTCGATCCCGCGTTCCCAGCCCGGCGCCAGGGGTTGGTTCAGATCGCCGACCACGATCTGGTACAGCATCACGCCCAGCGCGTACAGGTCGCTGTGGATGCTGGCCGGTTGCTCCGCGACCAGTTCCGGGGCCAGGTACAGGGGCGTGCCGGAGGCATCGGCGCGGGTGGTAGTCATGCCCAGCGCGGTGATGCCGAGCCGCGCCAGCACCCCAGGCTGGAGCAGGCGGCTGTTGCCGAAATCGGTCAGACGCGTGCGCCAGCCTTCGCCATGCGCGGCCACCAGCACGTTGGAGGGCTTGATGTCCTTGTGCAGCACGCCCACCCCATGCGTGGCGGCCACGGTGTCGGCGATCTGCAGAAAAAGGTGCAGCCGCTGTTCGCGCGGCATGGCGGCCAGCCCGGCCTCCTGGCCGGCCCATTCCGGCAGCGACAGGCCGCCGTATTCGCATTCCAGGAAGAACGGCGGCTGCTCGAAATTCCAATCCAGTACCCGCACCAGATCGTCGCGCTCACCCAGGCTGTCGCGCAGTACCCGTGCCAGCGTGGCCTCGCGCTTGATTGCGGACAGGCGTTCGCCGTCCAGCGCGAATTTGAACACCCGTCCATCACGGCTGCGCAGCTGCCGCGCCAGCCAGACTTCGCTGCCAAGGGTGCGGCCGAGCAGGCGCTCCAGCTGGAAAGGCAGGCGCCCCGGCACGGCCTGCCCAACGGCCAGTTCCAGCCCGCTGGCGGCCTGCCGGCCCACCATGATCCGTTCGACCGGACCATCGAACCGGTAGCCCATGCGCGGCACGGTAACGATGCGCGCCTCGCCGGCGGCCTCCAGTACCCTGCGCAGCTTGCCCACGGCGGTGGACAGCACGTGATCCACCGTGGGCCTGCCGGCCCAGACCTGATCGAACAAATCCTGCTTGGTCACCACCTCGCCGACGTGGCGCAGCAGCAGAGACAACACTTCCAGTGGCCGGTTCTCCATCTCGACCGCCAGTCCGGCCGCCCGCAGTTCGCGCTTTGCCTCGTCGTACTCCAGCGCGCCGAAACGCCAGCGGTACAGCGTCGTGGTCGACGTATGGGACGTATTCATGCGACCGAGCATAGGCGGCGCGCGTGAAATGGGGCAAGGTCGGGCGATGCCACATGTTTATTTTCAAGTTGTTGATGATAAAGGAAATTATCTTTCGGATTGAGCGCCTTGAAGGTTTCTTGAAGGTGGCGTGAGGACTTGGATCTCCGGCTGCGACCAGCATCACCCCGTCCGGCAAGAACCGGCCGGTGGCTCATTGCGACAGGGGAAACGGCATGAATACGACGACGATGTGGGGTGGCAAGGGAGTGCTGGCTGTGACGTTGCTGGCGCTGGTGCTGTTGACCGGCTGCAAGAGCGAGGCGCGGGTGAGCTGCGAAAGGAACGCAGCGTCCATCGGGGCCGACAAGGCGCCCTGCAAGAACCTCTGAACAGGCTCCGGGGATCGAACGATGGACATGATGCGATGGCCGTTCCCGGTTCTGGCGGCGCTGCTGTTGGCCGGTTGCGGCAATGCGCCCGGTGGGCAGGCGCCGCCTGAGGGTGATACGGGGAACAAGGCGGTCGACGGCCACGATGCCGCGGCGGCTCGGCCCGAGCCAGGCGGGGCGGCTGCGAGAGTGGAGGACGGAGGCGATGCTGGTGCCGGTGTCGGACTGATGATGCCGCCGGCCTGGTTTCCGAAGGACTGGGACAAGGGCGCCTATCGTGGTGCCGAGCCCGGCATTGCCCCCGACCTGCGCCGCAGGTTGCGCCAGGAGCTGATGCTGACCGAACCCTTCCTGCTGTGGGCGGCGGCGCACGACCAGGGGATCGACGAGAAGTTCGAGCCGGCGTGGGTGTGGTGGACGGCGTTGCGTTCATGCGCGCGCGGCATCCAGATGAGCGAAGACCTCGGCGGCGAGTTCGGCGACCGCGAGCGCGGCAGGGCTTCCCTGACCGTGGCGCGCGACGAACTGAAGGCATTCGCCGCGGCGCAGCCGGCGGATATCACGATGTACTTCGCCGCCCAGCTCGGCCAATGGAATGCGCAGACCGGCAGCTTCGCTCTGGGTGGGTTGGGCCGCGCCTACACCATCAACGCGCTGGAGGTCGAAAAGAGCGTCGACGAATTGTTCCGTGGCGGGAGCAAGGTTGAACTGTATGCCGACGCCAACGGGCAGGCGCTTTCCGGAATATTCGCCTACGGCACCGGCCTGCAATGCGTTGCGGCCGATGGTGGCTCCTATTACCGGCTCGGCCCGCAGCGGAACTGGCAGGTGGTCTTCGGCGATGTCGAAGCCGGCATGGGTGGGCTGCTCTACCAGAAATCGCGGCCCATCCTGCCCGCCGTCAGCATGACGCGGGAAGAAGCGGCCGCATTTGCCGCACGCAACGCCGAGCGCAAGGTGATGGTAGCGGTCACCTTCGGCCCGCATCCGCGCGGCTTGCCGGGTACCGCCAATGTTTCGCAGGTATGGGCCGTGCTGCGCAGGGCAGAGATAACCGACGCGCTGGGTGGTGCGGTGCTGGCGACGCGGACGTATTGATTGGCCGGCCTGGCAATGCAGCACATCCAGAAAGAACCTAGGGGGAAGTCATGAAACGGATCACACGAGTTCCGGCATTGCTGCTGACGCTGCTGCTGGCCGCATGCGGTGACGGCATGAGGGGCAGGTTCGAGGGAGGAGTGATGGGCGAACAGGCCATCACCTTCCATGGCAACGGCAAGGCCACCCAGGAGGCGGGGGGCATGGAGGCACTACTGGAATACGAGGTGGACGGCGACAAGATAAAGCTGCACAACCCCGCACAGCCGGGGGTGACCCTGGTACTGACCCGCAAGGATGACGACACCCTGACCGGCGGGCCCATGGGCATGCTGGAGTTCTCGCGCAGGAAGTAGGCGGAAGGGCCGCCAAGCATTCGGTGCGTGCGGCAACGCTCCCGATTGGCATGAAACACGGGGAGGAACGATATGAAGATGAAGCACCTGGCGGGAATTCTGGTCATGGCGTTGCTGCTGGCGATGCCGACTGCCGGTGCGCAGCAGCGCCTGGACGCGGCCGCTGTGCGCGACGACCTGGCTGCGTTGCAGCGCATGTACGCCGGCCAGTTCCGGGCCACGCCGTTTCCTGGCATCTACCAGATGGTGCGCCAGGCGGCACCCTCGCCGCGCATCACCGCTCCGATACTGATGACGCGCAACGCCGAGTTCACCTTCAACAACGGCGCGCTGGGAGCGCAGGACGGCGAAACCGGGCGCAGGCTCGGCCACGCCGAATGGGGCGCGCTGGTGATGCGTTGGCGGCAATCGCTGCGGTTGGGCGATTTCATCCAGTACGGCGGCGATGGTCCGCTGCGGATGGTGGTGATGTCGGGCTTCGACTGCCCGTATTCCAGGGCACTGGAAACGGCGCTGCGTGCGGCAAAGGCGCGCTACGCGGTAGTGCCGGGCACCATCGGCACTGCCAACCAGCGTTACCTGGGGGACATATGGTGCGCCAGCGACCGGGCCGCGGCATGGCACGGCGCGATGATGTCCAGGACATTGCCGCCCCGCGCGCCGGCATCCTGCAGATACGACGCCGATTACTTCGGCACTCTCCAAGGCATGCTGGGCGGTTCATTGCCGATGGTGCTGTATGCCGACGGCACCATCGGCAGCGGCGGCGACCCGACGCAGGTATTGGCCAGGCTGGCCGAGCTGAACGGACGCGACGTGCATTTCTGATCCGTCCCGGTCGCGCGGCACGGTGTCGACATGCGGACAACGGCTGCCGCCTGCAGGGCGATCTCCCGCTCCAACCACTCGCATCGAGGAAAATTGCGATGAACGAAACCACTGGCGATCCCGGCAACATGAGTCCAAACACAATGGCGATGGCCGCGCACGCAATCGGCGTCCTGCCACCGCCGGCAGGGCTGGTCGGCGCCTTCGTGATATGGATGGCGACGCGCGACAAGCCCGACATGGCTTTCGCCACTGTACAGGCCAGGGAACAACTGAATTTCGGCATCACGGTGCTGGCGGCAACGGTGCTTTGCATCGTCACCGTCATCGGCATCTTCCTGGCGCCGGTAGTGCTTTTCGGGGCCGCGGTGTTCTCCGTCATCGCCGCGACGAAGGCCAGCAGGGGACAGGCTTACCGATTCCCGCTGACCTTGAGGTTGATCAAGTAGGCGGCGGGCGGAAGGCGCGGTGCCGTTGCCGGCGCCCCAGGAGCGCTTGGTCGCTCCTCAATGCCCGTGCATGTCGGGCAGCACCCGGCGCTGGGCATCCAGCGCCACGGTGCGGTCGGCGAGGCCCGGCAGGCAGCGCAGTGCCTGCCGGCTGACCCGCTCGTAGAACTGCACGAAGCGCTCGACCTGCGCGCGGTTCATGCCGGTGCGGCCGGGCGCGGCCTGCTGCAGCGCCTGCTCCTGCTGCCAGCGCCAGTGCGGCACCACCGAGAAGCCCGGCGGCTGCAGGAACCAAAGCCGGTCGCAGCGCCGCCACAGCGCCGGGTAGTCGTCGGCCAGCGCCCGGTTGCACCAGCGCCGCCAGGTGCCCTGCGGGTCGGCGTCGCGTTCCAGCGCGTTCAGCGGTTCGCGCAGGGCGTCGTCGGTTTCGGCCGGCGTGCCCAGGAACCAGCCCTCGAACACCAGCAGGTCCAGGCCGTCGATGCGTTCCCACTGCGCTTCGGGCACGCGTTCGTCGGCGAGCTTGTCGAAGCGCGGCAGCGCGAACGCCTGCCCGGCGCGCGCGGCATCCAGCGTCGCCAGCGCCAGCGGCAGGTCGTGCGTGCCCGGCGGGCCGCGCGTGGCGAGCAGCGGATGCACGCGGTCGGCCAGGCGCTGGCGCTGGGCGCGGGTCAGGTAGACGTCGTCGATCGACAGCGCCGCCGCGCGCAGGCCGCGCGTGCGCGCCAGTTCCACCACCTGCGCGGCGAGCGTGGACTTGCCGCTGCCCTGCAGGCCGCTGATCGCCAGCACCGGCACGCGCTGGCCGCTGGCGAGCGCTTCGTCCAGCGCCTGCGTGGCCAGTGCCTGGGGGAAACTGCGTGCGGAGAAGCGGTGCGGAACGGACGACATGGCGCCACAATAGCCCAAACCCGTGCTGTCCGAAGTGGAGCCATGACCGATCTGTACGCAGAAGCGCTTTCGACCTTCGCCGAGTTGTTCGAGGAAGCCAAGGCCGGCAATGAAATCGAGCCCAGCGCGATGACCGTGGCCACCGCCGACGTCGACGGCCGGCCCTCGGCGCGCACCGTGCTGCTCAAGGCCTTCGACGAGCGCGGCTTCGTGTTCTACACCCACCTGGACAGCCGCAAGGGCCGCGAGCTGCACGCCAACCGCCAGGCCGCGCTGCTGTTCCTGTGGCGCAGCCTGCGCGGGGCCGGCATCCAGGTGCGGGTCGACGGCGACGCGCAGCTGGTGTCCGCGGCCGAGGCCGACGCCTATTTCGCCTCGCGCCCGCGCATGAGCCAGATCGGCGCGTGGGCGTCGATGCAGTCGCAGACGCTGGGCTCGCGCGAGGAGTTCGAGGAACGCCTGCGCAATTTCGAGGCGCGCTTCGAGGGCCGCGACGTGCCGCGCCCTGACGGCTGGAGCGGCATCCGCGTGGTGCCGCAGCGCATCGAGTTCTGGTACGGCGCCACTTTCCGCCTGCACGAGCGCTGGTGCTACGAGGCCGATGCGGCCGGCGCCTGGAGCAAGCGGCTGCTGTACCCGTGAGCACGCTGCGCCTGCACCCGGTCTACCGCATCACCGTGTTCGTGCCGCCGGCGCGGCTGGACGCGCTCAAGCGCGGCATCCTCGCGGTGGACGACCTGGCGGCTGGCGGTTATGCCGACGGCATGTGGGAATCGGCGCCGGGGCGCGAGCAGTTCCGCACGCTGCCCGGCACCACCAGCGCCGTCGGCGCTGCCGGCGAGCAGGTGAGCGAACCCACGGTGCGGTTGGAGTTCTGCATTCCGCGCGGCGTGCCGGGCGACCGCGAACGGCTGCAGCGCCTGCTCGACCAAGGCATCGCCGCGCACCACCCGTGGAACAGCCCGGCGGTGTTCGTCGATGCGGTGGAGTTCGCCGCGCCATGAATGGACCGCGCCGCATCGTCTGCCTCACCGAGGAGCCGACCGAGACCCTGTATGCGCTGGGCGAACAGGACCGCATCGTCGGCATCAGCGGGTTCACCGTGCGCCCGCCGCAGGCGCGCCGCAACAAACCCAAGGTCAGCGCCTTCACCAGCGCCAAGGTGGAGGAAATCCTCAAGCTGCGGCCCGACCTGGCGATCGGCTTTTCCGACATCCAGGCCGACATCGCCGCCGAGCTGATCCGTCGCGGCGTGGAGGTGTGGATCGCCAACCACCGCAGCGTCGCCGGCATCCTCGACTACATCCGCCGGCTCGGCGCGCTGGTCGGCGTGGCCGCGCGCGCGCAGGCCTACGCCGACGAGCTGCAGCGCGGGCTGGAGGCCATCGCCGCGCAGGCCGCGCGCCTGCCGCAGCGCCCGCGCGTATACGTGGAAGAGTGGGACGAGCCGATCATCACCGGCATCCAGTGGGGCGCCGAGCTGGTGGAGATCGCCGGCGGCATCGACGTGTTCCCCGAGCTGTCGCGCGAACCGCTGGCCAAAGCGCGCATCCTCGCCGATGGCGGGCCGGTGATCGCGCGCGACCCGGACATCATCATCGGCTCGTGGTGCGGCAAGAAATTCCGTCCCGAGCGCGTGGCCGCGCGGCCGGGCTGGGACGCGATACGGGCGGTGCGCGACGGCGAACTGCACGAGATCAAGTCGCCGCTGATCCTGCAGCCGGGGCCGGCGGCGCTGACCGACGGCGTGCAGGCGATCGCGGCCATCATCCAGCGCTGGGCGCAGCGTCACGCCTAGGTGCGGGGCTTGCCCCGCACGGGCTTTGCCGACGGTGCAGCAGGCGGGGCAGGCCCGTCGCGGCCCGTCTTGCCGCCGGCATCAGGCGGCGGTCCGGCCTCACGGTTTCCGGCCGATGGCTTCATCGCCCAGCCTTTTCTCCAGATTGGCGCGCCCGCTCTGGGCATAGCGCCTGCACGCCCCGGCGTCGACCAGGGAGTTGCCGTCCGTGCCCTGCAGGCGCGCGAACAGGTCGCTGGCCAGCGGATGCGGGGTGATGTGGATGTCGCAGGGCAGGGCGGCCAGCGTGTCCAGGCCGCGGCGGAAGGCGGCCACCATCGCCGGATGGTCGCTGTAGCGGTACTGGCTGTCCGACAGCGCGCTCACGCTGTCGGTGTAGGCCATGTCCAGGCAGCGCGTGCCTTCGCAGGAGCGCCAGGTCCAGCTGGTGCCGCCGGGGGTGTGGCCGGGCGTGGCGTGGGCGGTGAGCGCCAGCGCGCCGACGCTCACGCGGGCGCCGTCGTCGAGCGGCCGAACCACCGGCACGGGGGGGAAGCCCCGCTTGAATTCCAACTGCTGCGGGTCGCTGCGGTCGCTCACGCCGGTGTGCAGCGTGTTGACGGCCGGCGCCCGCGCCAGCAGCGGTGCGCCGGTCGCGCGCTGCAGGTAGGCCAGGCCCGCCGCGTGGTCATGGTGCTCGTGCGAGTTCAGCAGGTACTTCACGTCCTTCGGGTCGAAACCGAGTGCGCGGATGTTCGCTTCGATCAGCGGGCCGGCCGCCTCGGTGGCGCCGTCGATGAGGACGTGGCCGTCGTCGGACGTGACCAGCAGCGCGGTCAGGCCGCAGGTGCCCACGTACCAGGTGTTGCCGAAGATGCGGCGCGGCGGCGCGCGCTCGTTCCAGCCCTCCATGGCGTTGTCGCTGGCCGGGCAGGCGGGGATATCCGGGGCTTCGTTCGTGCCCGCTGTCGCGGCGCTCGTGGCGGCGCCCGCCGGCGTGGACGCGCCCTGTGGCGCGGGTTGGCAGCCGGCCAGCAGGGCAAACCCCAGGGCGGCTGCGGCAAGCTGGTACGGCGGGAGGGCGTGTCGGCGCATCGCGGTCATCTGGCTGTTGGCTGCAGGTGCCGCAGCATAGGCAGCCCGGCGCGTGGCGACCAACGCGAAATGTCTGCGGCAGGCATGAGCCGGATGCATGCCTCGCCGCGGGCATCACCGCCCGGGCGCCAGCCCCGTGTAACGCGCGCGCGGGCGGATCAGCGTGCCCAGCGCCTGCTGTTCCAGCGCGTGCGCCAGCCAGCCGGTCAGGCGCGCGGCGGCGAACATCACCAGCGCGTGCGCGCCGGGCAGGCCATGCACGTAGCAGATGGCCGCCAGCAGGCCGTCGATGTTCGGATGCTGGCCGCTGTGCTCGGCGGTGGCGGCCAGCACCGTTTCGACGTGGCGCATGCGCGGCAGCTCGCCGCAGCGCTCGCGCAGCTGGCGCAGCATTTCGCTGCCGCGCGGGTCGCCATCGGGGTAGAGCAGGTGATTGAAGCCGGGCAGCTCGTCGCCGCGGCGCCAGCGTTCGGCGATGAAGGCGGCCGGCGCGCCGCTGGCCTCGGCATCGAGCAGCAGCGCATGCGCGCGCGCGGTGGCGCCGCCGTGGCGCGGGCCGGACAGCGCGGCCAGGCCGGCGCTGACGGTGGCGTGCAGGTGCGCGCCGGTGGAGGCGACCACGCGCGCGGCGAACGCGGACACATTCAATTCGTGGTCGGCGCACAGCACCAGCGCCGAGCGCACCAGTTCGGCGAAGCCGGCGTCGCCCGGCTGCCATGCGTCGGCGAGCAGGCGGTGCACCGGCCGCGCGTCGGGCTGGGTGCCGACCAGCAGGGCCGCGTTCTGCCGCAGCAGCATCGCCGCCACCTCGCGCCGCACCGGCGCGGCGGCGTTGAGCGATTGCCGCTGCTCCAGCGCCAGCAGCGGGATGCAGGCCATGGTGCGTTCCAGCGGCGGCAGCGCGGCATCCAGCGCCAGCGCCGCCACGCGCTCGGGCCAGGCCGCGGGTGGCGCCGCGGCGAACGGGTCCTGTTCCTCGCATTCCCACAGCAGCCGCGCGATGTCCTCCAGCGTGGCGCCGGCGCGCGCCGCCGCCACCGCCGAGCGGCCGCGGTAGTAGGGCGCATCCGGGCGGATCAGCGAGATCCGCGTCTCCAGCACCGGCAGGCCGCGGTCCAGGCTCTGCGCCGCCCCGCGCGCGGCGCCGCGGCCGGCGCGCTTGCGCTGCGCCAGCCGTTCCACCTCGGCGCGCAGGTAGACGCGGCTGCGCGGGTCCGGCCCGGGCCGCGAACTGAGCTGGCCGCGGCTGACATAGGCGTAGAGCGTGGCCGGGCTGATGCCGAGCAGGGCGCAGGCGTCGCTGGCGGGAATCAGTTCCGGATCGGCGGGTTCGGCCATGGCGTTCGATATGTTGATTGGTTGAATCAAGATTGATCAATGGTTTGGATGGTGCCAGATTGTGCGCCATCGCGGAACGGCGCCCCCGCCGCCGCCAGACCAGGAGTCCCGCCATGTCCCTTTCCTCCGCCGGCGCCGCCTTCCGCGCCGCCCTGGCCGCCGAGCAGCCCCTGCAGGTGATCGGTGCGATCAACGCCAACCACGCGCTGCTGGCCAGACGCGCCGGCTACAAGGCCATCTACCTGTCCGGCGGCGGTGTCGCGGCCGGCTCGCTGGGCCTGCCGGACCTGGGCATCAACACCCTGGAAGACGTGCTGATCGACGTGCGCCGCATCACCGACGTGTGCGACCTGCCGCTGATGGTGGACATCGACACCGGCTTCGGCCCGAGCGCGTTCAACATCGCGCGCACGGTGAAGTCGCTGATCAAGGCCGGCGCCGCCGCCTGCCACATCGAGGACCAGGTCGGCGCCAAGCGCTGCGGCCACCGCCCGGGCAAGGAAATCGTGTCGCAGGGCGAAATGGTGGACCGGGTGAAGGCGGCCGCCGATGCGAAGACCGACCCGGACTTCTTCCTGGTCGCGCGCACCGACGCCATCCAGATGGAGGGCGTGGACGCGGCCATCGAGCGCGCCATCGCCTGCGTCGAGGCCGGCGCCGACGGCATCTTCGCCGAGGCCGCCTACGACCTGGACACCTACCGCCGCTTCGTCGACGCGGTGAAGGTGCCGGTGCTGGCCAACATCACCGAGTTCGGCAAGACCCCGCTGTTCAGCCGCGACGAACTGGCCTCGGCCGGCGTCGCCATCCAGTTGTTCCCGCTGTCGGCGTTCCGCGCCGCCAACAAGGCCGCCGAGAGCGTGTACGAGGCGATCCGCCGCGACGGCCACCAGCGCAACGTGGTGGACGCCATGCAGACCCGCGAGGAGCTGTACGACCGCATCGGCTACCACGCCTTCGAGGCGCAGCTGGACAAGGTATTCGCGCAGAAGGGCGCATGATGGCCGTCCCCGCGGCCACCTGAGCTTCCGCCATGGCGACGTCTTCCCACAGCACCCGTGTCGACCGCCGCGACGCCGCGCGGCGCCTGCTGCAGCGCGAGCTGGACCAGCTCACGCCGGAGGAACGGGTGGTGGTCGAACGCTTCATCTCCGGCGGGCGGGTCTCGCGCAACGTGCGGCGCGAGCTGCACGCCTCGCGCACCCTGGGCGAGCGCGTCGCCGACCGCGTCGCCGCGGTCGGCGGCAGCTGGGCCTTCATCGGGTGCTTCGGCGTGGTGCTGGTGGTGTGGATGGTCGCCAACAGCTTCCTGCTGGCCAGGGCGTTCGATCCCTATCCCTACATCCTGCTCAACCTGGTGCTGTCGTGCCTGGCCGCGGTGCAGGCGCCGATCATCATGATGAGCCAGAACCGGCAGGCGGCGGTGGACCGCCTGCATGCGGAGAACGACTACCAGGTCAACGTGAAATCGGAACTGGAAGTGCTGCAGATCCACGAGAAGCTGGACGTGCTGCGCTCCCGCGAATGGGCACTGCTGGTCGAACAGCAGAACCGCCAGATCGAAATGCTGCAGCGACTGCTGGAATGCGCCACCGCGGCGCCCGGCGGCATGCAGAAACAACCGTAATCCTTCCCTCCAGAGGCAGAAGACCATGTCAGAACAGACCACCGCCACGCCCGGCTTCAAGCCCAAGAAGTCCGTCGCCCTGTCCGGCACCGCCGCCGGCAATACCGCGCTGTGCACCGTCGGCCGCAGCGGCAACGACCTGCACTACCGCGGCTACGACATCCTGGACCTGGCCAACACCAGCGAGTTCGAGGAAATCGCCCACCTGCTGGTGCACGGCAAGCTGCCCAACAAAGCCGAACTGCGCGCCTACAAGGCCAAGCTGAAGTCGCTGCGCGGCATCCCGGCCGCGGTCAAGGCCGCGCTGGAGGAACTGCCGCCGTCGGCGCACCCGATGGACGTGATGCGCACCGGCGTATCGGTGCTGGGCTGCGTGTCGCCGGAGAAGGACGACCACAACCACCCGGGCGCGCGCGACATCGCCGACAAGCTGATGGCCTGCCTCG
>Ga0182741_1002444_pt1 | contig 21610 bp, 20 predicted proteins | sample eDN5th37CBELigOP_FD_128874 | JGI IMG/M metagenome (GOLD analysis project Ga0182741, IMG submission 128874) | Enriched Organic Plus compost microbial communities from Emeryville, California, USA - eDNA 5th pass 37_C BE-Lig OP (version 2) (version 2) ... | reverse complement strand
GGCGTTGCGGGATCATTCAACGGCGACGAATCCGCGCTCCGCCACGTGGGAGGACTACGAGGCGCTGCTGACCGAGTCGATTTGACGCGCCTGCTTGATGCACCCTGACTGACCCGCGCGAGTTCCTTTACGCCGCGTCAACCTTTCCGGCTTAATGCCGGACCTGCCGGGAGTCTGTCGTTTTATTCGCGTCGGGGCGCATCCAATGCAGGCTGCCGAGTTGCGGGCGGAAGCCGTGTCCTTTGCCGACATTGCCGCCTTGACGGCGCAGGTCCGCGGCCTCGCCAACCAAAAGATCGACGACATCCAGAAGATCACCAGCCGGATGCGGATCCTGGCGCTCAACGCCATGATCGAGGCCGGCCGGGCGGGGGATTCCGGACGCGGCTTCGCCATCGTCGCCCAGGAAGTGCGCGGCGTCGCCGCCGAGGTCGGAGAGGTTGCCTCCACCCTCGAGGCCCAGCTTGCCGGCGACATCGCCGCACTCGAGCGGCTGACCCGGTTGATGGACGAGCAGGCCCAGGGCGCCCGCCTGGTCGATCTCGCCCTCAATGCCATCGAACTGATCGACCGTAACCTTTATGAGCGCACCTGCGACGTGCGCTGGTGGGCGACGGATTCCGCCGTGGTCGAATGTGCGGCCGAACCGCTGCCGCAGCGCCAGTCCTATGCCAGCGAGCGGCTCGGCGTCATTCTCGACGCCTATACCGTCTATCTCGATTTGTGGCTATGTGACCTGAACGGGCGTGTCATCGCCAACGGCCGGCCGCAACATTATCCGGTCCTCGGCGCCGACGTGTCCGGCGAGCCGTGGTTCCGGCGTGCTGCGGCTTTGGCCGATGGCAACGGCTACGTCGCGGCCGACATCGCCCGGCAACCGCTGCTTGGCGGGGCTGCCGTCGCCACCTATGCCGCCAGCGTTCGCGCCGGCGGCCGCGCGACCGGCGCGCCGATCGGCGTGCTCGCTGTCCATTTCGATTGGGAGCCGCAAGCCAACGCGATCGTCACCGGCGTGAGGCTGGCCGACGAGGAAAAGCCGCGCTCGCGCGTGCTGCTGGTCGATGCGCGCCATCGCGTGATCGCCGCGTCCGACGGCGAAGGTATGCTCGACGAGACGGTCTCGCTGCAGACCGGCGGCGCCGCCCACGGCGTCTATGCCGAGCCCGACGGAGCGATCGTCGCCTTCCACGCCACGCCCGGCTACGAAACCTATCGCGGTCTCGGCTGGTACGGGGTCATCCGCCAGCGCCCGCGTTGATCGCGGTCAGACTTGCGATTGCGGCACCGGCGGCCGGTACCAGAGCCGCCACATGATGAACAGCGTCAGCACCAGGTGGATGGCGGCGTTGTGCAGGAACATCGCTTCGGGCGCGTAGCGCGCCATCATGGTGGCCGCCGCCGTGGGACCAACGATCGCCCCGATCGTGTAGGCGAGCAGCAGCGCACTCGACACCTCGACCGCGTTCTCGCGCCCGGCCAGGTCGCCCGCGTGGCTGGAACACAGCGGGTACAACACCAGCGCCGCCGCGCCGATCACCGCGCCCAGCACCACGAGCACCAGCAGCCCCGCATCGGCGAAAGCCACCAGCGCCAGTTCCGCAGCGATAGCGATCGCCATCGCCCCGATGACGACGTAGCGGCGGTCGCGTCGGTCCGCGAGCCGGCCCGCCGGCCACTGGCCGATCGCGCCGCCGAGAATGATCGCCGTCATGAAGCTGGCGACGCCGCCGGCGGTCAGGCCGCTCTCCTTCGCGAAGATCGGGCCCAGCGACCACATCGTGCCGTTGGCGGCACCGGCAGCGAGGACCCCGAGCACGCCCACCGGCGAGATCTGGTAGAGCCAGATCAGCCGCAGGCGTGGCACGGGCGGCGGGTTGGGTGGATCGGTGCGGGTGAAGGCCAGCGGCAACACCGCGAGCGACAACGCCGCCGCCACCACGGAGAACAGGGTCGAAGTCATCGGGTCTGCCAGCCGGATCGCCTGCTGGCCGGCCGCGTTGCCGGTATTGTGGACGATGTTGTAGAGCGCCATCACCTGGCCGCGGACGACGTTTTCCGCTTTGTCGTGGAGCCAGCTCTCGATCGTCGCGTAGAGGCCCGCGAAGCAAAAGCCCGTGACGGCGCGGCCCAGCATCCAGAACCAGGGTTCGATCGCCATCGGCAGCGCGATCGCCGTGACCGTCGCCACCGCGCCGAGGGCGGCGAAGGTCCGGATGTGCCCCGCCCGGCCGACGATCCGCGGTGCGGCGATGCAGCCGAAGAACATGCCGGCGAAATAGGCGGAGCCGAGGAGGCCGAGCACGATGTCGGGGAAAGCCTCGAGCGAACCGCGAAGCGGCACCAAGGTCGAGAACAGGCCGTTGCCTGCGATCAGGATGAAGACGGCGGTCAAAAGTGCCGAGATTTGGCCGTAGGCGGGGTGCAATGCCATGGTCAGCGCTGGAGAAATCTCGGCCGGCGGGCCGCCTCGCGATCAATAGCACGCGATTCGGCCCTCCGGGGGCGGAATGGGGGCCCCTGTCCTTACCGCGGCACCCGGGCGGGCCGCCCGAATCGCTGGACGTTTCCGCAAAGGGGCGCCTCGTGTATAACCCGTGCCGGATCGACCGGCGCCGGCCGCGGGCCTGCGCGGTGCCGGTCGCCGGGTGCAGGAGTGCAGGAGAGCGTGATGGCCGAGCGTTGGACGCCCGATAATTGGCGCGGCAAGCCGATCGTCCAGGTTCCGGAATATCCGGATCCGGCGGCGTTGGCCGACGTGGAGCGGCAGCTCACGACCTTTCCGCCCCTGGTTTTCGCCGGTGAGGCCCGCCAGCTGAAGCGCCACCTGGCGCGCGTTGCCGCCGGAGAAGCCTTCCTGCTTCAGGGGGGCGACTGCGCCGAGAGCTTCGCCGAGCATCACCCCGACAACATTCGCGACTTCTTCCGCGTCTTCCTGCAGATGGCCGTGGTGCTGACCTTCGCCGCGGCCTCGCCGGTGGTCAAAGTCGGCCGCATTGCCGGTCAGTTCGCGAAGCCGCGCTCCTCGCCGACCGAGAAGCGCGACGGTGTCGAACTGCCGAGCTATCGCGGCGACATCATCAACGGCAACGATTTCACCGAGGCCGCGCGCACGCCCGACCCGCGCCGGCAGATCGAGGCCTATCGCCAGTCGGCCGCGACGCTCAACCTGCTGCGCGCCTTTGCCCAGGGCGGTTACGCCAATCTCGGCAGCGTGCATCAGTGGATGCTGGGCTTCGTCAAGGACAGCCCGCAGTCGCGCCGCTATCTCGAGCTCGGCGACCGCATCTCCGAGGCGCTCGCCTTCATGCAGGCCTGCGGCCTCGATCTCGAGCGTCATCCGGAACTGCGCACGACCGATTTCTACACCAGCCACGAAGCGCTGCTGCTCAGTTACGAGCAGGCCATGACCCGCGTCGACTCGACCTCGGGCGACTGGTACTGCACCTCCGGCCACATGCTCTGGATCGGCGACCGCACCCGCCAGCCGGACCATGCCCATGTGGAGTTCTGCCGCGGCGTGAAAAACCCGCTCGGGCTCAAGTGTGGGCCGTCCTTGAAGGCGGACGAGCTCCTGCGCCTGCTCGATATCCTCAACCCCGACAACGAGCCCGGCCGGATCACGCTGATCGGCCGCTTCGGCGCCGACAAGGTCTTTGATCATCTGCCGGCGCTCGTGCGCGCGGTGAAGCGCGAGGGCCGCGTCGTGGTCTGGTCGTGCGATCCGATGCACGGCAACACGATCACGTCGGGCTCCGGCTACAAGACCCGGCCGTTCGAGCGCATCCTGCAGGAGGTGAAGAATTTCTTCGCCGTTCACGCCGCCGAAGGCACCTACGCCGGCGGCGTCCATCTCGAAATGACTGGCAAGAACGTCACCGAATGCACCGGTGGCGCACGCGCGATCTCGGACGAGGATCTCAACGATCGCTACCACACCTTCTGCGATCCGCGCCTGAACGCCGAACAGTCGATCGACCTCGCGTTCCTGCTCGCCGAACTGCTGAAGAAGGAACGCACGCAGAAGCTGCGGCCGCTGCCCGCTGCCGCCGGCCTGTGACGCTGCGGTCCGGCCCGTCGCCGTCGCAGCAGCATGCGGCGGCGTGGCTCCGGCCGGGCCGATTGCCCCCGCCGGAGCGGGCGATTAGACCTGCGGCATGAGTCCTCCACCCGCAGACCGTCTCGCCATCACCGTCGCGCAGCTCAATGCGCGGGTCGGCGACATTGCCGGCAACGCTGACCGCGTGCGCGAGGCGCGGGCGCAGGCGGCCGCCGCGGGCGCCGCGGGCGCCGATCTGCTGGTCCTGCCCGAACTCTTCATATCCGGCTACCCGCCCGAGGATCTCGTGCTGAGGCCGGCCTTCCTCGCCGCCTGCCGCGCGGCGGTCGAGCAGCTCGCACGCGAGACGGCCGATGGCGGTCCGGCGGTCCTTCTCGGCACCCCCTGGGTCGAGGCGGGCGAACGCTACAACGCCGTCTGCCTCCTTGATGGCGGCGCGATCGCCGCGGTCCGGCTCAAGGTCGAACTGCCCAACACGGGCGTCTTCGACGAGAAGCGCGTGTTCCGCGCCGGGCCGCTGCCGGGCCCGGTCAATTGGCGCGGCGTTCGCATTGGCCTGCCGGTCTGCGAGGACCTTTGGCAACCCGACGTCGCCGAATGTCTCGCCGAGACCGGCGCCGAGATTTTGATCTCGCCGAACGGCTCGCCCTTCTGGCGGGGCAAGGGCGATCAGCGGCTCGGGGTTGCGGTCGCCCGCGTGGTCGAGACCGGCCTGCCGCTCGTCTATGTCAACCAGGTCGGCGGCCAGGATGAACTGGTCTTCGACGGTGCGTCCTTCGCGCTCCACGGCGACCGGTCGCTGGCGTTTCAGCTGCCCGCTTTCCGCGAGGCGCTGGTCACGACCCGCTGGCGTCGCGAGGCCGGAACGTGGCGTTGCGACGATGGCCCGGTGGCGGCGATCGAAGAGGGCGAGCGTGCCACCTATCTCGCCTGCATGCTCGGCCTGCGCGACTATGTCGACAAGAACGGCTTTGCCGGCATCGTGCTCGGCCTTTCCGGCGGCATCGATTCCGCGCTGTGCGCGGCGATCGCTGTCGATGCGCTCGGTCCGCAGCGCGTCCGCGCCGTCATGCTGCCCTCGCGCTTCACGTCGGCTGAATCGCGCGAGGACGCTGCGGCCGTCGCCGCCGCGCTCGGGATCGCCTGCGACACGATCACGATCGATCCGGTGGTCGCCGCGCTGGAGGCGGCGCTGGCGCCGTCCTTCATCGGCCAGCCCCGCGACGCCACCGAGGAGAACCTGCAGGCCCGCGCCCGCGGCACGATCCTGATGGCGCTGTCGAACAAGTTCGGGCTGATGGTCGTCACCACCGGCAACAAGTCGGAAATGTCGACCGGCTACGCCACGCTCTACGGCGACATGAACGGCGGCTTCAACCCGATCAAGGACGTCTACAAGACCGACGTCTTCCGCCTCGCACGCCTGCGCAACGCTTGGCGCCCCGACGATGCGCATGGCCCGGCGGGGGCCGTGATCGCCGACCGCATCCTCACCAAGTCCCCCAGCGCGGAACTGCGCGAAGGCCAGACCGACCAGGACACGTTGCCGCCCTACGAGACACTGGATGCCATTCTTGAGCGGCTGATCGAGGAGGAGCAGGCGGTGGCGGACATCGTCGCCGCCGGTTTCGACCACGCGACGGTGACGAAGATCGAGCGCATGGTTGCCGCGGCCGAATACAAGCGGCGCCAGTCGGCGCCGGGGGTGAAGGTCACGCCCAGGAACTTCGGCCGCGACCGCCACTATCCGATCAGCAATGCGTTTCGTGATCCGGGCACGGCCCTGCCTCCGCCCGGTCCTGCACCCGCAGCCATCGCCAAGACCGCGGCCTATGACGGCTGACCGCCGCGGCTGAGAGTTCGGACAACATGATTGCGCCCATCGTTCGTTTCGCCCCGTCGCCGACCGGTCGACTGCATATCGGCAACGCCCGTACCGCCCTGTTGAACTGGCTGTTTGCCGCGCGCCACGGCGGCAGCTTCACCCTGCGCTACGACGACACCGACCGGGAACGCTCGACCGAAGAATATGCTCGCGGCATCGCCGAGGATCTGGCCTGGCTCGGCATCGTGCCGGACAGGGTGGAGCGGCAGTCCGCGCGTTTCGACCGCTACGCGGCCGCGGCGGATCGTCTGCGCGCCGAAGGGCGCCTCTATCCCTGCTACGAGACCGAGGAAGAGCTGGAATATCGCCGCCGCCGGCAGCTCGCAATGCACAAGCCGCCGATCTACGACCGCGCGGCGCTCAAGCTCACCGACGCCGACCGCGCCAGGCTCGAAGCCGAAGGGCGGCGCCCCTATTGGCGTTTCCTGCTCGAGTCCCGCACGATCGCCTGGACCGACCTCGTGCGCGGGGCGCAGACGATCGACTGCGCTTCGCTCTCGGACCCGGTGCTGATCCGCGCCGACGGGACCTATCTCTACACGTTGCCTTCGGTGGTCGACGATATCGACATGGGCGTCACCCATGTGATCCGCGGCGAGGATCACGTCACCAACACCGCGGTGCAGGTGCAGTTGTTCGAAAGGCTCGGCGGCAGCGTTCCGCAATTCGGTCATCACAACCTTCTCACGCTGCCGAGCGGGGAGGGGCTGTCGAAGCGTCTTGGCCACCTCTCGCTGGCGAGTCTGCGCGAACAAGGCTACGAGCCCGCCGCCGTCGCGGCGCTCGCGGTGCTGATCGGCACGTCGCATGCGGTGGAACCCGTGTCATCGCTCCGCGACCTCGTCGACAAGGTCGACCTCGCCGATGTGTCCCATTCCGCGGCCAAGTTCGACCCGGCGGAGCTCGCTCAGCTGAACGCGCGCACGCTCCATCATCTGCCATACGCGGCGGTGGCCTCGCGCCTGCGCGACATGGGCATCGGTGGCGACGAAGCCTTCTGGATCGCCGTGCGGGGCAATCTCGAACGGCTCGCCGATGCCGAGGAGTGGTGGCAGGTCGTCACGGGGCCGATTACCCCAGTGACGGAGCCGGCCGACCGCGAGATGGTCGCCGCGGCCGCGCAGACGCTGCCCGAAGAGCCGTTCGACGGCGAAACCTGGAGCCGCTGGACCGAGGCGGTGAAGGCGGCGACCGGCCGCAAGGGCAAGGCGCTGTTCCGGCCGCTGCGCCTCGCTTTGACCGGCCGCGAGCACGGCCCTGAACTCAAGGCATTGCTGCCGTTGATCGGCCGCGCGCGCGCGCTGGCGCGGCTCGAAGGCCGCGCGGCTTGACCCACGATCGGCCATGAAGACCTGCTGGATCGGATGATGCCGCGCGCTGACGATGCGCGGCATCGCATGTCCCTTCGGATTGTTCAGCGTACAGGATAGAAGGTCGGGCCGATGGTGCGGACCTGGCGCTTGCCGTCGTCTGCGCTACCGCGTGGGCCGGCGGACGGCTCCCGCTGCGGCGCGTTCGCTTCCGCTGGTGCTGAGGGCGCGGCGCTGCGGCGGCCGTCGCGGCCGCGTGCCGGCTCCGGCTTCTGCGGCAGCGACATCTGCTTGGCGCGTTCCTCAGTGACGATAATGTCCCCGCGCTCGATTGAACTGTCGGTGCCGCCGAGCGCCTCTGCCCAGCTTTCGCCGGCCCGCTTGCAGCTGCACGAGGGATTGAATTCCTGCCGGTAGCGGAACGCGTTTGCCAGGCTCGTATAAGGCTGGCCGTTGATCGAGACCGCCTGTTCGACATCTTCGCCGGGATTGCGGTGGGCGAACAGGACCACTTCGGACGCCGGGCACATGCGCTGGCACACGCGCTCGTCGTCGCGGAACTTGGCCGGCACCGTCGAGAACGAAATCGGGAAGAAGAAGCCGTCGCAGGTGCGCACGCACAGCGTCCGGAACGTGGACGCCTTCGGCACGTCGTCGGGCTCGATACCGACGTCTCCGCTCGGCGCGCCGGCGCCTCCGCCGAACAATTGCTCGAAGAAGCCCCGCGGACGTGGCGGCGCGGCGGCGGCCCGATATTGCGGGCCGCAATCGTTCTGCGCCAGCGCGATCAGCACCATGCGCCGCTGCTCGGCCTGGTCGCTGCCGCTGCCCTGCAGGCGCTGCAGGTCGGCGATGATCTTGTTCAGGTTGGCGCGCATGCGGTCGATCTGCGCGTTGAGGCGGTCGCATTGCGGCGGCTGGCCGCCGCCGAAAAGGAAGAAGCCGCCGCCGGTGCAGCCCATGCGCTGCTGCTGCGCCAGACTGCGATCGATCTCGCTCTGCTGCTTTGCCGCCGCCGCCTCGTAGCGGCGGATCTGTTCCGCCCTTGCGTCGCCGCCGCCGCGATCGATCGCCGCCAGCTGGCTCTCCAGACGCACGCACACGGCTGAATTGGGTTGCGGTCCCGGCTGCCCCTGCGGCGCCACCGGGTATCGCGGATAGCCTTGGGCAACAGCCGCGCTGCAGGCGAGAAGCGAGGTGACAAGGATGGCGCCGAGATGGCCCAGGACGCGTGCGGTCATTGTTTCATCCGCCGTTTCCGTCTCCGTTCATCAGGCGCGCCGACGTGACGAAACCGTGAATCTCGGATTGCGGCATAGCATGTCCCCCGCGCCTTTGCGAGAACCGATCGCCCGATTTCGCTCAGGCGCCGCGGCTCTCGGCGCGCAGATTCCATAGCACGCCGGTGATGATGAGGCCGGCGCCGGCAAACACGAATAGATCGAGGCTCTCGCCGTAGAGCAGCCAGCCGACGAGCGCGATCAGCGGAATCCGCAGGAAGTCGAGCGTGACCACGACGCTGGCGTCGCCGGCGCGGAACGCGTTGGTGAGGCAGTAGTGCGACATCAGGCCGGTGACGGCGAAACCGAGCGCCGCCGGCACGTCGGCCATGGTTATCCGGAACACGAAGTCGGGATCGCTGCCGGCGGCCGCCAGCGGCAATTGCACAAGGTTCATCCAGAACAGAATGGTGAAAGTGGTCGCGACGCGCGTAAGCTTCTTGGTGAAGATCGCATTGACCGCGAATCCGAACGCGGCCAGCAGCATGATGAGCGACGCCGGCTGGAAGGTGGCCAGGCCCGGCCGCACCACCACCAGCACGCCGAGAAATCCGAGCGCGATGCTGATGGCGCGGCTGGACGTCATCTGCTCGCCGAGGAACAGCACCGCCAGCAGCGCCACCCAGATCGGCATGGTGAACTCGATCGCGAAGGCGGTGGCCAACGGCAGCAGCTGGATGCTCATGGCCCAGCCGTATTGCGCGGCGAAATGCGTCACCCCGCGCAGCAGGTGGAGGTGCATCAGCCGCGGCACCAGCTCGAAACGCAGCGCCGGTTTCCAGAGGAGAAAACTGCTGAGGATGACGACCCCGCCGAAGGTGCGGATCGTCAGGATCTCGAACAGGCTCAGCGCATGCGACAGTTCCCGGATCGCCACCGCGGTACCGGAGAAGGCGAGCAGCGCCCCGAGCATCCAGAAGGCGATGCGGCCGAATTGCGAAATCTGCACGCGGGATCCTCGGGGGCAGGCGACGGGCGGCCGTCAGGCGGCGTCCGGCTGGTTCTCCGGCCGGGCCTGATCGAACGCGGGAAGTTGCAGGCATGCGGCCTCGACGGCAAGGATCTTCGGAAAGCGCTCCAGGTCGACGTGATTGCGCCGCGCATTGAAGACCTGCGGGACGATGCAGAGATCGGCCAGGGTGGGGTGCGCGCCGAACGCGTAGGGCGCCGGCCGGATCATCGTCTCCACCGCCGTGAAGCCTTCGATGATCCAGTGCGCGTACCAGCTCTGGACGACGGCCTTGTCGGCCTGCAGCGACGCCTTCAGGTAATTCAGCGTCATCAGATTGTTCAGCGGATGGATGTCGCAGGCGATCAGCTGCGCCAGCGCTCGCACGCGGGCGCGCGCCACCGCGTCGGCCGGCAGCAGCGGCGGATCGGGATAGATCTCGTCCAGATACTCGATGATGGCGAGCGATTGCGTGAGCACATCGCCGGTCGACAGCTCCAGCGCCGGCACCCGCATCTGCGGGTTGATCGCGCGGAATCCTGGGCTGCGGTGTTGACCGCCGTCCTTGAGCAGGTGCACCGGGACGAGCTGGTGCGTAACCCCCTTCAGGTTCAGGGCGATCCGGACGCGATAGGCGGCCGAAGAGCGGAAATAGCTGTAGAGCCTCACGACATCCTCCCCGCTTCAACTGACGGTCAGCCCGGCCCGTCCGACGCGTCCGCGGCCATCTGCTTGGCGCGCTCCGTCAGCTTCGTGAGCACCCGCCCCAGGAGAGCGAGTTCGTCACCATCGACTCCGGCGATCAGCTTCTGCTCGAATGCCAGTGCCACCGGTGCAAGGTCGTCGTAGATCGCGCGTCCCGCCGGCGTGAGCGACAGGAATGCCTCGCGCATGTCCTCGCGGTTCGGCCGCCGCGCCACCAGCTTGCGCCGCTCGAGCAGCGCCACGGCACGCGACACCTTGGTTTTGTGCATGTGGCTGTGGGTGCCGATCTGCTTGCCGGTCAGACTGTCGTACTGGCCGAGCGTGGCCAGCACCCGCCATTCCGGTACGCCGATCCCGTAGCGCTCCGCATAAATCTGCGACAGCGCCTGTGAGACGAGACTCGCGATCAGGCTCAGCCGATAGGGGAGGAAGCGTTCCAGCTGCAGCGCCGCAGCGGAGGGGCCGGGGTCCGGCCACGATTCGGTTTCCGCACGGCGCGTGGGCATGGGCAACGACTGGTTGAACGGGCGCATCGAAGCCCGCGGGCGCCAACCATGGCGGAACCTCGTTGCGCGCGCAACCTTCGCCCAGCCCGGCGCCACGGGCGGGGCGGTGGTGCCCTGCGGCTCAGCGCTTGCGGAACGGCGGCTTGCGCGCGCCGCCGGCCGGCCCCGTGGCCGTCCGCTCGCCCTTGTGGCGGAAATTGATGCGGCCGCGATCGAGATCGTAGGGGGACATCTCGACGATCACCCGGTCGCCGACGCCCGTGCGGATGCGGAACTTGCGCATCTTGCCGGCCGTGTAGGCGAGGATCTGGTGATCGTTGTCCAGCTTCACCCGGAAATTGCCGTCCGGCAGAACCTCGGTCACCACCCCGTCGAATTCAAGCAGCTCTTCTTTCGCCATGCTGATCGTCCTTGGTCTCCGATGTCACTGTCACTGTCACTGCTGATGATGCTGTCCGGCCTTGCCGCCGTCACGCCGGCTCTTGCGCTGCAGGAAGGAGATGCCGCGCAGATCGCCGTCGCGCCCCTTGCCCTGCGGCCCCTGCGGCGCGGAACGGTGCGCTGCGCCGCGGCCTTCGCCGTTGCTCCGACCCTCGCCGTTGCTCCGGCCTTCAGCTGTCGGACGCCCGCTACTTGCTGCTGCGCCATGGCGCGGCTCGCCGTACTGGACCGCGCCGTCGGGCCGACCATTGCGCCGGCGCCGTGGCTTGCGGGGACCCTCGGCCGAAGCACCCTCGCGGCGGGGGCCCGGTCGCGGCGCACCATCACGTCCATGCTGCGGCCCGGCATCGCCTGAGGCCGGAATGGCGATGCGGATCAGTTTCTCGATCGCGCGCAGGAACGGGCGCTCGTCGCTGGCGCAGAACGAGATCGCAACCCCGTCGGCGCCCGCCCGGGCGGTACGGCCGATCCTGTGCACGTAGCTCTCCGGCACGTTCGGCAGGTCGAAATTGACCACATGGCTCACGCCCGAGACGTCGATGCCGCGCGCGGCGATATCGGTCGCGACCAGGGTCCGGACCCGGCCGTCGCGGAACGCGGACAGGACCCGGTCGCGCTGGCTCTGCGACTTGTTGCCGTGGATTGCCTCCGCGGCGATGCCGGCCTTGGCGAGGCCGCGCACGACCTTGTCCGCGCCGTGTTTGGTCCGGGTAAAGACCAGCGCACGATCGATCGGTTCCTTGGTCAGGACGTCCGCGAGCAATGCAGGCTTGCCGTCGCGCTGCACGTGAATCACCCGCTGTTCGATGCGTTCCACCGTCGATGCCACCGGTGTCACCGCCACCCGCACCGGATCGCGCAGAAGCTGCCCGGCCAGTTCGGCGATCGCCGGCGGCATGGTTGCCGAGAAGAATAGATTGCGCCGTTCCGCCGGAAGCTGCTTCACGATTGCGCGAATGGCATGGATGAAGCCCATGTCCAGCATCTGGTCGGCTTCGTCCAGAACCAGCGTCTCGACCCGGTCGAGGCGGGCGGCGCGCTCCTGCACCAGATCCATCAGCCGGCCGGGCGTCGCGACGAGGACGTCGACGCCCCCCGCCAGCGCGCGGACCTGCCGGCCCATCGGCACGCCGCCGATCGCCAGCGCCACGTTCGGGCGCAGGTGTCGGCCATAGGTACGGAAGCTGTCGACGATCTGGCCGGCCAACTCCCGCGTCGGGCTCAGGACCAGCATCCGGCAGGTCTTGCGGCCGGGAATCACCCGCCGCGCCGCCATCTGGTGCAGGATCGGCAGCGCGAAGGCGGCCGTCTTGCCTGTGCCCGTCTGGGCAATGCCGACCACGTCACGGCCGGCGAGCACCTGCGGAATTGTCTGCGCCTGGATCGGCGTCGGTTGCGTGTAGCCCTCGTCGGCCAGCGCACGCAAAATCGGTTCGGCGAGGCCGAGTTCGGAAAAAGTAGTCAAAGTCGAATTCCCAACAATATGGAGCACCGTCGGGCGCCTTCGGCCCGACCGCGATCGCGGGTGACAGAAGACACCCCGCGTGATCTGGGCTGCCAATTGCGGTTGAGGATTGGACGGGCCGAAAGCCGGTGCGTTCGAGACGCTGCGTTCGTACACGCTGCCCGCGGGCGGCCTTGACGGCCGACAATCCGATACGGCTTCAAATGGCACGGTACCGTGTTGATTTCAAGGCATACGGTCCGCAATGGGTCCTTGATCCGTTCCTGGCCGCATTCTTGACCTTGGTTGCATGCGCAACTAACCTGCCCGCCAAGCTGGCAGCCGACCGGCAGGTGAGGGACATTTGGAAACGCTTTCCCGGGCGGCCCGCCCGCTTCGGAACCTTGCGTCGGGCAGGCCCGCTCCGGCCATCGCAGCGTCAGGCTGGAAAGGCGCCGTCGCGCCGGGGCCGGCATGCGGTCCCGGCGGAGGGCGCAATGGGCGCGGACGTGGTTCAGCCGCGGCTCCGCATGCGCAGCATCAGCGTGTCGTAGGAGTATTCGGCCACCTGCCACCAGGTCAGCTGCTCCGCCCGGAACGCCGTCATCGAATCGAGCGCCTTCTTGAAGGTCGGGTTGCCGGCCGCGATCTCGGCATAGAGCTCGTTCGCCGCCTTGTACGCCGCTTCCATGATCGGCATTGGGAAGGCGCGCAGCTCGGCCCCTTCCGCGACCAGCTTCTTCAGCGCCGGTGCGTTGACGAAATCGTACTTCGCCAGCATCCAGTTGTTCGCTGCCTCGCAGGCCGCCTGCACGATCGCCTGGTAGTTCTTCGGCAGCTTGTTCCACTGCTCCTGATTGATCACCAGGTGGAGCATCGCGCCGCCTTCCCAGAAGCCGGGGTAGTAGTAGTACTTCGCCACCCGCTGGAAGCCGAGCTTCTGGTCGTCATAGGGGCCGACGAACTCGGTCGCATCGATCGTGCCGCGCTCCAGCGCCGAGTAGATGTCGCTCGGGCTGATCTGCTGCGGCACCACGCCGAGCCGCGCCAGCACCTGTCCGCCGGTGCCGCCGATGCGGAATTTCAGTCCCTTGAGGTCGTCGACGTCCTTCAGCTCCTTGCGGAAGAAGCCGCCCATCTGGCAGCCCGAATTGCCGCACGCGAACGAGATCGCGTTGAACTTGGCCAGGGCGCCGTTGACGATCTCCGCGCCGCCGCCGAAGTGCCACCAGGCGTGCTGGTGCCGCGCGTTCAATCCGAACGGCATGCCGGTGCCGAAGCCGAGCGTGGGCTCCTTGCCGACATAGAAGTAGATCGGCGTGTGGGCGCATTCGATCGATCCCGACGAGACCGCATCGAGCGCCTGCAGGCCCGGCACGATCTCGCCCGCGGGAAACGTCTGGATCTGAAACTTGTTGTCGGTCTGCTCGGCGACGTATTTGGCGAAGGTCTGCGCCGTGCCGAAAATCGTGTCGAGCACCCGCGGGAAGCTCGACGTCAGGCGCCATCGCACCTCGGGCGCCGACTGCGCGATGGCCGGGCTGGCCACTGCGCCCGCGGCGAGTGCGGTCGCCGAGCCCGCCAGGAATTGCCGTCTCTTCAGCGTCATTTCACGTCTCCTTGGGTGTATTGTCCCTTCGCCCGACGCGGGCGGGCAGCCGTGTTATGCCGGCCATGGCCCTAGCATGACCAAGATCCGGTTGGAACGCCATGAAACTCGCATCGTTGAAGCAGCCCCGTGACGGCCGTCTCGTCGTCGTGTCCCGCGACCTGTCGCGCTGCGCCGACGCCTCCGCCGTTGCCCCGACCCTGCAGGCCGCACTTGATGCCTGGGACAGCGCTGCGCCGCGGCTGCAGGAATTGGCGGACGCGCTCGAGGCCGGTCGGCTCACCCATCTGCCCTTCGACCCCAAGGCTTGCGCCGCGCCCCTGCCGCGGGCCTATCAGTGGGCGGACGGCTCGGCCTACGTCAATCACGTCGAGCTGGTGCGCAAGGCGCGCGGCGCGGCGATGCCCGAGTCGTTCTGGACAGACCCGCTGATGTACCAGGGCGGCTCCGATGCATTCCTCGGTCCCTGCGATCCGATCCTCATGGCCGACGAAGCCTGGGGCATCGATTTCGAGGCCGAGATCGCTGTCGTCACGGGCGATGTGCCGATGGGCGCGGACCGCGACCGCGCCGCGGAGGCGATCCGCCTCTTGATGCTCGTCAACGACGTCAGCCTGCGCAATCTCATCCCGGCCGAGCTGGCCAAGGGCTTCGGCTTCTTCCAGTCGAAGCCGTCGTCGGCTTTCTCTCCCGTCGCCGTGACGCCGGATGAGCTCGGTCACGCTTGGGACGGCAGCAACGTCGCGCTGCCGCTGCTCAGCCATCTCAACGGGCGGATGTTCGGCAAGCCGGACGCCGGCACCGACATGACGTTTGATTTTCCCACCCTGATCTCCCACGCGGCCAGGACGCGCCCGCTCGGCGCCGGCACGATCGTGGGGTCGGGCACGGTGTCGAACAAGGATCCCGACGGCTCGCCCGGACGGCCCATCGCCGCCGGCGGTCGCGGCTATTCCTGCATCGCCGAGCTCCGCACCGTCGAGACGATCCGCGACGGCAAGCCGTCCACACCGTTCCTCGCTTTCGGCGACCGCGTCCGCATCGAGATGCATGATGCGGAGGGCAGGACGATTTTTGGGGCGATCGATCAGGAGGTGGTGCGGTATCGGCCCTGACGGTCCGCATCGGCGCCCCGGCGGCGCGCAGCAAATAAACGGAAGGACGTGTCATGAGCAGCAAGGGCTTCGCTTCGACCACCGACCTCGCCGACAAGACGATCTCGTTCGACGAGATCGGCCCGGGGCTCTTTGCCTTCACCGCCGAAGGGGATCCCAACACGGGCGTGATCGTCGGCGACGACGCGGTGATGATCGTCGACACGCAGGCGACGCCGGTAATGGCGCAGCAGGTGATCGAGCGGGTTCGCCAGGTGACCGACAAGCCGATCCGCTATGTCTTGCTTTCGCATTATCACGCCGTGCGCGTGCTCGGTGCCTCGGCCTATCCCGGTGCGGCGATCATTGCCTCCGACGCCACACGCAAGCTCATCGTCGAGCGCGGCCAGCAGGACATGGATTCCGAGATCGGCCGCTTCCCGCGCCTGTTCCGCGCCGTTGAATCGATTCCCGGGTTGACCTGGCCCCATGTCACTTTTCCGGAGCAGATGTCGGTCTGGCTCGGCCGCCGCGAAGTGCGCATCATGCATATCGGCCGCGGCCACACCGCCGGTGACGTCATTGCCTGGGTGCCCGATGCCGACGTCGTCTTCTCCGGTGATCTCGTCGAATATCACTCCGCCTGCTACTGCGGCGATGCGCACTTTTCCGATTGGCCGCAGACGCTCGACCGGCTCGCCTCCTTCAATGCCCGGGCGCTGGTCCCCGGCCGCGGGGCCGCGCTCACCGACCCGGCCATGGTCGCGGAGGGCATCCGCCTCACGCGCGACTTCCTGTCGACCCTGTACGGCTCGGTGAGCGAGAGCGTGCACAAGGGGCGTTCCCTGAAGGATGCCTTCGCGGCCGCGCGGGAGGCGATGGATCCGAAATTTTCCTCTTTCGCGATCTACGAGCACTGCATGCCCTTCAACGTCGCGCGCGCCTACGACGAGGCGAAGGGCCTCGATTGGCCGGTGATCTGGACGGCGGAGCGCGATCGCGAAATGTGGGCTGCGCTGCAGGGCTGAGGCCGCTCGGCGACGCGAGACAGGCGAGGAGGCATCCATGCCGGCAGGATCCGAAGCCGCCCGCCACAAGGCGCTCTACACCTACGCCTATTGCCGCTCTGCTGATCAGGATGCGGCGGCGCCTGTGCGCCATCCCGTCGTCGTGGTCGGGGCCGGACCGGTCGGCCTCACCGCGGCGCTCGATCTCGGATTGCGCGGCATCCCGGTGGTCCTGCTCGACGATTCCGATCGGATCGGCGAGGGATCACGCGGCATCTGCTACGCCAAGCGCACGCTGGAGATCCTTGATCGGCTCGGTGTCGGCGAGGCGCTCGTGCGCAAGGGCGTGACGTGGAAGCTCGGCAAGGTCTTCCTGCGCGACGATCTCGTCTACTCCTTCGACCTGCTGCCGGAGGAGGGGCACAAGATGCCCGCCTTCATCAACCTGCAGCAATATTATTTGGAGAAGGCGTTGTGCGACCGGGTCGGCGAGGTCGACACGATCGACCTGCGCTGGCGCAACAAGGTCACGGGCCTTGAACAGCGCGCCGATGGCGTGCGGCTCACCATCACGACGCCCGACGGCGATTATCGCCTGGATGCCGACTGGGTCGTGGCGGCTGACGGCGCGCGTTCATCCGTGCGCGACCTACTGGGGCTCGGCTTCGAGGGCGTGACCTTCGAGGACAAGTTCCTCATCGCCGATGTGCGCATGGCGGCGGACTACCCGACCGAGCGCTGGTTCTGGTTCGACCCGCCGTTCCACACCGGGCAATCGGCGCTGCTGCACCGGCAGCCCGACAATGTCTGGCGCATCGACCTGCAGCTCGGCCCCGAGGCCGACGCCGAGGCGGAGCAGCAGCCGGAACGGGTTCTGCCGCGCCTGCGCCGCATGCTCGGCGATCGTGAGTTCGAACTCGAATGGGTCTCGGTCTATCGCTTCAACTGCCGGCGCCTGGCGCGTTTCATCCACGATCGCGTCATTTTCGTCGGCGATGCCGCGCACCAGGTCTCGCCGTTTGGCGCGCGCGGCGCCAATTCCGGGATCCAGGACGCGGAGAACCTCGCCTGGAAGCTCGCCGCCGTTCTGCGCGGCGAAGCCGGCGAAGCGTTGCTCGCCAGTTACGATCGCGAGCGCTGTCAGGCTGCGGATGAGAATATCGGTCATTCCACCCGCTCGACCGACTTCATCGCCCCGCACAGCGCGGCCGAGCGGCGCATACGCAATGCCGTCCTGGCATTGGCGCCGAAGGCACCTTTTGCCCGGCGCATGGTCAATTCCGGCCGCCTTTCGGTCCCGACCACCTATGACGGCGAGCTGACGACGCCCGATGAGGATCTCTTCGCGGGAACGGCGCGGCTCGGCGCGCCCGTGCCCGATCTGCCCGTGACCACGGCCGCCGGCCGGTCCGGCTTCCTGCTCGAGCAATTGCGCTCGGATTTCACGCTGCTCTACATGGCGGACGGAAACCGGCCCAACGTTCCCGAAGGCGTCGCGCTCACGGTGATCGGTGAGGATCTTCACGACGCCGCAGGCTTGTTCAGCCGCCGTTTCGACGCTACCCCCGGTGCCGCCTACCTGTTGCGTCCGGACCAGCATCTCGCCGCCCGCTGGCGCAAGGTCGATCCGGAGAAGGTGGCGAAGGCGCGCGAGCGGGCGCTCGCGCGATGAGGGCTCAGGAGATTTTCACGGTCCGCAGGATATCGGCGCAGGCCTGCTCGCACAGCGCACAGGCCTCGGCGCAAATGCGGCAATGATGGTGCATCTCGCCATGCCGCGCGCATTCCTCCGCGCAGGCCCGGCTCGCCACCATGCAGGCGGCGATCTGCGCCTGCACCATGGTACGGTCGATATTGTCCGCATTGGACCGCGCCAGGATCGTGCCCGTCGCCGTACAGATCGTCGCACAGTCGAGGTTCAGGCGGATGCAGGCGATCAGGTGCGGCGCTTCCGGCTCGCCGAGACACGCGTCGGCGCAGGCATTGCACGTTTCCGCGCATGTGAAGCACGCCTCGACGCAGCGGCTCAGCAGTTCCACGGCAGCCGGCGGGTGGGGATGGGAACTCAGCATCGCTTGCACGGCGGGCATCGCAATCTCCGTGGGACAAGGGAATGAAAGCCCAACGGCGCAGGGTGCGGGTTGTTCCGCGACCGGGCGATGAACGATCGTATGACTATCGCATACGCGGGGAGGGCATCCGATGGCGAAACTGATCACCGAGTCTCAATTCGCGGATCCGGATGCGGCCTATGTGGCCTTGGTCGCTGCCCATCGCGATCTCACTGCCGAGGAAGCCGCCGAATTCGACGCCCGCTTGGTCCTCGTCCTCGCCAACCATATCGGCGACCTCGAGGTGCTGAAGGAGGCGATCGCCCTGGCGCGGGCCCCTCGCTGACCGGACCTTTCCGCGGCCCCCGCGCCGCCCCATATCAGCGGGGCCCCAGGAGGAGATGTCCGTGCCGATTCGTTCCGCTTTTCGTTGCTTCCGCCTGCCCGTGGGGCCAGCGGTCATCGTTGCCGCGCTGCTTGCGGCGATCGTCGTCGCCCCGGCCGCGGCCGAGGACGAACCCGACCTCATTTTCAAGAAGTCGACCGTGTTCAAATGGCTGACGCCGAACGACAAGCTCGCCACCTACGGGATCGATGACCCGGTTGTCGAAGGCGTGGCCTGCCACTTCACCGTTCCGGAGCGCGGCGGCCTCAAGGGTTGGATCGGCGTGGCCGAGGAGGTCTCGGACATCTCCCTGGCTTGCCGGCAGGTCGGCCCCGTCAAGTTCAAGGCCAAGTTCGAGCAGGGCGACGACGTCTTCCGTCAGCGCCGCTCGCTGTTCTTCAAGAAGATGCAGATCGTTCGGGGCTGCGACGAGAAGCGCAACGTCCTCGTGTACATGGTCTATTCGGACCGCATCATCGAAGGCTCGCCGAAGAACTCGACCTCCTCGGTGCCCCTGATGCCCTGGGCGGGCGAGACCCCGCCGCGCTGTGCCGACTGGATCGAGAAGTAGTCCGGGCTGCTAGCGGGTGCACTCGATGGCGACCAACTCGCCGCAGCTGCGGCCGCACGAGGCGGTCGTGCCGAGGGTGGCCGTGATGTCGGTGCGCTCGACCCGGCGGAACGACACGGCCTGCGCGAAGTCCCGCGACTGGCAATAGGCGGTCGCGACCACGGCCCCGCACTGCGCACCCGTCGCCAAGCAGCGATCGACGCCATAGGCGTCGGGCTGGTTGGCGATGACGAAGGTCTGGGTCTCGGCGAGAGCAGGTCCGACGGCGAGGCCGGCGGCGAATGCGGCGACGGTCAGCAGGGTACGCATATTGTTCTCGTTGGGTACAGGCGCGCCGGCTCCCGGCGGCCGGGGAGTGGTGAATTCCACACTTACGCACCTGCTTCAATTCGCCAGAACGGGCCTGCGCCATTTCCCGCGCCCGCTGTGACCGGGCGGCAACGCTGTGCCCCGGCCAGCGGCAATCGCCGATAAGGAAATGTAATTTTGGAGGGGATCAGGCCCGTGCCGCGCCCTTGACGGCAAGGCGGGGCTCGCCCATTCTCCGCCGCCATGAACGGCCTGTTTTCCACCTGCGGCATTTGCCGGGAGATTATTCGCTAGCGCCCCCGCTGGCTGCGGCCGTTTTTCTCTCTCGTGAGCAAAAAGGACGCCCGGCCAGCCGAGCCGGAACCGTCCCATGCAGCTCAAGCTTTACGACACCCTGACGCGCGAGAAGCGGCCGTTCGAACCGATCGACCCCGATCGGGTGCGCATGTATGTGTGCGGGCCGACGGTCTACGACTACGCCCATATCGGCAACGCGCGGCCCGTCATCGTCTTCGACGTGCTCTACCGGCTTCTGCGCCACGTCTATGGCGCCGAACGGGTCAAATATGTCCGCAACATCACGGACGTCGACGACAAGATCAACGCTCGCGCCGCCGAGCGCGGCATCTCGATCCGCGAACTGACGGAGCAGACCTACGCCAATTTCAAGGCGGACGTGGCGGCCCTGGGTTGCCTGCCGCCCGATGTCGAGCCGCGGGCGACCGAGCACATCGCCGAGATGACGGCGCTGATCGAACGGCTCGTCGCCGGCGGCCACGCCTACGTGGCGGAGGACCATGTCCTCTTCAGCGTGCCCTCGATGCCGGACTACGGGGCCCTGTCGCGCCGGCCGCTGGACGAGATGATCGCGGGCGCTCGCGTCGACGTCGCCCCCTACAAGCGCGATCCGATGGACTTCGTGCTGTGGAAGCCGTCGAGGGCCGGCGAACCGGCGTGGCCGTCGCCCTGCGGCATCGCCACGCCGGGCCGGCCCGGCTGGCACATCGAATGTTCGGCCATGTCGTGGAAGCATCTCGGCGAGAGCTTTGACATCCATGGCGGCGGCATCGATCTCGTTTTTCCGCACCACGAGAACGAGATCGCCCAGTCGCGCTGCGCCTTCCACGCGCCGCTGATGGCGCGGTTCTGGCTGCACAACGGCTTTCTCCAGGTGGGAGGCGAGAAGATGTCGAAATCGCTCGGCAACTTCGTCACCATCCACGAACTGCTGGCCGACTGGCCGGGCGAGGTGATCCGCCTCAACATGCTGCGCACCCACTACCGCCAGCCGATCGACTGGACGGTGCGCGGCCTGGAGGAAAGCTGGAAGACCCTCGACGATTGGTACGACCTGGTCGGCGACCACCCGGGCGAGCGGCCTTCCGGAACCGTGCTCGAGGCGCTGCTGGACGATCTCAACACGCCGCGCGCCATTGCCGAGTTGCACGCTCTGCGCGCCCTTGCCGCAGGCGGTGACGCGCTGGCCGGCGACGAGCTCGCGGCCTCCCTCCGCCTCATCGGCTTCTTGCGCGAGGGCAAGAGCGAATGGGCCGCGCGCCGCCGGCAGGCCCGCGACATCGACCCTGGCGAAGTCGAAGCGCTGATCGCCCAGCGTGCCGCGGCTCGCGCCGCGAAAAACTTCGCGGAGTCCGACCGTATCCGCGACCAGCTTGCCGCCATGGGCGTGGTGCTGAAAGACTCCAAGGAGGGCACCACATGGGAGGTCGCCCGCTGATGAAGGAAACGGCATCATGACGCCTCCCGCCCAGAAGCAGCCGGCTCTCCGGCCTTATCTGCCCGACGACGCCGCCACCGTCGTCGAGATCTTCCGCGCCAGCGTCGAGGAACTGACCGGCGACGACTATAGCGCAGACCAGCAGGCGGCGTGGATTTCGGTCGCCGACGACGTTGACGCTTTCAACGCCCGGCTCGCCGGTCAGCTCACCTTGATCGCCACGCTCGATCACGAGCCGGTCGGTTTCGCCTCGCTCAAGGGCACCGATCATC
>Ga0182741_1002443_pt1 | contig 21614 bp, 22 predicted proteins | sample eDN5th37CBELigOP_FD_128874 | JGI IMG/M metagenome (GOLD analysis project Ga0182741, IMG submission 128874) | Enriched Organic Plus compost microbial communities from Emeryville, California, USA - eDNA 5th pass 37_C BE-Lig OP (version 2) (version 2) ... | reverse complement strand
GAACTGCAGCTCCGCCAGGCGGGCGTAGAGGCCGCCGGCCGCGACCAGCTCGGCATGGGTGCCGCTCGCGACCACGCGGCCCTGGTCCATCACCACGATGCGGTCGGCGCTGAGCACGGTGGCGAGGCGGTGCGCGATCACGATGGTGGTGCGCTCGTGCATCAGCCGCGCCAGCGCCTCCTGCACCTGCCGCTCCGAGCCGGTATCGAGCGCGCTGGTGGCCTCGTCCAGCAGCAGGATGGGCGCGTTCTTCAGCATGGCGCGGGCGATGGCGATGCGCTGGCGCTGCCCGCCCGACAGCTTGAGGCCGCCTTCGCCCACCCGCGTGTCATAGCCCTGCGGCAGCTCCAGGATGAAGTCGTGCGCGGCGGCGTCCTTCGCCGCGGCCTCGATCTCGGCGCGGCTGGCGCCGGGGCGGCCCAGCGCGATGTTGGCGGCCACGCTCTCATCGAACAGGATCGCCTCCTGCGTCACCAGCGCGATGTTCTGGCGCAAGGACGCCAGCGTCACGTCGCGGATGTCGGTGCCGTCAATGGCGATGGTGCCCGCATCCACGTCATAGAAGCGCAGCAGAAGATTGAAGATGGTGCTCTTGCCCGCGCCCGACGGGCCCACCAGCGCCACCTTGCTGCCGGGCGGGATGTCCATGTCGAGGCCCGCGATGGCGCTGTCCGCGCCCGCATGATAGGCGAAGCTGACCTGGGAGAAGCGCACCGCCCCGCCCTGGGGCGCGCGCGCCACCTTGAGCGTCCTGGCCCCCGGCGCATCCAGGATCAGCGGCCGCGCGTCGATCTGGGCGAAGATGCGGCCCGCGGCGGCGATGCCGGGCTGGGCGCTGGGCCAGAGCTGGCTCAGATTGCGCACCGGCTGCTGCGCCAGCAGCAGGGCGGTGAGGAAGCCCGCGAAAGTGTCGGCGGTCAGCCCGGCATGCAGGCTCTGCCAGCCCGCGACATAGAGCACGGCGGCGATCACCGCGCCCATGAAGATTTCGGTGGTGGGCGCCGCGGCCGCGCGCAGGCGCACGGCTTTCAGCAGCGTCCGCAGGCGCGAACTCAGGCTGGCCTGGACGCGCCCGGTGACATGCTCCTCCAGCCCATAGGCTTTGACGATGCGCCGCGCGTCCATCGCCTCGGACAGCGCCACCGACAGGTCGCCCGTCTCCTGCATGCCGCGCGTGGCGGCCCGGCGCATCGAGCCGCCCAGCCGCTCCATCGTCCAGGCGACGGCGGGGGTGGCGATCAGCGCCACCAGGCAGAGCTGCCAGTTCACCCACAGCGCATAGCCCAGATAGAGGATGAGCGACACCGCCTCCAGGAAGATCGCCGCCACGCCCAGGGTGAAGGCGTCGCGCATCAGCGTGGCGTCATAAAGGAAGCCGGAGACGAACTGGCCCGAATGCAGGCTGTTGAGGGTGGAGAGGTCGCGCCGGATCAGGCTCTTGAACATGTCGGCTTGCGCCGCCGCCACCGCCTTCTCGCCCAGCGTGTCGATCAGGGCCTTGCCTGCGAACATGCCGATGGCGCGCAGGGTGATGGTGGCGAAGGCGATCAGCGACAGGGGCAGCAGCCAGGCTTCGGCGCCCTTGTCGAAAATCTGCTTGAGCAGCAGCTTGACGAGCTGGGGCAGGAGGCCGCCCGCCGCCGCCGCCAGGAGCAGCGCCAGCACGCCCAGGGCGAACAGGTGCCACTGGCCCCGGACATAGTCGCGTAGCAGCCGCGCGACCACCTGGCCCGCGCGGAGCGGGGCGGCGGCATCGGGGGCGGGGGGCGCAGGCATCGAGGGGACCGTCTAGCACGGGCCCGCCCGGCCTTGCGAGGGCGAAAAAGCCCTGCCTGCGCAATCGTTTAGTGCTGGCCGTCGGTATCGGGGTCCATCAGGTGATGGATGTGCACCACGAAGTAGCGCATCTGGGCGTTGTCCACCGTGCTCTGGGCCTTGGCCGCCCAGGCGGCGCGCGCCGTGGCGTAGTTGGGATAGATGCCGACAATGTCGAGCTTGGAGAGGTCCTTGAACGCGACCTTGTCGGTGCTGACCAGTTCGCCGCCGAACACCAGGTGAAGCAGTTGCTTGGGCTCGTTCTTGGCCATGGCCGGTCCGCTGGGATTGCCCGCGGATTCAAACGTGTTTTGCCCGCCGCACTATCGTTCTTATTGTCGCATGCCACCGCCCTTTCCCCTTGTGGGAGAGGGCAAAGTCCGCGCGCTTGGCGCGCGGACGCGGGTGAGGGGTGTCAGACCGGCAGTCCCAGGGCATGGGCGATGCCATCCAGAACGCCATCGAAGTTCCGATTCAGATAATGATTGGGGAAGCGAATGATGCGAAAGCCGTCCTGTTCCAGGCGGCGCGTTCGCATCGCATCACGAGCGGCGCCTTCGTCGGACCGTGCTGGTCGCCATCCAGTTCGATGACGAGCTTCGTCTCGAAGCAGACAAAATCCACGACATGGGGCCGATCGGTTGCTGCCGCCAAAACTTGAAGCCATGAAAGCGGCGGCTGCGCAGGGCTTGCCAAAGCTTGCGCTCCGGCAGGGTCTGATCGCGCCGCAGTTCGCGGGCGAATGCGTGTTTCATACCCCTCACCCGTCCGCCTTCGGCGGACACCCTCTCCCACAAGGGGAGAGGGTCAATATCACGCGAATTGCTCCCACCTCCGCAAGAGAAGAGGGGCATATCACGCCAACTGCGCCAATATCTCGCCATGCAGCCGCGCGCCCGCGGCCACCAGGCTGTGCTGCACCGCCTCGGCGCTGTTGTAGACCAGTGCATGGCCTTCGCGGTCGGTGATGTGCCCGCCCGCCTCGCGCAGGATGACGTCCGCCGCCGCCAGATCCCAGTCGCGCTTGGCCGACAGGCTCACCGTGGCGTCGAAGCTGCCGTCCGCCACCAGCGCCAGGCGATAGGCGACGGAGTTGCGTGTCTCCACCCGCATCTGCGGCCAGGGCGGGCGGGTGAGCATGCCGCGGTCGCCCAGGATGGCGCAGCCGGTCAGGCCGTGGCAGGCGCTGACATGGATCGGCGCGCCGTTACAGAAGGCGCCGCCGCCCGTCCGCGCGCTGTAGAGATGATCCAGCAGGGGATTATAGACCACGCCCGCCACCGGCACGCCCGCCCGCACCACGGCGGCGCAGACGGTGAAATGGGCGCGTCCCTTCAGGAAGGCCACGGTGCCGTCGATTGGGTCCACGATGAACAGCACCTCGTGGCCAAGGCGCGTCCGGTCGTCCACGCTTTCCTCCGACAGCCAGCCATAGTCCGGCCGCGCCGCGGTGAGGGTGCGGCGCAGATAGGCGTCCACCTCCAGATCGGCTTCGGTGACGGGGCTGCCGCCCTGCTTGCTCCAGCTTTTGCAGCCTTCCTGGAAGCGCCGCCGCGCGATCTCGCCCCCGGCGCGGCAGGCCGCCTCCAGAAGCGCGAGATCGTCGGTGTCGGACAAGGTCAGGCTCCGGCCAGGGTCATCCCGTCAATACGCACGGTGGGCGCATTGGTGCCGTGGCGGAATTCCAGGTCGCTGGCCGGCACCAGGCGCGCGAACATATCCAGAAGGTTGCCCGCGATGGTGACTTCCGAGACCGGGAAGGCGATCTCGCCATTCTCGATCCAGAAGCCCGCCGCGCCGCGGCTGTAATCGCCGGTCACGGGATTGACGCCCATCCCCATCAGCTCGGTGACATAGAAGCCCTGGCGGATATCGCCGATCAGCTCCCGGGCGGTGACGCTGCCGGCTTCGAGGTAAAGGTTGGTGATGGACGGCGCGGGCGGCCCGCCGGTGCTGCGCGCTGCATGGCCGGTGGTTTCGAGCCCCAGTTGCCGGGCGCTGGCGCAGTCCAGCAGCCAGCCCGTCAGCCGGCCGTCCTCGATCAGCGCCGTGCGGCGATTGGCGACGCCTTCGCCGTCGAAAGGCTTGGAGCGCAGGCCGCGCCGCCGGTGCGGATCGTCGATCACCGAGATGCCCGGCGCGAAGACGCGCTGGCCCATCCTGTCCTTGAGGAAGGAGACGCCGCGCGCGATGGCCGCGCCGGAGATGGCGCCCGCGAAATGGCCCAGAAGCCCCGCCGCCTCGTCGGGATGGAAAACCACCGGCAGGGTTTGCGACTTCATGCTGCGGGGGTTCAGGCGCCTCACCGCCTTCTCGCCCGCGGTACGGCCGATCTCCTCGGGTGCGCGCAGGTCGCCGGCATGGCGGGCGCTGGCATGGTCATAGTCGCGCTCCATCGCGGTGCCTTCGCCCGCCAGCACGGCGACGCCGATGGCATGGCTGGTGCCGGCATAGCGGCCGAAGAATCCGTCCGTGGTGGCGAGCGCCACCGCGCTGCGCGAGAAGCTGGCGCTGCCGCCTTCGGAATTGGTCACGCCCGCCACCGCAAGGCCCGCGCCTTCCGCCGCGCGGGCGCGCTCGATCAGCGTCTCCGCGCCGGGCTCGGCCGGGTCTTCCAGGTCGAGCGCGGGGATGTCCCGCGCCAGCCGCTCCTTGGGCGCAAGGCCTGCGAACCTGTCCTCGGGCGCCAGCTTCGCCATCGCCACGGCGCGGCCGGGCAGGGCGGCGAGCGCGTCGGCCGCGAAATCGGTGGAGGAGACGATGGCGGCGCGGTTGCCGACAAAGACGCGCAGGCCCAGGTCATAGCTCTCGGCCCGCTCCACATCCTCCAGCTTGCCCAGGCGATAGGAGACGGAGGAGGAGACGCCCTCCACGAACAGCGCGTCGGCGGCGTCGGCGCCCGCCTGCTTCGCGCCCTCCAGGACGGCGGCGAGAATGGCTTGCGGGTCTTTGGGCTGGGCGATCATGCCCATCCGATGCCGGGAAATGCCGCACCGGTCAAGCGGATCAGCACGCCAGCGCCTCTATATGGCCCTGTTTTGCGTAATCGAGCAGCAGCTTGTCGCGCGTAATGAGCTTCAGGCCTTTTTCGCGTGCTGTCGCCGCAATGATCCGATCCACTGGGTCTTTGGGCGGCGTTCCCGGCAGGAATGAGGAAGAGATCAATATGTTGGGCGGCAGTTCCGCAAGAGCAACGCCTGGTACAGCCAGTAACGCCTCAAACCATGCTCTTGGTGACATTGACATCAGAAGGTGCCCGCGTGCGTTCAAAAGGCCGATTTCCCAAGCGGTCATCGGCGAAATAAACACCTGAACTTTCTCTGTCGCGGCCTTGTCCAACTCGGCAAGTGCAGCTTGAGATATGGGTTCGTCTTCTGCCAGCCAGATGGCCGCGCAGGTATCGAGCAGCAGCGGCGTCACGTATCGCCCCAATGGGGATCGGCAGGCTTGGTCAGGTCTGTGCCGCCGACCAGCCGCAAATGTCCTTTTAGTGCGCCGCGCAACGGGTGGCGGACGGCCTGCCGTTTGCCGTTCCGGGCGGCGAGATCTGCAAGGCTTTCCCTGCTTTTCGCTTGCTCCGCTTTTTGCCCGTCAGAAAGTGGCGGTTTCGGTTTCTGCCGCATGAACACAACCATGTGCTTGTCCATATCCACGGACTTGGTCAGGAACCGCGCCCGCCGCCAGACCTTGGTCATCACATTGTTGTCGGGATTGTTGCTCCACCAGGCACGCTGGCTATAGGCGGATTTCGGTAACCGGAAGCCAAGCAGGTTCTCCAGTTGGCCGAATGACAAGCGGACCTGATCGCCCTGCTGGCGTTCGAGATATTCTCCAAGGGGTGCATATTTGGACACGGTCATTCTCCAGACGGCGATACTGTATCACAGTGTTATACACTGTCAATACTCCGCGCAGTCTATTGGGCGAGATTGTGGTGCTGCGGCGCCTGGATCGGGCCGATCTGCAGGTGCGCCCCGCGTCAGGTCGAGCTGGATGGCACGGGTGAGGGGGGCGCAGGGCGTCTGCGCCGCCGCCGGAAGCGCGGCCGCGACGGCCAGGGCCGCCGCGAGGGCAGCATGACGGATGCGCATGGAAAATTCCTTCGCAAGACGCGGGGCATGCGACGCAGAGGCGGGGTCGGCGGGTCCGGCGGACGCCGGAAGGATCAGTTGGGCGCGGCGGGCCGGGGCGAGGCGGGCGTGACGTAGAGCCGCTTTTCCCCGAAGGCCATGTAGAGGTGCAGCTTGCGCAGCAGGTCCATGCCGATCACCAGTTCCGGCTTGGCCAGCGCATTCTGTACGGCGGCCGAGCGGGCGCGCGCCATGGCGACGGCGTTGCCGCCTTCGCGGAAGCCCACCGCGTTGGGGATGATGTCGAACTTGATATTCTTGAGGCCGATCGTGCCCAGCGCCAGCGTGCCGGTATGGCTCTTGCCTTCCATTCCCGGCGGCAGGCCCAGCACCTTCTCCGCCACTGCTTCCTTGATGGTAAGGCGGGTCGCGGCGGTATCAATCACGCCGGTCAGCTCCTTGCCGTCGATCATCACCGGCACGGTGACGCGGCCATTGTCGATGGTGATCGGCATCACGCCCACCACGCTGGCCTGCCAGTAAAGCACGCCGCCGGGGCAGTGATCCTGGTCGAAAAAGCGCAACTTGTCGGTGCCGAAATCCACGTCCACGTCGTAGGCCAGCATGTGATTGAGCGAGAGCCGGCCCGCCGCGCCGCCGCCGCCGAAGCCGCCGGGGGGCGAAACCGGGATCTTCACATCCTTCCCCTCCAGCTTGCCCATGGTGAAGGTGGCGGTGACGTAATTGCTGGTGGGACGGCCATCGAAGTCGAACAGCGCCACATCGCCGCCCGAGGCGATGGGCAGGTTCAGGCTCTTGGCCGTGGCCTCGCTGATCTGGGTCGCGGTCGAGGCGGTGGCGAAGGTGAGGTTGAGCTTGTTGCCGTTGATCTCGACCGGCACGGTGGAGGCGCCGTTGCCCCGCGACTGCATCTGGATCTCGTCCACCATCTTGAGCTGCTTGGTGCAGGCGGCTTCCTGGGCGGCGGCGGCGCCGGCGAACAGGGCGATCAGCGGCAGCGCCGCGACGATACGGATTGGGCGCATGGTTTCCCCCTCATGCTTTGGCGCGAAGCAGGACACAGGGTGCGCCGCACAATCAAGCGTTCCCGCGCGCGCCGGGATGAGGAAATTGTCAGGAATTGTGTCGGCGGGCGGCCGGGCACGGCCCGCGCCGCTATTTCCAGATAGGCCGCCCGCTGCCCGGCAGGCCCAGGGATGCCCATTTTTCCGTCACCTTGCGGACGATCTCCGCGTCCATGGCGATCTTGCGGCCCCATTCGCGGTGGGTTTCCGGCGGCAGCTTGTTGGTGGCGTCCAGCCCGATCTTGGAGCCCAGCCCGCTCTCGGGCGAGGCGAAGTCCAGATAGTCGATGGGCGTGTTCTCGATCAGGGTGACGTCGCGCGCCGGGTCCATGCGGGTGGAGACGGCCCACATCACGTCCTTCCAGTCGCGGGCGTCGATATCGTCATCCACCACGATCACCCATTTGGTGTACATGAACTGGCGCAGATAGGACCACACCGCCATCATCACCCGCTTGGCATGGCCGGGATAGGCCTTCTTCATGCTCACCACCGCGATGCGGTAGGAGCAGCCCTCCGGCGGCAGCCAGAAATCCACGATCTCCGGGAATTGCTGTTTGAGCAGCGGCACGAAGACCTCGTTCAGCGCCTCGCCCAGCACGCTGGGCTCGTCCGGCGGGCGCGCCGTGTAGGTGGAAAGATAGATGGGATCCTTGCGCATGGTGATCGCCGTCACCGTGAAGACGGGGAATTTCTCGACCGAATTGTAATAGCCGGTATGGTCGCCATAGGGGCCTTCATCGGCATAGTCGCTGAGCGAGACTTCGCCTTCGATCACGATCTCCGCCTCGGCGGGCACTTTCAGCGGCTGGCTGACGCAGTCGGCCAGCGCCATCCGCTCGCCCCGCAACAGCCCCGCGAACTGGTACTCGGAAAGCGTCTCGGGCACCGGCGTCACCGCCGCCAGGATCATGCCCGGATCGGCGCCGATCACCGCGGCGGCGGGCAGGGGCTTGAGGCTGGTCCGGCCCCAGCGGTGGTGATGCTGCGCCCCGCCGCGATGCTTCAGCCAGCGCATGACGGTCTGATTCTTCGACAGCACCTGCATGCGATAGATGCCGAGATTGTAGTTGTCCTCGCGGCTGTCGGAGGGACCTTTGGTCACAACCAGCGGCCAGGTGATCAAGGGCGCGGGCTCGCCCGGCCAGCAGGTCATCACCGGCAGGCGGGAAAGGTCTATCTCGTCCCCGCGCAGCACCACCTCCTGGCAGGGCGGGTGGGACACCGTCTTGGGCTTCATCGCCAGCACGGTCTTGACCAGGGGCAGCAGCTCCGCCGCCTCGCCGAAGCTGCGCGGCGGCTGGGGCTGGCGCAACTGCGCCAGAAGCTCGCCCACCGCGCGCAGTTCCTGCGCGCCGGTGCGCTCGACGCCGCCCATGGTCACGCCCCGGGCGACGCGCTTCACCGTGCCGAACAGATTGACCAGCACCGGCATGCCGCTGACCGTGCCATCAGCCTTGACGGGCTTCTCGAACAGCACGGCGGGGCCGCCCTCGGCGATCAGTCGGGTCTGGATCTCGGTCATCTCCAGCACGGTGGAGACGGGCTCGCGCACCCGCACCAGCTCGCCTTCCCGTTCCAGGCGGGCGCAGAAGTCGCGGAGATTGCGATAGGCCATGGCCGCTTTTAGGCGCGGCTCATTTCCGCTTCAAGGCATAAGAAGGCGTGCGCGCATGGCGGCGGGCATAGAAATAATAGACCAGCAGCCCCAGCAGGCCCCAACCGATGAAGCGGATCCAGGTGTCCATCGGCAGGCCCGCCATCATGCCGAAGCAGACCAGCATGCCGCCGATGGGCACGATGGGCACCAGCGGCACCCGGAAGGGGCGCGGCACATCCGGATGGGTCCGGCGCAGCACGATCACCGCCAGGCAGACCAGCACGAAGGCCGCCAGGGTGCCGATCGCCACCAGCTCGATCAGCAGATTCTCGGGCAGGAAGGCCGACAGCGTCGCCGCCACCAGGCCGATCAGCAGGGTGGAGAGATAGGGCGTGCGGAACTCCGGATGCACCTTGGCGAAGAAGCGCGGCAGCATCCCGTCGCGGCTCATGGCGTAGAAGATGCGCGACTGGCCCAGCAAGAGGCCCAGCACCACGGTGCCCAGGCCCAGCGTGGCGCCGAAATTGACCAGCGGCACCAGCCAGGTCAGCGAGGGACCCATCGCCTCCACCGCCACCGTCACCGGCTTGGCGACGCCCAGATTGGTGTAGTGCGTCACGCCGGTCATCACGATGCACATCAGGATGTAGAGGATGGTGCAGATGCCCAGCGACCCCAGGATGCCGATGGGCATGTTGCGCTGGGGGTTCTTCGCCTCCTGCGCGGCGGCCGAGACGCAGTCGAAGCCGATATAGGCGAAGAACACCACGCCCGAGGCGCGGATCACCCCACTCCAGCCGAACTCGCCGAAGGTGCCGGTGTTCTCGGGGATGAAAGGCGTCAGATTCTCCGCCTGCACATATTGCAGGCCGAAGGCGATCACCAGCAGCACCACGGCCAGCTTCAGGATCACCATCACGCCGTTGAAGGTGACGCTGGCGCGGATGCCGACCATCAGCAGGGCGGTGAGGAAGAGGATCAGGAACAGGGCGGGCAGGTTGATCAGCGCGCCGGAGAGCGAGAAGGTCTGGTCCACATTCCACACCACCGGCGGGGAGGCGAGGTGCGCCGGGACCTGGATGCCCATGTCCGCCATCAGCCCGTTGAAATAGCCCGCCCAGCCCACCGCGACGGCGGAGGCCGCGGCCAGATATTCCAGGATCAGGTCCCAGCCGATCAGCCAGGCGGCGAACTTGCCGAAGGTGGCGAAGCTGTAGCTGTAGGCGCTGCCCGCCACCGGGATCATGCTGGAGAATTCGGCGTAGCAGAGGCCCGCCAGGGCGCAGCCCAGCCCGGCGATCAGATAGGAGATGGTGACGCCGGGACCGGCGAAATTGGCCGCCGTGGTGCCGGTGGAGACGAAGATGCCCGCGCCGATGATGATGCCGATGCCCAGGCCGATCAGATGGATGGGGCCCAGCGCCCGGTTCAGCTCGTGCTCGCGCACGACCTCATTGTCTTCATTGACGTGCATGCTCTGACCCCCGGCCCCGGATATGTCGCCCGATATGCGGATTCCCGAATCCAGTCTGTCAGAGCCGGGCGCAAAAGGGGAGGGGCGTTCCTGCCCGCGGAATCGGCAGACGGGCGCTACTCCCGCAGCAGCCGGTACACCCCGGTCCTGCGCACCTCCCGGTCCTCCAGCTCGCGCGTGGTCTGGACCTCATAGGCGGCGAGCTTCTCCACGCCCGTCTTGGGGAAATAGCTGCGTCCCGGATCGCCCATCAGCACCGGGGCCTTGAGCCGGACGAGCCAGGCCAGCAGCGCCTCGGCCAGCGGACGCTCATAGAAAAGGTCGCCCACCAGGATCACCTCCCAGGGCGCGGGGCCGCCGATCAGGTTCTTGCGCAGAATCTCCACCGCCACGCCATTGTCCGCCGCGTTGAGGGCGATGGCGGCGGCGGCGAAGGAATCGATGTCCGCGGCGGTGACGGCCCGCGCCCCCGCCTTCATCGCCGCGATGGCGACAAGGCCGGAGCCCGCGCCGATGTCCAGCACCCGCCGTCCCGCCACGGCGCTTGGATGGTCGAGGATATAGCGCGCCAGCGCCTGGCCGCCCGCCCAGGCAAAGGCCCAATAGGGCGGCGGCACGCCCATCTTCGCCAGTTCCTCCTCGGTGGCGCGCCACAGCGGCACCACCTCGCTCGCCAGCCGCAGCGTCACCTCCGGCACCAGGGGCGGCGCCAGCCTTTCGGTGTTGGCGCGGATGAAAGCGTCCGGCGTCATGCCGGTGCGCGGGATTTTGCGGACGTCATCCGGCCATTGTAGCATGGCGCATATGGGATCGCCCGGAGACGTGATGAAACCTGTCCTTCCTGCCCTTCTGCTTTCCTTTCTTCTGCTCGCCGCCTGCAGCTCGGCGCCCCAGGCGGTGCGCGGCCCCTTCCTGTTCGATTGCGGCGGCCCGACCGGCGTTTTCGTGGCCACTTATCTGGACACCAAGCCGCCCGTCATGCGCCTGCGGCGCGACCGCGAGGAGGTGGAGCTGACGCCGCAAGTGTCGGCCAGCGGGGCGCGCTACGAAGGCGGCGGCGCCAGCTTCTGGGAGCATCAGGGCGAAGCGGAGATCACCTGGGGCACGGGCAAGCCCATGACCTGCAAATCGCTGGGGGAGCGGAAATGACCGACGGCCGCTTCCGCAGCTTCGCCGAATTCTATCCCTTCTATCTCAGCGAGCATGCCGACCGGCGCACGCGGCGCATCCATTTCGTCGGCTCGGCGCTGGCGCTGGTGCTGCTGCTCTTGGCGCTGGCGGCGGGCAGCTTCGGTCTTTTCGTGCTGGCGGTCGTTGTGGGCTATGGCTTTGCCTGGATCGGCCACATGGTCTTCGAGAAGAACCGGCCCGCCACCTTCCGCTATCCGCTCTGGAGCTTCATGGGCGACTGGAAGATGTTCTGGCAGATTCTGACCGGCAGGATCGCGTTCTGATCTCGATGTCATGGCCCGGCCCCTTCGACAGGCTCAGGGTGAAGCCGGGCCATGACAATTGCCACAAGCCGCGCCCTTCTATGCCCAAAGCCTCATCCTGAGCCTGTCGAAGGATGAGGCGTCACGGCCCCGCGCTCACGCGAACCAGTTGCCCGCCAGGAAGGCCGCCGCGATCAGCGCCCCCGCTTCGCGGTTGGAGCGGAACAGCGTCAGCGCCATCTGCGGATCGTCCGCGTCCAGCCTCTTCACCTGCCAGACGAAATGCGCGCCCGCGATCAGCATCAAGGGCGTGAACAGCCAGCCGGAATGGGCCGCATAGCCCGCGGCCAGGATCAACGCGAAGGCGATGGTGTAGAAGCGTCCCACCCAGAGCCCGGCGCGGTCGCCGAACAGCCGCGCGGTGGACTTTACCCCGATCAGCGCGTCGTCATCCTTGTCCTGCAGGGCATAGATGGTGTCATAGCCCAGGGTCCAGAACACCAGCCCGGCATAGAGCATGGTGTCGGCCCAGCTCACCGTCCCGGTCACCGCCGCATAGCCCAGAAGCGCGCCCCAGTTGAAGGTGAGGCCCAGCCAGGCCTGCGGCCACCAGGTGATGCGCTTCATGAAGGGATAGGCGGCCACCAGCAGCAGCGAGGCCGCGCCCAGGGCGATGGCGAAGAGGTTGAACTGCAAGAGGATCAGCAGCCCGACCAGGCACAGCACGCCCACCAGCCGCGCCGCGCCGCCCGCGCTGACCGCGCCCGAGGGGATGGGCCGCCCGCGGGTACGCGCCACCGCCGCGTCTATCTTGCGGTCCACGATGTCGTTGAAGGCGCAGCCCGCGCCCCGCATCACGATGGCGCCCAGCCCGAACAGGATCACATAGAAGAAGTCGCGCCACTGGGTGAAGGCGCGGTCCTGGGCGGTCGCGCCCAGCACCAGCCCGAACAGGCAGGGCCAGAAAAGCAGCCAGACCCCGATGGGCCGGTCCAGCCGCATCAGTTGCGCCCAGGGCCGCCAGGCGCGGGGCAGGGCGGCCATCCAGGGGGCGGAAACGGCGTCGGCGGGTTGCGAAGTCTCTGTCATGTTGCTTCAAGTCTGGCATGGCCGAGGATGTGATGGAAACAGGCGGGCGCGCCCGCCTCTATGTGACCGCCGATCTGCATGACGGTGCGGGCGTGCCGCTGTCCGGCGGCCAGGCGCACTATCTTCTGCATGTGCTGCGGGCGAAGGCCGGCGCGCGGGTGCGCCTGTTCAACGGTCGCGACGGCGAATGGGTGGCGGAACTGGAACTCCTGGGCAAGCGCGGCGTGATCGCGCGGGCTTTGTCCCGGACCCTGCCGCAGGACGCGATTCCCGACATCTGGCTGGTCTTCGCGCCCGTGAAGAAGACGCCCGCCGACTATCTGGCGCAGAAGGCGACCGAGTTGGGCGCCACCAGGCTGCAAGCCGTCTTCACCCGCCGCACCATCGTCACCCGTGTGAATGAAGAGCGGCTGCGCGCCAATGCCGTGGAAGCGGCGGAACAGTCCGACCGTCTTTCGGTGCCTGAAATCGGTGCGCCCCTGCCGCTGGAAAAGCTTCTGGCATCCTGGCCGCAGGAGCGCAGGCTCTGTTTCTGCGACGAGGGCGGGGATGCGAAGCCCCTGGCAGCGGCCGCCGGTCCCGCGCCCGCCGCCATCCTCACCGGCCCCGAAGGCGGCTTCGATCCGGCCGAGCGGCAGATGCTGCGCGCGCTGCCCTTCGTCACGCCGGTGGCGCTGGGGCCGCGCATCCTGCGCGCCGACACCGCCGCGCTGGCGGCGCTGGCGGTGTGGCAATCGGTGCAGGGCGACTGGCGCTAGCCGCCGGTCACGGCACGATAGGCATGGGCCTGCGTGCCGCAGCCCAGGCCGAACATCAGCACCGAGAAGACGAACGATATCGGGAAGACGATGTACCAGTGCCGGACCATGCCCGTGTTCACGCTGGCCTCCCAGGCGCGGCCCATCTGGCGGGCGGTTTCGGGATCGGTGGCGGGGTCCGGCATCGGCGGCAGGCCGAAGAATGCCAGCACCAGCAGCACCGCCACCGCCAGCAGCGGCCCCATCACCGCGATCTGCACCCCCAGGATGCGCCAGAAATTGCCGCCGCCCAGCGTCCAGCTCCGCCGCGCGCCCGCATCCTCGGCGATCACCACCGGCGCCAGGAAGAAGAACAGCCGCACCGCCGCATAGATCAGCGCGCCATAGGCCAGAAGCCCGGCGATGATGATGGCAAAGCCGGTGCCGATATCGGGCTCGCCTTCCGTGACCGCCGTGAAGCCCCCGCCCAGCAGGCCCACCACCAGCCCGGCCGCCACCGCAAGGCCCGCGATGATCAGGAGCGCCAGCAGGTGCTGGCCGATCAGCCGCCAGAGCGGCCTGCCCAGCCGCAGATAATAAGGCCCAGGCTCCGGCATCAGCCCCAGCGCCAGCCGGGTGGCGCCTTCAAGCTGCAGGAAGAAGAGCAGCGCCGCGGCCAGATAGAAGGGCAGCAGGAAGATGAACAACTGCCCCGCGCGGGCGATCTGGTCCGCCGCGACGGCGTCGTCCATCGCCAGCGCCCGGTCCTGGATGAGATAACCCAGCACCATGGCGGCCACGCCCGCCACCCACACCACCTTGAGCACATCCACGAAGCGGCCGAACGCAAAGCGGTACGCATGCGCGACGGTCGCGCCGACGGGAATCTTCGCCATGCCGGGCCTCCTTGTTGGCCCGCGATGCTAGCCCGCCGGGGCAGGGCGGCAAAGGTCACGCACGCGTCAATCGTAGCGTTTGGCGTAGACGCCTTCGATGCCGCGCCACACATCCCAGAAGGCGGGCGGCACGCGGCCCTCGGCCTTGTGCTGCAAGATGTCGAGATGGCTGTGCCAGCCGCCGGAGACATTGATGGCGTAATCGCGGTCCGGGATCCGGCTGTGGGTGAGGATCAGCCGTACCTTCCCGCCTTCGGGCACCAGGCGGAACTCGACTTCGGACGTCTGCGCGTCCTCCAGCCCGAAGCTGATCACCAGCCGGTGGGGCGGCTCGATCGCCAGCAGCTTCTCGCGGCCGGAAACGCCCTCCTTGTCCATCGCCGCGAATTGGGGCGGCGGCGGCGCCTTGTTGGGCGAAAGATCGGAATGCCGGAAGCGCAATTCGAAGCTCTCGCCGACCTTCGCGGGCAGCTCGCCCGCGGCGAACCATTCGGCGCGCTTGCCGCTCTCCACCAGATAGGCCCACACTTTCTCGATGGGGCCGGGCAGCAGCCGCTCGAACCGCACCGTATGCGCATCCAGGCGCACGCCATATTCGCTCATGGTTTTTCCTTTCTCAGGGCTTCTTCCAGCGCGTCCAGGCGCGGATTCCAGAAGGCGCGCACCTGCTCCACCCAGGCCGCCACCTCGGCGATGCCGTCCCGGTCCAGCTCGTAGATGCGCTTCTGCTTCAGCGGCCGCGCGCGGACCAGCCGCGCCTGGCGCAGCGTGCGCAGATGCTGCGAGATGGCGGGCGCGGTGAGGGAAAAGCGCCCGGCGATCTCGCCCGAGGACAGCGCGCCCTTGGCCAGCATCGCCACGATCTGCTGGCGGGTGGGGTCGGCCAGCGCCGCCAGGGGTGTGCAAACGTTCATGGCCGATGATTGTAGATTTCACTTAATTAAGTCAATACGAAAATAAAGCCGTAAACCCTTGCCGACACTTCGATGCCTGCCTAACTAGCGGCGAACCATCCCGCCCTCCTGTTCCCAAGGCCGTCCATGTCCATTCCGCAGTCCGCAGGCGGCCTCATCCAGAGCCGTGACGACCTGATCCGTCACCTGTCGAAGGGTTGCAAGCCGAAGGCCGACTGGCGCATCGGCACCGAGCACGAGAAATTCGTCTACGACCTGAAGACGATGAAGCCCGTCGCCTATGACGGCCGCCCCGGCATCCGCCAGCTTCTGGAAGGCATGGAGCGTTTCGGCTGGGTGCCGGTGAAGGAGGGCGGGAACATCATCGGCCTCACCCAGAACGGCGCCTCGCTCAGCCTGGAGCCGGGCGGCCAGTTCGAGCTGTCGGGCGCGCCGCTGAAATCGGTGCATGAGACCTGCGCCGAGGTGGACACGCACCTGACGCAGATCCGCGCCGTCGCCACCGAGATCGGGGTGGGCATGCTGGGCTTCGGCTTCGCGCCCAACTGGACGCTGGCCGAGACGCCGGTGATGCCCAAGGGCCGCTACAAGATCATGCGCGATTACATGCCCAAGGTCGGCGGCTATGGCCTGGACATGATGTTCCGCACCTGCACGGTGCAGGTGAATCTCGATTTCGCCTCCGAAGCCGACATGGTGAGGAAATTCCGCGTCGGCCTGGCGCTGCAGCCCGTCACCACCGCGCTCTTCGCCAATTCGCCCTTCCGCGAGGGACGGCCGTCGGGCTTCCTCTCCTACCGCGCCCAGGTCTGGACCGACGTAGACAATGCCCGTTCGGGGATGCTGCCCTTCGTCTTCGAGGACGGCATGGGCTTCGAACGCTATGTGGACTATGCGCTCGATGTGCCGATGTATTTCGTCTATCGCGACGGCCGGTATATCGACGTGGCGGGCCGGAGCTTCCGCGATTTCCTGGAGCGGAAGATTCCGGAGGTCGCCCATATCGAGCCGTCGCTCAGCGACTGGGCCGACCATCTCACCACCATCTTCCCGGAGGTCCGGCTCAAGAGCTTCCTCGAGATGCGCGGCACCGACGGCGGGTTGTGGCGGCGCATCTGCGGCATGCCCGCGCTCTGGGTAGGGTTGCTCTATGACGATGTCGCGCTCGACGCCGCCTGGGACCTGGTGAAGGACTGGACGGCCGAGGAGCGCCAGGGCCTGCGCGACACGGTGGCGAAGCAGGGCTTCCGTGCGCCCTTCCGCAACACCACCGTGCACGAGCTGGCGCACCGGATGCTGGAGATTTCGGCGGCGGGCCTCAAGCGCCGGGCGGCGCTGGATGCGGGCGGCATGAGCGAGGACGGCTTCCTCAATCCCCTGCGCGAGATGGTGAACCGCGGCTACACCCGCGCCGAGGAGATGCTGAAGAACTATTACGGCGTCTGGGGCCGTGACCTGACGCCGCTCTTCACCGAGTATAATTTCCTCTAGCAGGTCAGCCTCGATGTCATGGCCCGCGAATGCGGGCCACCCAGGCAGACGTTGCTCCGGTGTTGGTTGCTTCTGGATTCCCGTTTTCACGGGGATGGCGTTAGGCGCGTTCTACTTCCGCCGCGACAGCCAGAGCAGGACCGCGCCCAGGCCCGCGATGGCAAGCCCATAGCCCACCCATTCGCGCCGCCCCAGCATGACGCTGTCCGCGGGCCAGGCGATCAGGCCTGCGCCCTGCGCCGCGAAGATCAGCCCGGCCGTCAGCAGAAGCGCGCCGATGGCGTTCACGCGCGCTCCTCGGGCAGGGGAATGAACTCCTTGTCGTCGCCGGGGATGGTGCCGAAGCGGCCTTCCTTCCAGTCGGCCTTGGCCTGTTCGATGCGCTCGCGGCGCGAGGAAACGAAATTCCACCAGATATGGCGCGGCCCATCCAGCGCCTGGCCGCCTAGCAGCATCACCCGCGCCGGTGCATGGGCGAACAAATCCACTTCCTCGTCCGGGTAGAGCATCAGCATCGAGCCGGCCCTGTGCGTCTCCGCCCCATGCAGGTCGCCGCCGCTTTCGATCTCGCCTTCCACCACCAGCAGGGCGCGCTCGCGATGCTCCACGCCGTAATGCAGGCTGCCGCCCGCCTCGAAGCGCGCATCGGCGTAGAGAATGGGCGAGAAGGTCTTCACCGGCGACTCCAAACCGAAGCCCGTGCCCGCCACCATGCGCAGCGTCACGTCCTTCTCGGTCTTCTCCGGCAGGGCGCTGGCGGGCACATGCTGGAAATGCGGCTCGCTCTCCTCATGATCCTCGGGCAGGCCGACCCAGCTCTGGATGCCCCACATGCGATGGCCGCCCGCGCGCATCTCTGGTCCCGTGCGCTCGGAATGGGCGATGCCGCGCCCCGCCGTCATCCAGTTGACGTCGCCGGGGCGGATTTCCTGCACCGTGCCCAGGCTGTCGCGGTGCGTCTGGCCGCCATCGAACAGATAGGTGATGGTGGCAAGCCCGATATGCGGATGCGGCCGCACGTCTATGCCGCGCCCGGGCGGGAATTCCACCGGGCCGAAATAGTCCAGGAAAACGAAGGGGCCGACGGCGCGCCGCCCGACCTGCGGCAAGAGCCGCTTGACCAGGAAGCCGCCGCCAAGATCGTGGGTCTTGCCGGGAAGCGGGATCATATATCCTCTATAACGCGGCTTCATCCCGCGCGGGAAGCGTCTTTGCGGCCCTGCGCTTTGCCTGTAGCGTTCGGGGTGCAAGGAGGGCCGCCAGCGCCGTCCGCTTTTGGGGGAAACACATGATCCGCAAACCGCTGCTGCCGCTTCTGGGCGCCGCCGCCGTCCTCGCCATCGCCGCTGCGCCCGCCGTGATGGCGCAGACCCGCGACGACGCCCTGCAGATGATCTCGGTGGATGTGGAGGGCGGGGGCGGCACCGTCTTCGTCACCCCGAACAAGCGCGTGGTGGTGATCGACACCGGCAATCCCGAGACCAGCGCCGCCACCGGCGACTATCCCAGCTCGGCGCGCATCGTGGACGCGATCAAGGCGGCGGGCGGCACCAAGGTGGATTATCTCATCACCACCCATTACCACGGCGACCATTATGGCGGCCTGGAAGGCTTCCTCAAGCGCATCAAGGTGGACAATTTCATCGACCATGGCCCCAACCGCGAAATCCGCGGCACCATGGCGCCGGGCGGCCTGATCGGGCCGGACTGGCGCATCCTGGGCCCCAACGGCCAGCCTGCGGCGGGCCGCGGCGGCGTGATACCGCCGCCTCCGGCCGACCCGGAGGTGCCGCCGCCCAACTCCACCGAAGGCCAGTACCGCAACTACCTCAAGCTGATCGCGGCGGCGGGCGGCCGGCATCGCGTGGTCAAGACCGGCGACCGCATCCGGCTGGACGGCATGGACATCCATGTGGTCGCCGCCGATGCGGTGATGCCCGCCAAGGCGCCGCCCGGCTCGCGCGGCGCGGTGCCCGAATGCGCGAACATGCCCGCCATGGCGGCCAATGGCGGGGAGGAGAACACCCGCTCCGTCAGCGTCGTCATCACCTATGGCCGGACGAAGATCGCCGCCTTCGGCGACCTCACCTGGGACCGGGAGAAGGACCTGTTCTGTCCGGAGGACAAGGTGGGCAAGGTGGACGTCTATCTCTCCAGCCACCATGGCACGCAATGGTCGGGCAGCCCGGCGATGGTCAATTCGCTACAGCCCATCGTCACCATCATGGGCAACAGCCCCACCAAGGGCGCGCATCCGGAGCGGATCAAGACCATCGAATCCAATCCCCGCCACCAGGGGCTGTGGAAGCTGCACGGCCCGCGCAACAATCCCGAACTGATGGGCGAGGTGAACATGGTCGCCAATCCCGCCACCGCCCAGGGCGCCCCCGACAAGGCGCATAATCTGCGCCTGCGCATCCGCCCCAATGGCGAGATCACCGTCATCAACGAGCGCAACGGCTACAACAGGACCTACAAGGCAGGCGGCTGACTATTTCTTGGGGTGCAGCAGCCGCTCGAACTGCTTTTCGTCGTAACTGTCCGGGCGCTTGTATTCCGCCCGCGTGGCCGCCTCGGTGATGGCGTCGTTGGCGCGGTTGCGCCGCCGGTTGCGTATCGTCGCATAGGCCAGAACGGCGCCCAGCGTCACGGCCCCGATGATGAAGACGAGTTCCATGTGTCTCTCCTTGCCCGAAGGCAACGGACGCATGGGCCCTGCCGTTCCCACGGGTTCCCGCTAGAGCGGAAGGATGAAGCCGCCGTCCGCACCCCGCGCCAGCGGCCTGCTCCAGAGCACGGCGCCGCGGGGGAGGGGCGAAAAGAGATGCGGAAAATCCTCGCCGCGCGAAGGCGAATGCTCCCATTTCAGCGCCGCGCCCAGCTTGCCGGCATCCACTGCCACCAGCACCAGGTCGTCGCGGCCCGCATAATAAAGCCTGAGCGTCTCGGCCAACTGCGCGCCGGTGGAGAAATGCAGGAAGCCGTCCGCCCGGTCATGCGCCGAGCCGCCGTAAGTCTCGCCCGCGCTTTCCCATTCCTCGCGCGGGACGATCTTGAAGATCGTATCGGTCACGCCGCCGCCGCCGCGCTCGCTTCGCTCGCCAGCGCAAGTCAATGTAAGCTCGCTTTGCTCGCTGACATTAACTAAGCGTCCCGCCCACGGTCAGCCCGTCCAGCCTGAGCGTCGGCTGGCCCACGCCCACCGGCACGGACTGGCCGTTCTTGCCGCAGGTGCCGATGCCGGTATCCAGCTTCATGTCGTTGCCGATCATGCGGACGCGGGTGAGCGCGTCCGGTCCGTTGCCGATCAGGGTCGCGCCCTTGATGGCGGGCCCCAGGCGGCCATTCTCGATCAGATAGGCCTCGGTGCAGGAGAAGACGAACTTGCCGGAGGTGATGTCCACCTGGCCGCCGCCGAAATTCACCGCATAGACGCCCTTCCGGACGCTTTCGATGATCTCGTCCGGGTCCTTGTCGCCCCCAAGCATGTAGGTGTTGGTCATGCGCGGCATCACGGGGGCGGCATAGGACTGGCGGCGGCCGTTGCCGGTGGGCGCCACGCCCATCAGCCGGGCGTTCTGCCGGTCCTGCATATAGCCCTTGAGAATCCCATCCTCGATCAGCACGGTGCGGCCGGACGGCGTGCCCTCATCGTCGATGGTCAGCGAGCCGCGCCGCCCGTCGATGGTGCCGTCATCCACCACCGTCACGCCGGGCGCGGCGACGCGCTCGCCCAGCAGCCCGGCAAAGGCCGAGGTCTTCTTGCGGTTGAAGTCGCCTTCCAACCCATGGCCGATGGCCTCGTGCAGCAGGATGCCCGGCCAGCCCGGCCCCAGCACCACCGTCATCTCGCCCGCGGGCGCGGGAACCGATTCCAGATTCACCAGCGCCTGGCGCAGCGCCTCGTCCACCGCCGCCTGCCAATAGGCGGGATCGAGATAGGTCTCATAGCCGCCGCGCCCGCCGCCGCCGAAGCTGCCCGATTCCTGGCGGCCATTCTGCTCGGCCACCACCGAGACGTTCAGCCGGACCAGCGGCCGGATGTCGGAATAGCGCTCGCCGTTGGCGCGGATGATCTCCACCCGCTGCCATTCCCCGGCCAGCGACGCCGAAACCTGCCGCACCCGCGGGTCCTTGGCGCGGGCATAGGCGTTGATCTCCTCCAGAAGCTTCACCTTCCGCTCGAACCCGGCGGTCTCCAAGGGGTCGATGTCGGCATAGAGCTTGATGTTGGTGCGGGCGGGCGGGGCCGCCTCCACCCCCGAATAGCCCCGGGACACGGCCTGGACCGTAGCGGCGGCGCGGGCGATGGCGCTTTCGGAAATCTCGCTGGCATGGGCATAGCCGGTGGCCTCTCCGGCCACGGCGCGCAGGCCGAAGCCCTGGGTGGTGTCGAAGGTGGCCGCCTTCAGCCGCCCATCGTCCCAGGCGAACGATTCGGACTGGCTGTGCTCCAGGAAAAGTTCCCCGTCATCGGCCCCCTTGAGGGCCTCCGCCACGGTGCGCTGCACACTGTCCGGGTCCATGCCGGTGCGAGCGAAAAACAGGTCAGTATCGGCCATGGCGGGTTTTCCTGGAAAACGGGCAAAAATCCGGGTTGATCCTGACATATCGGGTGCGGCAGCCTATCCCGCAAGCCGCCGGAATGCCGGGGGCGGGGGGCAGGGGGTGCCCGTGCTATAAGGTCGCAATGACTTTAAGGGCTTAACCCCTCTAAATCGCCCGCAAGAATCTGAAAACGGGCGGGGGCATGCCTCCGGCCCCATGCGAGGTCGCCTGATGTTCATTGGGAAAAATCGGTCCATCCGGAAAGCCGGCATCGGCGCTAGCCTCGGGGCTCTGGCCGCGGTCCTGACCGCCGGCCCGGCCGCCGCCGAGATCCGGGACTTCCAGCTCGGCTTCCAGGAATCGGTCACGCCGGTGATGGACATGATCGGTGCCTTCCACACCGAGCTTTTCTGGATCATCACCGCCGTGTCGCTCTTCGTGCTGGTGCTGCTGGTCTGGGTG
>Ga0182741_1002441_pt1 | contig 21617 bp, 19 predicted proteins | sample eDN5th37CBELigOP_FD_128874 | JGI IMG/M metagenome (GOLD analysis project Ga0182741, IMG submission 128874) | Enriched Organic Plus compost microbial communities from Emeryville, California, USA - eDNA 5th pass 37_C BE-Lig OP (version 2) (version 2) ... | reverse complement strand
GGATCGAGCAGGAACACGGCCGCTCCTGCGATCTCGTCCGGCGAGCCGTAGCGCCGCTGCGGCACCGTCGTCATCCAGGCCGCCCGCACCTCCGGCGTGTGCATCTCCTGAACGAGCGGCGTCTCGATGGGACCTGGCGCGATGACGTTCACGCGGATGCCGATAGTAGCCAGCTCGACGGCCATCACCCTCGTCATGGTGATGACGCCCCCCTTGGAAGCTCCGTAGGCCACGCGCCCCCTGTTGCCTGCGATGCCCGAAACGGACGCGACGTTGACGATGGCGCCGCCGCCGCGTTCCCTCATGCGCTTTGCGACCTCCCGGGACACCACGAAGCTGCCGATCAGGTTGACCTCCAGCATCCTGCGGAAGAGCTCGACATCCGTGTCGAGCGCCGGCACGTCGCGCCCGATGCCGGCCGAATTGACAACGCCCGTTAGGGGACCGAACTCCGCCTCGGAAGCGGCGACGGCGCGGATAACCGCATCCTCGTCCGCAACATTCATGGGCTCGTAGCGCACGCGGTCGCCATATGGCCCAAGGCTATCCTTGCACCGCTCGAGGCTCTCGGCGTTCAGATCCGCAACCACGACACGCCAGCCCTCTGCCAGGATGGCCTGAACGACCGCGAGGCCAATGCCCGAGGCTCCCCCGGTGACGAGCACTGTCTGCTGAGCCATAATCGTCTCCCCATGCGGTTGTAAGCCTTCCGTCACGGGCGCGCTGCCGCCAGGGTCAGGCCGGCACCCGGACCGGCCGGTCCAGTGGCAGGCAGCCCCGGGCTTCGAGTTCCGAACGGATCTGCTTCTTGGTGATCTTGCCGTAGGCGGATTTCGGAAGAGCGTCCCAGAAGAACACGCGCTTCGGAAGCTTGTAGCGGGCGACCTTGCCGTCCATCCAGGCGAGGAGCGCGCCCTCGTCGAGATCGGCCCCGGGCCGCAGGACGCAGACAGCTACGCCCACCTCGCCCCAGGTCCTGTCCGGTACCCCGACGATCGCCACCTCGGCGATGTCCGGATGGGTTAGGATCTTCTCCTCGATCTCACGCGGATAGACGTTGGAGCCGCCGGAAATGTACATGTCGGAGGCCCGGCCGGTGATATAGAGATAACCGTCCCGGTCCATATGGCCGAGATCGCCTGTCCGGAACCACCCATCCCGAAAGGCTTTGGCGTTAGCATCCGGGTTGTCGTAATAGCCCGCGAATACAGCCGGACCGCAGACGCAGATTTCCCCGGCCTCGCCCGCCGCAAGTTCGCGCCCCTGCTCGTCCTGGATCGACACCTGCATTCCGGTCCGCTCGTAGCCGCAGGTTCCCACCTTCACGCCGGGGCCGTCCTCCGGGTCGTGGAGCGCCGGAGGCAGCACCGTGATGTTACCCGTCACCTCGCCTAAGCCGAAATACTGGACCAGCACCTTGCCGAGCTTCCGCAGCGCGTGCTTCTGGTCCTCCCGGTACATGGGCGCGCCCGCATAGATCACGTATCGCAGGGACGTGTGATCGTGCGCGTCCACGGAGGGATGCTCGGTCAGCAGCTTGACGATGGTCGGGACCGTGAAGAGGTTCGTGATCCGCCACTGCTCGACGAGCCTCCAAGCCTCATCGACATCGAACTTGTCGCCAGGGAGCAGGACAGTCTTCACGGCTCGCGCCACCTGCGTGAGCTGATGAACGCCAGCGCCATGCGACAGCGGCGCCACAACGAGAGACGCATCCTCGTGCGTGGTGCCGGGCATCAAATCGCAGAGGTGGTTCGTCACCACGAAAGCCATCTGCCCGTGTGTGAGGACAGCGGCCTTGGGGCGCCCGGTCGTGCCGGAGGTGAAGAAGAACCAGCACGGATCGTCATGCTCGACGGGCGCCATGTCGGCGCCTTCGCCGAAATGCCGCGCCACGAGGGTGTCGTAATCCTCGCCGAAATCCGAAGCTCCGATGGAGATTGCGAACCGGAGGTCCGGACAGGCTGCCCGTACCGCCGCGACATGCTCCGGAAAGTCACGGTGGCAGATCATCGCGGAGGCGCCGCTCGACTGGCCGAGATACGCGACCTCGTCCGGCGTCTGACGGAAATTCGTCGGCACCCAGACGGCGCCGAGCCGGAAACAGGCGAACATCGACTCGAACATCTGGTTGCAGTTCTTGGACTGCACCAGGACTCGATCCCCTTTGCGGACCCCAAGCGCTGCCAGGGCCGCCGCCATGGCGTTCACGCGCCGCTCCAGGTCCGCCCAGGTCCAGGTCGCATCGCCCCACACGAAGGCGATCTCGTCCGGATGGCGGCGCGCCGCTTGGCTGAGGAAATTGGCGAGGTTCATGACCCGCTTGGAGACGGGCACGAAGCCTTTCAGGGGCTCGGAAGGCCCTGTCATTTCAGGAAGCCGATCGAGATCCACGGCACTGCCGCAACGATAAAGGTGCCGATGAGGAGCGCGAAGAGATAGCCGAGGATCGGCCGCATGCCCTCCGCTGGTTCGACCCGCCCGATGGCGCAGGCGGCGTAGTATCCGACCCCGAAGGGCGGCGCGAAGAGGCCGATGCCCATGGCCAGGATGACCACCATCGCATAATGCACCTCGTGGATGCCGACAGCGCGCGCGATCGGGAAGAGCAGCGGCCCGAAAAGCACGATGGCCGGAATGCCTTCCAGCACGGAGCCCAGGATGACGAACGCGATGATCGACACGATCATGAACGTGACGGCGCCGCCCGGCAGGCCGGTCATGGCAGCCGCGAGGGACCGCGAGAAGCCGGATTGCGTGAGACCCCAGGCCATGCCGGTGGCTGTGCCGATGATGAGCAGGATTGCGCCCGAGAGGCAGGCCGTGTCGACCAGCATTGGCTTCAACCGCCGCCAGTCGAACTGGCGGTAGATGACGAGCCCGATCACGATGGCGTAGACGATGCCGATGGTGGAGACCTCGGTGGCGGTCGCGACGCCTTCGACCACGGCAGCACGGATGACGAAGGGCAGCGCGATGGCCGGAACCGCCACGATGAAGGAGCGCCCGATCTCACCCCGGCTTGCCCGCTTCACATGGCTGAGATCCTCTTTCCGGTAGCGCCACCAGACCACGAAGCAGAGCGTGATGGCCAGGACGACGGCCGGCATGAGACCGCCCGTGAAGAGAGCCGCAATCGACACGCCCGTCACCGACCCGATGGTGATCAGGACGAGGCTCGGCGGGATGGTTTCGGTCTGCGCGCCCGTGGCCGAAAGAAGGGCCACGAGATCGCCGGGCTTGGCGCCCCGCGCCTTCATCTCGGGGAACAGGACGGGCGCGACGGCCGCCATGTCGGCCGCCTTGGCGCCCGAGATGCCAGACACCAGATACATCGCCCCAACCAGCACGTAATGAAGACCGCCGCGCACATGCCCAAGCAGGCTCGCCAGAAAGGCGACCATTGCGCGGGCCATGCCGGTCATCTCGATCAGGAGACCGAGGAAGACGAAGAGCGGCACGGCGAGCAGGATGAGATGGGACATGCCTTCATCCATGCGTCCGACCAGCACCATGAGGGGCGTATGGGTGGTCAGGATAAGGTAGCCGAAGATCGAAAGCCCGAACGCGAAGGCAATCGGAATGCCCGCAAGTACTGATGCGGCAACAACGCCGACGAAGAAAATGACGAGGTTGAGGTTTCCGAGCTGGCGGAACAGGGGCTCGGCGAGCCAGAAGGCACCGACGATCACCACGACCGCCACAACGGCCGACGCGAGGGTTCGGAGCGAGCCCACCCGCGCCAGGCGCAGCAGGGCGAACACCGCCATGAGGCCGACGCCGACCGGCAGGGCTGCGGCGCGCCAGGCATTGGTGATCTCGAGGGCCGGCGTCGTGATGTAGGTCTCCTCCTGCGCGTATTCGAAGGCCGGCCACGCGATGAGAAGCAGGAATGCCAGCGCAGCCGCAGTCGCGAACACGTCGAGGAACGCCCGGGCCTCGGGCGAGGCCCGGGCGACGATGGCCGTCATGCGCATGTGCTCGTTGCGCCGGAAGGCGACGACCGCGCCGAGCATGGCGAGCCAGAGGAACAGGATGGAGGCCAGCTCATCCGACCAGATCAGGGGCTGGTGGAGCACGAAACGCGCCACGACGCCCGCAAACAGGATCACGATTTCGACCGCGACGAGGATCGCGACCGGAATTTCCACGATGGCGCCGAGAACGGCATCGAGCGATGCCAGCCAGGAGCGCTCCACAGGGGAGTCGGAACGCTCCGCGATCAGGCTCGCCCCACCAGGGTGCGACTGAATGCGGGCCATGGGGATCAGACCAGCTTGCCGACGGACTTTTCCAGAATGGCCCAGGCCTCGTCGCCGTACTTGCCTTTCCATTCGGCATAGAACCCGGCCTGCCGCAGCTTGTCCCGGAACGGCACGGGATCGGGCTGGTTGAACACCAGGCCTTTTCCGGCAAGCTCCTGTTGGAGATTGGCGTTGAGCTTGGCGACGTCCTCGCGCTCCTTGATTGCCGCCGCATTGATGTGCTTCGCCATGATGGTGCGCACGTCCTCAGGCAGGCGCTCCCAGGCGCGCCGGTTCGCCAGGAACCAGAACCCGTCCCACATATGGTTGGTGAGGGAGCAGTATTTCTGCACCTCGTAGAGCTTCGCGGTCGAGACGATGGCCAGCGGGTTCTCCTGCCCTTCGACCACCTTGGTCTGAAGCGACGAATAGACTTCGTTGAAGTTGATGGAGGCGGGCGCGGCGTCGAAGGCCTTGTACATGGAGGTCCAGAGCGGCGAGACCGGCACCCGGATCTTGAAGCCCTTCAGGTCGTCAGGGGTATTGATGGGCTTCGTCGACGAGGTGGTCTGCCGGAAACCGTTGTCCCAGATCTTGTCCATGGCCACGAGATTGGCCTTCGCGATCTGGGCGCGCACATAGGCGCCGAGCTCCCCGTCCATGGCCTTCCAGACGGCGTCATAGTTCGGGAACGCGAAGCCCACCCCGTTGATCGAGGCGGCCGGCACGAGGGTCGACAGGATCAGGCCCGACAGGGTGAAGAACTCGACGCCGCCCGAGCGCACCTGGCTCAGCGTATCCGTGTCCGATCCAAGCTGGCTGTTGGGGAAGATCTGGAGGTCGACGCGGCCGTTGGTCTCGGCCTTGATCGCGGCCGCCATTTCGCGCGCCCTGGCGTTCATTGGGTGCGTCTCAGGCAGGTTGTTCGCGTATTTGTACGTGAACTCCGCCTGCTGGGCCCGCGCGATGAACGGGGCGCCGATGACGGCACCGGCGAAAGCGGTCGAACCGACACTCAGCAGCCGGCGACGGGACAAAATCATGTAAGCCTCCTGGTCCGGTCCCGCAGGACCTTCGCGTTTCCTCAATCCAGGTCCATATGCCGGACCCTTGTTGTTTTACGAGCGCCACTTTCCGGGCGCTTCTTTCAGGGCATTAGGAGGCACTCCGTCCCCGGTCGTTGTCAATTGAAAATGCTTCCCCTAGAGAAAGCTCTGTTCGAAGGCCCGAGAAGGTCCATATGCTGGAACATCCGAAGACGATCTCGGCCAAGATTGCCGTCCAGGGAATCGACGAGGCGGTCGCCAGCGGCGCGCAGGCCATCGACCGTGCCGCGACGCTGCTGCTCCTCGTCGGGAGGGCTGGCTCTCCGGGCGCCCGGTTGTCCGAGATCGTCGAGCAGTGCAATCTGCCGAAGCCGACGGTCCGCCGCATGCTTCTCGCGCTGGTGAGGGCCGGGCTTCTCGATCAGGACCTCGAGACCCGGCGCTATTATATCGGCCCTGAAATCTACGTTCTGGGCACCCTCGCGAGCGCCCGCTTCGGCATCCATTCGATCTCGCTTCGCTCGCTTGTGCGGCTGAGCCAGGAGACCGGCGATACGGCGTTCCTGTCGGTCCCGCGTGATGTCTATTCGATCTGTGTGCACCGGGAGGAAGGCCCCTATCCGATCCGGGTCCATGCCCTCCATGCGGGAGACCGCCACCCGCTCGGCATCGGGGCGGGCAGTCTGGCACTACTGGCCGCCCTACCGGATGACGAGGTGGACGAGGTTCTTGCGGCGAATGCGGACGTGCTGGCCGACAAATACCCGCCCTTCTCGCCGCCTATGCTGCGGAAATTGGTCCGCGAGACGCGCCAGAGGGGCTACTCTCTCAATCCTGGCCTGCTGCTCGCGGATTCCTGGGCGATCGGCGTCGCGTTCCGCGGACCGAACAATCGTCCGGCCGGTGCGCTCTCCATCGCCGCCACGGAAAGCCGGCTCAGCGAGGAGCGGCAGCGTGAGCTCGTTCCGCTCCTTCAGAAGGAAGCAGCCTGGATCGAAGCGCGCCTCCTCAATGCCGACGGTGCCGACAAGCCGCCTCGGAAGAAGACCGGGCGCGCCTATCCATAAGGAGCCCTGCAGCCTGGATACGCGTCAGAGCACCGAAATGGAGGAATTCAGGAGGTCGGTGACAAGCATGTGACCGGGCGCGTGGGTGATGCAGAATTCCGGCCGGACATTTGCGATAACCGATTGCGGCGTGACCCCGCAGGCCCAGAAGACCGGGATCTCACCCTCGCGGATCTCGACGGGATCGCCGTAATCCGGGTTATCGATGTCGGCGATGCCAATCAGCGAAGGATCGCCCAGATGCACGGGCGCGCCATGCACGGACGGAAAGCGGGACGTCACCTGCACGGCCCGGATTGCGTCCGCGGCCTTGAGCGGGCGCATGGAGACCACGAGCGGCCCCGAGAACGGCCCAGTCGCCACGGTCGGCACATTGGTCCGGTACATGGGCACATTGCAGCCCTGCTCGATATGGCGCACGGGCAGGCCATCGGCCAGCATGGCCTCCTCGAACGAGAACGAGCAGCCGATCAGGAACGAGACGAGCTTGTCGTTCCACAGATCGCGAATATCCGTGGGCTCGGCCACGAGTTCGCCGTGCCGCCACACCCTGTAGCGCGGTACATCCGTGCGGATGTCGATGTCCCGGCCCAGTTCCGGCAGGAACGGATCGCCCGTTTCGGACACCGCCAGAAGCGGGCATGGCTTGGGGTTGCGCTGGCAGAAGCGGAGGAAGTCGTGCGCCAGATCCTCCGGAAGGATGGCGAGGTTCGCCTGCACATGGCCGGGGGCGAGATTCGCCGTCGGGCCCGTCAGAATGCCCGCACGGGCATCGAGCCGCGCCCTATAGGCGGCGTCGTTATGGGTCACTGAAGGCATCGTCGCGTCCTTTTTGTCGTTCTGTCGCGATCCCGGCCAATGGGCGAAGGTTACTTCTGCGAGCGTTGGCGCAGCGCCTCCACGGCCATGCCGATGGCGAGAATCCGGCGGTCGGCACCGGCTGCGCCCGCAATCATGAGGCCCACAGGAGCGTTGCCCGGCGCATGGCATGGGACCGACAGGGCACATCCGTTCAGGAAATTGATGAGAGTCGGGTTGCGCAGGATGAGGCCGTTGGTGGCGAAATAGGCCTCGTCGCTTGCCAGGAGATCGGCAATCGCGGGTGCGATCACCGGAACGGTCGGGAGGAGCAGCGCATCATAACCGGCGATGCGCGCCTCCACGGCCGCGATCCAGGCTTTGCGCGCAGCGAGGAGGTCGATGTAGTCGGCGGCCGACATTTCCTGGCCACGCAGGATGCGCGGCATGACCCGCGGATCGTAGCGGTTTCCTGCGCGCCCAATCAGGTCCCGGTGCCATGCCACGGCCTCCGAGGCCGTAAACCCGCCCTTGGCATTGATGGCCGCAAGCGAGGCAAATTCCGGGATCACGATCTCCTCCACGTGCGCACCCGCGGCCGAGAGGCTCGCGAGCGCGGCTTGGAAGGCCTTCGCGACATCCGGATCCATCCCCTCGAGCACGAGAGTGGTCGGGACGGCGAACCGCAAGCCGCGGATGTCGGCAGGCTGCGGAAGCGGCTCCTCGTCAGCGGCCATGATCGCATCGAGGATTGCGCAACACTCCACCGAGTGAGCGATGGGGCCGATGGAATCGAGACTGGTCGAGAGCGGCAGCACGCCCGTCAGGGGGATGCGCGCAGCCGTCGGTTTGAAGCCTACCAGTCCGCAGAGCGCCGCCGGAATGCGGACCGAGCCGCCGGTATCCGAGCCGATGCCCGCAACCGCCATACCGTCCGACACCGAAACCGCCGCGCCCGAGGACGAGCCGCCGGGAATCCGGCCCGTCGCCCGATCCCAGGGATTGCGCGGCACGTCGTAATGCGGGTTGAGGCCCAGGCCCGAATAGGCGAACTCGGTCATGTTGGTGCGGCCGACGATGACGGCCCCGGCGGCGCGCAGGCGCTTGACCACCGTGGCGTCTTCCGTGGCGGCGGGCTCACCGTCCCGGGCCACGGACCCGGCCATGGTGACCTCGCCGGCAACGTCGAACAGGTCCTTGATCGAGATCGGCAGGCCGTCGATGGGCGTGCGGACCAGCCCTGCCTTGCGGAGGATGTCGGACGCTTGAGCGGCGGCCCGGGCCGTCTCGGGATAGAGCCGCGTGAAGATGCGCGCCCCCTCCCCCGCAGGATCGGACGCGCGGGCAAGCGCCTCCTCGGTCAGAGCCACGGCCGTGGTGTGGCCTTCAGCGAGGGCCGCTTGCTGTTCTTTCACTGTCGAAACCATGTCTTCTCAACCGTCGTAAGGAGGCCGCAGGGGACGAGGCTCAGGAAATCTCCGGCAGAACCTCGATGGTATAGTCGTGGCTCAATGTGCGCCCGCGGCGCGGATCAAACAACTCCATGCTGAAGGATGGCGCGGGCCGGATGCCGCCTTTGGCGCCGACCGTACCACAGATCATCCCGATGCCTTCGGGAAGCATCGCGGCTCCGCCCGTGAAGCCTGCGATCAGGTCGAGCGGCGGACGGAGCGACGCCAGGGTGCCTTCCTGATAGAGCACCCGTTCCCCGCCCTCCTGGATGAAGGAGCGGATCACCAGCTCGTCCCAGTGATCGGCGACATCCGCGTAGCGCCATGCGCCTTTGGCAACGGGCTTGGCGCAGATCTGCTTCGAGAGAGCAACGCTGTGCGTCTCAAGCTTCCGGTCGGTGTGGTCGGACGCCAGGCTGACATAGAGTTCGCCGCCGACCTGGAAGACGAACGTCTCCACCTCGCCCGAGGACTGATCGCCCACCACCTGGATGTGCGAGGCCTGGGTCAGTTGGTTTTCGGCGACACGGTAATACAGCGGAACGGAACTCGGACGCGGCACGCCGATGGCGAAGAGCTCCTCGATGTGGTGCTCGATGGCATGCCGGTCGCGCCCCGCCCAGCCCGCCACAATGAGGGACGAGATCTCGACCTCGAGGGGACCGTTCAAGCCTTCTGCATGGAAAGAGAGTTTCATTATAGTCCTGACGATGTTGATACGAGAATTTCAGGCCTGGGCCTATCCAAAGATGCTGGGGAGCCAGAGCGCGAGGCCGGGGAAGAAGGCCAGAAGCGCCAGCAGCAGGAACATGGCGAGCACGAACGGCAGCGCGCCCGTGATGACGGCCCCCATCGATCCGCTCTTGCGCAGGCTCTGAACCACGAAGAGGTTGAGCCCGACCGGCGGCGTGATCAGCGCAGCCTCCACCAGAATGATGATGATGATGCCGAGCCAGATCGGGTCGTAGCCGAGAGCCATCATGATGGGCGCGACGATCGGAATGGTCGTGATCATCATGGAGAGGGTCTCCATGAAGCAGCCCAGCACGAGATAGAACAGGATGACGATCAACAGCATCCAGCCCGGCGAGAGCCCGAGCCCCGTGATGGAGCCCGTGATGGCATCCGTCAGCCCGGTGGCCGACATGATGAAGTTCAGGAAGGCCGCGCCGATCACGATCAGCATGATCATGGCCGTAGCCTGCATGGTGCCTTCGATACAGGTGCGCAGCATCGTCCAGGTCAGGCGGCGGAACCACGCCGCAAGGATCAGGGCGCCCAGCACGCCGAGGGCGGCGGCCTCCGTCGGCGTCGCAAGACCCGCATAGATCGACCCGACGACCAGAAAGAAGATCCCGAGCGGCGGCGCAAGGTGGACAAGGCTCCGGAAGCGCTCGCCCCAGCTCGCGCGGATCTTGTGCCCGCTCCAGGACGGCTTTGCGATGCAGGCGGCGATGATCACGAGCATGAACAGGGCGGCCAGCAGGAAGCCCGGAATGATGCCCGCGAGATAGAGTTTGGGAACCGAGGAATTGGTCAGGACGCCATAGATCACAAGGTTGATCGAAGGCGGAATGAGGATGCCGAGGGTTCCGCCCGCCGCGAGACTGCCGAGGAAGAGCGGCTCGTTATAGCCGTAGCGTTTGATCTGCGGGATCGCCACCGTGCCGACCGTAGCGGCGGTTGCGACGCTCGAGCCGGACGTGGCCGCGAACAACGTCGAGGCTCCGATATTGGCATGCATGAGGCCGCCCGGCAGCCAGGAGAGCCACAGGCTCATGGCGCTGTACATGCGTTCCGCGAACCCAGCGCGCAGGAGAATCTCGCCCAGCAGGATGAAGAGCGGGATCGCGACCATGAGGAATTCGTTGTTCGTGCTCCAGGCCAGCTCACCGATGGCGCGCGTCAGCGGCAGCATCGAATAGAGAGGGTCCAGGAGCAGCCCGAGGACGCCAAGGGCGGCCCCGACCGGAATGCTCAGCCCGATGAGGACGAGGAGAAGGATCAGTGCGGTCGCGATCATGCGGCGTCTCCCCGGATAATGCGCTCTCCGGCGGCAGCCTCTTCCTCGGCTTCTTCCTGGGTCGAGCGGACGCCGGCGATGGCCTTGACCTCATCGAACCGGCCCGTGATCAGGGCCACCGAGGCCCTCAGCAACATCAGGGCCAGGACAAGGCACATCCAGACGAGGCCGATGAACCAGAGCCCTTGCGGGATGACGAGCGGTGTCGCCAGCGGCGTGTTGGCGGCGGAGTTCTGCACCCAGGATGTCGCAACGACCTCGTAGGCATAGCGGGTCAGCATCGCCATGAATGCGCCGAGCGCCACGATGGAGAGCCAGTCCAGCACGGCCGAAATCCGCACCGGCAGATATTGGTAGAGCACGTCGACACGCACATTGGCGCGCTGCAGGGTCGCAAAGGCGAGCGCCCAGGAGGTGCTGATCGCGAAGGCGTAGCTCGACAGCTCGTCCGCGCCGCCGGTGCTGAACCCGAAGAATTTGCGGACGATCACGTCGAAGGAAATCAGCAGCACGCTGCCGATCGTCAACGCTCCGCCGCCCCACACGGCCCAGCGAGACATGGTTTCCGCAACGCGGGACGGGCCGTCAAGAAAGAATGGATGGACCTCTGGTCTCATGAGAGCACCTTTTTTCCGACCCTTCATGCGCCGCGGCGGGCTGAAATGGGTGATTGGATGCGCCGGAGCCATAAAAGCTCCGGCGCGATCGATACGGATTACTTGGAGGCAGTGACGCCGAGCGTCTTGCCGATGGTCTCGTTGAAGCTCTTCACGCAATCGGCAGAGCAACGCGCGGCCCACTTAGGCAGGATCGATTCCTGGAGGGCCTTCTTGAGAAGCGCGCGGTCGGCATCGGACGGCTGAACCAGCTTCATCTTGCCCTTGACGGGCAACGTGCAGGCATCGGCGCCGGTGTTGCAGTCATAACCCTGCTGCGTCTGCTCTGCGGCCGCTTTCCAGATATCGTCCATCAGGGTCTTGATGTTGGTCTGGAGGAAGGTCTGCACCTTCGGATCGAGCTTGTCCCAGGCCTTCTGGTTGACGGCATGGATCTGCTGGTTCCAGTTGATCGGGAGCGCGAAGAGGTGCGTCGAGACCTCATACCACTTGGCCGAATAGCCCGAGAGAGAGCCGGTGATTGCGCAATCCACCACCTTGTTCTGCAGAGCGGGCACAACCTCGCCGAAGGCCATCGTCACGCTCGAACCACCGAATGCTTCCACGAACTCGGCCTGCGTACGGCTGCTGGTGCGAACCTTCTTGCCCTTGAGATCCGCGAGGCTGTTGACCTCGGCGTTGCAGAACAGGACCTGCGCCGGATAGGTCGAGATCCCCAAGAGCTTCACGTTGGAGCCCTCGCCGTAGAGCTTGGCGTAAACCGGCTCGAACGCGTCTGTGACAGCGCGCGCGGTTTTCACGTCGGGAGCAAGACCCGCAAGATCGATAGCCTCGTTGATCGGGTTGTCGCTGGCGAAATAGGAGAGCGTCGCGGTGCCGAACTCGATGACGCCCTGGGACATGAGACGCAGGATCTCAGGCCCCTTAAGGCCCATCTCGTTGAAGCCCTTGATCTCCGCCGTAACCTGGCCCTTGGAAAGTTCCGGAATCGTCTTGGTCCAGAAGGGCTTCTCGAAATCGTTGTAGGCCGTGAGGTTGCTGAGGCCCCCGATGATCTTGAGATGGGTCTTGGGTAGGTCCTGCGCGAGCGCGGCGCCGGACGTCACGAGCAGCGCTGCGGCGGCATAAAGAATTCTTTTCATGGGGTACCATCCTCTGGTTGGTTTTTGATGCGAACCGGCACGTTGTTTCAGAAAAGAGAGGCCACTCCCAGCTCTTTGCAACGATGCATCAATTCGAAGACGAATACTCGGCGGATGACGACAAGATTGTCTTTGGCCTTGTCGATCCTGCCGAAATTCCATCTCTCCGAATGTCATTCTCTGGTCATTGCATTCCAGTATCGTTTTTATTGTCCAGTCGAATGTTTGAATAAGGGATATAAATTTTATTTAGACGTCGACCCGTTCCGGTTCTCGGCCCGGGCCGCAACCTCTTGCGCAAGCGTGGCAATAAGGCGCGGCGCGTGACTGTCCGGTCCGTCAATCCAGGTTGCCGTGAAGCTCAGATCCGGCAGGGGATCACCCTTCACCTCAAGAAGCTGCAGTTCACCTGAGGCCAGTTCCTTGTCCAGAAACACGGGCGCGATCACGGCCGTGCCGATTCCGTCCAGCGCCATGCGCACCGCCATGGAAAGGGAGGCGCTTCCGTACATGCGCGGCGTCTTTACGCCTGCGCGAAGAAGCATCTCCCGCACCACGCGGTAAGGGCTGCTGTTGGACGGATAGGTGATGATCGGCCGGCTTGCGACCTGGTCGAGCGTAAGCGGTCCACTCCCGAGATTGAGTGCAGGACTGGCGACCCAGGCGAGCGGATAGGTGCAGAGCGGCAGGTTCTCGACACGCTCCTGAAGCACGGGCCCCATCAGGAAGGCGAGGTCGATCTGGCGCGATATCAGATGGGAGCGGAGCACATGCGTGCTGTCGACCTCGATCTCCAGCACCAGAGCCGGATAGGCACTGTGAACCTCCTCGATGAGCGCGGACAGCCAAGTTTGCACGATAGTCTCCGCCACGCCGATCCGGACCATGCCGCTCATGACATTCTGATCCTGGGCTGCGCGGAGCATATCGCGCCGGACCTGCATCATCCGCTCGGCATGGGACAGGATTTCCCGCCCCTTCGCGGTCAGGGTCACGCCGCGTGCATCCCGCTCGAACAGGCGCACGCCCAAAGCGGCTTCGAGGGAGGCAATCCTTTGTGACACGGCCGGCTGGGTCGTCCCGAGTTTCTCGGAGGCCGCCCTCAGGCTGCCGAGCGCGGCGGCCCAGAAGAACGTTTCAATGTTTCTCAGATCGATCATGACCTGCTCGTCCGAATAACGGGCTCCGCGCCGGAGATCGGATGCGGATCGACAGTGATAAGGATTATGAACGAAGCGTCCGGCCTCGGGCCAGCGCTAAGAGGCACCTTGGACAGGCGATCAAGCCCCAGCCCGCGAAATCGACCGCCAACGCCTCGCTGCGATGAGCGACGCATTCCAGCCGACGCTCATCGCCAAAGCCAGGAGAAGTGACAGCCACGTCCCCAGCGGGACGGAACAGAGATGGAGAAGGCTTAGCGCGAGGACGAAGCCCACCATGCCCGGAACCCCGTTCGCGATCACGGAGGCAGCGGCCACGCCGCCAATCCGAGGCTGCAGGATCAGGGACAGGCTGATCAGAACGACGGGGGCGAGCGCCGCCACGGCAGCGATGGATGGCCCCAGCGTTCGCCCGGCCAAGACCGTGACGCCGACCACGGTCATGACCAGCGCGGCTCGGAAGGGGACATCCCATGCCCGTTTCTTTGGAGACGCTGGCATAGCCGACGAGGCAAACCTGCGCGCGAGCGGCAGAGCCCCGGCATAGACCGCTGCGTTCAGGAGGAGCGCGCCGCCAAAGGTCCATTGAGCCTGAAGAATGAGCCAGACGGCGATCGCCCACATCGCAAAGGCGGCGCCGAGGCTCGCCGGCAGGCCACGCCGCTGGGCAATCGCCGCATAGACGACCATGAAGAGAACTGTTGCGGCCGAGACTGCAAGCCCGGTCAAGGCGCTGGCCGCGATGAAATCCGGTCCGTGATCCAGCGCCAGGAACGCATAGGCCGGCCCGGCCGAAATCGGAAGCGTCGCAATCATCGCTCCCATGAAGGGACCGCTTCGCTCGACGATGAAAGAGGCTCCGACCACGATGGCGGCGCTCGTCAGCATCTTGATGGCGAGCGGCAACCAGAAAGACATGTCCAAGATTTTCCGACCTTCAGATGGCAGGCTGTCGATAGAATGCCCCGGCAGGCATCCAGAGATGGCACCGGAATGAGGAACAGGGGCGACTTAGCCCGGGCCTGTGGCAAAGCATAGTTCCAAATGGCCCGCGGCCGCACAACTGCGCCCGCGTCAAACCAGGGTCGCACTGTTGGCCATGGCCCCGTCTATTGCTCGGGATCCGTCATCTCTACTCTGGACAAGAACTATATTCCTGTGAGGATAATCCCTGTGCGGCTCTACGGAGCCAGGTGTTACGTCGCCAGAACAGAAAGAGGACGTCTTGACAGAGGTAACGGAGGGCGCCGGCCTGTTCATCGACCGTCTTGACGCGATCGGCATCGCGCTGGAATCCGGCTTCAAGAGAAGACTTGCGCAAATCGGCGATGTCGGCCGTGACTGGAGTGCATTCGTCGATAGCCTTGCGACCAATCACGCTCCCGGCACTTTCGCCGCAATCGTCATCGGGACTGTTCTGGCTTCGGCCCTCGCCTTTCACGGGGTTAGGTACCTGCTCGGCCGTTCGACATCGAAAGCTCTTCCTTCAGTACGGCCATTGCGAGAAATAGCCAGCGCATTCCTGGCTGCACTGATCATCGTCATCCTGCTCAGATTCAGTCTCGTGGACGAGATTGAGCGCCATGTGGCAAGGGTATGGGGCATTGCGGCCATTCTCGGCCTACTCTTCGGCCGCCTTGTCACGGGCCTGTTGCACAGCAACGCAGGCCAGGATCTGCCGGGGCCTCGCCTTGCCTCATTCGCCCGAATTCTGTCGGCCGGCTCCGCATGGGGATTCCTCGGCCTGGCGGCCCTTGCCACACTGAAGGCCTGGAATGCAGGGCCTGCCCTCCGCGACATGACAGGGCTGTTCATCGTCAGCCTCCCGACCACGGTTCTGCTCGTCTATGCCTATTGGCATCATCGCAAGGCCATCGCTATGGCGGTTGCCGGGCCAGAACCCCGCTCCCCCTGGCGTGCGCATTTCGCATCCGCCTGGCCGACCCTGGCCATCCTGGCGCTTGTCGGCACCTTCCTGGCGCTCCAGATCGGCGTGACCGTCGAGAGGCCCCTCCCCGGGCTGGCGATGCTCGGCACGCTCCTCCTGGTTCTCGTTGCTCCCCACGTCGACAGTGCAATCGGCGCTTGGGTGGAACGCAAGGCCGACGACCCATCCACTTCCCTCCTGGCCGCCACATTCCGGCGGATGGCGCGCTTTGCCTTTGCGGTCCTTGTCATCGGCCTGCTGGCGTATCTATGGGCCCTGCCGGCCCTGACGGCGATCGGCTTCAACGTTACGCTCATCAGCACGCGCGCCGTCGAAATGATCCTCGTGGCGCTCGTCGGCGCTCTGCTCTGGAACGTGACCGCCGCAAGCATCGAACGCGTCCGGGCCAAGGAGCATCGGGAACCGGATGCCGAAACCGAAGGGAACACGCACGCCCCCCGCACCCGCCTGGAGACCCTGCTGCCGCTTCTTCAAGGAACGGCAAAGGCAAGCATCTTCGTCCTGTCGGTTCTGACGATCCTTGTCATCCTCGACGTGAATGTCTGGCCGCTGATCACCGGCCTGAGCGTCTTCGGGCTGGCCATCGGCTTCGGCTCGCAGACGCTCGTAAAAGACATCGTGTCGGGGCTGTTCTTCCTGCTCGACGATGCTTTCCGCCTCGGCGAATACATCGAAACGTCCGGTGCCAAGGGCATGGTGGAGCGGATCTCGGTTCGCTCGGTGAGCCTGCGCCATCCGCGGGGCGCCATCGCGACCATCCCTTACGGACAAATCGGCAAGATTCAGAACTATTCCCGCGACTGGGTGATCGAGAAGCTGGTGTTCCGGGTCGCGTTCGACACGGATGTCGACAAGGTGCGCAAGCTCTTCAAACAGATCGGACAGGAGATTGCGGACGACCCGGATCTGAGCGGAGACCTGCTCGAGACGTTCAAGAGCCAGGGCATTGCCTCGGTCGAGGATGGCACCCTGCTGGTGCGCGGCAAATTCAAGGCGCGGGCAGGCAAGCAATTCGCCATCCGCAAGGCGGTCTATTTGGCTATTCAGCGCACGTTCCGGGAAAACGGAATCGTTGCCGTCCCCAAGCCGATTACGTTCGCCGCGGCCGCAGATCGCCTGTCCGGAATCCGCTGAGATTCAGCGACGGGGCCGGAACTTATGCGCCCGGCTTGTGAAGAGAAGCCGGGAGTGCCCGCTCGCCAAAATCGATGCATGAACGGCGCAGGATTTGTCCTGTTCCGTCCACGATAAGGCGCAGTCGCCTGCTTCCGTGGAAGAAGGTCAGCCGATGACGCCCTTCGTCTTCTCCGGTACCTCGCTCATACCGACTCGTGATCTCCCCTCTGCGAAGAAGGTCGATGACGGACGACGGCTCAAGATCGAACTGCTCGGCGAGCAGGGAAGCATCGACTTGGACACTGCCGTTCAGGACTTTGACGCTGGCCATGAGAAGACATCCTTTCCAGGCTGAGCGGCGAAACGAAAGCCAAACGCCTCGACATCAGGAGACCGCCTCCAGACGGATGAAATCGGGATCATCCGCATGCTCGATCAGCATTCGGCGAACCCGCTCCTGCCACAGAAGGCCAAATTCCCTGGCCTCGTCGCGCGATGCATCGCCGGAAAGAACGCGCTGGAGCGACACCCGGCATTCCGGAACGGGCGGCACTGCGCCTCCATTCATCCTCGCGACAACGCGGACACCCGTGTCACGGCGACGAAACGAAACCTCGCCATCGAAGTCCATGCCATAGCGGAGACGATCGCGCCGCTCGAATTGTCCGGCGATCCCTTTGAAACCACCCTCGCCAGCCGCCCCAGTCAGCAGGGCAGCCACGGAAGCGACCACGCCCGCAACCCCTTCGGACGCGTCCTGTCGGAGCTCAACGTCGATCTCGCCCCGCACCGGGACCTCACTGCCATAGAGGTGCTCGAGGGCCTTCACGGTCATGAGAAATGCACCCGCCACGGTCGGGCAGGAATGTCCGGCGAGCTTGACGGCATCGGAGTAGGAATACGTGATGAGCCCATCCTCGACAGCGCCCAGGAACGCTGCAAGAGGATCATAAACGGTGAGGCTGGGTGCCTTATCGAAGAAATCGGGAAATCTCATTGAAGCCAGCACCTTTTGCTTGGAGTAGCGCTTGAATTGCCAGGAGCGGCTTTGGCAATTTGCATTTTAATCTTCGTCCGATCCCGTCGGCCGGTCATTGCGCTGGCTCAATGTCGTTGCGATGACCTGATGCAATTATGGTGTGCTTCACAGCCGGCTTTGCCGGACGGCTCGAAATGGGGCAGGATTACAGTCTCGCAAGTCCTGAACCGGCATCGCCACAGGAGGATACGGTGTTTCAGAACATCCACAGCATTCTGATCGGCCTGACGGAGGAAGGGGATAACGAAGAATCCGTCTCGGCACTGGCCTATGGCCTCTCGCTGGCCAGGGAGACCGGAGCTCATGTGACCGTTCAGGCCGCCTCGCTGAAACTCGTGCTCACGCATGCTTTCGTCAGCAGCGTGGCGAAAGGCCTTGTCGCCGCCGAGAACCGCCGGCTCGATGCCTTGGCGAACGCCGTCGTCGATACGGCCCGGCAATCTGCGGCAGCCTCCGGACTTGCCTGTACGACTCAGGCACCGCAACTCGCCTATGCGGATCTCATCAGGAGCTTCACGACCCTGGCGCGAAGCCATGACCTGACGGTGCTGGACGCCGAACCGGTTGCGCTGGCCATCGACCGCGGTCTCATCGAGGCGGTGCTTATCGACAGTGGACGCCCGCTCATCGTTGTCCCTCCCGGCCGGGAGACCTTTGCGGCCCGCCGGATCGTGGTAGCATGGGACGGCAGTGCCAAGGCCGCACGCGCCCTGAACGACGCCCTTCCCTTCCTGCGGGAAAGCGAACAGGTCGATCTGGTCAGTATCACGGGCGAGAAGGATCTAACGCACATGGCGTCGGGTGCCGAAATAGCCCCGCATCTTTCGCGCCACGGCGTCCGAGTGAGCGTGTTGAACCTACCGGCGATCAACGGCGATGTAGCCGAGACATTACGCAACCATGCGACTCTGACCCATGCGGACATGATTGTGATGGGCGCCTATGTCCATTCGCGCCTGCGCCAGATGGTGCTCGGTGGCACGACGCAGTCATTGCTCAAAAGCTGTCCGGTCCCGCTGTTTCTCTCATACTGATCGAGGGGCGCCCTCATGCGCCCCGCTCGATCCGCAGGGGCAGCGACGCGAAGCCGCTGGCCGGATAAGCTGCACGGACAGGCCGGTTCTCCGGCACCAACGCTATCCGATTGGTACGTGCCAGCAGTTCCTCCATCACAACGCGGAGCTCAAGCCTGGCCAAGGCCGCCCCTGGGCAAACATGGATTCCAGCGCCGTAGAGCAGATTTTGCGACCGATCGCGGTCGAGCCGGAACTCGTCCGGGTTTCCGAAAACAGCCTCGTCACGATTGGCAGAGGCCCAAATCAAGCTGATGCGCGCTCCTGCCTCAAGCCGGCGGCCACCGATCTCTACCGCACGGGTCGTGATCCGACGATTGGCGATCAGCGGCCCATGCATGCGCAGGACCTCGTCTATCGCAGGCAGCAGAAGCGAGGAATCCGCGCGCAGGCGCTGCTGCAGGTCCGGGCAGACAGCCAGTTGATGCGCCACAATCCCGACACTGGCCGCGATAGTGCCGAGTTCACCCACGGTCCAGTTACGCACGATGCTGACGATCTCCTCATCTGTCAGCGCTCTACCGTCAATTCGCTCCGTGAGAAGGCGAGACATCACATCATCCGGCGCGCACTCACCGGCGCTGCGGCGCATGTCGAGCAGAGTTCTGACGTAGCCGTCGAACTCCCGGGCTACGGCCGCTGTGGCGGACCGGTCGCCAGCCAGGGTGGCGTCGTGGTTCCGCCGCGTCCACTGCCGCAAAGGCTCATGCAAGGTATCCGGCCAGCCCATAAAGGCACACTGGATCCGCAGCGCAAAATCCCGCGCCAGCCCGTCCATTATTTCGACCTCGCCGTCATTCGGCAGTCTGGCGATCAGGTCCAGGGCGATGTCCCGGCAGATCGGCTCGAAGGCCTGCACTCGCTCCGGCGCGAAATATGGATCGATGAGAGCCCGGTAGGCGGTGTGTCGGGGTGGATCCATTCCATTCGGTACGGAGGGATGCTGGGAGACGATGCTGCTGAAAGTGCCATGATCTTCCAGCACCTGCATGACGTCGGCGTGCCGGAAGACGGACCAATGGAGATAGTCGCTATGCGCCACCGGGCAACGGCGCCGCATATCGTCATAGGCTGCGATCTGATCATCGAGCACAGTCGAGGACCGCGGATCCCAGTCGGGCTGTGGGGACTTGTTCAAAGTAATGGTCCGGTGAGAAAGGTGAGCTTGGCGCCCTTTCTTGCACCCCCGATCACACGCAGCTTTGCGGCAAAGCAAATAAAAGAGAGATCGGAAGTCGCCCGGACGGCCCCTAACCGTCGCGTTTGGTTTGGCTCGGCCTTGGGCGTGTAGACACGTAGAGCGCCACTCCGGCCATGGGGAAGGCCGCGATCAGACGCACGAGCCCGCTATCCGTGGTCCACACAATCACCGCGTAGGAGAGGCCAATCGAACCAACGGCCGCGACCTTTGCTGAAAGCGGAATAGCTCCCTCGTCGCGCCAGTTTGATAGCAGCGCTCCGAATTTGGGATGATCATAAAGCCATTCCACTCGTTCCGGAGCGGATCGGGCAAAGCACCAGAGGGCGAGCAGCAGAAACGGCGTCGTGGGCAGGAGCGGGAGCATCAGGCCAAGCAGCGCGAGGGCGATGCATCCATATCCGAAACAGGAGTAAAGCCTGCGCATGAAAGTTCAGGAGCGGAAAGGTCGAGGGAGCGTGCAACTCCTCTTCGCCTTTAAGGCGACATTCCTTAAGTCCAAACGGAAGCCTCCCTATCGGCCAAGAGTGTCATACGGCCTTGCTCTCATAGCGTTGCCCTCCTGTAAACTGGAGGCGGCCGAGAGCCGCACCAAGTCGCCTGTCTGGCGCGAGCAGTCGATGGCCTGCTGCCCGATCGCCTTTAAGGCACGCTCGCCCGCTGCAGGTGCGGCGGCTGCGATGCGTAGTATTGAGCCGCCTCCTCGATCTCCGCAGGGGTCATCTGGCGGGCGATATTGCGCATCTGCTGGCTGATATCGTTGCGGCGCGCGCCGGACGCGAAAGCCTCGAGCTGGGCCTTGATATAGGCGGCCGACTGGCCTTCCAGCCAAGGGCTGCCGGTCTTGTTGTCGAGGCCACCGTGGCAGGATCCGCAGGAAGCGATGTTGCGCAAGGGTGCACCATTGACCACGATCCGCGGCGCGGGCCTGCCCTGGTCGGGGTGGTAGGCCGGAAGGCGGGGAAGGTAGGCATAGTAGGCGGATAGATCCACGATGTCCTGCTCGCTCAACGGCAGGGCGAAGGGCGTCATGACCGCATTGACCCGTGCGCCGGATTTGAAATCCTTGAGCTGTTTGTAGATCGCGGGTGCATACTGGCCTGCAAGGTTCGGGGAATCGGCCCTGGTGACGCCGACGGGGCCGTGGCAGATGGCGCATTGCTGCGCGAGCGTGGCTCCGCGGCCGATGGAGTCCTGGCTGGGATTGCTGAGCATCGCCGGGGTTATGACCACTGTCGAGATCTTGAAGTCCGGCTGGACCGGGTTCGCGCTTGAACGTGCCTGTGGCACCCCCGCGGCACTGCAGATCGCATCCCAGATGCCCGCGAATGTGACGTCCCGCTGTGCGAAGGGAAGAATGATCAGGCCGCCGACGGCCGTCAGCACGAAAAGCCCCGCCGTGATCCCGACGGCTCCTACGAACCAGGGGTTCCTGAGCGAGAAGAGGCGCTCCGTGCTCATTGCTGTGACCCCACATAGACGGCCGGTACGGAGGTCTCTGGCCGCACGAGAAGCTGCATGATCGGGAAGCCGTAATTGGTCACGGTCAGTCCGATCATCAGACAGACCCAGAGCGCATGCCCGTTGAGGGCCGCCGGAAGTGAGACGGGTGGGTGGACCGCCGTGCTGAAACGATACTCGCCGGGCTCTGTCAGCGGCGCCCATTGCCCTCGGATCAGCACCGTGAGGAACAGG
>Ga0182741_1002440_pt1 | contig 21618 bp, 17 predicted proteins | sample eDN5th37CBELigOP_FD_128874 | JGI IMG/M metagenome (GOLD analysis project Ga0182741, IMG submission 128874) | Enriched Organic Plus compost microbial communities from Emeryville, California, USA - eDNA 5th pass 37_C BE-Lig OP (version 2) (version 2) ... | reverse complement strand
GGCGCCGGCAACGAGATCCAGCTCACCGATTCGATGATCCGCCTCATGAAGGACCAGCCCTTCTTCGGCATGAAGTACGAGGGCAGGACCTACGACACCGGGTCCAAGATCGGCTTCCTTATGGCGAATGTGGCCTATGCGCTCGAGCGGGACGATTTGGGACCGGATTTCCGCCGGGAGCTGGAGGCGCTGCTGCGCCAAAAGTAAGCGGGGCGCGGGGTTTTGCCCCGCCGCCTCTCCATGCTAGAGGGGCGGCCATGACATCGGCACATCCCCTTCCCTCCTCCCCGGACCAGGCCGTGGCCTCGGCCCTGCGCACCCTCGGCACCGAGCGGGACGGCCTGACCGCCCTGATGGATGCCCTCGACAACGGCCTGGGCGCCGTGTTCACGGCCGCGGTCGAGACCATCGCGTCCTCCCGCGGCCGGGTTATCGTGACCGGTATCGGCAAATCGGGGCACATCGCCCGTAAGATCGTCGCGACCCTCGCGTCGACCGGCACCCCGGCCCATTACGTGCATCCCGCCGAGGCGAGCCACGGGGATCTCGGCATGGTGCAGCCGGAGGACGTGATCATCGCCCTGTCCTGGTCGGGCGAGACCGCCGAACTCGCCGACATCATCGGCTACGCGAAGCGCTTCCGGGTGCCGCTGATCGCGCTCACGTCCAACGCCGCCTCCACCCTCGGCCATGCGGCCAGCCTTTGCCTGACCCTGCCGAAGGCCCAGGAGGCCTGTCCCAACGGGCTGGCGCCCACCACCTCCACGACCATGCAGCTCGCCCTGGGCGATGCGCTTGCGGTCGCGCTGCTGGAAAAGCGGGGCTTCACGGCGGAGCATTTCCGAGTCTACCACCCGGGCGGCAAGCTCGGCGCGCGGCTCAAGCTCGTCCGCGACGTCATGCACAAGAACGAGCGCCTGCCGATCGTCGGCATCGAGGCCCGCATGGACGAGGCCATCGAGGAGATCGGCCGCAAGGGCTTCGGGTCCGTCATCGTGGTCCATCCGGACGGCACGCTTGCGGGCATCGTCACGGACGGGGACCTGCGGCGGAACCTGAAGCCAGACCTCGGCACCCTTCCGGTCACGGCCGTGATGACCCGGACGCCGCGCACCATCGCGCCCGACGAACTCCTGGCCTCGGCCCTGGAGATCCAGGAAAGCTCAAAAATCACCGCCCTGATCGTGGTCGAGAACAGCCGCCCGGTCGGCCTCGTGCACTATCTCGACCTGCTGCGCGCCGGGGCAGCCTGAAGCGCGTCGGGCGTGAGACCGAACCCAGGCCCGATCCCTTTTCTTATGTTCGAGCATCTTTTCACGCAAAACCGGTTCCCTCTTTTGCGTTCGATGCCCTAAGGATCGTCCACCACCAGGGTCGAGCCCTCGACCCGGACCACACGGACTTTGGCGCCGGCGAAGCGGTCGGCGCCCGTCACGCGCCAGGACGAATCATCCACGCGGATGCGCCCCTCCCCGTCCTTGATGGGGGTTTCCAGAACGAAGACGCGCCCGACGAGGGACTGCCCGCGCCGGTTGAGATGATCCGCCCCGGTATCCTGCTGGAGGAGCGGGCGCATAACGGCCCGGCCGACCAGCACCATTACGACGCAGAGCACGGCGAAGAGCAGGGACGCGGCCTGCCACGACAGGCCGAAGACCGCGTCGAGCACCCCGGTCGCCAGGGCAGCAAGCGCCAGCCAGATGAAGAAGACGCCCGGGGCCAGAAGCTCGATGACGGCTAGGATGAGCCCGAGGAGGATCCAGGCCCAGGGCCCCAGGCTGGCGAGCAGGCCGGCGATCATGGACGCTCCGCCGCCCCGATGACCGTGGGAACGCTGCGCGCGGGCTTTGTTGCCGTGCCGCCGTCGCCGAAGACCGATTTCGTGATCTCGGCGATGCCGCCGAGCGTTCCGGCTAGGCCGGCCGCCTCGATGGGCACGATCACGACCTTCTGGTTGGGAGCCGTCGCGATGGCCCGGAGGGCGTCCACGTATTTCTCGGCCACGAGGAAGTTGGCGGCCGCAAGGTCGCCGCCCGTGATCGCATCGCTTACCATGGAGGTCGCCTTGGCCTCAGCCTCAGCCTGACGCTCCCGGCCCTCCGCGTCGCGGAACGCCGCTTCCTTGCGTCCTTCCGCGGCCAGGATCTGCGCCTGCTTCTGGCCTTCGGCGCGCAGGATCTCCGCCTGGCGCAAGCCCTCCGCCTCGAGCACGGCGGCGCGCTTCTCGCGTTCCGCCTTCATCTGCCGAGCCATGGCGCCCGCAAGGTCGGCGGGCGGAACGATGTCCTTGATCTCGACCCTGGTCACCTTGGCGCCCCAGGGGGAGGCCGCCGCATCGACGACGCGCAGGAGCCGCTCGTTGATCTCGTCCCGGTGGGACAGGAGCTGGTCGAGATCCATGGAGCCCACGACCGTGCGGATATTGGTCATGGTGAGCATCAGGAGCGCCTGGTTGAGGTTCGAGACCTCATAGGAGGCGCGCGCGGCATCGAGCACCTGGAAGAACGCGACCGCGTCGATGGTGACGCCCGCATTGTCGCGCGTGAAGGCCTCCTGGCTCGGAACGTCGAGCACCTGCTCCATGACGTTCACCTTCTTCCCGACCTGCTCGATATAGGGCACGATCAGGCCGAGGCCGGGGCTCAAGGTGCGGGAATAGCGCCCGAACCGCTCCACCGTATAGGCATAGCCCTGCGGAACGGTCCTGATCCCCATGGCGATCGTCACGACGACCACGAAGACGAGGGCGATCACGAAAATGTCGAAGCCGCTGAGCACCAACCGAACCTCCAGGCAACGGAGTTGCAGGACGTTCAACCTATCCCAAACCGCCACGAACGCCTAGACCGCCGAACGTCGCCGGCGGCCCAGGTTGTTGAGAACAAGCGTCTTTTTATGCAGGAGCGCGGCTCGTTACCGATCCGCGCTTCGCATTACGTCAGGCGGCCTTCACGTCGGACAGGAAGTCGGCCACCTCGCGGCTGAGGCCCTCGGACTGGCGCGCGAGTTCCTGGGCGGCGCCGAGGACCTGAGAGGCTGCGGCCCCCGTCTCGCCTGCGCCGGCCTGCACGCCCGCGATGCTGCCGGTCACCTGCTCGGTGCCGCGGGCGGCCTCCTGCACGTTGCGGGAGATTTCCTGGGTGGCGGCACCCTGCTCCTCGATGGCGGCCGCGATCCCGGTGGAGATCTGGGACATCTCCGTGATGGTCTGGGCGATCTCGTGAATCGCCGAGACCACGTCCTGGGTCGCCTGCTGAACGCTGACGATCTGGGCGCCGATTTCCTCCGTGGCCTTGGCGGTCTGGCTTGCCAGGTCCTTCACTTCGGAGGCCACGACCGCAAAGCCGCGTCCCGCCTCGCCGGCCCGCGCCGCCTCGATGGTGGCGTTGAGCGCGAGCAGGTTCGTCTGACCCGCGATGTTGTTGATCAGCGCGATCACGTTGCCGATCTTTTCGGCCGTCTCGGCGAGCGCCTGAACGGTCGCATTGGTGCGCTTCGCGCCCTCGACCGCCTGGTTGGCGATCTGCGAGGATTGGTTGACCTGGGAGGCGATCTCCTGGATCGAAATCGACATCTCCTCGGTGGCGGCTGCGACGGTCTGCACATTGGCGGAGGTCTGCTGCGCCGCCGAGGCCACGCTCACGGACTGGTGGTTGGTCTGGTCCGCGATGGCCGTCATGGATTGCGCCGTGACCTCCATCTCGGTCGCGGCGCCCGCCAGCCCCTCGGTCAGGGCGGACACGTTGGCCTCAAAGCGCCGCATCAGCTCGTCGAGCCTCTGGGCGCGGCGCGTCTTCGCATCCGCCTCCAGCGCGGCGGCCTCGTCGGCCTCCCGCTTCGCGATCAGCGCATCCTTGAACACCTGGACCGCATCCGCGATGGTGCCGAGCTCGGTCTTCTGGCCGCGGAACGGAATGGTCGCGGTCAGGTCGCCCTGCGCCAGAAGGCCCATGGGCCGGGTGACGGACGCGATGCCCTGCGAAATCGAACGGATCAGGAGCGCCGCCAGGACAATGGCCAGGAGCGTGCCGGCCGCAAGGACGCCGAGGGTCAGGTTCTCCGTGTCCTGATAGACGGTGGCGGCCCGCTTGCGCGCCGCATCGGCGGCATCGCGGTTCCATTTCGTCATCCGGATCAGCGCGGAGCCGATCTGCTCGGCGACCGGGACGGCCTTCATGGAATTGTGCTCGCGGGCCTTCGCGACCTCGCCGTTGCGGGAATAGTCGAGGACCGTCTTGGCCTCCTTCTCGTACTCGCTCCAGAGCGCCTTGAACGCATCGAACTGCTTCCTGTCCTCAGGATGGACGATCGTCTTCTCGTAGGACTGGATCCCGTCGATGATGTTGTTGATGCGCCAGGCGAGGCCCTCCTCGATCTCCTGCGCCTCCTCGCCGTCGGCGAGCATGTGCCGCAGCACCACGGTCTGGAATTCGCGGACATCGGCATTGAGCGCCCCAATCCGCTGCGTCGAAACCAGCCAGCTATCGGCGATCTCGGCCGTCTGCGCATTCATTTGCCCGAGGCCGCGCAGCCCCAGGAGGCCGAGGGCGATGAGCAGCAGGACAAGGAACGAGAAGGCGCCGATCAGCTTGGCGCGGATGGAAAGAGATCGAAGGGCGTGCATATCATTTCGGTCGCCTGCCACATCGCCGTGGAGGCTCGCGCCGTTCTGACGCGAAAGATTCAGGCTCGCCACAGATGGGCCACAAGGGTGAATTTTTTCTTGAAAAACTTTGAATGAGTGTAGCGTAACCTTCAGGTTACTGAAGAACGACAGCCCCTTCCGAAAAGGAAACTCGGCCCCGCCGAGAGCATCGTGCGGGGCCGGCCGTCAATGGATGAAACCGCTCCCGGAGCGATCCGTCAGAGCCAGCCCTGCAGCTCCCGCTCTGCGACATGGCGGATTACCCGCATCCCGTCCTCGCTGTCGTTGAGGCAGGGAAGGTAGGCGAATTGCTCGCCACCGTGATGCATGAAGATCTCGCGGTTCTCGCCGTCGAGTTCCTCCAGGGTCTCCAGGCAATCGGCCGAGAAGCCGGGCGCCACGATGGCCAGGCGCTTGACGCCGCTCTCGGCCAGCGCCTGCACGGTCTTGTCCGTATAGGGCTGCAGCCACTCGGCCGTTCCGAAGCGGGATTGGAAGCTCATGCGGAACTTGTCCTCCGGCCAGCCGAAGGCCTCCCGCATCAGGCGCCAGGTCTTCACGCATTGGCAGTGATAGGGGTCGCCCTTCAGCAGATATTCCTTCGGTACGCCGTGGAACGAGACGAGAATGACCTCCGGCTCGAAGGGCAGCTTGGCCAGGTCGCGCTTCATGGAGGAGACGACGGCATCGATATAGACCGGATCGTCGTGATAGGGCGGGGATACCCGGATCGTGGGCTGCCAGCGCATCTCCATCAGGGCCCGGAAGGCGTGATCGCAGGCGGTCGCCGAGGTCGCGGCGGAATATTGCGGATAGAGCGGCACGAGGAGAATGCGGTCGCAACCCTGGTCGAGGAGGGCCTGGATGCGCTCGCGGATCTCGGGCTTGCCGTAGCGCATCGCCCAATCGACCGAGACTTTGTCGCCCGCGATGCCCTTGAGGTGCCGGGCAAGGTCCTCGGCCTGGGCGCGCGTGATGGTCTTGAGGGGGCCCTCGTCGCGCTCGTTATTCCAGATCGTCGCGTAGTCGCGCCCTTTCCGTCCCGGGCGGGTCGTGAGGATGATCAGGTTGAGGATAGGCCACCACAGGAGCCGGGGCGTCTCGATCACGCGCCTATCGGACAGGAACTCTTTGAGGTAGCGCCGCATCGGCCAATAGCTGGTGCCCTCTGGCGTGCCGAGGTTGAGGAGCAGCACGCCAATGCGGCCCGTCCTGACCCTCGGATGGTCCACCGGGCGCACACCCTGGCGGAGATCGGCAAGCTTGACCGTTTCGTTCATCGGGAGCCCCTCGGCGGCTGCGGCAGGACCGCTCCGCCTGTTCGAGATTCTGAATGGGTTAGACGGGTTCTAGATAGGCGCTTCGGGGCCGCCCGCCAACGGGGCGACTGGCCGCGCCGGCCGAGCTTCCTTCCGGATCGCCTGCCCTCTAGTCGGGCGGGTTGAGGAAGCCCCCGGGGCGCAGCACGGTGTCGATGGACACGGTCAGGCCTGTCGGCCTGAAATCCATATGGACGGTGGCGTTGAGCTGGGTCGCGAGCACCCGGTGCAGCAGGCGCGAGCCGAAGCCCTGCCGCTTCGGAGGCACCACGGGCGGCCCGCCCTCCTCGGCCCAGGTGAGCTTGAGGCGCAGGCCCTCGGGCTCCTCGGCGGAATCCCAGCGCACGGTGACCCGGCCCGAGGCTATCGACAGGGCCCCGTATTTGGCCGCGTTCGTGGTCAGCTCGTGGACCGCCATGCCGATGGGCACTGCGGCCTCCGAGGGCAACTCCACCGGGGGACCCTCGATCACGATCCGCTCGCCGGCGGTATCGTTGTAGGGGCTGAGCTCCTTCTCCAGGATCTCCCGTAAGGAAGCCGTCTGCCACACCGCTTCCGTGAGGAGCGAGTGGGTATTGGCGAGCGAGATGATGCGGCCGACGAAGGCCGCGTAGAAATCCTCGATGCTGGACGTGGAGCGCGCGGTCGCGCCGACCACGGCCTGCACTGTCGCGAGAGTGTTCTTGACCCGATGGTGCAGCTCGCGGATCAGCAGGGATTGCTGGGCCTGGATCCGCCTGCGCTCCTCGATCTCGTGCTGCGTCGCCCTGGAGAGGTGGCTGCTCTCGAGGGCGATCGCCGCCTGGCCTGCAAGGCCCGTCACGAGACGCTCCGCGCGGGCCCTGAAGATGCCCGGCTGCTCGTGGCCGAACAGGAGCGCCCCTTCGATGGCGCCGGACCGGGACACCACCGGCACCGCAAGATAACTGCGCAGGACCGGCTGCCCTTCGGGCCTGTCTGCGCCGGCCACAAGGCCGCCACGGACCTCGTCGGCCGCAATGTCGTTTACACGCACCATCTTCCCGTCCGCCAGGGTGGAAGCAAGGGCCGGGGCGCGCTGGAGCGCCGCAGCATCCGGGAAAGCCTCCCTCAACGCTCCGGAAACCGCATGGGGCATCGGTTCCGCTTCCCCATCCTCGTTCGCCGCCCGGGGGCACTTCGAGCCCCGATAGAAGAAGACGCCGAGCTGCGCCCCCGTCAGCTCCACACCGGCATCGATCACGTATTGGGCAATCTTTGCCGAATCGAGCTCGGCCGCCAGCATGCTGCCGGTCCGGTTCAGGACTTCGAGCGCGGCGGTCTCGGTGCGCAGCTCGCCCGTGCGCAGATCGACCTCCCGCTCGAGAAGAGCCGCATTGGCGGCCTGCTCCCGGAACTGGCGCGCGGCGACCCCCATAAGCGCCACGAGGGCGAGCAGGGCGAAGAGCGCGAAAGCGCCGTAGATCCGGACTTGGCCGAACCAGGGAGCCCGATAGGCATTGGCCGGGATGCTGACCCGGATATAGAGCGGAAGCTCATCGACCCGATGGTAGGCTCCGATCCATTCCCTGTTCCCTAGCATCTCGAAATAAAGGCCCGCCTCCGGATTCGCCGCGATGGCCAGATCAAGCGCCGTCTTGTCGACCGGCGTAAAGGACACACCGTCGCGGGGGACGGGATATTGCGAGATGATCTTGCCGTCCGTGGCGCGGATCAGGTGGACCTGGGCCTTGGCAGGCAGCCGCAACCGTGACCAGTAATTCCGGAAATAATCCCGCGAGACGGTGACCGACACGACCCCCCGGAACGCGCCGTTCGGATATTGCAGGCGGCGGCTGACCATGAAGGTTGATGTGCCGGTGACGCGCCCGATGATGGGCTCTCCCACGAAAAGGCCTTGGTCGGCTTCGGCCTGAGCCCAGAAGGCATCCCGGTCGCTCACGTTGGAATCGGGCGTCGGGAAGGCAGCCGAGGTCAGGCGCAGCTTCCCGGTCGCGTCATTCAGCCAGATATCCTCGATATAGGGCAGAGCCTGCTTGATGGCGCGCACCTGCTCCCAGAGGGAGCGTGACGGTCCCATCGTGTACCAGCTTTCGTCCGCCACGAGGGCGGCCGTCTGGCGCAAGGTGACGTCGGTGACCTCCAACAGGCGCGCGGCGTGGTCGGCCAGGAAGAAGGCGCTGTTCCGGATGTCGTCCTCGTCCCGCTCGATCAGGCGGCTTCGCTGCTCCCAGGCGATGAACGCAAAGGTCAGGACGATGAACGCGACCCCGATGAGCCCCATGGCCAGGGTGACCCGCCCGCGGAGAAGTGACCGGCGACGCCGCTTCTGGGACAGGACTGAAACCGCCGGACGGGTGACTCTCTGCAAGGAAGGGATCGCTCCAGACCATTGAGGAAGATAGCCGCTCGGCCCGGCTGCACAAACGGACAGACCGGCGGAAGGGAGACATAGCAGCCTCCCCTGCCTTTTCCAAACGTCAGAGCATAAAAAATGGGCCGGAACCGCAGGAGTTCCGGCCCATTCTCGGCTCGATTCGATCAGCGCAGGACGACGCGCCCTTCCACCTTCGGCGCCACCGTGCCGGCCTTCGCGACATAGTCGATGACCTGCGAGGCCATAAGCTGGCTCGCGGCGACGTCGATGAGGGGCTTCGCGTCCGTGAAGGCCCGGTAACCGTCGCCGCCGCGGGCCATGAAGTCGTTGGTCGCAAGCTTGTAGGTCTTGGCCGGGTCAAGGGGCTGGCCATTGACCGTGACGGACTTGATGCGGCTGCCGGGCGGCTGCTTCATGTCCACCTCCACGACCATGCCGGAGACCTGTGGGAAGCGCCCGCCGAGCTCGCGCACTTGGCTGACGCCGTTTTCCAGCGCGGCCTTGATCTTGTCGCCCGTAATCTCGAGCAGGACCGTGGTATTGCCGAAGGGCATTTCGGCCAGAATGTCGCGGCGGGTCAGCTTCTGCCCGGCGGTATATTCCTTGTCGGCCCGAAGCCCACCGCCATTGGTGATGGCCACGTCGGCCCCGACCGATGTCCGCAGGGCGTCCGCCACTAGGTTGCCGATGGCAGCCTCGCCGCCGCGAACGGTGGCGCGCCGGCTGTCGAGGGGCGTCTCGGTAACGCCGATCTCCACGTCGAGCTCCTTGGAGAGCTTGTCCTCGTAGCCCTTCACGACGGCCTCGATCTCAGGATCGGGCTTGACCGTGGCGCTGTCGACGATCCGGAAATTCGGCGTCCATGACACCGTGGTCTTGCCGTCCTTCTCGGTCTTCTTCACCGTGAGCTCGACGACGTTGATGTAGTTGCCCTGCGACTCGGATTCCGTCACCGCGACCTTGCCGTCATAGAAGGCGAGCAGGTGCTCGTCGTGGCCGCTGAGGATCACGTCGGCGCCCGACGAGCGCGCCAGCAGCATGTCGACCTCGAGAGGCGTATGGACCACCGCCACCACGATGTCGGCGCCCTTGGCACGCAGATCCTTGACCTTGTCGCGGCCGGTATTGATCGAGGACTTGAACTTGATGTTGCCCGGGCTCGACACGATGGGGGTGTCTTCCGTCGTCAGGCCGAAGAAGCCGACCTTGACGCCCTGGACATCGACGATCTTGTCGGCCTTGGTATTGGCCGGCATGCCTTCGCCGTCGACGATGTTGGTGGCGAGGATATCGAACTTGGCCTCCGCCAGGCGCGCCCGGAACACATCGGCCCCCAGGTCGAATTCGTGGTTGCCCGGCACCATGGCGTCCACGCCCATCCGGTTGAGGATGTCGATGATGTGGGCGCCCTTATCGAACCCGGAGAGCAGCGAGGGCGAGAGAGTATCGCCGGAATGGACGAAGAAGGCGTTGCCCTTGGCCCGTTCCTCCTTGATCACCGTCGCGAGCTTCGCGAAGCCGCCCCGGCCCTTCTCGGGGCTCATGCGGTCGATGTCGTTGGTCTGCACGAAGCGGATCGTCACGGCCTCCTGGGCCAGGGCCGTGCCCGACAGGAGCAGGGATAAGCCAAGAAAGCCCGCACGCAGGGCGGCCAGCGGTCGGCTGGGGAGCATGGTCGAATGTCCTCGCATGGGATGGGGTCCACAGGTGATGAACGGAGCCTACGCCCGAAACGTGTCACAGAAGTAACAACCTGTCGACGGCCCCCGTCGGCGATTCCCTAGCCGACTCTTTCGGGCGCGTCCTGGGACTGGGGAGCGGCCTGCTCCTGAGCAGCTGGCCCGGTCTCGGTAATGAGGCGCGCACCGCGCTGAAACGTGAAGTAATTCCAGAGCCAGTTGAAGGCGACGACGAAGCGGTTTCGGATGCCGATCAGGAAATAAATGTGGGCTACCCCCCAGAACACCCAGCCGACGAAACCGCGCAACTGCACATGTTTGAGCTTCACCACCGCGACCTTGCGCCCGATCGTGGCAAGGTCTCCCTGATGGCGGTATCGAAATGGCCCCGGGACCGTATGCCCGGACACCCGGGCCGTGATGACGCTCGCGACGTAGCCACCCATTTGTTTGGCGGCAGGCGCGATGCCCGGGACGGGACGGCCGTCCGCCTTGGCCGGCGCGGCCGTGTCGCCGATGGCGAAGATCTCTGGTCTTCCGGGGATCGTTAGATCGGAGGCCACTTTGATGCGCCCGGCCTTGTCCCGCTCCGCATCGAGCCAGCGCGCGGCCGGTGAGGCGACGACACCTGCGGCCCAGATGATTGTACCGGCTTCGATCCGCCCGCTGCCGGTTTCAACGCCATCCGAATCGCACCGTGTGACGGCCGTCCCGGTCCTGACCTCGACGCCGAGGCGCTCCAGCTCCCGTTGCGCGTAGGCCGAGAGATCCTCCGGAAAGGCTGCGAGCAGGCGCGGCCCTGCCTCGAGGAGGAGGATGCGGGATTGGCGCAGATCCACGTTGCGGAATTCGGACGGCAAGGTCTGGCAGGCCACTTCGGCGATGGCTCCTGCCATCTCGACCCCGGTGGGGCCGCCGCCGACGATCACGAAGGTCAGAAGACGCTCGTGCTCTGTGGGGTCCTGCGTCAACTCGGCCTTTTCGAAAGCGAGGAGGATCCGCCGCCGGATCCGTGTCGCATCCTCGATCTGCTTCAGCCCCGGGGCCGCGGCGGCCCACTCGTCGTGCCCGAAATAGGAATGCGTCGCGCCCGTTGCGAGAACAAGATAGTCGTAGGGCACCACCACCGGCCCTGCATGGACAAGGCGCTTCTCGGTGTTCACGCCCGTGACCTCGGCCATGAGAACCGTCACGTTGCCTTGGTTTCGCAGGATGCCTCGGATCGGCCACGCAATGTCCGAAGGCGAGAGGGTCGCGGTCGCCACCTGATAGAGAAGCGGCTGGAAACAATGGTAGTTGTGACGGTCGATGACGGTGACGTCGACCGGAACATGGCGCAGCGCCTTTGCGGCCTCGAGACCTCCGAAACCCGCACCTATGATCACGACGCGCGGACGCGCGGCCGGGCTTACGGGGATTTCAGAAAGGCTCATGATTGGCCCTTTCCGGTCACGGCAAGGGGCGAACGATGTGCTCGCTGTCAGCCGCCTCTGGCGAACCAGGTGCCGAATACGAGAACGACGCCGATTGCAACGATAAAGCTGACGAACAGGGTTGGGAAGCCGTCCTGCTTGTCATGGGCTGCGCCAAGGGCCCGCGCACCATTCGACCAGCGCACGAGGTTCTCCTGGGCGCGGGCCAGGGCGATCCGGAAGGGCGAGGCTGGCGTCCCGGCAGCCTCGTCGTCCGCACCGAGGGAGGCGAGCCCCGGGTCGTAGACCGGGTTCTTGTCGCCGGTCCGGCCGCTGTTGATATCGCCCTTGAGCATCTCGACGGTCGGCTCCTTCGAGGGCGGCGGTGGGCTCATGGGCTTGGTGGTGTGGGTCGGGGGCAGGTCTGAGTGGTCCGTCATGGGAATCTCCATGGGCCGGGACGCCTGGGGGATAGACGGGCGCGGCCTCTCGCAGGATCTGCCTGAATGAACGGCGCAGCGCAGGTGCCGTTCCTTGTGGCAGGTGTCCGCCTGGTCACAGCCGGATGCTCGACAGCGTCCTGCCGCAATGCTACCCGCGAATCCGGATGGAGGATGCCGCCCGATGACAGGTCCCGTCAGCGAAGCCCTTGCGGCCTTCCGCGCCGATCCGCGGGCCGCCTCCTGGCTTCCCCTACCGTTCTTCGCGAATGGGCGGGCCGATACCATCGCGGCCGAAATCGACGACGCCGTCGCTAAAGGCGCCCATGTGCTGCCGCCGCCCGAAAAGGTCTTTGCCAGCCTCCTCCTCACGCCTCTCGACAGCGTCAAGGTCGTCATCCTGGGCCAGGACCCCTATCCCACGCCCGGCGACGCGCACGGCCTCGCCTTCTCGTATGCCGGAACGCGCCGGCTCCCGGCATCGCTCAGGACCATCCTGGCCGAGATGGCGGAGGATCTCGGCGTGCCCATGCCGCGAAGCGGCGACCTGACCCGCTGGGCCGAGCAGGGCGTGCTCCTCCTCAACACGGCGCTCACGGTCGAGGCCGGCAAGGCGGGGGCACATCTAAAGCTCGGTTGGTCGGCGCTCGTGGACGATGCGGTTACGGCCATCTCCCGGCGCCGGAGCGCCGTGGTCTTCCTGCTCTGGGGCGCCAAGGCGCGGGAGCGCGCCGCATTGGTGGATGCGGACAAGCACCTGGTGATCGAGGCAGGCCATCCCTCCCCGCTCAATCGCCAGCGCGATTTCAGGGGGACGAAGCCTTTCAGCCGCGCCAATGCCTGGCTCGCCTCGAAGGGTCTCTCTCCGATCGAGTGGCGGCTCGATTGAGCATCTCGAAAATTATTTGACTCAGTCAAATACTTGCCGCAAGCTCCTCCTTCTCAAGGAGGTTCGGCCATGATGCATTCCGTTCCGGCCGAGGATCGCGTCGCCGCGTTCCGCCGTTTCACCCGCTTCTACACCCGCCGGCTCGGCGTGCTGCGGGAGGGTCTGCTCGACAGTCCCTTCACACTCACGGAGGCGCGGGTCCTCTACGAACTGGCCCACCGGCCGAGCCCGACCTCGGGCGAACTGTGCCAAGAGCTCGAACTCGATCCTGGTTATCTCAGCCGCATCCTGAAGCGCTTCGAAGAGCAGGGCCTTGTCCGGCGGGAGCGCTCCGCGAGCGACGGACGCCAGCACCATCTGACCCTGACCGACATGGGACGGGAGGCCTTCGCGCCTCTCGACCGCCAGTCCCGCGAGCAGATCGCCGCGCTCCTGACGCCCCTCCCGGAGAACGACCAGGAGCGGATCGTTGGGGCCATGCGCCTCATTGAGGAGCGGCTCGGCGGTCTGACGGACACCGACGCTCCGCTCACCCTGCGCCCGCATCACCCGGGCGACATGGGCTGGATCGTCCATCGGCACGGGGCACTCTACTTTCAGGAATACGGCTGGGACGAGACCTTCGAGGCCCTCGTGGCCGAAATCGTCGCGGGCTTCGTCAAGTCCTTCGATCCGGACCGGGAGCGCTGCTGGATTGCGGAGCGGGACGGACAGATTCTCGGCTCCATCTTCATCGTCAGGCAATCGGACGAGGTCGCGAAGCTGCGGCTTCTCTACGTGGAGCCGAAGGCCCGCGGCCTCGGCGTCGGCAAACGCCTTGTGGACGAGGCAATCCGCTTCTCGCGGGAGCGCGGCTACCGGCAGGTAACCCTATGGACCAACGATGTCCTGCACGCGGCGCGCGGCATCTACGCCAAGGCGGGCTTCCGGCTGGTCAGCGCGGAAGCGCACCACAGCTTCGGGCACGATCTCGTCGGCGAGAACTGGATTCTCGACCTCTGAAGCCCCTGCTTCCGCGGCCTTACTCCGCTGCAAGCGCCATCGCCGGCGCGGCGGCGCGGAAGCGGGCGAGAAGCTCCGCCTCCTCGGCCTTGGCGGCCTTGAGGTTGCGCTCCTTCACATGGCCGAAGCCGCGGATCTTCTGCGGCAGCGATGCAAGCCCCACGGCCGTTGCGTGATTGTCCGCATCGAGCCGTGACAGGATCTCCTGGAGCAGGGCCTCGTAGTCGCGCACAAGCCGGCGCTCGGTGCGGCGCTCATGGGTGTAGCCGAACACGTCGAGAGGCGTGCCACGCAGGCCCTTGAGCCGTGCCAGAACCCGGAAGACCTTCATCATCCGCGGCCCGAAGCTCATCTTGCGCGGCAATCCCGTCGCCGGGTCCTTGCGGGCGAAAAGCGGCGGCGCGAGGTGGAACTCGTAGCGCAGATTCTCGCCCTCGAAGGTGGAGGCCACCTGCCGCTCGAAGCTGCCGTCCGTATAAAGGCGCGCCACCTCGTACTCGTCCTTGTATGCCATGAGCTTGAAGAGCGAACGCACCACCGCGTCGGTCAGGCTGGTCGAGCCCGGAACGGCCTTTTCCTCCGCGGCGCGCACGCGCTCCACGGCCCGGCGATAGCGCACGGCATAGCGGGCATTCTGGTAATAGGTGAGGAACTGCGCGCGCCGGTCGATGGTCTCGTCGAGGGTTTCCGACAACCTGCGGGATTCGGTCGGCGCCTTGGCGTCGGTCATGAGGACCGCCAGCATTTCGGGCGCAACGGCGGCACGCCGGCCCCACGCAAAGGCCGCAAGGTTCATCTTGACGGCCTCGCCATTGAGCTCGATGGCCTTCTCGATGGCCGCGCGAGAGAGCGGCACGCGCCCCTTCTGGTAGGCGTAGCCCAGCATGAACATGTTGGCCGCGATCGCATTGCCAAGAAGCGCGTTGGCAGTGGCGGTCGCGTCGATGAAATCGACGCCGTCGGCTCCTGCGGCCGACACGACGGCGCGCTTGAGACGCTCCGTCGGCAGGGAGAAATCGGCGTTGCGGGTGAACTCGCCGGGCATGACCTCGGCGGTGTTGACGACCAGCGCCGTCCGTCCCTTCCTGACCGAGGCCAGCACCTTTTTGGTGCCGGTCACGACAAGGTCGCAGCCGAGGACCAGATCCGCCGACTCGGCCGAGACCCGGATGGCGTTGATGTCGTCCTGCGCATTGGCGAGCCGCACGTGGCTGTAGACCGCGCCGCCCTTCTGGGCGAGGCCCGCCATGTCGATCATGCCGAGGCCCTTACCCTCGAGATGGGCCGCCATGCCGAGGATCGCCCCGATGGTGACGACGCCTGTGCCGCCGACGCCCGTGACGATGATGTTGAAGGTCCGGTCGATGGCCGGGATCGCAGGTTCAGGAAGCGCCGGAAGCGCCCCGTCGTCACGGGCCTGGACGGGCGCCGCCTTCTTCACCTTGGCGCCGTGTACCGTCACGAAGGACGGGCAGAAGCCCGACACGCAGGAGAAATCCTTGTTGCAGTTCGACTGGTCGATCTGCCGCTTGCGGCCGAACTCCGTCTCGACCGGCTGCACCGCGACGCAGTTGGACTGCACCGAGCAATCGCCGCATCCCTCGCAGACGAGATCGTTGATGAGGACGCGCTTGTCGGGATCGGGAAACTCGCCGCGCTTGCGACGCCGGCGCTTCTCGGATGCGCAGGTCTGGTCGTAGATCATCACCGTCACGCCCGGCAGGGCCGCGAGCTCCCGCTGCACCGCCTCGAGGGCGGAGCGGTGATGGATCGTCATCCCCTGCGGCCAGCGGATGGATTTCGGGTATTTGTGCGGCTCGTCCGTCACGAGGGCGATGCGTTCCACGCCCTCCTCGCGCACTTGGCGCGCGATCATGTCGACCGTGATCCCGCCCTCGTGCTTCTGCCCGCCTGTCATGGCGACCGCGTCGTTGAACAGGATCTTGTAGGTGACGTTCGTCTTCGTATGGATGGCCCAGCGCAGGGCCAGCACGCCCGAATGGTTGTAGGTGCCGTCGCCGAGATTCTGGAACACGTGTCCACGCGTCGAGAACGGCGCCTCGCCGATCCAGTTGGCGCCCTCGCCCCCCATCTGCGTGAAGCCGTCGGTCTCCCGGTCCATCCACTGCACCATGTAGTGGCAGCCGATGCCCGCATAGGCGCGCATGCCCTCCGGCACCTTGGTCGAGGTGTTGTGCGGGCAGCCGGAGCAGAAATGCGGGATGCGCGTCGCAACATCCGATGTGGCGGCCAGCACCTGCTGCGCATGGCGCAGCCGCTCGACCCGTCCGCGCAGGTCGTCGTAGTTATGGTATCTGAGCAGCCGATCGCCGATCGCGACCGCGATGTCGTTGGGGTCGAGCGCGCCCTTGACGGGGAAGAGCCAGTTGCCGCTCTCGTCCCTCTTGCCGATGCACAGCGGCTGGTTGGCAGTGCCGTAGAGCTCTTCGCGCAGCTGCACTTCGATGAGGGAGCGCTTCTCCTCGACCACGATGACGAGATCGAGCCCCCGCGCGAAATCCGCAAGCTCGGCTTGAGAGAGAGGCCAGGGGCAGGCCACCTTGTAGAGGCGCAGGCCCATGTCGTTGGCCTTCACCTCGTCGAGGCCGAGCTCGTCCAGCGCCTGGCGCACGTCGAGATAGGACTTGCCGACCGTGATCACGCCGATCTTGGGCTGGCGTCCGCCGGAGAGCACGATGCGGTTCAGGTTGTTGGCGCGCACGAAGGCCATCATGGCGTCGCGCTTGTAATCCTGGAGCCGGGCCTCCTGGTCGAGCACTCCGTCGCGTGCACGGATGTTGAGGCCGCCGGGCGGCATCTGGAAATCGTCGGGAAGAACGATCTTCACCCGGTCGAGGGCGCCATCGACGGAGGCGGTCGACTCGATGTTCTCCTTCACGCATTTGAACGCGACCCAGGTGCCGCAGAAGCGGCTCATGGCATAGCCGTAGAGGCCGTAATCCAGGATCTCCTGAACGCCCGCCGGGTTCAGGATCGGCATCATCACGTCGACGAAGTGGAATTCCGACTGGTGCGCGACTGTGGAGGATTCGGCCGTATGATCGTCGCCCATGAGGGCGAGCACGCCGCCATGTTTCGACGAGCCGGCCATGTTGGCATGGCGGAACACGTCGCCGGAACGGTCGACGCCCGGGCCCTTGCCGTACCAGAGGCCGAAGACGCCATCGTGCTTGCCGTCGCCGCGGATCTCGGCCTGTTGCGAGCCCCACACGGCCGTCGCGGCAAGTTCCTCGTTGAGGCCCGGCTGGAAGAGAATGTTCGCCTCGTCCAGCCAGCGCCGCGCGCGCCACAGGTTCTGGTCCATGCCGCCGAGCGGAGAGCCGCGATAGCCGGAGACGAAGCCCGCCGTGTTCAGACCGGCGAGCCGGTCCCGCTCGCGCTGCATGAGCAGCATGCGGACCACCGCCTGGGTACCGGTGATGAAAACCCGGTCCTTGGTGAGGTCGTATTTGTCGTCGAGCGATACGTCGCGGAGCGCTACCTGCCCTTCGGCCATCATCCGTTTCCTCCTGGAGTCTGGGTTCTGCCGCCGGTGGCCCGGTCTTGTCTATGCGCTTATTATGTCAGCAATGCTGACATATACCTCCCTCCCCCGTCAATGAAGCGGCCTCATTTTGCCTCCATTAACCATCATGGCCTAGACGAGGAAGCCAGACCGACCCGGCGGCCCAGGCCGCCCCAGACGAGGAACCGCATGATCCCTCGCCTCGCCTCAAGCCTTTTCGCTGCCGCCTTTGCGCTGCTCGCGTCCCCGGCCATCGCGCATCCCCATGTGTGGGTGACGGCCAAGGCGGAGCTCCTCTACGATTCCGAGGGACGCGTGACCGGCATCCGCCATGCATGGACCTTCGACAAGGGCTATTCGGCCTTCATGACCCAGGGCCTCGACCGGAATGGCGACGGCAAGCTGACGCCGGACGAATTGCAGGACCTCGCGAAGGAGAACACCGAATCGCTGGCGGAATTCGCATATTTCACGGTGCTCAAGGGCAATGGCCGGAAGCAGGATTTCGATTCGCCGCGGGACTACAGCATGACGTATGGGGACGAGGCGCTGACCCTGGTCTATCTTCTGCCCCTGAAGGCGCCCGCCGCCGCCAAGACCCTCTCGCTGGAGGTCTACGACCCGACCTATTTCGTCTCGTTCGGCCTCGCCGAAGGGAATGCGGTGGCGCTCGTTGGCGCCGCGCCGCAGGGCTGCGCCATCAACATCACGCGCCCGAAGAACGCCGACCAGCCCGCCCAGGCCCAGGCGCAGCCCCTCTCGGAAGCCTTCTTCGAAACCCTGACGGCGGCCTCCACCTACGGGGTCGAGTTCGCCAACAAGGCTATCGTCGCATGTCCGTGACTGCCGAACCTCTCGGCTTCTCCGGCCCCGGCCGGATCCGCCCGGTCGCGCGGCTCGGCATCGCCCTTGCGGCCGTGGCGCTCGTAGCCCTGGCGCTCGCGCTCCTCCTGTGGTGGCTCTCGCCGGGCGCGGCCCCTCCGGCCCGCAATCCCTTCGGCATGGGCCTGCGGGAGGCTGCGCCCACGGGCCAGCTCGGCGCCGCCATCATCGAGGCACAGAGCCGCTTCTACAAAAGCCTTCAGCAGAACGTCGTCGCCCTGAAGAGCGACGGAGCTGCCCTGTGGACCCTGATCCTGGTCGGCTTCGCCTATGGCGTGTTCCACGCGGCCGGCCCCGGCCACGGCAAGGGCATCATCGCGGCCTATCTGGTCGCCGACGGGCGGGCCCTCGCGAAGGGCTTCGCCCTCAGCCTCGCGGCCGCCCTCGTCCAGGCTCTGGTGGCGATCCTGATCGTCAGCCTCCTGGCGCTCCTCTTCAAGGCCACTGCCGCCACCATGACCCGGGTCGCGACCACGGTCGAATGGGCGAGTTTCGGTGCCGTGGCTCTGCTGGGCCTCCTCATCACCTGGCGCAAGGCCGGCAAGGTCTTGGGCGTCCTGGCGCTCGCCCGCGATCCTCTGGCAGCCCCCGCACAGGGTGCGGCCTGCGACCACGTCCATATGCCGGAGCACGAAGAGCTGCGCCGCCTGACCCGCTGGCGGGACATGGCGGGCGTGGTGCTGGCCGCCGGCATCCGCCCCTGCACGGGTGCCCTGGTGGTGCTGGTTTTCGCCCTTTCGCAAGGCCTCTTCGCGGCAGGCCTCGCGGCGACCTTCGCGATGGCCCTCGGCACCGCCCTCACGACGGGCGCCATCGCGGCGCTCGCGGTCTTCGCCAAGGCAGCTGCCCTTGCCCTCGCAGGAGGGCGCGGCGCCACGGGGGCAGTGGCGGTCGCCGCTCTCGAGCTTCTGGCGGCCGCCTTCGTGGCCGTTCTCGGCGGAAGCCTTCTCTTCGGCTTCTGGACCTCCGGCCTCGCGAGCTGAGGCGCCTCACAGGCCCAGCACGGCACCGCCGGAACGGGGATCAGACGCTCCCGCCACGCGTCCGTCGCGGGGATGCTTGACCAGAAGCCCGCCCTCTCCGAAGGCGGCCACGGACCCTTCTCCGGCCTCCTCCACCCGATGTCCAAGACGGGCGAGATCCCGCGCGAGGGCGGGGTCGAACTCCGCCTCGATCCGCAGCACGGCAGGCTCGGTCCCGGTCGCCGGCATGAGCGCCCAGCGCGGCGCCTCCACGGCCTCGGCCGGAGACATGCCGATCCCAGCATGGCGCGCGAAGGTCTGGATCTGGACCTGAGGCTCCTCGGCTCCGCCGGCCCCGAGCACGAGCACCCGTCCGTCCGCGAAGGCCGCCAGGGCGGGCGCGAGGGCATGGAACGGCCGACGCCCCGGCGCCAGCGGGTTCCAGCCCGCGGGATCGAGAGAAAAGCCCATGCCCCGTGCATGCCAAAGAATGCCCGTCGCGGGCAGGACGCAGCCCGATCCGCCCTCCGGGCCGAGGGAATGGACGCAGGACACCGCAAGACCGTCCCGGTCGATGCAGCCGATCCAGACGGACCGGCCCTGCGGGGGAACCGGCGTCGTAAAGGCGGCGGCCCGGTGAGCCTCGATGGACGCGGCCTCACGCTCCAGCCGCTCGGGCCGGAGGAAGGATGAGGGCTCCCGCGGCACCTCCCATGGGTCGGTCACGATCCGGTCCCGCACCGCATAGGCGCGCTTGAGGGCCTCGATCAGCGCATGATGATGCGCGGCACCCTCTGTCCGGCGGACAGCCATGCGGTCTAGGATTCCGGCCGCGAGCAGGGTCGCGAGCCCCTGGCTCGGCGGCGGCGAGGCGAAGAGGGTTGCGGCCTGCAGGCGGACCGACAGGGGCTCGACCGCCCGGGCGCGATAATTCTCCAGGTCCCGCCGCTGGACGGGGCTACCGAGCCGTTCGAGGTCGGCCGCGATCTCCCGCCCCACATCGCCCCGGGCAAAATCCCTAAGTCCGGCATGGGCCAGTTGCCCGAGGGTCTCGGCCAGCATGGAGGAAGGCCGCAGGGTCTCGGGCGCGCTGCCCTGCCCTTCCGGAGACGGGGGGACGACGGAGCCTTCCTGGCCGGCCGGCGGAAATGGCTCCGGCGCGGCCGCAGGAGCGCTGCCCTTGGCGAGGCGGATCGCATCCGCGAGCAGGAGGTCGAGCGGCATCCGCCCGCCGCGGGACCGGGCGAGCTCGAGGGCCAGGGCCCATCCGCTGACCGCGCCCGCCACGGTCAGGGCCGCATCCGCGCCCTCGATGGGCAGCGCCTCGTATCCCTTGTCGCGATAGCGCGTGATCGTCGCGAGGCTTCCGGCCGGACCGGCGGCATCGAGGGCATAGGCCCTGCCACCCGGCTCCCGCACGAGCCAGAACCCGTCCCCGCCGAGGCCCACGGCCTGGGGGCAGAGGACCGCGGCGCTGGCCGCCATGGCGACGGCCGCCTCAACCGCATTGCCGCCGGCCGCCAGGATCGTGAGGCCGGTCTCTGCGACCTGGGGATGGGGTGCCGCGACGGCGGCGGTGGAAAAGACGGGCGTTTCGGACATGGATGCGGTGAATGGGCGACGAAAAGACTCGGCGGTTCGGGCGGGCGGACCTTGCACCGGACAGGAGAATTAGGGTAGTCCCTCCCGGTCGAAACCAAGGGAGACGCGACCGTGGCTCAGCCCAAGCGCATGAACACGCGCCATCTCGTGACGATCCTGAGCATCATGGTCCTCGTGGGGACGGAAGTGTTCGGCGTCGCCATTGCCGGAGGCTGGGCCATCGCGGGGCTGTTCGAGCTTGGCGACCTGGTGGGCTATGCCCTGATGGGCCTCTTCAGCCTCTTCGCCCTCTACGTCCTCACGATTCTCTGGCGCCGCTGCACCACCGTGGAGCCGATCGGCGGAGGAGCCTAGAGCATCGTGCGGCCCCGATGGTCCGCTTCGACGATGCTCTGATTGAGAGAGCGCATCGGATGGATCCCAAAAGTGCAAATCCACTTTTGAGCCCGATGCTTTAAGGCTCGCACGCCTTCATGACGACCGGATCGGCATCGGCCGGCACGAGCTCGTCCATCGGACGGCACTGACCTTCGATGCAGATCCGCCAATCCGCCGTCGCGCCCGAGCGCCGCAGGATCACCTCGCGCAGAGGCGGCACCTGAGGGTGCCATTTCCACACACCGTTCTCGAAGCGCGCCTCCGGCGGCGGGTCCATGCCCGCTCCGGATCCCCGAACCCGCGCCTCGACGAGCTCGAGCCCGGCGGGGCCCGAGCGCCAATCCTCCTCCCAGAGGATCTTTTCCACCGAATGGGTCCAGGCCAGGGTGAGGACCCCGGCCAGGAGGGGCACGACCTTCGCGCCGGCCACGAGGCAGATCACCGGGAGGCCGCGACGCCTGCCACGCGGCGCGCCCGCCAGAAATGGAAGCCCAGGACCGCCGCCGCCAGCACGAAGCCGACCTCG
>Ga0182741_1002439_pt1 | contig 21626 bp, 16 predicted proteins | sample eDN5th37CBELigOP_FD_128874 | JGI IMG/M metagenome (GOLD analysis project Ga0182741, IMG submission 128874) | Enriched Organic Plus compost microbial communities from Emeryville, California, USA - eDNA 5th pass 37_C BE-Lig OP (version 2) (version 2) ... | reverse complement strand
CTCGCGCGCGAGGCGCCGGTCGCGTGGCTCTACCAGTCGCGCGGGGTGCAGGGGATCTCGGCGAGGCTGCGCGGCGTCCGCATGGACCTGCGCGGCGAGCTGCCGACCATCGCACGATGGGAGCGCGTCGCCGAGCGATGAGTCTGCTCCTCTCCGACCACGAATGGCCCGCGCGCATCGCGGCCGCCCGCGGCCCCCTCGCGCCGCTCGCATGCTCCCTCGCGCACGATCTCGAGCCACTGCTCGCGCGGGTGGCCGCCGGCGACCTGTACGTGCCGGCGGAGAAGGCGCTCCTCTCGCGCAGCGGGGGGCGCTGTCCCGACGACGGCGAGCTTCTGGAGTTCGATCCCTTCGCGCCGCACGAGCACCGATGCCCACGCTGCGGCGTCATCTGGCGAGGTGAGTCGCACGACCGGTTCTGGCCGTACTGGTATCAGCTCTGGCTCGCCGAACGCGCAGTGCAGGGGGCGCTGCTGCATCGCCTCGCCGGCGACCCGCGGCATCGTGCGCTGGCGATCGCGATCCTCGAAGCGTACGTCGATCGCTATCCGACCTATCCCAATCGGGACAACGTGCTCGGGCCGTCGCGCCCCTTCTTCAGCACCTATCTCGAGTCGATCTGGCTGCTGCCGCTCGCGATCGCCTGCGATCTCCTCGACGGCGAGGGCACGGGCGAGTCGCCCTCGATCGCGGCGCTCGGGGCGCGCGTGCGCGAGGTGATCGTCGAGCCGAGCGTCGCGCTCATCGCGAGCTACGACGAGGGGCTGTCCAACCGGCAGGTGTGGAACGGCGCCGCGCTGCTCGCCGGACGCACGCTGCTCGGCGAGCGCGATGCCGTGACGCGTGCGCTCGATGGCCCGAGTGGCCTGATCGCGCATCTCACGCACGCGCTCCTTCCCGACGGCAGCTGGTACGAGGGGGAGAACTACCATCTCTTCGCGCATCGGGGGCTCTGGTATTCCGTCACGATGCTCGAGGCGCGTGGCATCGCGCTCGACGCCGACCTCGCGCGCCGCTTCGACGACGGCTTCGTGACGCCGCTGCTCACCGCGCTCCCCGATCTCACGCTCCCCTCGCGTCGCGACTCGCAGTACGCGATCTCCCTCCGGCAGCCGCGCTTCGCCGAGCTGGCGGAGCTGGGGCTCGCGCGACGTGACGACGATCGCCTGCGCGGGATGCTGCACGCCCTGTACGATGGATCGGCTCCGGCCGGAGACACGGGACGATCGCGCTCCACCGCCGACGTCGAACGCAACCGGCCCGCGGTGCGCCTCACGCGCGCCGACCTCGGCTGGCGCGCGCTGCTCCACGCGCTCCCCGACGTCGAGCCGCTCGAGCCGCGCGCGCTCGGCTCGGTGCTGCTCCCGTCGCAGGGGATCGCCGTCTTCCGTCGGGCGAGCGGCCGACGGTACGTCGCGCTCGACTACGGCCACTCCGGCGGTGGACACGGACATCCCGACCGTCTCGACCTGCTGCTCGCGGACGGCGCGACGCGGTGGCTCGACGACATGGGGACGGGTTCGTACGTCGATCGCTCGCTGCACTGGTATCGCAGCTCGCTCGCTCACAATGCGCCGCTCGTGGACGGGCGGTCGCAACGGCGCGTGCATGGCCGTCTCGTCGCGTACGACGAACGCGGCGCGGCGGGGTGGATCCGTGCCGAGGCCGAGATCGCGCCGGGCGTCCTCGTGCGGCGCACGGTGGTCGTCTTCGACGATTACCTCGTCGATCGCGTCGAGTGGAGCGCGGAGCGCGCGGTGACCTTCGACCTCCCGCTGCACGTCGACGGCGAGCTCGCCGGACCACACGCCTGGAGCTCGGCGACGCTTCACGGTGGCGACGGCACGGAGGACGGGTTCGACTTCCTCCGCGACACGGAGCGGGCGACGCTCGACCAGCGACGCGGGATCGTCCTGCGCGCGAGCGCGGCGGATTCCTCGCTCGCCTGCTGGCTGCACGCGGCCGAGGCAGCGGAGCTCTGGCGCGCCACCGCGCCCGGCCCGCCCGGCAGGGGCGATCAGCGCTTCCACCTGCTGCGCGTCGCGGGCGCGAGCGGACGGATCGACGGGGTCTGGGGGGTGAACGGCGCCGTGGTGGACGCACACGCCGACGGTGCGGCGGTGATCGTGCGGCTCGCCGACGGCTCGCTGCACCGGCACGTGGAGGCCGACTGGGGGTGGCACGTCGATCTCGAAGTCGCGGGCGCTCGCAGCAGCATCGACCTCGGCGGGGTGCGCGAGCGCGAGCTGGAGCGCGCGGAGCGCTCGTCGGGCGATGCGCCCGTCTCCGCGCCGCCTCACATCGGCGTGCTCGGACCCAAGCCGCTCCGTTTCGCGCTCGGCGAGTCGCACTACGTGCGCTCCGAGGAGAGCTGGGTCGAGGCCGGACGACCGACCGCCGAAGTCGGACTGTCCGTCGAGGCGGGACGACTGCTCGTCGAGGTGGAGCTCCGGAAGTCGGGCGATCTCGTCCTCGTCCCCGCCGGCGCCGACAACCCGTACGACAACGAACCGGCCGAAGTGAACGGCGACGGCGTGCAGCTCTACGTGCGCACCGCGCGCGACGACGGCGGCTGGCTGCTCGCGCCGGAGGCCGGCGGCGGCGTGCGCGTGCGCGCGGTCCCGGGATGGGGGGCGCTGCCGATCGCCATCGATGGCTGGCGTCGCACCGATCACGGGTTTAGCCTCCGGGCGCAGATCCCACTCGCCGGGGACGACGCGCTCGCGATCGACGTGATCGTGAACGAGACGGTACTCGGCCGCACCCGTCGCCGGGGACAGCTCGTGCTGAGCGGCGGCGGTGGTTTCGTCTACCTGCGCGGCGACCGTCACGAGCGCAGTCGCCTGCTGCCGTTCGCGGTGCAATCCGCATGAGTGCGTCACGTCATGGCGTCATGAGCGCAACGATCCTCGACCACGTTCGCGTCATCCTCTACGAGCCGCAGAATCCGATCAACATCGCGGCCGTGGTGCGGGCGATGAAGAACATGGGGGTCGGCACGCTCCGGCTCGTACGCCCGGTGGAGTACGATCCGTATCGGCTCGAGGGGATCGCCCACGGGACGCAGGACGTGATCGAGCGCATCGAGCGCTACGAGACGTTCGAGGAGGCGAGCGCGGACTGCCACCTGCTCGCGGCCTTCACCGCGCGCCGGCGGGCCGCGCGCTGGACGCGGCTCGACCCGAAGCAGACCGCCGCGCGCCTGCTCGACCACGCGGGCCGCGGGGAAGGGAGCGCGCTCGTCTTCGGGCGGGAGGACCACGGGCTCCCGAACGAGATCCTCGATCTCTGCCACGTGCACGTGAGCATCCCGACGACGGAGCACGCGTCGCTCAACCTCGCGCAGGCTGCGCTGATCGGCCTGTACGAGCTCCACCTGGCGGCGGGCGACGCCACGCGCGTCATCGCGCCGCCGCGCAAGGCCGCGCCGCCGCCGGAGCCGGTGGACTTCGAGCGCTTCTTCGCCGATTGGACGCGGGCCCTCGACGCGATCCAGTTCTTCAAGACGCGCAACGAGGAGACGATCATGCGCACGGTGCGGTCGCTCACCTATCGCGCCAATCCCGACATGCGCGAGCTCATGCTGGTCCGGGCGATGGCCCTCGAGACCATGCATCACATCGAACGCGTCCGCCGCGCCGCGGCTGCGTCCCCGCCCACGGAGGAATAGGTTCCGCCATGGTCTTCAAGCGCTTCTTCGAGCGGCGAGCCGACGCCGCGGCCGAGCGTGCACCGACGCCGCTCGAGCCCGAGGTGCAGGAGGAGAGTGCCGACGAGGCGTCGGCGGTGGAGGAAGGTGACGCCGAGTGGACGGACGCCATCGACTGGCGGGCGCGCGCGAACGCCGTGCTGCCGACCGGCGCGTCCACGGGGAGCAAGCGCGCCGAGGCGCTCTACGGCCGCGCGGACGCGCACGGGCCGACCCACTTCCTGCGTGCGAACGGCTGCCACGTCGTCGACGCCGACGAGCGCGAGTACATCGACTGCACGATGGCGCTCGGCTCCGTCGCCCTCGGCTACGCCGAGCCGCGCGTCACGCAGGCGGTGATCGCCGCCGTCGGCGCGGGGAACGTCAGCGGGCTCTCGGGCGTGCGCGAGGTGCTGGTGGCGGAGCGGCTGTGCGACGTCATCCCCTGCGCGGAGCGCGTCCAGTTCCTCAAGAGCGGCGCCGAGGCGATGTCCGCCGCCATTCGCATCGCCCGTACGCACACCGGCCGCGACGTGGTGGTGGGGGCGGGCTACTTCGGCTGGCACGACTGGTCCTCCGACGCGGCCGGCGTCCCTGCCGCGACGCGCGCCGACTTCCGTCGCGTCCCGTTCGACGACGTGCCGGCGCTGGAGCGCGCCGTCGATGCCGCGGACGGCGCGCTCGCCGCCATCGTCCTCGAGCCGGTGGTGGAGCGCCTGCCCTCCCCGGAGTGGATCGCGCGGGCGCGCGCCCTCTGCGACCGGACCGGCGCGGTGCTCGTCTTCGACGAGATCAAGACCGGATTCCGCCTGCGCACCGGCGGCTATCAGGAGATCGCCGGCGTCACCCCCGATCTCGCCGCCTTCGGCAAGGCGCTCGCGAACGGCTTTCCGCTCGCTGCCGTCGTGGGACGCGACGGGGTGATGGACGCCGCGGCGCGCACCTGGATCTCGTCCACGCTCGCGAGCGAGGACGCGGCCCTCGCCGCGGCGCAGGCGGTGCTCGACTGGCACGAGGAGGCCGACATCTGCGACGCGCTGGCGCGTGCCGGGCGCGAGATGCGCGCCTGCGTCGACGCCGCGATCGCCGCCAGCGGCATCGCGGGCGTGCGCACGGAGGGGCTCGATCCGATGTGGTTCCTGCGCTTCGACGACCCGGCCCACGAGACACGCTTTCTCGAGCTGGCGGCGCGCGGGGGGGCGCTCTTCAAGCGCGGCGCGTACAACTACGCGTCGGTCGCGCACGACGACGACGTGGTGCGCGAGCTCGAGGGGATCGCCAGCGAGGCGTTCGTCAGACTGCGCGACGAGCTGGCGCGCGGATGAGCACCCCGCTCGCCGGCCCCGAGCCGTTGATCGACGTGCACGCGCACTTCTACCACGCACACGCGGGACGGGAGGACTGGCACGCGCTGAACGCCGCGCGCCTGCGCGCGGGCGAGCGCATCGGGATCACCTGGCACGTCGCCTCGGTGCTCGGCAGCTACGGCTTCACCTCGCCGACGTACTTCCCCTCGCCGGAGGACGTGACGCTCGGCAACGACGAGATGCTCCGCCTCTGCGACGCCGAGCATCGGCGCGTGCGCATGTTCGTGACGGTCAATCCGAACTACACCGCGCACGCGATCGCCGAGATCGAGCGCTGCGTCGCACGCGGCGCGATCGGGGTCAAGCTGCTCGCCAGCCGTCGCGCCGACGATCCGCTGCTCGATGCCATCGCGGAGCTGGCGGGCGAGCGCGGCCTCCCCGTGCTCCATCACGTCTGGCAGCACCGGCGGCGCGAGTGGCCGTCGCAGGAGATCTCCGACGGCGCCGACCTCGCGCGGCTCGCCGCCCGCCACCCGCGCACGACCTTCATCCTCGCACACCTCGGCGGCGGCGGCGACTGGGCGCACACGTACGCGGCGATCGCCGACCACCCCAACATCCTCCCCGACGTCTCCGGCAGCGGCGTCGATCGCGGGATGCTCGATCAGGCGCTCGATGCGCTGGGGCCGAGCCGCCTGCTCTGGGGGTGCGACCTGACGATGTGCACCGGCCTCGCGAAGCTGCGCGCGCTCGAGGTCATCGGCCTGGACGCGGAGTGGATGCGCGCGATCCGCTGGGAGAACGCCGCGCGGATCTTCCCCGAGGGGGCATTCCCCAACATCCGGCCCTCGACCGCGGGCTCTCGGCCCTCGGCCGGAGCGGATGGATCGGGGGCCGAGGGGCGAGCGCCGAGGGCCGTTCGATGATCGACGTCGCCGCCCTCATCGGCCCCTATCCGTTCCGGTACGTGCCGCATCCGGACCCCGAGGTGCTCGTGCGCGTGCTCGAGCGCGAAGGGCTGGACGGCGCCTGGGTCGGACATCTCCCGTCGGCGTTCTATCGGGATCCGACCCCCGGCAACGCCGCGCTGTATACCGCGCTGCTCCCGTTCGCGGGGGTGCTGGCACCCGTCCCCGCGGTGCGCCCCGACTGGCCGGGGTGGGAGCGCGCCCTCGACGACGCGGTGCGCGCCGGCGCGCCGGCGGTCCGGATCTACCCGCCGCAGTGGGGGCTCGGCCCGCATGATGCAGCGGCTCGCGCGCTCGTGCGGCGCTGCGGGGAGCTGGGGCTCGTGGTGCTGCTGACCGTGCGCTTCGAGGATCTGCGGCAGCGGCACCCGCTGGACGTGGCGGGCGACCTCACCGCCGCCGCCATCCGGACCCTCGCGCGCGAGAGCGATCGGACGCGGATCGTGGTATCGGCCGCCGGCCGGGAGACGATCGAGGAGGTGCATTGGGGACTGACGCCCGACGAGCAGTCGCGGCTCTTCTGGGACATCTCGTGGATCTGGGGCCCCCCGGAAGACCATCTGGCGAAGCTGCTGCGCACCGTCGGGGCGGCGCGCTTCGTCTACGGCACCGGATGGCCGATGCGGCTGACGCAGACGCCGCGCTCCAACCTCGATCTGCTCCCCGACGATCTCGTGGGGGTGCGCCTCACCGACGCGCGCGAGATCGCGGCCGCCGCACGCGGCGCCGCCACCGCCGGCGGACATGGTGCGCGGGCGTGATACACCTCTGCATCGTGCGTGCTGACCACGCCTTGCGAAGCGCATGGCTGCCGGACAGATTCGTAGGCTGTTTCGTACCTTGTGAATTCCTTCACAAAGTCGACGAAATCACTCGTCTTTCTCCCACCCTCCCGCGATGATCAAGCGAAGGCATGTCCTGAGCTCCCGCGCAGGAAATTGGGCCGCGATTCCAGGACTCGCCGCGCTCGTTGCCGGCGCGCTGCTCCTCTCCGCCTACAGTGGCGCCTCGTCGTCGCAGGGGCGCGGTCCCGATCAGCCGATCGCGTTCCCGCACCCCGTGCACGTACAGAAGCTCGGCATGAACTGTCTGTACTGCCACAACGCGGCGAACAAGTCGCCCGACCCGGGGATGCCCGCCGTGGGCACCTGCATGGGCTGTCATCAGGCCGTCGGGCCGAAGCGACCCAAGTCCGACACGGGTCCCGAGCGCACGAGCGCGGAGATCCAGAAGCTCTGGGACTTCGCCGATAGCAAGGGCTTCCCCGCGCTCGGACCCAACGCGCGTCCGATTCCGTGGGAGCGGATCCACAAGGTCCCCGACTACGTGCGTTTCCCGCACATGCGGCACGTGAACGCGGGCGTGACCTGCCAGACCTGCCACGGCGACATCCAGAACATGCGGAAGGTCGCGCAGGCGGCCTCGCTCAACATGGGCTGGTGCGTGAATTGTCACGTGAAGGGCTACGATCCCGCCGAGGGGCGTCGCCTGGCCGAGCAGCGTGACCCGTCGCAGGCCGTCGCGCAGCAGGGTGCGCAGGCGCCGGCGAGCGAGCCCGCGCCGGCGCAGAACGTCGCCGCGACCGCCGATCAGGCTCCGCACACCGACCAACGTCGCAGGGCGCGGTACGACTGCGGCGTCTGCCACTACTAGCGATGAGCGGTGAGGGACACCGGCGATCGGATGCCGCTGTCCCTCGTCTCTCGCCTCTCGCCCTCCGCCCCCTTCTCACGCCATGAGTCAGAACACGGAGCCGACCGGCATCAAGCGGCGCACCTTCCTCAAGGTGCTCGGCGCGTCCGGCGCCGCCGCCGCGACGGTCGGCTGCAGTCCCGAGCCGACGGGGAAGCTGATTCCCTATCTGGTCTCGCCGGACAATACCGTTCCCGGCGTCTCGCAGTACTACGCCACGACCTGCCGCGAGTGCGCGGCGGCGTGCGGCATCATCTCCGAGACCCGCGACGGCCGCTCGATCAAGCTCGAGGGGAATCCCGAGCACCCGATGAACCGCGGCGCCCTCTGCGCGCGCGGCCAGGCGGCGCTCCAGGGCCTCTACAACCCGGATCGCTTCCGGGGGCCGATGGTCAAGCGCAACGGCGCCTGGCAGCCGATCTCCTGGGAAGACGCCTACAACGAGCTGGCGCAGCGGCTCGGCGGCGCGACGGGGGGGCTCTTCATCAACCAGCACGAGAGCGGGCTGTTCCCGACCTTCCTCGCCGAGTGGGCAGGGAGCTACGGGATCCAGACGCTCCAGGTCGATGCGGAGGCCGACGAGGCCGCGGCGGCGGCGCACCGGGCGGCGTACGGCGTGGCCTGGCCGCGCTTCGCCTTCCAGGACGCGCGCCTGATCGTCTCCTTCGGCGCCGACTTCCTCGACGGCTGGGGCGCCTCGGTGCCGCAGCAGCTCGACTTCGCCGACGCGCGCGCCAAGCTGGAGAACGCGCCGCGCTTCATCTACGTCGGTCCGCGCCGGTCGCTCACCGGCCTCAATGCCGACCAGTGGATCGGCTGCCGCCCCGGCACCGAGCTCGACATCCTCAACTTCCTGCGGGGGCAGGGGACGGCGGAGCAGGCGGCGCAGGCGAGCGGCGTCCCGGCGGCGACGCTCACCGCCCTCCAGCAGGAGCTCGCGGCGGCGCGGCCGGCGCTGGTGCTCGCCGGTGCGCGCAACGCGCGCGGCTACGAGATCGCGACGGCCGCCGCGCAGCTCACCCAGCAGTCCGGCGGCGCGGCGCTGGCCCGCAGCGCCGGGGCGGCGGTGGGGCTCGACGGCGCCGCGCGCTACGCCGATCTCCAGGCGGCGGTCGAGCGCATGCGGACGACCAAGCTGCCGATCGTCTTCGTGCGCGGGGTGAACCCCGCGTACACGCTGGCCCCGCAGCTCGACTTCGCGCAGGCGTTCGCGAACGCGGGCTACCGCGTCAGCTTCTCGCTCTATCCCGACGAGACGACCGAGCTGTGCGATCTCGTCCTCCCGGACCTGCATTCCCTCGAGAGCTGGGGCGCGGCGCAGCCGGTCGCCGGCGTGATCGGGCTGCAGCAGCCGGTGATGGATCCCGTCTTCTCCGGCACCCGCGCGACGGGCGACGTCCTGCTCGAGCTGGCGAAGAAGGTGCCGGCGACCGCGACGCGCTTCCCGCACGCGACGTATCGCGAGTGGCTGATGGCGCGGCTCCCCGGCGGCCAGCAGGCGGTCGCAGGGGCGTTGAACAAGGGGCTCCTCCCCGGCTCGCTGCCCGCGGCGCCCGCTGCGCCGGCGGTGGCGGCTGCGCCGGCCGCGGCGCCCGCGACGACGACGGCGCTCGGCAACGGCGAGTACTTCCTCGTCGTGTATCCGTCGCCCGTGCTGGGTGACGGCCGCGGCGCGAACAAGCCCTGGCTGCAGGAGCTCCCGGACCCGGTCACCAAGGTCGTCTGGAGCTCCTGGGTCGAGATGCATCCCGAGACGGCGGCGCAGCGCGGCATCGAGCGCGGCGACATCGTCGAGGTGAAGGGACCGGGCGGCACCTTCCGCGCGCCGGTCGTGCCGTATCTGGGCGTGCGCCCGGACACCGTCGCCATCGCGCTGGGGCAGGGGCACCGCTCCGGCACGAACATGCCGATCTACGAGTGGGGCGACGAGGGCGTGCAGTGGGGCTACGGCCGCTACGCGCGCGGCGTCGGCGACAACGCGATGAAGACGCTGGTCGCCTCCGCCGACGCGGCGGGCGGCTTCGTCTGGACCGGCCACAAGGCGACGGTCACGACCACCGGCGATCACGAGACGATCCCCTCGACCGAAGGGTCGGCGCGGCAGCACGGCCGTGGGATCGCGCAGGCGATCGCGGCGGGGGCGCTCACGCAGCCGGACGCCGAGCATCACGGGCACGAGATCCCGGGGGCGGCGAGCCACGAGTTCCTGCCGGGGCTCCGGTCGCCGGTCGCCGCCGATGCGCAGGGGACGCTGGGCGCTCCCGTCAAGGAGGACCAGGGGAAGAACGTCGGGATGTACTCGCCCGACCACTGGTCGGGGATGGCGAAGCGCCGCTGGGCGATGACGATCGACCTCGCGCGCTGCACCGGCTGCTCCGCCTGCGTCACCGCCTGCTACGCCGAGAACAACATCCCGACCGTCGGGGCCGCGTGGCAGAACGCCACGGTGTACGCGGTCTCGAAGCCGGGGTTCAACGTGACGCGCGGCCGCGAGATGAACTGGCTGCGCATCGAGCGCTACTACGAGGGGAACGACGAGGCCCGCTTCGGCGAGGACTTCGAGGCGCGCTTCGTCCCGATGCTCTGCCAGCACTGCGGCAACGCGCCCTGCGAGCCCGTCTGCCCGGTGTACGCGACGTACCACGCCCCGGACGGCCTGAACGTCCAGGTCTACAACCGGTGCGTCGGGACGCGCTACTGCTCGAACAACTGCCCGTACAAGGTCCGCTACTTCAACTGGTTCGGCTACGGCGAGGAGGATCGCAAGCAGTATGCGTTCCCGGAGCCGCTGAACTGGCAGCTCAACCCCGACGTCACGCTGCGCGGCAAGGGCGTGATGGAGAAGTGCAGCTTCTGCATCCAGCGCATCCGCGAGGCGGAGAACCGCGCGTCGCTCGAGGGGCGCCCCGTGCAGGCGGACGAGTTCACGACGGCCTGCGCCGCCGCCTGCCCGTCGCGCGCGATCGTCTTCGGTGACGCGGCGGATCAGAACTGGACGGTGGCCAAGCTCGCCGAGGACCGGCGCGCCTACCACGTCTTCGAGGAGCTCAACACCTTCACCGCGGTGGTCTACTTGAAGAAGGTCACGCACCCCGGTCCCGCGGCTGCTGCGACGGCGGCGGGGACGGCCGCCCCCACCACCACCGGCGCGCCCGCGGCGGCGCCGGCGGCTCACTGAGGAGACCCGAGATGGCTGCTTCTGCTGCGCCGCTCTCGCCCCTCGACGAGACGCCGCGCCCCAACATTCCCACGGCCGCGGTGCGTCTCCCCGCGGTCAAGGACTACGAGCAGGTCGACAACGAGATCCTCGCGACGCTCCGGCCGAGTGCCGGCTGGTTCGCCGCGCTCGGCGTCGCGATCCTCTGCCTCCTCATCGGGGCGGCCACGTGGATCTACCAGATCTACGAGGGCCTCGGCGCGGCGGGGTACCACCCGCCGACGATGTGGGGCGTCTACATCATCACCTTCGTCTTCTGGGTCGGCATCGGCCACGCCGGGACGCTGATCTCGGCCATTCTCTACCTGTTCCGCGCCGGCTTCCGCACGTCGATCTATCGCATGGCGGAAGCGATGACGGTGTTCGCGGTCATGACCGCGGGGCTCTTCCCGATCCTGCACCTCGGGCGGCCGTGGAAGTTCTTCTGGCTGATCCCGTACCCGAACTGGCGGCTGATCTGGCCGAATCCCAAGAGCCCGCTCGTCTGGGACGTCTTCGCGATCCTCACGTACCTCACGATCTCGACGACCTTCCTCTACATCGGCCTGATCCCGGACATCGCCGTGCTCCGCGACCGGGAGACGAACCCGGTGCGCAAGCGGATCTTCGCCCTCCTCTCGCTCGGCTGGCGCAACTCGGATCGTGAGTGGCGGCACTTCACCCGCGCGTACCTCTTCCTGGCAGCGTTCGCCACGCCGCTGGTGCTCTCGGTGCACTCGGTCGTGTCGTTCGACTTCGCGATGGCGCTGACGCCCGGGTGGCACGCGACGATCTTCCCGCCGTACTTCGTCGCCGGCGCCATCTTCTCCGGCATCGGGATGGTGTTCACGATCGGCATCCCGCTCCGGAAGTACTTCAAGCTCCAGCACTACATCACGCTCAACGACCTCGACGCGGCGGCCAAGCTCTGCCTCTTCACGTCGATGGTCGTCGGACTCGCGTACCTCACCGAGTTCCAGATCGCGTGGATGAGCGGGAACCAGGTGGAGCAGGACTACTTCTGGAACCGCGTGTTCGGCCAGTGGGCGTGGGCCGCGTGGATCATGCTCATCTGCAACATGGTCCTCCCGCTGTCGCTCTTCTCGCAGAAGATGCGGCGGAACCCGACCTGGCTCTTCATCCTCTCGATCTTCATCAACATCGGGATGTGGTTCGAGCGGTTCGTCATCGTCGTCCCGTCGCTGAGCCACGAGTTCGAGCCGTGGCAGTGGGGGAGCTACGCGCCGACGTGGGTCGACTACGCGATCCTGCTCGGCAGCTTCGGCTGGTTCTTCATGTGGTTCCTGCTCTTCATCAAGCAGCTGCCGGTCGTCGCGATCGCCGAGATCAAGGAGATCGTGCCGCCCAAGATGAGCCACGCCGTGCACGGGCACGGCCAGCCTGGAGGGTCGCACTGATGGCCGGCGTCCTCGCGGTGTTTCCGCACCTCGACTCGGCGGTGCACGCCATCGACGAGCTGAAGCGCAAGAACTACGGAGACATCACCGTCTACTCGCCGACGCCGCGCCACGAGCTGGAGGAGGCCGCGGCGGCCCCCGTCAGCAAGGTGCGCGTGTTCACGCTCGTCGGCGCACTGCTGGGCGTGAGCTTCGGCTACTGGATCATGATCTGGATTTCGGAATACTGGCCGCTCGTCGTCGGTGGCAAGGCGATCGCCACGTGGATCCCCTACACCGTCTTCGGCTTCGAGGTCATGGTGCTGGTCGGCGGCCTCTCGACCGTGTTCGGGATGTTCGGTCTGTCGCGCATTCCGCGGCTGACCATGACCGTCGGCTACGACGGTCGCTTCAGCCACGGCGACTACGGGATCTTCGTCGCCGCGGCGCCGGACAAGTCGGCCGAGGTGTCGGAGCTGCTGCGCAAGCACGGGGCGACGGAGGTCCGCAATGAGCGCTGACCTTCGCCGCGGAGGGCGCGCCGCCCTGGCGCTCCTCCCCCTCGCCTTCGGCGCCTGCTCCTGGTTCACCGACTTCAAGCGGTCGTCGATCATCACGCCCTGGGAGTCGTCGAGCGACAGCATCCCGCCGCGCGGCAACCCGCAGCTCTCGGTGCCGGTTCAGGGGGTGATGGTGGGGGCGTACGGGGTGTCCCACGCCGCGCCGCCCGACTCGTTCGCCGCGCTCGTCAATCCGGTGGCGGCGGACGCGCGCTCGCTCGACAACGGGCGCAAGCTGTATCAGGTCAACTGCATGGTCTGCCACGGGCAGGGCGGCCGCAGCATGCCGCTCATGCAGTACGGGCCGATCATGCCGCCGCCGATCGGCGGGCCGAGCGCCAACTCGCGGAACTTCACGGACGGCTACCTCTGGGGGATCATCCGGAACGGCCGCGGTGTGATGCCCTCCTACGCGCGCATCGAGGAGATGGAGCGCTGGGACATCGTGAACTACGTGCGGGCGCTGCAGGCCGGGACCGCGGACACGACCCTCGCCGGGCTCCCCGGCGAGACGGGGCAGACGCTCCCCGGACCGTCCGTGGATGCCCCGACCCGTTCGGCCCCCTTCTTCGGGAACCCTGGCCCCATGGCCGGCGGGCGCGCCACCCCGCCATCGGCTGCGCCATCGGCTGCGCCGTCGGCCGCACCGGCCGCCGCCGACTCGGTCGCCGCGGGGGCAGGGGCCAGCGCCGCCGCTCGTCCAGCCGCCCAGGGCACTGACACGACGAATCGAGGACGTCAGCCGTGAGCCTTCATCCTGTCCACGTTCCGACGCGCGAGGAGGTGCTCGCCGCGTCGTCCAAGCCGCTGCCCAAGTGGACGACGACGCTCGCGACCGTCCTCACCGTCATCGGGGCGCTCGCCTTCGTGGGTGGGCTCGTCGTCGACGCGACGCGCACCTGGCGGGCGTTCCACGTCAACTGGCTGTTCTGGACGTCGCTCTCCTCGGCGGGGGTGATGTTCGTCGCCGTGCAGCGGATCACCACCGCGCGCTGGTCGCGGTCGATCATCCGCCTCCTCGAGGGCTACGTCGCCTTCCTGCCGATCGCGTTCGTGCTCCTGCTCGCGATCCTGTTCGCCGGCCGCGGCCACATCTTCCCGTGGACGCACGAGGCGTTCCCGGTGCCGGAGAAGGCGACCTACTTCAACGCGACCTTCCTCACCCTCCGCGACATCCTGATCTTCGGGCTGCTGACGGCGATGTCGGTCTGGTACGTCCGGAGCTCCGTCCGCCTGGACGTCGGGCAGATCCCGGAGTGGGGCGCCGGGTGGGCGCGCGGGATGCGCGAGACGATGCGCGCCGGCTGGCGGGGCGAGCGCCGCGAGATCCACGCGACGCACTCGATGCAGGGGAAGCTGGCGGTGTTCCTCGCCATCGTCTTCGGCTTCGGCTGGTCGGTGCTGGCCTGGGATCTCTCGATGGGGCTCTCGCTCCACTTCCAGAGCGCCCTGTACAGCTGGTGGTTCTTCATGGGCGGGTGGCTGTGCGCGCTGACCTCCTTCACCCTGCTCGCGCTCGCGTGGCGCCGGCACCTGCGCACCGACCTGATCACGGAAGGGCACTTCCACGATCTCGGGAAGCTGTGCTTCGCCTTCACCGCCTTCTGGGGCTATCTCACCTTCAGCCAGTTCCTCATCATCTGGTACGGGAACTTGGGTGAGGAGACGCACTGGACGCGCCTCCGCCTGATCGAGGGGTGGAAGCCCTGGACGCTCGCCGCGATCTTCCTCGTCTTCTTCCTCCCCTTCTTCGGGCTCGTGTCGAAGGCGGCGAAGATGTACAAGCCGACGCTCGTCCTCTTCACCGTCCTGAGCCTCATCGGCATGTGGCTCGTGCGGTACCTCGAGGTCTATCCGTCGCGCTTCGGTGAGCTCGAGCACGCACCGCTCGGGATCTGGGAGATCGGCGTGACGCTGCTCTACGCGGGGCTGTGGGGGCTCTCGTACCTCGCGTTCATGAACGCCTTCCCGCGCATGCGCGTGACGCTCATGACCTCCCCGCATCGCGACGAGGTGCAGATTCCGGTCGATCCGGAGACGATGGAGCCGCTGCCGGCGCACGAGTAACGCGGCTCGACGGAGTGACAGTTTGACGGCTTGACAGCGTGACAGTGGTGAGAAACGGCGTCGTCAGAGGAATCCCCTCCTGACGACGCCGTTCTCTCACTCCTGTCACGCTGTCGAGCGGAGACCAGCGGATCCCTCGCGTGCGCTCGGGATGACAGGCGGTGCCGTCATACGGTCAAACCGCCCTTCGCCAGCAGCCCCACCAACCCGTCCTTCCGCATCGCGCCCACCTGCCGCGCGACCTCCTGGCCGCCGCGGTAGACGATCGTCGTCGGGATGCCGGTGATGCGCAGCTCGCGCGCGACGCGCGGCGCGCGGTCCGAGTCGAGCTTCGCGATCAACGCGCGGCCGAGGTACTCGTGCGCGAGCTCGTCCACGAACGGCGCCATCATCTTGCACGGGCCGCACCAGTCGGCGTACACGTCCACGAGCACCGGGAGCTCGCTCTCCTGCACGGTGCGGTGGAAGCTGTCGTCGGTGAGCGTCCACGGCCGGTCGAAGAGCATCGGCTTGGCGCACTTGCCGCACTTGGGGCGGTCGGAGAGCCGGTTCGTCGCCACCCGGTTCCACGTGAGGCAGAACTGGCACTGGACGGTGAGTCGAGGGGCGGTCGCGGTCGTGGTCGCGCTGGCGTCGGGCACGGTCATGGGTTCTCCTGATGCCGTCTGGACGTTTATATTGCCTCGATCGCACTCCGGGGCGGTAGCTCAGCTGGGAGAGCACCTGCTTTGCAAGCAGGGGGTCACCGGTTCGATCCCGGTCCGCTCCACTCGGACGCTCGAGAGCTCGGCCATCGCATTCGCGATGCCGAGCTCTCGTCATTTCCCGGAGTGACGTTCCTGCGTTCGCGTCCGACCGGACGGTGCGGCACCCCGCGCGCGATGCCGGCCCGTCGATATCCCTGCAGCGCCGCCCGGCAGCCAGTCGGCCGCCCGCGCGCGTCGACCTGCGACTCCCAGCCAGCCTCGGCGCCCCGGTCCGCCTACGGCGCCACCCGAACGGCGGGGCGCCGACCGATCCCGTGCAGCTCGACCGCCGGCGCACCGCGCAGCCGCGTGAGGAGCTGGGCCGCTTCGTGCACCTCGTCCGCCGTCACCGGCAGGTCGGATTTCGCGACCAGGACCTCGTCCTTCCCCGACGACGGCGATTCGGCGAGGCGCGCCCGACGCAGGGCGGCCGCGAGCTCGCGCGCCGTCGCGCGCAGCGGGTCGACGAGCACCAGGTCCGGCTGGCGACGGTCGGCGCGCCGCACCGCCACCACGGACCGGCCGGCCGGCAGCGAGTCCATCGTCACCGCGTACAGCGCGTGGCCGCGCGTTGCCGTCGGTCCGCCCCGCGAGCGCTCGGCGTCGCGGCCGGTCCGCGCCTCGGCCGTCGCGGCGCGCCGCTGCTGCATGGCGGGATAGCACTCGGTGTGATCGTAGTAGTAGGTCACGCCGCCGGTGTTGGTGTTGTAGTCCCACCACCACTGCGGGGAGTAGACCTCGTAGCAGATCATGCCGCCGGTGCCGGACGAGCCGTTGTCGCCGCCTCCGGTCGGCGGCGGTGGCGGATTCGGTCCCGCACTCCCCCCGCCCGACCCACCGGACGACGAGCAGTCGCCCTGGAACTGCTGGGAGCTGGCCGCGTGGACGTTCCCGGACCACACCTCGGACGCAACGACGTTCTTGCGCAGGGTCAGCGTCGCGCGACCGCTGATGGACGCGTCGCCGAAGAGTCCACAGGTGAGGCCGAGCGTGCCGATGCTGCGCCTCAGCTGACGCTCGCCGAGGCCGAAGGGGATCCACCAGGACTCGTTGATCGAGTCCGCGCCGGCGGCGACCAGCCGACCGTTCGCGTCGACCACCCGCACGGCGAGCACGGCGTACACCGAGTTGACCCACGACCAGCTGACGGTCACGCTCGCGAAGAAGGAGTTGGTGGATTCGAAGTAGGCGACGGGCGCCGACGCGAAGATGCCGCCCGTGCCGCCCCCGTTGGCGACGAACTCTTCCTCGGTCGGATAGCGCCCGTCCACCCACGCGCTCGCGGTGGGCGACGGCAGCTGCTCGGCCGTCGGCAGCGGGTCGGACGGGGTGATCACGTCCTTGCAGGCGCCGAGGGCGAGCAACGCCGCCGCCGTGGCGCGCATGATGTGTCGCATGGTGTTCCTCCTGAAGCATCTATGGTTCACCGGTCAGCGGCGCACGCTCGCCGCCGCTGCCGGGCATCGCACGGCGATCGCCGTGAGAAGGGTGCTGGCCAGCGGATCCTCCGGGCGCGCGCCGAGCGCGCCGGTCGCCACCAGCACTCGGTCGTCGGAGGTGGCTGCCGCGACGAGCGTGAAGTTCTGGAGCGGCAGCTCCACGACACCGAGGTCCTGCGTCGCACGCCCGCGGACCAGGAGCGCGCGCATCCGGTCGCGCGCCTGGCCGTCACGGGCGAGCAACAGCGCGCGATCCGACGCGATCCGGACCAGCGCGGGTGTGTCGATCGCATTGCGGGCTGCGATCGATCCGAGATGGGTGAGCGAGTCGCCGCCGTCGATCACGCCGATCCTGTAGTCGACGATGGACGGATCGCCCGTCGACTGCCGCCAGGTCAGGACCCGGCGTGCCCCGTTCGTCGCGACGATCGGGCTGTGGACCGTGAGCGGATCGGCGCGCTCGAGCAGGCGCGGCGCGCGCCAGCGGCCGTCGAATCGCGCCTGGTAGAGCGAGAGCGGCCGGACGCGTCCCTCCTCGAAGCCCTCCTGGGCGATGAACGCGGTGAGTCGTCCGCCGCCGTCCGCCGCGAGCTCGACGGCACGAGGCCCGCGCCAGGTGGGGAGCGTGTCCGCTCGCCAGCCACCGCTCCGGCGGCGCAGCAGGACGATCCCCTGATTGCTGGACGCGTTCGAGCGCATCTCCATCGCGCGATCGAACGGGTAGGCGAAGGCGAGCGAGTCGCCATCGTAGCGGAGCCACGAGCTGACGACGCCGTCCAGCAGCGCGGACCGCGCCCGGGCGACGAGCTGGACGTCGTGCCACCGCCTGCCGTCGTAGCGCCCGTACCAGATCTCCGCCTGACGGAAGGCGACGGCGTCACCGGGCGCCCCCTCCGTTCCGGTGACGAAGAGGAGGTGCCACCCGCGCGCGCCGGCGCTCGCGACCCTGGGGTACCAGACGCGCGTCGTCGGATAGGGCGACGGCACGAGATGGAAGCGCCCGCGCGCGTCGCGCAGGACGCCGATCGCCGAAGGATGGGTGGCGGGTCGCGCGTTCTCCTTCGGCCACACGTGCGTCGGCGTTCCCGCGACGAGGACCTCGCCGTCGTTGATCGCCATGTCCGTCGCATCGATCGACACGGCCGCGCCGTCCGGCAGTATCACGCGTTGCGGAGTCTCGGCTCGCAGGGTGCACGCGCGTTCGACGCTCGTGGGCGCCCGCTGTCCCTCCTGGGCGCCGATCGGAGCGGCCGTCATCGCTGCCAGGAGCGCCACGACGGCGGCGCGGGGGGCGAGCGTCGAGTCACCATGGGAGGGCCGGGTCGCCGGGCGGCGATCCCGCGAGGGAAGGGGAACGGAGCGCATGAACGGTGGGGTGAAGGGGCAGCGGCGTCACAGCCACGTCATCGACGCGCACAACTTGTCGTGCCCGCGTCATCGCGGCGTCATCGATTGCACGCGTGCCGGCGCAATGCCTCGCGCGATCGATGACGCCGCCCCGGTGCGCCACCCGCTACCTTTCCGTCGCCGCCGGCGGCTCCCGTCGGCACCTCGACACCGGAACCTCGATCCATGACCTCGACCAGCGTTCCCGCCGTCGGCCAGACGGCGCCCGACTTCTCCGTCCCCTCGACCTCGGGCGAGCAGGTCACCCTCTCGGCGCTGCGCGGCCGCCCCGTGCTTCTCGCGTTCTTCCCGCTCGCCTTCACCAGCACCTGCACCGCCGAGCTGTGCGAGATGCGGGACGACTACGATCGGTTCGCCCAGCACGACCTCCAGGTGCTTCCGATCAGCGTCGACTCGGTCCCGACCCTGCGGGAGTTCAAGGCGAAGTACGAGATGCGCGTGGATCTGCTCAGCGACTTCTTCCGGGAGGTCTCGCGCCGGTACGGGGTTCTGATCGAGGAGCGCTTCTTCTCCAATCGCGCCTACTTCCTCATCGACCGCGAGGGGATCGTCCGGTGGGTGCACGTCGAGGAGAACGCGAGCAACCGCCGCTCCGACGCCGAGATTCTGGCCGAGCTCGCCAAACTGACCTGAGCTGGGAGTGCGGCGGAGGGGCATCGGTCATCTTGTCCTCCCCCTGTCCCAATCGTAAGTTGACCGGCCCCTCCCTCGACGGTGCCGTCGCGCTCGACGCCACCGCCCTCCCGCCGAGCCCTCGTGTCCGGTCCCTCCCGTCGTTCCTCGTCCGCCGCTCGCCGCACCCCCGCCGTGCGCCCGACCCCGCTGCGCGCCCTGCGCGAGGTCGCGGCGGCGCTCGGGTCGGGGCGCCCGATGGCCGAGGTCGGCCCGGAAGCGCTCGGCGTCTGCCGCGTCGCCCTCGGCGCGGCGGGCGTCACGACCTGGCTCGACGCCCCCGACGGCACGCTCGAGCCCGAATGGGTCGTCGGGGATGGCGAGCTCGACCGTGAGGAGGTCGCGGCGGCGCTGGCCGCAGGCTCCGCGGCGCACGTCCACGCCGCGCCGATGCTCTACGAGGGGAGGCGGCTCGGCGCGCTGTTGGCGCGCGGGCCTCTCGCCCTGGGCGACGACGATGCCCTCTTCCTCCAGATCGTCGCCGACATGCTCGCGCCGATGCTCTGGGCCAACGAGCGGGCGAGGCGCCTCGAGCTGGAGGTCGCCGAGCGCACCGCGGAGATCGAGCGCCAGCGTCGGTTCGTGGCCAAGGTCGTCGACTCGCTCCCCGTCGGCCTGTACGTGGTCGATCGGGAGTTCCGCGTGCAGGCGTGGAACCGGAAGCGCGAGGCGGGGATGCAGGGCGTCTCCCGCGAGGACGCGATCGGCCGGCCGATCTTCGACGTCCTCCACCGGCAGCCCGCGGCGCTGCTCCGCTCGGAGTTCCGCGAGGTCTTCGAGCGGGGCGAGGTCCAGCAGTTCCTCACCGAATCGTCCGCGAGCGGCGAGGTGCGGACCTTCCGCATCTCCAAGATCCCGATGCGCCTCGACGACGGCGGGCCGGTGACGCACGTCATCACCATCGGCGAGGACGTCACGGAGTGGCGCGAGGCGCAGGACCGGATCGCCCAGGCGGAGAAGCTGGCCGCGATCGGGACGCTGACGGCGGGGGTCATGCACGAGATCAACAACCCGCTGGCGACCATCGCCGCCTGCGCCGAGGCGACGGCGGTGCGCGTCGAGGAGACCCCCGCGCTGGCGGCCGACTCCACGACGCGCGCCGCGCTCGACGAGGCCTTCCGGATGATCCAGTCGGAGGTCCATCGCTGCAAGCGCATCGTGGACGGCCTGCTCGACTTCAGCCGGCCGAAGTCGGTGGACAAGGCGCCGGTGGATCTCGCGGCGGTGGTGGAGCGCACCCTCTTCCTGCTCGGCCATCATTCGCGCTTCAAGCGCCTCGACGTCGTCGTCGAGCCGCCGAGCGGCGGTCCCGCGATCGTCGAGGCGAGCGAGGAGCAGCTCGTCCAGGTCTTCATGGCGCTGCTGCTGAACGCCATGGACGCCATGCACGATCGCGGCACGATCGCGCTGCGGATCCGAACCGAGGCGCCGTGGGTATGTGCCGAGGTGGAGGACCACGGCGAGGGGATCGGGCGCGCGAACCTCTCCAAGATCTTCGAGCCGTTCTTCACGACGAAGCCACCGGGGCGCGGGACGGGCCTCGGCCTCTCGATCTGCTACGCGATCGTCGCCGAGCACGGCGGACGCATCGAGGTGGACAGCGCGGTCGGCCGCGGCAGCGTCTTTCGCATCGTCCTTCCCAGCGCGGACGCCCCCGCGCGCGCGGAGCGCAGATGAAAGATCAGCCACGCATTCGCATCCTCGTCGCCGAGGACGAGGCGAATCTCGCCCAGATCCTCACGACGTTCCTCGCCGGCCGCGGGCACCACGTGGTGACGGTGGGGGACGGCCGCGCCGCGCTGCAGGCGCTGCAGGGGTCGGCCTTCGACGTCGCGCTGCTGGACATCGTCATGCCGGAGATGGACGGCCTCGAGGTGCTGCGCCTGCTCCGCGAGGATTCCGACGCGCCGGAGGTCATCATCATCACCGGGAACGGCACCATCGAGACGGCCATCTCGGCGATGAAGCTCGGCGCCTACGACTACATGTCGAAGCCGTACCGGATGGCCGAGATCGACGTGCTGGTGCGGCGCGCCTGGGAGAAGCGGCAGCTCGCGCGCGAGAACCGGCTGCTCGCCTCGCGCCTCTCGCGCGTCGACAGCACGCCCGAGATCCAGACCGCCGACCCGCAGATGCGCGCCGTGATGGCGATGATCGAGCGGGCGGCGGCGAGCGACTCGCCGGTGCTGATCTCCGGCGAGTCGGGGACGGGGAAGGAGCTCGTCGCGCGCGCGCTGCACCGGCTGTCCGGACGACCGGGACCGCTCGTGGACCTCAACTGCGCCGTCATCACCGAGGGAGCGGCGGAGAGCGAGCTGTTCGGGTTCGACCGCGGCACCGCGGGCACCGGCGTGACCGCGCGGCGCGCCGGGCATCTGGAGCTGGCCGCCGGCGGGACGCTCTTCCTCGACGAGGTGAGCGAGCTGGAGGCGCGGCTGCAGGGGAAGCTCCTGCGCGCGCTGGAGCAGGGGAGCTTCTTCCGCATCG
>Ga0182741_1002438_pt1 | contig 21639 bp, 18 predicted proteins | sample eDN5th37CBELigOP_FD_128874 | JGI IMG/M metagenome (GOLD analysis project Ga0182741, IMG submission 128874) | Enriched Organic Plus compost microbial communities from Emeryville, California, USA - eDNA 5th pass 37_C BE-Lig OP (version 2) (version 2) ... | reverse complement strand
AGCTCCGCGTCGCACTCATGAACCGCTTCAATGCACTCGGCACCGCCGAGATCGTCCGCGGGGTCCGAACATGAAGGGAGAAGGGGAAGTCACGCCTCAGTCCGACTTTCTGAAAATAATGCCGTCGCCATCGGTCGATGCTGAAACGCTCGGTCCTGCCCGAGGACATTGCCGAGGCCGCCTATTTCCTTGCCAGCGACCTTTCCGCGAAATCGACCGGCAATATCCTGAACGTGGACGCCGGCAACGTCCAGGCTTTCACCCGGTGACGACCATGATCGAGAAAACCGTGATCGAGGCGGAAAACGCCGCCCGCGAGGCCGATCTGCAGGCCGATTACCAGGCCCTTGGCGCCCGCCTGGCGCGCCGGAGCGTCGATATCGAGGCGTTGACCGCCCGCGCCATGTCCTTCGGCGTCGCCATCCCCAGCTGGGGGACCGGCACCGGCGGCACCCGCTTCGCCCGGTTTCCGGGCGAGGGCGAGCCGCGCGGCATCATGGACCGGCTGGACGATTGCGGCACCATCCACCAGCTCACCGCCGCCACGCCGCGGGTCAGCCTGCATATCCCCTGGGACAGGGAAGACCCGTCGCTGCTGCGCGAAAAGGCCGAGGAGGTCGGGCTGGGCTTCGACGCCATGAACTCGAACACCTTCCAGGACCAGCCCGGGCAGGCGCGCAGCTACAAGTTCGGCTCGCTCTCGCATACCGACCCGGAGACGCGCCGGCAGGCGGTCGAACACAACCTGGAATGCATCGAGATCGGCCGGGCCATCGGATCCAGGGCGCTGACCGTCTGGATCGGCGACGGCTCGAACTTTCCCGGCCAGACCTCGCTGTCGCGGCAGTTCGACCGCTATCTCGACTCGATGAAGGCGATCTATGCCGGGTTGCCCGAGGACTGGCGGATCTTTTCCGAGCACAAGATCTATGAGCCGGCCTTCTATTCGACCGTGGTGCAGGACTGGGGCACCAGCCTGATGACCGCGCAGGAGCTGGGCCCGCAGGCGCAATGCCTGGTGGACCTGGGCCATCACGCCCCGAACGTCAATATCGAGATGATCGTGGCGCGGCTGGTGCGGGCCGGCAAGCTGGGCGGCTTCCATTTCAACGACAGCAAATATGGCGACGACGACCTGGACAGCGGCACCATCGAGCCCTTCCGCCTGTTCCTGGTCTTCAACGAACTGGTCGAGCTGGAGGACACGCCCGGCCTCGACCTGGCCCATATGATCGACCAGAGCCACAATGTCACCGATCCGATCGAAAGCCTGATCGTCTCGGCCGGCGAGATCCAGCGCGCCTTCGTGCAGGCTTCGCTGGTCGACCGCGCGGCGCTGGAGGGCTTCCGGGCGGAAAACGATGCGCTGATGGCGGCGGCGACGCTGCGCGCGGCCTTCCGCACCGATGTCGAGCCGATCCTGCAGATGGCACGGCTGCGCGCCGGCGCGGCCATCGATCCGGTCGCGACCTTCCGCGCCTCGCGCTATCGCCACCGCGTTGCCGCAAAGAGGCCCCGGACACAATTCGGCGGCGGAGGTATCGTCTGAATCAGGGGCAGCGAACACGCTGTTTCGGCCAGCCGGACATCATCGCTGGCCCAAGGGCGGCAAGGCCATGTGCGGTGATCGCCCCACACGGGCCCTGTCGCCCAAGCCTTATCCGGGGACGCATCTGGTCTGGCAGGATAAGAGGCGCGACAGTCCCGACCTGCAGGACCGGAGACGGGCGAGCCAGCCGCAGGCCACGCCCTCTCGGCGAAGCGATCCGGGATCGCCGCAAATTCGCAAACAGGACCGGAAGCGAAAACCCGTAAAGGGCGCTGGTAGGGGTGGTCGGACTCGAACCGACACTTCTTGCGAAACCTGATTTTGAGTCAGGCGCGTCTACCATTCCGCCACACCCCCGTGGCGCCCTTTTCCTGGCCGGTGCGGCGCGGCGCGGCGGAACGGCACGACCTTCTGCAAAGGCGATGCTTTCCCGCCGCTGGACGCTTGGAATCCAAAACACCCGCTGCGCCCGGCACTCGGCCATCTCTGCGTTCCGCCTAAGGCGCAACGTAGGGTTTTGCAAGCCCCGACTTAGGCCTGGCCCAGCTTTGCCAGCCGCGCCTCGCGCAGCTGGGCGAAGTCGTCGCCGGCATGGTAGGACGAGCGCGTCAGCGGCGTGGCCGAGACCATCAGGAAGCCCTTACCATAGGCGGCTTTCTCGTAGCCCTTGAACTCCTCGGGGGTGACGAATCGGTCCACCCGGTGGTGCTTGGGTGTCGGCTGCAGATATTGCCCGATGGTGATGAAGTCCACGTCCGCGGCACGCATGTCGTCCATCACCTGCAGGACGCCCTGGCGATCCTCGCCCAGGCCGACCATGATGCCCGATTTGGTGAACATGGCAGGGTCGAGTTCCTTGACCCGCTGCAACAGCCGCAGGCTGTGGAAATAGCGCGCGCCGGGCCGGACGGTCGGGTAAAGGCCGGGCACGGTTTCAAGGTTGTGGTTGAACACGTCGGGCCGCGCCTCGACCACCGCCTCCAGCGCGCCGGGCTTCGACTTCAGGAAATCGGGTGTCAGCACCTCGATGGTCGAGCCGGGCGAGCGGTGGCGGATGGCGCGAATGGTCTGGGCGAAATGCTCGGCCCCGCCATCGTCCAGGTCGTCGCGGTCCACCGAGGTGATGACCACATGCTTCAGCCCCAGCTTCTGCACGGCATGGGCGACGCGGCCCGGCTCGAACACGTCGAGCGCGTCCGGCTTGCCGGTCATCACGTTGCAGAAGGAACAGCCGCGGGTGCAGATCTCGCCCATGATCATCATGGTGGCGTGGCCCTGGCTCCAGCATTCGCCGACATTGGGGCAGCCGGCCTCTTCGCAGACCGTGGACAGGCGGTTGTTGCGCAGGATGTCGCGGGTGTCCTTGTAGCCCTGGCTGGTCGGCGCCTTCACGCGGATCCAGTCCGGCTTTTTCGGCTGCGGCTGGTCGGGGCGATGGGCTTTCTCGGGGTGGCGCAGAACCGGGGGCATATCCGCCATATCGGCATCCTTTGCTGGGAGTCGGCCGAACTTACGGGTTTTTCGGGTCTTGATCAACGCCCATGCAGGGTGCATCTATGCCCCTTCGATGCTGCGCCGCGGCATCGACCGAAGGGAGGAGCGGATGATGAAAGGACCAATGATGAAACAAGGCGATCTGCTTCCCGAAGTGACCTTCCAGACCCGCGTGCGCGACGAATCCGTCGGCGGCGACAACCCCTATCGCTGGCAGGCGATGACCACCGCGGATTACTTCAAGGGCAAGCGCGTGGTGCTGTTCTCGCTGCCCGGCGCCTTCACGCCGACCTGCTCGACCTATCAGCTGCCGGGGTTCGAGAAGGCGGCCGACGAGATGGCCGAGCTGGGCATCGACGCGATCTATTGCATGTCGGTCAACGACAGTTTCGTGATGAACCAATGGGCCAAGGCGCAGAATCTGCAAAACGTCAAGGTGATCCCGGACGGCTCGGGCGAGTTCACCAAAAAGGTCGGCATGCTGGTGCGCAAGGACAACCTGGGCTTCGGCGCCCGCAGCTGGCGCTATGCCGCCATCGTCGAGGACGGCCGCATCCAGGCCTGGTTCGAGGAGCCCGGCCGGATGGACGATTGCCCCGAGGATCCCTATGGCGCCACCGCGCCCGAGGCGGTGCTGGACTGGCTGCGCGCCAATCCCGCCAAGGCCGCGGCCTGATCCGGGGCCGGCGACGATGCGAAAAGGGCGCCGCCGGGCGCCCTTTTTCATGGCCGTCCATGACCATGCCCGATCATCAGCCGATCAGCGGTGCGCCCGAGCCATAGGTCTCGCGATAGTGGCGTTCCAGCCGCATCAGGCCCAGGCGCAGCACGATCTTGCCCGAGCGCGCCGACCAGCCCAGCCGCCGCTCGGTCATCTCGATGCCCTCCAGAAAGCAGCAGACCCGCAGGCACAGGTCGCCCATGCCGGGGCCCAACTCGCGCAGCGCAGCGGCGACGCGGTTGCGCGCCCCTTCCGAACCGCCGCCATGGCCGGACGAGACGCGCGAGACATCGACGCCGGCGGTCAGGAAGCGATCCCAGTTCTGGGTGACGCGCGGCCCCATCTGCGCCAGTTCGAAATCCTCGCGCAGCCGTTCGCCGGCCGCGACCAGGTCCGGCGCCAGAAAGGGCCGCCCATCCGGCTCGCGCCGCCGCGCCAGCATCAAGAGCGGGCTTTCGGCGATATTGACGCGGGCACGGCGGCGTCGGCCATCCTCGGGGTCGGTGATCTCGCGCTCGTCCCATTGCCGGTGCCGGTCGGCATGGCGGAAGCCGGCCGCGTCCTCGGCGCAGCCCTGGGCCGGGGAAGCGACCGGGGCCGCCAGCACGAAATCCTCGCCCCGCGGCAGGGCGCCGCCGCGCCGGGCGGCCAGGATCGCCCGCAGCGCCTCGCGCCCCTGGGCCGAGAGGGCATAGCGGTCGATCCTGCCCTGGCCCAAGAGCTGCACCCAGCCGCGCATCGCCATATGCTCGGCCAGTTCGCGGTCGAGGATGGCGGTGCGGATCTCGTCGCGCACGACGATGGCCTTGTCCATGCCGCCGGCCACCACCATCTGCGCCCCCGGCTCGGCCAGGCGTCGCAGGATGCGGGTGATCTGCTTGCGGCCCGCCAGCCCCGGATCGGCCGGACCCGCCCCCGCGCCCCTGCCCTTGCCCGCAACGCGCTCGACCGCGCGATCGACCAGCGGATCGTCGCGCCGCGCCTCGAAGCGCCGGATGCGGCGCAGGATGGTCGAGGCATGGCAGCCCGTCTCGCGGGCCAGCGAACGGATCGATTCCCCGCCCTCGACATGGCGCAGGTAAAGCTTGAGATCGCCGTCCTCGGCCTGCGGGACAAGCGCGGTTTCGGGCTGATTGCCGTCCGTGGGCCCGACGCCGGCCGGCAGGGCGGCAATCAGGGCGTCCGGCGCGAAATCTCCCGTCAAAATCGTCATGGTCATTCCTTCGCTTCCTGCAGACGAGCGGGCAGAGGCTCGCCGGTGGGTTGTTTCCCGCCCCGGTCCGGCACAGCGGGACCAAGGCAAGATGCGGCAGTATTTGCTAAGAATTCCTAACGATTCCTTGCTGCGGCGCGCGCAGCACGGGCGGGTGGCGCAACACACGCCATGGTTGCAAATAATTCCCCCGGCCTCGACCGGAAAGGGAAACCGCCATGACGATAATGAGCAATGTGATCGCCTTTCAGCCGCGTCCCGGACAGCCGCATCTGCGCCGCCCCCGACTGCTGGTGCGGGCCGCCAGGGCTGGCCAGGCCGGCTGGCGCCGCAGCCGCGACCTGCACCGGGTGCTGAAATGCGAGACGCCGCCGCCCGCCGGCAAGGCGCTGTCGCGGCTTCTGGCCGAAGAGGAGCGGCTTGACCTGTTCCGCCGCAGCGGCCAGGCCGGCTACGACATGCACCGTCACATCCTGCTGCTGATCGCCATCCTGGCCGAGACGGCCGAGGCCGCGCCCCGCCCGGTGCCGAACCCGGTCACTTGCCCCTGAACAGAGACCCCAGCACCCCGCGCACCAGCGCCTGCCCGGTCCTGGTGCCCAGTTGCCGGGCCAGGCTCTTGCCGAAGGTCACGGCGATCGAATCGCTGTTCGAACGGCGGGCACGGGGCTTGGGCTCGGCCGGAATCCGCAGGCCGGGGTCATAGCGGCGCGCGCGGGTATATTCGCGGTCCATCTGCCACAGATCGTCATCCGCCCCCTTGGCCCCGGCCCCGGCGCTGTCCGCGGCCACCGCCTCGGCGCGTTTCGCCAGGATCTCGGCCGCCGATTCGCGATCCAACGCCCGGCCGTATTTCAGCGCCATGGGCGAGGCCGCATTGATCGCCGCGCGCTCGGCATCCGAAATCGGACCAAGCTGCGACAGCGGCGGGCGAATCAAGGTGCGCTGCACGATGCCCGGCACGCCCTTGGCCTCCAGAAGCGAGGTAACCGCCTCGCCGGTGCCGACGGCCTGGATCGCCTCGGCGGTGTCGAAATCGGGATTGGGGCGATAGTTCTGCGCCGCCAGCCGCAGCGCCTTCTGATCCTTGGCGGTGAATGCGCGCAGCGCATGCTGGACCCGGTTGCCCAATTGTCCCAGCACCGAATCCGGCAGGTCGGCCGGGTTCTGGCTGATGAACCACAGGCTGACCCCCTTGGAGCGGATCAGCCGCGCCACCTGTTCGATCTTGTCCACCAGCGCCGGGGGGGCGCCGTCGAACAAGAGATGCGCCTCGTCGAAGAAGAAGGCGATGCGGGGCTTGTCCGGGTCGCCCACCTCGGGCAATTGCTCGAAAAGCTCGGACATCAGCCACAGCAGGAAGGTGGCATAGAGCCGCGGCGCGTTCATCAGCCGCTCGGCCGACAGGATGTTGACCATGCCCTTGCCCGAGGCATCAAGCCGCATCATGTCGGCCAGTTCCAGCGCCGGCTCGCCGAACAGCCGGTCGCCGCCCTCGTTCTCCAGCACCATCAGCGCGCGCTGGATCGCGCCGACCGAGGCGGTCGAGACATTGCCGTATTTCAGCGCCAGTTCCTTGGCGTTCTGGCCGACCCAGACCAGCATGGCCTGCAAGTCCTTCATGTCCAGCAGCGCCAGCCCCTGCTCGTCGGCGACGCGGAAGGCGATGTTCATCACCCCTTCCTGCGCATCGGTCAGCCCCATGAGCCGCGACAGCAGCAAGGGCCCCATCTCGGCCGGGGTGGTGCGGACCGGGTGGCCGCGCTCGCCCCAGATGTCCCAGAAGGTGACGGGAAAATCCTGGTAGTCCAGCGCCATCCCGATGGTTTCGCTGCGGGCCTGGAAGGCCTCGTGCAGCTTGCCACCGGGATCGCCGGGCCTGGCGATGCCGGCGAGGTCTCCTTTGACATCCGCCATGAAGACCGGCACGCCAGCACGCGAAAACGATTCGGCCAGGGTTTGCAGCGTCACGGTCTTACCGGTTCCGGTGGCGCCGGCGATCAGCCCGTGGCGGTTGGCATATTTCAGCAGCAGCTTTTGCGGCTCGGCATGGCCAGCCCCGCCGCCCCCCACGAAGACCGTTCCGGTGTCCAGATCGACGATGCCTGTCATGTTTCCTCCACGGATCGGCAAAAAAGCGCAAGGCTCGGACGAAAGGACAATACAATCGTAAGGATTTTGTGCCAGTCTGTTCCTTGCCGGACCCCGCATCGGCGGATGGCCGGCTTCCTCCCTGTTGGACTGCCGCGCCTTCGGGCGCGGCATTTTTTCGCCCGGGCTGCCTGCAATCCGGTCAGATCGCGACGCGATCGCGCCGATGTCATATTTGACCTTTAGGACAGTTGACGGCTTGTCTTGCTGCATCTAGCCTTCCGCGCAATGATGACCGGCCAGTCCGGCAGGGAAGGAAAGCCATGGGGATCCGGGGCAGCGATCTTGCGCCCCGGATCCTCGTGTGTTGCGGCCTCGGGATGGACCCGCGCCTTCACGCCAACGCAAAGGTGACGCAGCGCGATGCGATCCGCCCTGACAAGGCGCGATGCCCATGTTAGGACCGGGGCCGATGCATGGACCAAAGGAAGAGAACATGGTCAACAGGACATCCGCGGCACTGGTTGCCGCCCTTGTTGCACTGGCGGGCAGCACCGCCGGCGTGATGGCACAGGACGCCAGCACCCAGCCCCCGGCCCAGCCGACCGCCGAAGCCCCCGCTGCCGAAGCGCCTGCCACCGAGCCCCCCGCGGCCGAGGCTCCCGCAGCAGAGGCGCAGACCGCCGACGCCCCCGCTGCCGAGACCGCCGGCAACGGCGAGCCCCAGGTCGGCCAGCCCTATGCCAGGTCCACCCATGGCGACTGGACGCTGCGCTGCATGAAGACGGAGGACGGCAAGGATCCCTGCGAGCTTTACCAGCTGCTCAGGGATGACAAGGATTCGCCGGTGGCCGAGGCTTCGGTCATCCCGATGACCGGCAACGTCCAGGCCGTGATCACCTTCATCGCGCCCCTGGAAACCGATCTTCAGGCCGGCGTGGGCCTGCAGGTCGATGCGGGCAAGGAATCGCGCTATCCCTTCCTGCTTTGCGCGCAGGTCGGCTGCGTCTCGCGCGTCGGCCTGGCCGAGGCCGACCTGGCCCCGCTCAAGCGCGGCAAGGCCGCCAGCCTGTCGCTTCTGCCCTTCGGCGCGCCGGAAGACCAGATGGTCAAGCTGCCGCTGTCGCTGACCGGCTTCACCGCCGGCATGAACGCGCTGACCGAGGCCAGCAAGGGCCTTGCTGCCGCCCCCGCCCCTGCCCCTGCCGAGGCGCCCAAGCAGCAGTAAGCCGCAGCGAAAAGGGGCGCCGCAGGGCGCCCCGAGCAAGCGGGCCGGGTCACTCCCGGCCCTTCTTCATGCTGCGTGTCACCCGACCGGAAGGGCGACGAAGCGCGGCTCGCCGGCACGGCGCACCATGACCAGGATGGACTTGCGCCCGGCATCGCGCGCCTCCTTGATGCGCGCCTCCAGATCGGCCAGCGTGGCGACCGGATGCTGGCCGGCCTCGGTGATGACGTCGCCCGCGGCCAGCCCCTTGTCGGCGGCGGCCCCGGTCGGCTCGACCGATTGCACCACCAGCCCCTGCATGTCGCGCGACACCCCCAGTTCGGCGGCGATCTCCGGCGTCAGCGGCGCCAGCGTCATGCCCATCAGGTCGCTGGCCGATGCCTCGGCGCTGTCCACCCTGCCGCCGCCGGTGCCCTCGGCCAGTTCGCGCCGGCCCAGCGTCACCTTCAGCTCAACGGGCTTGCCGTCGCGCTGCACCACGACCTCGACCGCCTCGCCCACCGGCGCATCGGCCACCCGGCGCACCAGGTCGCGCGGATCCTCGACCGCGCCGCCGGCAAAGCGGGTGATGACGTCGCCCGCCTTCATGCCGGCATCGGCGGCGGGGCCGGCGGGAACATCCGTGACCATGGCGCCCTTGGCCTCGGCCAGACCCAGCGATTCGGCGATGTCTTCGGTCACCGGCTGGATCTTGACGCCCAGCCAGCCGCGCCGGGTTTCGCCATATTCCTCGAGTTGCTCGACCACCTTGCTGACCACGTTCGAGGCCATCGAGAAGCCGATGCCGATCGAGCCGCCGTTGGGCGACAGGATCGCGGTGTTCACCCCGATCACCTCGCCGTCCATGTTGAACAGCGGCCCGCCCGAGTTGCCGCGGTTGATCGCCGCATCGGTCTGGATGAAATCGTCATAGGTGCCCGAAAGCGCGCGGTTGCGGGCCGAGACGATCCCGGTCGAGGCCGAGAAGCCCTGCCCCAGCGGGTTGCCGAGCGCCAGAACCCAGTCGCCCACCCGCGCCCGGTCGCTGTCGCCGAACTTGACGAAGGGCAAGGCATCGCTGCTTTCCACCTTCAGCACGGCGATATCGGTCTTGTCATCCTTGCCGATCACCTTGGCCGGCAGCCGCTTGCCGGAAAAGAACTCGATCTCGATCGCATCGGCGCCGTCGATGACATGGTTGTTGGTCACGATCAGCCCGTCGGGAGAGATGACGAAGCCCGATCCCAGCGCGTTCGAGCGCTGCTCGCGCTGCGGCCCGCGCTGGAAGGGATTGCCCTCGCCCGGAGGGAAGCCGGGAAAGCCGAATTCGCGAAACAGGTCGCTGAACGGGCTGCCCTCGGGCAGTTGCGGCCCGCGCACCAAGGGCGTCGAGACCGTCGAGGTGGTGGTGATGTTGACCACGGCGGGGCTGACCTTTTCGACCAGGTCGGCAAAGCTTTCGGGCATGACCTGCTGCTGGCGGGCCTGGCTGTCGGGCGCGGTCAGCGGCTGGTTGTTGTTCGCGGCCTCCTGCGCTGCATCGGCGCCGGGGACCGCCGGTTCTTGCGCGATGGCCGGCGTCAGCGCCATCAGCAGCGCAAGCCCCGAGGCGGTCAGGAAATGGCGGGAAGAGGGTCTGTTCATCTGGATTGTCTCCTTCCATGCCCGGGCGGCGCTACCCGGTCTCCTGGCAATATGCTCATGTTCAAGGGGATTTTCGAGCCCGTTGCAAATGAACCACGCTCGCAAAGGATGAACTGATCGTGACTTGCAGGCAATGCCGGGCGCAGGCCTCGGGCCATAAAAAAGTTCCGCATCCCAGGGGACGCGGAACAGGTTTCATCGCAGCGATGATCTTCAGTGCAGCGCCGCCGCCTTTCCCGCGCAAATCAGCGTGACCAGGGTCGAGGCGCCGCGCATCTCGATGCCGGCCACGTCCATCGGCCGGCGATCCATGTCGCCGCCCAGGATCTCGACCCGGCCCGCGCCGTAAAAGGCCGCATCCAGCAAGGGCAGCACCGCGTCGCCCCGCAGCTCGGCCTCGACCCCGCCGGGGATCGGGTGGATGGCGGCGGGGGTGATGCGCCTGGCGCCGACGATCAGTTCCATGTCCTGCCTTTCGTCCTGGTCGGGGCCCGGCCGCACGCTGCGCCCGGACCCGGATCGCCTCAGCTGCAACCGCTGGTCGCGCCGCAGGTGTTGCACTTCATGCAGGTGCCGTTCCTGACCAGCGTGTAATTGCCGCATTCGCCGCAGGGATCGCCCTCGTAGCCCTGCATCCGCGCCTTGGCGCGCGCATCCATGGCCACGACGCCGGCCGCCGTCGCCGCCTCGACCGTCGAAACCGCCGCGACCGAGACCCCGGATTGCAGCGCCACCAGATCCTGCGGCAGGCGCTTGCGCAGATAGCCGGTCGAGCTGATCTGCTTGAGCATCTCGAGCGAACGCGAGGCGCCCTCGCTGACCGGGGCGAGATTGGGCTGGCTCTCGGCCTCGCCGCCGCCCAGGTCGTCGAAGCGCGCGCCCTGCGGCTTCACATGCGCCAGGTCGGTGCGGTCCAGATAGGACACGGCCAGCTCGCGGAACACATAGTCGAGGATCGAGGTCGCGTTCTTGATGCTGTCATTGCCCTGGACCATGCCCGCCGGCTCGAAGCGGGTGAAGGTGAAGGCGTCGACGAACTCCTCCAGCGGCACGCCGTATTGCAGGCCCACCGACACGGCGATGGCGAAATTGTTCATCATCGCCCGGAAGCCCGCGCCTTCCTTGTGCATGTCGATGAAGATCTCGCCCAGCTTGCCGTCGTCATATTCGCCGGTGCGCAGATAGACCTTGTGCCCGCCGATGATCGCCTTCTGGGTATAGCCCTTGCGACGCTGCGGCAGCTTTTCGCGATGGCTGCGCACCGCCTCCTTGACGATGATCTTCTCGACCACTTTCTCGGCGATGACCACGGCCTTTTCCTGCGCGCTGCCGCTGGCCAGGATCTCCTCGGCCTCCTCGTCGTCCTCGACCAGCGCCGAGGCCAGCGGCTGCGACAGCTTGGAGCCGTCGCGGTAAAGCGCATTGGCCTTGATGCCCAGCGACCAGCTCAGCTCATAGGCGGCCAGCGCATCGGCGATGGAGGCGCTGTTCGGCATGTTGATGGTCTTGGAGATCGCGCCCGAGATGAAGCTCTGCGCCGCCGCCATCATGCGGATATGGCTGTCCACCGACAGGTAGCGGGTGCCCTTCTTGCCGCAGGCATTGGCGCAGTCGAAGACCGGGTAATGCGCAGGGTCCAGATGCGGCGCGCCCTCCAGCGTCATGGTGCCGCAGACATGGTCGTTGGCGGCGTCGATCTGCGCCCGGGTAAAGCCCAGGTGCCGCAGCAGGTCGAAGCCGGGGTCGTTCAGCTTCTCGGCCGGGATGCCCAGGGTCTCGCGGCAGAAGGCTTCGCCCAGCGTCCACTGGTTGAAGACGAAGCGGATGTCGAAGGCCGAGGCCAGGGCCGCGTCGATCTTTTCCAGCTCGCGCGGTCCGAAGCCGTGGCCTACCAGGCTGGCATGGTTGATGCCGGGGCAATTGCCCAGGCTGGCATGGCCCACGGCATAGGCGATGATCTCCTCGATCTGGGCCGAGCCGTAACCCAGCGCCTCCAGCGCCGCCGGAACCGAGCGGTTGATGATCTTGAAATAGCCGCCGCCGGCCAGCTTCTTGAACTTCACCAGCGCGAAATCGGGCTCGATTCCGGTGGTGTCGCAATCCATCACCAGCCCGATGGTGCCGGTGGGCGCGATCACCGTCGCCTGCGCGTTGCGATAGCCATGCGCCTCGCCCAGGGTCAGCGCCTCGTCCCAGGCGCCCTGCGCCAGCGCCACCAGCCGCGGGTCGGGGCAGTTCGCGGCATCCAGTTCCACCGGGGCCACGTTCACGCCCTCGTAGGCGCCGGTCCCATAAGCCGCCGCGCGATGGTTGCGGATCACCCGCAGCATGTGCTGGGCGTTCTTGGCATAGCCGGGGAACGGCCCCAGTTCCGCTGCCATCTCGGCCGAGGTGGCATAGCTCACCCCGGTCATCACCGCGGTCAGCGCGCCGCACAGCGCCCTGCCCTCGTCGCTGTCATAGCCAAGGCCCATGTTCATCAGGAGCCCGCCGATATTGGCATAGCCCAGGCCCAGCGTGCGGAAGTCATAGCTGCGTTGCGCGATCTCCTTGCTGGGGAACTGCGCCATCATCACCGAGATTTCCAGCGTCACCGTCCACAGCCGGCAGGCATGGACATAGCCGTCGGCGTCGAACTCGCCGCCCTGCCAGAAGCTCAGCAGGTTCATCGAGGCCAGGTTGCAGGCGGTGTCGTCCAGGAACATGTACTCGCTGCACGGGTTCGAGGCGCGGATCGGCCCGTCCTCGGGGCAGGTGTGCCAGGCATTGATGGTGTCGTGGAACTGGATACCCGGATCGGCGCAGGCCCAGGCGGCATGGCCGATCTGGCTCCAGAGTTCGCGCGCCGAGACGGTCTTGGCCACCTTGCCGTCGGTGCGGCGCACCAGCTCCCAGGGCAGGTCGTCGCGCACGGCGCGCAGGAAGGCATCCGTCACCCGGACCGAGTTGTTCGAGTTCTGCCCCGAGACCGAGACATAGGCTTCCGAGTCCCAATCCGTATCATAGGTCGGGAACTCAATCGAATCAAAGCCCTGGCGGGCATATTGAAGAACCCGGTTGATATAGGTTTCCGGGATCATCACGCGTTTTGCCCCGCGGATCGCCGCCTTCAGCGCGGCGTTCCGGGCGGGATCGGTGGCATCCTCGACGCCGCCGTCCCATCCGCGGATGGCGGCGAAGATGGCATTCAGCTCGCGCTCATGCATCTTCGAACCCGCCACCAGCGAGGCGACCTTCTGTTCTTCGATGACCTTCCAGTTGATGAACTGCTCGATGTCGGGGTGATCCATGTCGCAGATCACCATCTTTGCCGCGCGCCGGGTCGTTCCGCCCGATTTGATCGCGCCGGCTGCGCGGTCTCCGATCTTCAGGAAGCCCATGAGCCCCGAAGATTTCCCGCCGCCCGACAGTTTCTCGCCCTCCCCACGAAGGGACGAAAAATTGGTGCCCGTGCCCGAGCCGTATTTGAAAAGCCGCGCCTCGCGGACCCACAGGTCCATGATGCCACCCTCGTTAACCAGGTCGTCGGCGACGGACTGGATGAAGCAGGCATGCGGCTGGGGATGTTCATAGGCGCTGTCCGACCGGACCAGCTTGCCGGTCTTGTAATCGACATAGAAATGGCCCTGACCGGGGCCGTCGATGCCATAGGCCCAATGCAAGCCGGTGTTGAACCATTGCGGGCTGTTCGGCGCCCCCATCTGGCTGGCCAGCATGAAGCGCATCTCGTCGTAATAGGCGCGGGCGTCTTCTTCGTTCGAAAAATACCCGCCCTTCCAGCCCCAATAGGTCCAGGCGCCGGCCATGCGGTCGAAGACCTGCCGCGCGCTGGACTCGCCGCCAAAGCGCGCCTCCTGGGGCAACGCCGCCAGCGCCGCCTCGTCGGGGACGGAACGCCACAGGAACTCGGGCACGCCCTTTTCCTTGACGCGTTTCAGCCGCGCCGGTACCCCGGCCTTGCGGAAGTATTTCTGGGCGATCACGTCCGAGGCGACCTGGCTCCAGCCCTGGGGCACCTCGACCGAATCGTTGCGAAAAACGACGGTGCCGTCCGGGTTGCGGATCTCGCTGCTGGTGGTGGTAAAGGAAAGCGCGCCGTAAGCCCCGCTCTCGACCGTGGTGAAGCGCCGTTCGATCCGCATCCTGACTGTCCCCCGTCATCCGCAACAGGACCGCATGCCGCCCGCCGCCGCCCGCGCCAAGCACGGGCCCAGGCGGCCGGATCGCACGGCACCCCGAAGCATTTTTCCTGATCTTCGCCCCGGCGCCGGACCGGATCACCTGTCGAAAAAGACACAAGATCTGGTGGCACCGAGGGCCTGGGCCACAAATTGACCCGAGACAGGACGCATTTCAATCAAAATTTTCGCTGGACTTCGCCACCGATTCCGACCCTCGCGGCGCCGCGAGATTCGCTGCAAATGCACTGTTAACAACTGCCCCTTGGCGGCCGGCGGCGAAAAGCCAAGCGATCTGGCGGGGTTCCTTGCGGCCGCTCACCCGGTTTCCACAGGCTTATCCCCAGTCGCAAGGCATCAGGGTTGCAATTTCGTTCCCGCACTCGCGCCTTGCGATTTTTCCGGCTGCGGCAGGATGACGCCCCGGTCGGTCACGATCAGGTCCAGGGGCTGGTCGGTCGCCTCGGCGGGGATGGCGCGAATCTCTTGCGCCGCGTAGGCCAGCCCGATGGCGACCACCGCCCCCTCGGCACGCAGCCGGGCCAGCGTGCGGTCATAGAATCCGCCGCCATAGCCCAGCCGATGCCCGGACCGGTCAAAGCCGGCCAGCGGCACGATCAGCACCTCGGGGCGCAGCAGCGGCGAATCGGCTGGGGGATGAAGGGTGCCGAAGCGGCCCGGCTCCAGCCGGTCGCCATGGGCGCGGAACGCCAGCGGCTGGGCCGGGCCGATCACCACCGGCAGGCAGACCGGCCCCTGATGCCCGGCCATGGCCGGGCGCGGATCGGCCTCGCCCCGCATCGGCCAGTAGCCGGCCAGCACCTTGCCGCGATGGGGCGCCAGCGCCGCGATCAGATGGCGCGTCAGCGCGGCATCGTCGCCGCCCGCCGCGCGCGCCGCCAGAGCCGCCTGGCGCAAAGCGGCCTTCAGACCAGTATCCATGAAGCCAGCCCAAGGAATGCAAAGAACCCCATCATGTCGGTCATGGTGGTGACGAAGGTGCCCGAGGCCAGCGCCGGATCCAGCCCCAGCCTGCTCAGGCTCAGCGGCACCAGCACGCCGCCCATCGCCGCGACCACCTGGTTGGCGATCATCGCCATGCCCAGCACCAGGCCGATCTGCAAGCTGCCCAGGATGATGGCGCCGGCCAGGGTCAGGATCACCGCCAGGCCGAGGCCGTTGAGCATCCCCGCCATCAGTTCGCGCAGGATCACGCGGCGCGCATTGGCGCTGGTCAGCTCGCGCGTGGCCAGCGCGCGCACCGCCACGGCCAGCGACTGCGTGCCGGCGATGCCGCCGGTCGAGGCGACGATGGGCATCAGCGCCGCCAGGATCACCAACTGCGCCAGCGTCGATTCGAAGCGCGAGATCACCAGCGCCGAAAGCGAGGCGGTGCAGAGGTTGATCACCAGCCAGGGCAGGCGCTGGCGCGCGGTCTGGAACGGCCCGTCCGAGACGTGGCTGTCGTCCGAGACGCGGGCCATGCGCAGGAAGTCCTCTTCGTGCTCCTCGTCCAGCACCGACATGGCGTCGTCGATGGTGATGACGCCGACCAGCCGGTCGTCGTCATCGACCACCGGGGCCGAGATCAGGTGATACTTGTTGAAGGCATAGGCCACGTCGCCCTCGTCCTGCCGGGCCGAGATGGTGCGGAAGCTGTCCTCGGTGATGTCGCGCAACAGCACCTCGCGGCGCGAGGCCAGAAGCTTGCCCAGCGTGACATAGCCGGTCGGATGGCGGCGCGGATCGACCAGCACCACGTGATAGAACTGGCCGGGCAGCCATTCCTCGGCGCGCAGGAAGTCGATGGCCTCGCCCACGCTCCAATGTTCGGGCGCGGTCACCACCTCGGATTGCATCAGGCGGCCGGCCGAATATTCCGGCCAGGTCAGCGAGCGTTCGACGGCGGCGCGGTCGGATTCGTCCAGCGCCGCCAGAATGGCCTGCTGCTCGGGCTCCTCCATGTCCTCGATCAGGTCGACGACATCGTCGCTGTCCATCTCGCGCACCGCCTCGGCCACCACCTCGCGGGGCAGCTGCTCGATCACTTCGTCGCGGATGGATTCGTCGATCTCGGACAGGATCTCGCCGTCGATCTCGCCGGAATAGAGATGCAGGAACTCGCGCCGGCGCGCCGGCGTCAACTGCTCGATCAGGTCGGCGATGTCGGCGGCGTGCATCGGCTCCAGCGCGGCATCCAGCGCCGGGCCGTCGCCGTCGTCCACGGCCTTGTTGATCGCGTCGATGTCCTGCCGGCTCAGCTGGAAATCGGCTTCGGGGGCATCCGTGTCGGTTTCGCGCGGCTCGGTCATCGGCTGGCTCCTCGGGGTTCGGGTCTTGCGACGAGGATGGCGGTCGGGGCAGTTCGGTAGGGGCGCACCATAGGGGGCCCGCGCCGGGGTCTCAATCGTCCTTGAGCAGGGCTAGCGCCTCGGCATGTAATTCTTGTGAACCCGCGGCCAGGATGGTGCCGCCGCCATGCGCCGGCCCGCCCCGCCAGTCGGTCACCACCCCGCCCGCGGCCTGCACCACGGCGATGGGCGCGGCCACGTCATAGGGTTGCAGCCCGGCCTCGATCACCAGGTCGACATGGCCGGCCGCCAGCAGCGCATAGGCATAGCAGTCGAGCCCATAGCGCACCAGCCGCGCCCGTGCCGCGACGCGGGAAAAGGCGGCATGTTCGGCGGGGCTGCCGACCTCGGGATAGGTGGTCATCAGCGTGGCCTGTGCCAGCGCGACGCCGCGGCGCGCCCGCAAGGGCACGGTGCCGCGGCCCGAGATCAGCCGGGCATGGCCCAGCCCGCCCTCGAACCGCTCGTCCAGATGCGGCTGGTCCACGATGCCGTAGATCGGCCCCCGCGCATCGCTGAGCCCGATCAATACGCCCCAGCTCGGCGCCCCGGCCATGAAGGCGCGGGTGCCGTCGATCGGGTCAAGCACCCAGGTCAGGCCGCTTCGCCCTGCCTGGGCACCGTATTCCTCGCCCAGGATCGCGTCCTCGGGCCGCTCGGCGGCCAGGATGGCGCGCATCGCGCGCTCGCTGGCCCGGTCGGCTTCCGTCACCGGATCGAACCCGGTCGCGGATTTGTTGTCGGGCCGCAGGGCCGGGCTGCGGAACAGGCTCATCGTCTCGGCCCGCGCCGCATCGGCCAGACGATGCGCCACGGCCACGATCCGCTCGGCTTCTTCGACAGGATTGGTCTTGTTCGCGCTTGTCATGACCTGCCCCCGCGGACTGCTTCGGGCGCAGGTTTAGCCGCAGTATCCCGCAAGCGAAAGCCCCGGAACGCGGCAGGTCTGGATCAGGCCGCGTCCGACAGCACGCGGGCGAGTTCGAAGATCTGGCGCCGCTGCGCCTCGGGCATGGCGTAATAGGCCCGCACCAGTTGCAGCGCCTCCTTGTCGGCCAGGATGTCGCCCTCGACCGAATTCTGGACCTGGCCATCCTCGAGCCCCTCGAAGAAGAAGCTGATCGGGACATCCACCGCCCGCGCGATGTCCCAAAGCCGCGAAGCCGAGACGCGGTTCATCCCGGTTTCGTATTTCTGGATCTGCTGGAACTTGATCCCGACCTTTTCGGCCAGCTGCTGCTGGGTCATGCCGATCATCCATCGACGATGGCGGATCCGCTTTCCGACATGGACATCCACGTTATGTTTCATGGTAACACCTCACTCAATCTAAACGGGCGCTACATCAGAACGGCGCAATTTTCGAGGTCGATAATGGCCACTTGTCCAAAAAGACAATCGCTTGCGGGCACCGAAAGCCTCTGGCCGAACCCCCCGAAAACATGGAAAAAAGCCGGGAAAAGGACAGGCGGAACGCGCCGGGAGGAATCATGAAGACGACCTGGAAAATGATGCAAATCAAAGAAATGTCGGGTTCTCCCGTCGCGGGCTGCCTGTCGCTTGCCGCGCCCGGTCCGGGCGAGGTGCTGGTGGGCCTGCGCGCGGCCGCCCTGAATTTCGCCGATCTGCTGATGACGAAGGGACAGTATCAGGAAACCCCGCCCCTGCCCTTCATCCCCGGACTCGAGGGCGCGGGCGAGGTGCTGGCGGCGGGCGCAGGCGTGGCCCTGGCGCCGGGCACTCGCGTCGTCGTGCAAGGCCAGGGCACCATGGCCGAGGCCAACCTGTTTCCCGCCGAAAGCTGCCACCCGATCCCCGACGCCATGGGCTATGACGAGGCGGCGGGCTTCCTGATCGCCTATGGCACCAGCCATTTCGCGCTGACGCTGCGCGCGGGCCTGCGCAAGGGCGAGACGCTGGCCGTTCTGGGCGCCGCGGGCGGGGTCGGGCTGACGGCGGTCGAGATCGGCGCCGCCCTGGGCGCGCGGGTGATCGCCGTGGCACGCGGGGCCGACAAGCTGGCGGTGGCGCGGGCGGCGGGCGCCTCGGATTGCATCGACAGCGAGACCTGTCCCGACCTGCGCGCCGCGCTGCGCGATCTGGGCGGGGTCGATGTCGTCTACGACCCGGTCGGCGATGCGCCCGGCGAGGCAGCCTTCGGTGCCCTGCACCCCGGCGGCCGCTTCCTGGTCATCGGCTTTGCCGGCGGCAAGCCCCCGGCCCTGCCGCTGAATCATGCGCTGGTCAAGAACATCGCCATCCACGGCTTTTACTGGGGCGGCTATCGCAAGCTGGACCCCGCGCTGCTGCGCCAGGACATCGCCGCGCTTTTCGCGCTTTACGAACAGGGCCGCCTGCGCCCGCATGTCGGCGCCACCCTGCCGCTGGAGCGGCTGGCCGAAGGCTATGAGCTGCTGGCCAGCCGGCGCTCGACCGGCAAGGTGATCGTTAGCATCTGAAATTTTCGTCAGCGAGGGCCGAAACCGCCGGTTCTGCATTGAAAAACCGGCGTGCTTTGCCAATATCTGCGTGGATGGTCGGCCATGCGGGCCGCACCGCGATTTTCGACCGGGGAGAACCTATGCAAGACTACAATTCGATCCGCACGGCCGGGACCGCGACGCGCTCGGCTGCCGTGGATGAGGGCCTGCGCGCCTATATGAACAAGGTCTATGGCCTGATGGCCGTGGGCATGCTGGTGACCGCCGGCGCCGCCTGGGGCATGGCGGGCCTTGCGCTGTCCGACACGCCGACGCAATGGGCGCTGGGCAATGGCCACTACCTGACCGAGTTCGGCAAGACGCTGTATCTGTCGCCGCTGAAATGGCTGGTGATGTTCGCGCCGCTGGTCATGGTCTTTGCCTTTGGCGCCGCGCTGAACCGGCTGTCGGTTCACGGTGCGACGACGCTGTTCTATGCCTTCGCCGCGGTGATGGGCATCTCGATCAGCTGGATCTTCGCGGCCTATACCAGCTTCTCGATCATCCAGACCTTCCTGATCACCGCCATCGCCTTCGCCGGGCTGTCGCTTTACGGCTATACCACCAAGCGCGACCTGTCGGGGATGGGCACGTTCCTGATGATGGGCCTGATCGGCCTGATCGTCGCGATGATCGTGAACATCTTCCTGCAATCCAGCGCGATGCAATTCGCCATCTCGGTGATCGGCGTGCTGATCTTTGCCGGCCTGACCGCCTATGACACGCAGAACATCAAGAACACCTATCTGCAACTGGCGAATTCGGACCGCGACTTCCTCGGCAAGGCCGCGATCATGGGTGCATTGCAGCTCTACCTGGACTTCCTGAACCTGTTCATGTTCCTGCTGCAATTCCTGGGCAACCGGGAATAAGACCGGAAGCATCCCGGAGCTTCCCTTTTCGGCCCCGCCGGTGCATGATGCCTGGCGGGGCCTTTTGTTGCGCGGAGCGGCCGCGCGCCGCGATGGCCCCCGCAACACCGGAATGCAAAAGCCCATGGCGATCCCCTGGCATGCCTTCACGGTCGGCCGATCGAGACGATCGGACCGCGATCCTCTCCTCCAGATCCGGCGATGCCGGCATCGGAATGGCTGGCGATCCTGCTTGCGCGGACAGGGCCAGCCGCTTGCCGCGACGATGCACGGGGCCCAAGCCCGGAATGCCAGGCCGGCATGGCGCCGCAGACTGCAACCGCGGATCCGGGTCCGGCTGACGATATTGTCGCAAGATGTGCCGCTATCGTTGCATCCGGGACAGGACGAGGCGGGGATGATGCGGCATGAACACGTCCGGCTGCCGGTTGGCGCCTTGCCAGGCAAGCATCGCATTGCCCGAACTGCAACCGCAGGCCAGGATGACGACCGGCAGGAACCCGGTTCCTGCCCAAAGAGCCCCCGGTTGGAGCGACGCGCCGGGGAGCGGAGGATAGTTGTCGCAACAGGGAGATAACGATGAAACGACGCTTCTTTCACGGGACTGTTGCCGGGCTTCCGTTTCTGGTGCTGGCCGGCACTGCCTGGGCCGATTGCGGCAGCCCGACCATCGCCAGCATGAACTGGCAAAGCGCCGAGCTGGCCGCGGCGCTGGATGCCTTCATCCTGAACAACGGCTATGGCTGCCGCGCCGAGGTGATCCAGGGCGACACGGTGCCGACGCTGACCTCGATGGTGGAAAAGGGCCAGCCCGAGATCGCGCCCGAGGGCTGGGTCGACCTGGTGCCCGAAGTCATCCAGTCGGGCCTCGCCGAGGACAGGATCGTGGTCACGGGCGACATCCTGACCGACGGCGCCGTCCAGGGCTGGTGGATCCCGAAATACCTCGCCGATGCCAATCCCGAGTTGAAGACCATCGACGACGTGCTCAAGCGGCCCGACCTGTTCCCCGATCCCGAGGATCCCTCGAAAGGCGCCATCTTCAACGGCCCGGCCGGCTGGGGCGGCACGGTGATCACCAGCCAGCTCTACAAGGCCTTCGACGCCGAGGCGGCCGGCTTCACCCTGGTCGACACCGGCTCGGCCGCCGGGCTCGACGGCTCGATCGCGCGCGCCTATGAACGCCAGCAGGGCTGGGTCGGCTATTACTGGGCGCCGACCGCGCTGCTCGGCCGCTACGAGATGGTCAAGCTCGAGCACGGCGTGCCGCTCGACATGGACGAATGGCAGAACTGCACCTCGAATGCCGACTGCGCCGATCCCAAGAAGAACGACTGGCCGGCCGACAAGGTGCAGACCGTCGTCGCCAAGGGTTTCGCCGACAGCGCCCCGCCCGAGGTGATGGACTACCTGTCCAAGCGGTCCTGGTCGAACGACACCGTCAACGCGCTGATGGCCTGGATGACCGAGAACCAGGCCCAGGGCGAGGAAGGCGCGCGGCAGTTCCTGCGCGAGAACGAGGCGATGTGGACCGAATGGGTCACGCCCGAAGCGGCCGAAAGGATCAAGGCCGCGCTCTGATCGCGGCCGCGCCGCGGCCGGGCGGGCCGATCCCGCCCGGCCATTTCTCCGGCCACTCCCCCGATGCCGGCCGCCGCGGCGGTGCCGGCCCTGCCATGCCGCCCCGGCCCTGACCCAGCCCTTGCGCGAGGATCCCATGACCTGGCTCACCACATTTCCCCAATTGAAAAGCACCTGGCTGCGCGATCTCCAGCGGCTGATTGACGACGGTTTCCGCAGCTTCACGCGCAGCTACGGCGACCTGATCGAAGGCTTCTT
>Ga0182741_1002437_pt1 | contig 21651 bp, 19 predicted proteins | sample eDN5th37CBELigOP_FD_128874 | JGI IMG/M metagenome (GOLD analysis project Ga0182741, IMG submission 128874) | Enriched Organic Plus compost microbial communities from Emeryville, California, USA - eDNA 5th pass 37_C BE-Lig OP (version 2) (version 2) ... | reverse complement strand
GGGTGGGCGGCCCGCGGCGACCGCGCTCGGGACGCCCGTCCTCGGCGTCGCGTCGCGTCTTGCCGCGGCGCCCCTGCGCGCGCTCCCAGTGCTCCCGGCTCCGCTGCTCGTCCGAGCGCTGGCGGTCGCGCCCGTGGCGCAGCTCGCGCTTCGCCTCGTGCATCCGCTTCTGCTGCCGGCGGGAGCGCGCCGCCTCGCGTTTCGCCTCGCGCTCGCGGTTGACCGCCTCGAGCTCCTCGTCCGTCCACGGCCGGTCGAGCAGCTCCTGCAGTTCCTCGAGCGTGTCGGCGCGGAGGGCGCCGCGCTGTCCGCGCAGCACGGTGAAACGAATCGGCCGGTCGAGCGCCGGCAGCTCCTCCGCCGCCAGCGTGCGCGCCATCTTCTCCGGCAGGCGCAGCCGCACGACGCCGACGTGTCCCGACGCCGTCTCCTCCACGTCGTAGTCGAGCGGGATCTCGCGGCCGCGCAGCTCCACCGTGTCGGGGAGCGCGAGCCAGCGGTCGAGCTCCGCCCGCGGCACGATCGACTCCGGATCGAGCGTCAGGTCGGCCGCGCGGAACTCCTCCATCGAGTGCACGTCTTGCAGCCGCGACTCGTACCACGCCGTCAGCTCCGCCAGCCCGAGCTTCGGCGTCGTGCCGCCGGAGCGCCGCCACGCTTCGCGAATCTCCTCGATCGCGACGCGGTTGCGCTTGACCGCGAGGTGCCGCGCCTGCTGCTTCGCCAGCGCTTCGGCGAGGACGTGCCGCGCCTGTGCCGCCAGCTCCTCGGGAAACTCCTCGACCGGCTCGGTCTCGCGCTCGAGCTCGAAGCCGTAGTACTCCACCTTGCGCCGGATGACGAGCGGCGAGCGCCGGCGTTCGGGATCGTAGAGCAGCTCCCCGTCACCCGACGTCGCGTAGCGCCGGATCAGATCACGCGGGATCTGCGTCCCCTCGATCGACGCGCGCGGGATCCCGAACTTGTCGGCGAAGTAGCGCAGCTCCCCCGCGATCGGCCCCCAGCTCCCGCACACGCTCGTCTTCGAGACGCGCGCCTCCTCCCCCGACGCCGTCTCCTCGTCGATCACGAGGGTGAACGGCATGAACTGCGCGAGCAGCTGCTGGAACTTGAACAGCACCTGCTCGCCGGCGTTCGGCATGCGCGTCGGCAGCGCGAGCCCGAGCGAGCGATAGATGCTCGCCATCCCGAGCGCCGCATCCTCGATCGACTTCACCAGCACGCCGCGCCGCTCCGCCCAGCCGTCCACCGTCTCCTCGTCGAAAAGGTGGCGCGGGAGCCCGTACACCTCGCCCATCCGCCCCGCCGTCTGGTACGCCTCGGCGTAGAGGTTGTAGGCGGTGAGATGGTCGCTCCCCGGCACGATCACGCCGTCGAGATCGCGCTCCTCGCGCGTCATGCGGTGCAGGCTCTCGATCGACGCCATCACGGCGAGGAAGGGAATCAGCTCGTCGTCGGCGTTGACGAGCAGCTCCGCCCAGGCCCGCTCCACCGGCATCGCCTCGACCGCGCGCCCGTAGCGCGTGAGCCGGCCGTTCTCGACCAGCCCGCGCCGCTCGAGCAGCTCGACCGCCTTGCGATACGCGACCCAGTCCAGCGGCACCGGGAGCTCCAGCTCGTCCGCGCGCACGCCGAGCGCGGCGCAGGTGATCGCGACGCGCTCCGAATCGCCCGCGAGCTGGAACTCCGGCTCCGTCGGCGTGAGCGCCTCGAACTGGATGTCCCGGTCGCTGAGGATGAAGACGCGCCCGCCCTCGACGCGCCCGTGCACGCGTCCCGCCATCTGCAGGATCTCGTTCGCGCCGAGGTGCTCCTGCGTCAGCACGTTGCGCCCGCGATCGACGACGGTGAAGAAGCGCTTGTCGTCGATGATCACGGTGTCGAGCCCGCGCACGTTCAGCGCGCTCTGCCCCGCCGCCGTCATCGCGAGGAAGTACGGCTTCTTCTCCCCCCCTTCGAGGAAGGGACGGAGAATGCGGATCGGCTCTCCGCCGTGATAGAACGCGGTGTTGATGCGCGGCGCGTTGAGCTGCACCTGCTCCGCGATCTGCTCGACGCCCTTGCGCGTCGGCACGAAGGCGGCGACGCCGCGCTTCTCGCGCACGATCTGCTGGAGGAACTTGTCGCCGAGGAACTCGACCGGTCCCGCGTTCACCACCCGCACCCGCGCCGCCTTCGAGGGGTCGAACTCGATGACCTGCAGCACGTCGGCGCTGTCGAGATAGCGCGCGTAGAACTTGGGATCGACCGTCGCCGAGAGCCACACGAAGCGGCACCCCGTGCGCTTGCCGAGGGCGAGACAGAGCTCCAGCTCCGCCGACGTCTGGTGGATCTCGTCCACGACGATCGTGTCCGCCTGGAGGATGTCGTTCTCCTCGAACCAGCGGCGCGCGATCCCCGTCGTGACGATGATGACGTTCCAGCTCGGCGTCTCCGGCGTCGCCTCGCGCTCCCGGTTGACCACGCCGACCCGCAGATCGGTGGTCCCCAGGATCTCCTCGGCGATCGGGCGGATCGCGAGCGTCTTGCCGGTGCCCGTGCCGGCGACGATCCCGAACCCCTTCCCCGACCGCGCGAGCTCGCGCACCCGCGCGCCGTGATGGCGCTCGAGGAAGGTGTCGATGTGCAGCCCGAGCGCGAGCTCGATCGTCTCGCACGCCGCCCGCGTCGGCGCGATCACGATCACGCGCCCGGTCGGCGGCTCGGCCCGCACGAACTCGTCGTGGTCGGGCGGGAGGTAGGGAGTGTGGACGGATCTGGTCACGAGCGGCGCGAGTGCAAGGAGGAGGCCGCTCGAAGAATAGCCGGGCGCGCCGTCAGCGCCTCGCGTCCGGCTTCGGCTTCTCGGGCCGGCGCGACTCCTCGCGCCGACGCCCCTCGCGGCGCGAGTCGTCCCGCTTCGGCTCCTCGCGACGCGGCTCGCTCCGGCGCGGCTCCTCGCGACGCGGCTCGCTCCGGCGCGGCTCCTCGCGACGCGGCTCGCTCCGGCGCGGCTCCTCGCTCTGCCGCGGCCGCGCGCCCCACCCCTTCGGGATGAGCTTCTCCTGGGTCCCGCGCGAATCGGGGCGCTCGGCGCCGAAGATGACCCGGCCGTTCGACGGGACGCTGCGGACCGCCGTCTTGCAGTCCGTCGCCGCCGGCTGCTTTCCCGCAGGCACCCCGTCGATCCAGATTCGGCACATCCCCGCCGGCGGCCGGTGCTCGGCGGGCACGTCGCCGCTCCTCGAGCGCTGCGCCTGCGCGAACGCGGGCACCAGCAGACCGAGCAGGCCGACCATCATGGATGTGCGAGACGCCTTGACCATTCCAACCTCCAGCTGCCGACCGGACATCGACCGGCGCCCACTCGAAAGGCAGAGGCGGTGCCAGGAGGCGACCACCGGACTCATGCGCGTAAGAGACGACGATACAAGCACTTCCGCAACCGGGCGCGGCACCCGGGCGCTCCGCCCTGTCCGCCCCGTGGGAATCTGGTGTCCATGCCAGCGGACTCTCCACCCCGCACGATACCCTAGGCGTCACCACCCGGCCAGCCATCCGTGAACGACCACGACCCGGACCTCGAAGTCGCCCGTCGTCGGGCCGCGCTCGTCGCGTCCGCGCCGAGCACCATTCCCATGACGGAAGGATCGATCCACGTCGGCATTTCCGCGTGGACCGAGCCGACGCTGGTCGCCGCTGGCGTCTTCTACCCCGAAGGGACCAGTTCGGCCGAGGCGCGGCTCCGGTACTACGCGAGCCGCTTCGGTCTGGTCGAGGCCGACTCCCCCTTCTACGCGCTGCCGACCCCCGACCTGACGTCGCGATGGGCCGAACGGACGCCGCCGGGCTTCGTGTTCGACGTGAAGGCGCACGCGCTGATGACCGGCCACGCGACCGACCCCGCGCGCCTCCCCCGTGCCCTGCGGGACGCGCTCCCTCCCGCCCTCGCCCGCGAGCGCCGCGTGCGCGCCGTGGATTTTCCGCCCGAGATCGTGGACGAGGCGTGGCGTCTCTTCGCGCATGCGCTCGAGCCGCTGCGCGAGGCGGGAAAGCTGGGCGCCGTGCTGCTGCAGTATCCCCCCTGGTTCGGGCCGACGCGGGAGAACGCCGCCCGGATCGTGCAGGCCGGAGAGCGTCTGGCGGGAGTGCGGCCGGCGATCGAGCTGCGGCACGCCGGCTGGTTCGAGGGGCGCGTGGGCGCGCGCACGATCGAGTTCCTGCGCGAGCACGCCCTCCCCTTCGTGATGGTGGACGAGCCCCAGGGGCTGCCGAACAGCGTGCCGCCGGTGCACGCCGTCACCTCGCCGGCGCTCGCCGTGGTGCGCTTCCACGGCCGGCGCGCCGAGACGTGGGCGCGGAGCACCGCCACGGCGGCCGAGCGCTTCCGCTACCTCTACGACGACGCGGAGCTCCGCGAGTGGGTCGCCCCGATCCGCGACGCCGCGAACGCCGCGAGCGCGGTGCACGTGGTGTTCAACAACTGCTACGCGAACTACGCGACGACGAACGCGCTGGAGATGGGGGCGTTGCTGGCGCGCTAGTCCCCGAAGCTGATCCCCATCGCCCGCGCCGTGGCCACGATGTCGTGGCTGGGGTCCACCCGCTTCGTTTCGGCGAGCGCCTCCTCGATCGGGATGAAGACGATGTGCGGGGACTGGAGCGCGACCATGTGTCCCCACTTCTCCTCGGCGATCGCGCGCACCGCGGCGCCGCCGAAGCGGGTGGCGAGCAGGCGGTCGTAGCCGGTGGGCATCCCGCCGCGCTGCAGGTGCCCGAGGACGAGCGAGCGCGTCTCCTTGCCGGTCCGGCGCTGGATCTCGCGCGCGATCGAGTCCGCGACGCCGCCGATCCGCTTCGCCTGCCCGGGCATCGACTCGCCGATGATCGACGTCTGCCCGCCGAGCGGCGCCGCCCCCTCGGCGACGACGACGATCGAGAAGCGCCGTCCCGCGCGGTCGCGCGCCGCGATCTTCTCGCAGACCTTGCCGATGTCGTACGGGATCTCGGGGATCAGGATCACGTCCACCGACGCGGCGACCCCGGAGTGCAGGGCGATGAATCCGGCCTCGCGCCCCATCACCTCCATCACGATCACGCGATCGTGGCTCTCGGCGGTGGTGTGCAGCTTGTCGGCGGCCTCGATCGCCGTCGTGACGGCGGTGTCGAAGCCGAAGGTGGTGATCGTCCCCGAGACGTCGTTGTCGATGGTCTTGGGCACGCAGACGATCTTCATCCCCTTGTCGCAGAGGCGCTTCGCGATCGCCAGCGACCCGTCGCCGCCGATCGAGATGATCGCGTCGATTCCGAGCTGGCGCGCGCTCTCCAGCAGCTCGTCGGAGCGATCGATCTCGAGGTAGCTGCCGTCCGGCTGCAGCTTCGGATAGTGGAAGGGATTGCCGCGATTCGTCGTGCGCAGGATGGTGCCGCCCAGATGGCCGATTCCGCGGACGGTGTCCTTGGTGAGGAAGACGACCTCGTCGTCGCCCATGAGACCGGCGTAGCCCCGCTTGATCCCCAGGACTTCCCAGCCGCGATTGATGGCCGACAGAACGGCGGCCCTGATGACCGCGTTGAGGCCGGGGGCGTCGCCGCCGCCCGTGGAAATCGCGATGCGCATGAGCGCGTTATGAGTGCGTGTGAGAAGGAATGAACGACGGGCGGACGCGTCGGCGGCTCAGCCGCCCGCGCGCAGCAGGGAGACGACTTCCCCCGGCGTCGGATGACGACCGAGCCGCGACTTCTCGAACACCGGCGTGCCGTCGCGCACGACCTCGAAGCGCCCCTTCCCCGAAGGGATGAGCTCGACGGTCGCGTTCGGGAACTGCTGTTCGATCTCGGCCGCCAACCTGACGGCCTGCGGTTCGTAGTTTCAGAGCGTGCAGTACTCGATCGAGACGTGCATGACGGATCTCGCGACGGGCGGCGACGTTGGCGCGCGACTGGCTGCAACCGCCCTGCCAGCGCGCGCTAGCGGGTGGGAACGGGGAGCCCGGCCATCCCGGCGAGCTGGCGCAGCAGCGTGTCCTGCCGGGCGAGCGCGCCGCGCAGGGAGTCGATCTGCGCCTGGAGGATCGCGTTGTCCTCGTGCATCGCGCCGAGCTGATCGCCGAGATCCATGATCGCCTGCGCCGCGTTCTGCTGGGCGGCGCTGTCGATGCAGGCGGTGCAGACGGCCAGGAGGGCGAGGACGCCGAGCCGTCTCGGGAGGTGAGTCATTGGCGGAACGCAGGGCAACGGAAGCGGACGCGGGTAAGATGCCCTGACACGGGCGCTGCGTCGAGTCGGCCGGCGTCACTCGGCGCCGATGCGCGCTGGAAGGCTGCCGGCGCTCGGGCGCTGGCGCCCATCCTGTGGGATGCGACTCGCGCTCGCCGATCGGCGCCCCGGAGCGGACGACGCCCCCCCCGGCGCCCCGCGAGGGGTGACCCTGCTGGAGCTCGTCGTCGTCCTCGTCCTCCTCGGCGTCGTGACGGCGATCGCGCTCCCCGCGCGCCGAGCCGCCCTGGACCGGGCAGCCCTCTCGAGCGCGTCGCGGGAGCTGGTGCTCCTCCTCGGCCACGCGCGCGAGGTCGCCGTGGCGCGGGGGAGCGCGGCGGTGCGGCTCGACAGCGTGCGGGGGACGGTCCGGCTCACCGCCCCCGGCGCGCCGGCGGTCGAGGCGGAACTCGCGTCGCTGTACGGGGTCCAGCTCGGATCGACGCGCGACTCCCTGGCCTTCGACGCGCGCGGGCTCGGGCACGGCGCCGCCAACCTCCGCATCGTGCTCCGGCGGGGGCACGCTGCGGACACGATCGTCGTCTCGCGCCTCGGCCGGGTACGGCGCTGACGGGGCTCACGCCGCGCTGGCGCTGTCGCGGCCGTGCAACGCCGCGGCGTGCTCCGGGTCACGTCTCGCGTCCGTCACCGTCGTTCATCAGATTGCCGACAGGCGGCGCGCGTCCTGCCACCGCTGCTGTGTGGCGCCGCGCGTGCCGTTCTCGAGCCATGTGACCCCCGTGAGCAGGTCCGGAGTTGAATCCCATGACATGACCGATGCCGAGGCCGTGCGGCGGGTGCTGGGCGGGGAGGTCGACGCGTTCTCCATCCTCGTCGACCGCTACTACGACAGGTGTGCCCGGTTCGCGGTCCGGATGCTCGGCAATCGGGACGACGCGGAGGATGCGCTGCAGGCGACCTTCCTCCGCGCGTATCGTGCGCTCGGGCGGTATCAGGAGCGCGACAAGTTCAGCGCGTGGCTGTATCGGATTCTGGTCAATCAGTGCCGCAGTCTCGCCGCGCGGCGGCAGCATCGGTCGAAGGTGTTCGTGCGCGAGGAGACGGCCCTCCTCAACACCCCGGACGCCGAGTCGCGGTGGCCGGCGGAGAGTGAGGAGTGGGTGCATCGGGTCCTGGACGAGCTGGACCCACTCCTGCGTGAAGCATTTCTGCTGAAGTATCTGGAGGAGCTGAGCTACGAGGAGATGTCCGCGCTGACCGGTGTCGGCGTCTCCGCACTCAAGATGCGCGTCAAGCGGGCCTGCGACCGGCTGCGTGAGCGCTGGGAGTCGATCAAGGATGAGTGACGAGCTGGAGTTGACGGCGCTGGACCCGCGCGTGCGTTGGCTCATCGACGAGGTGAGACAACCAGTCGCGCTCTCGGACGACTCGAAGGCACGTCTCCTGGACGCGATCCGCGCCGAGCCGAGGCCGCTCCGCGAGGTGGCGCCGCCTCGGGGGTGGCGGTGGGCGGTGCAGCGGCGGACGCTGCGGCTCTCCCCGCTCCTCGGCACCGCGCTCGCCGCGGGGCTCGTCGGGATCGGCGTCCTCGCCGGTCTGCTGGCTCCGTCGCGGAGCGGCAACGCCCCGGCGCCCGAGTCCCCCTCCCTCGCCGACGCGACCCGCCTGCCGCTCCCCGCGCGCACGCCGCACAGCGTCGTCGTCGAGCCGGGGGTCGTGAAGTTCGTCTTCGTCGCCCCCACGGCGTCGCGGGTCTCGCTCGTCGGGGATTTCAACTCCTGGGACGCCGAGGCGACGCCGATGGCGCGTACCGGCGGCACCTGGTCGGTCACCGTCCCCCTCCGCGCCGGCCGCCACGTCTATTCGTTCGTGGTGGACGGCACCGCGTGGCTCCCCGACCCGTCGGCACCGCTCGCCGGGGACGACGGCTTCGGCCACACCAACAGCGTCGTGCTGGTCGGCGGGAGCTCCTCGTGAGCGCCTCCGACACCCCAGCGGGGCACTCGAGCGCTCGTTCGCGCCCCGTGGCCATGCGTCGCGTGGCGGCGCTGGCGACGCTCCTGCTCGCCGGATCCGCCGGCGTCGCCCCCCCGATCGCCGCCCAGGTCACCCAGCAGGAGCAGCCGACGTCGCTGATCTGGCGGCTCGATCAACCGAGCCGCTTCCAGCTCGAGATCCTCTTCGATTCGGCCACCAAGCTCGGCCTTCCGGCCGAGCCGCTGTACGCCAAGGCGCTCGAGGGGATCAGCAAGGGGGCCAATGGGCGTCGCATCGTCGAGTACATCCGCAAGTACTTCTCGGCGATGATCGACGCCCGCACCGTGCTCGGCACCTTCACGACGGACGAGATCTCCTCGGCTGCGAGCGCGCTCCTCACCGGGGTGGACGCCGAGCAGATCGGGCGGCTGCGCAAGAGCCGGAGCGGGAAGTCGATCGCCCTCCCGCTCGTGATCCTCTCCGACCTCGTCAATCGCGGGGTCCCGACGAGCGACGCCTCCTCGGCGATGGTGCAGCTGACGCAGCGTGGCGCGCTCGACAGTGATTTCCAAGGGTTGTGGCTTCGCATCAATCAGGACATAGTATCGGGAGTGCCTCCGGCCGCGGCGCTGCAGCGTTGGACCCGGGATTTCTCGGGCCGCTCGCCACCGGGCACCAGGCTACCGCCGGGCACCGCGCCGCCGACTTCCGCGCCACCTCGGACGCCTGAAACCCCGAGCACGACCTCGCCATGATCAAGCAGCACGCTGTCATGGTACTTCCCGCGCTGGCCCTCCTGACCTTCGGTCAGCAGGCGCCGGCGCAGCTCGTCTCCAAGCTCGAAGCCGGCGCGCTCGTCTCGAATCGCGATGGCGTGCTGCACGAGGACATCTTCAGCGTCACGCCGTCGGTGCGCTGGGAACGTCCGCACTATCGCGTCGCCGCGTCGGGGTCGGCATGGCGCACCGGCGAGCAGTGGCAGCTCGCGGGCGGCGAGGCGGCCGGCACGCTCGTCTCGCCCAAGATCTTCAACCTGCGCGGCGAGCTGACGGCGCGCGCCAGCCGCATCTTCTACGACGAGAGCGCGACGGCGGAGCGGCTCGATGCGCTCGCGCGCGTGCATCTGCTGATGCAGGACCGCGGCGGCTTCTGGGTCGGCGGCGGCGTGGATCGCCCGTGGCGCGTCGCCGTCGCGTCGACGATCGACGTCAGCGCCGGCGGCGCCTGGACCCGCCTCGGCCCTGCGACGCTGAGCGGGTCGGTCACGAACTTCTTCTTCTCCAAGGCGACCGCCACGCGCGACTCCAGCGGACAGCAGGTATCGTGTCACGCGCGGGAAGAAGGGCTCCCCAACACCGGCGGGCCGGGCACCGCGTCGACCGTGCTCCCGCCGCCGGCGGCGCGTATGGCGGCCGTCGTGCAGGAGTGCCGCCGCCAGTCGCGCTTCAGCGACATCCAGGCGGCGATCGAGTGGGCGCACGCATCGCTCGAGCTCAACGCGACCGCCGGCTACCGGATCGGAGATTCGTACGACGTGACCCCCGAGTCGCGGCGGTGGGCCTCCGCGGCGGCGACCTTCTGGGTCACCAATCAGATCGCGGCCGTCGCCGGCGCCGGCCGGCAGCCCGCGAGCCCGGCGCACGGGCTCCCCGCGCGGAGCTACGCGAACTTCGGCTTGATGCTCGCCTACTGGCCGATCCCGCGCCGCACCATCCCGGTCGCGCCGCGCGCGACGGTCGCCGCCTTCTCGCTCGTCTCCTCCCCCGACATGCCGTCGCTGGAGCGGACGATCGTCATCCGCGCGGGCGGGATCGAGAAGCTCGAGGTGATGGGCAGCTTCACCGAGTGGGAGCCGCGCACCCTCACCCGCTTCGGCCGCGACCACTGGGAGATCACCCTTCCGATCGCCACGGGGCTGCACGAGATCAACATCCGCACCGACGGCGGCAAGTGGCGCCCCCCGCCCGGCCTGCCGACGCGCCGCGACGGCTTCAACGGCGAGGTGGGGATCCTGGTGATCGAGTGAGAGGCGGGATGGCAGCCGTCGCCGTCAGACTGCCGTCCCGAAATCGAACCCCGGCATCGACACGCGCGGGATCTCCTGGCCGATCACTCGCTCGATCAGCCGCACCATCGCGATCTCGTCGGGGGCCATGAAGGTGTAGGCGTCGCCCTCCCGCGCCGCGCGGCCGGTGCGGCCGATGCGATGCACGTAGTCCTCGGCCTGCTGCGGCACGTCGTAGTTGACGACGTGGGTGATGTGGCTGATGTCGAGCCCGCGCTGCGCGATGTCCGTCGCCACGAGGACGCGGATGCGCCCCGACTTGAAGTCGTCGAGCGCCTCCAGGCGGTGCGCCTGCGTCTTGTCGCCGTGGAGTGCGATCGCCTCGATCCCCGCGTCCTCGAGCTCCTGCACCACGCGGTCCGCGCGGTGCTTCGTGCGCGTGAACACGAGCACCGAACCGTCCGGCTCGCGGCGCAGCAGCTCGGCCAGCAGCGCACCCTTCTTGTGCTGCGGCACCGGGAAGACGGCGTGCGTGACCGTGCTCGCCGCGCTCGAGCGCGCGCCCACCTGCACCACCACCGGCTTGCGCAGATACTTGCGCGCCAGCGCCTCCACCTCGGGGGGCATCGTCGCGCTGAACAGGAGCGTCTGCCGATAGGGAGGGATCTCCGCCACCACGCGGTTGATCTGCGGCGCGAATCCCATGTCGAGCATGCGATCGGCCTCGTCGAGCACGAGCACCTCGAGCTCGCTGAGGTCGGCGTTCCCGCGCTCGATGTGGTCGAGGAGCCGGCCTGGCGTCGCCACGACGACGTCCACGCCGCCGCGCAGCGCCTGCTCCTGCGGCTCGAAGGCGACGCCGCCGAACACCGCCGCCACGTCGAGCTCCGCGTGCGCGGCGTACTTGCGGACGCTCTCCTCGACCTGCAGGCACAGCTCGCGCGTCGGCGTGAGGATCAGCGCGCGCGTGCGCCGCGGACCGCCGATCAGGCGATCGACGATCGGCAGCGTGAACGCCGCCGTCTTCCCCGTTCCCGTCTGGGCGAGTCCCATGATGTCGCGCCCCTTGAGCGCGATCGGGATCGCCTGCGTCTGGATCGGCGTGGGGGTCGAGTAGCCGGCGTCCTCGACGGCCCGGAGGACCTCCGGGCCAAGGCCGAGCGCGCCGAAGGCGCTCTGGGTATCGGTGTGCGTCGTCGTCATGAAAGCAAGTTAGTCGCCGCCTCGTGCCGTCCGTGCGTCACGTGCCCGCCAGGAACGGGGCGAGCACCGGGTTCACGACCTCCGGCATCTCCTCGTTCACCGCGTGCCCCCCGTTGGGCACGAGCACGACGCGGCCGCCGGGGAGCCGTTCGGCGACGGGACGCGCGCCGCGCACCACCCGGTCGCGCGCGCCGAGGATGGTGAGGACCGGGATGCGAAGCGTCGCCAGCCGCTCGGATGCGATCGGCGGCCAGCGGAACTCGTGGACGAGCTCGCGCATCGCGAGCGCGTAGCCGGGGAACTGGGACGGCGCCCAGTACTCGTCCACGTCACGCGCCGTCACGCGCCGGGGATCGCCGTAGACGAGACGCAGACCCGCGGCCATCGCCCAGCGGCGCACGAGCCACGGCGCCACGCGCACGGTGGGGCTCGGCGTGAGCACGGTCGCGAACGGGATGAGCGGCATCGCGCAGAGCCCGACCGGATTGATCAGCGCCACGCGCGAGACGGGGGGCGTCTCCTCGAGCGCCAACTCGAGCGCGATCGCCCCCGTCATCGACTGGGCGACGATCGCCGGCCGGTCGGCGCCGAGCGCGTCGAGGATCTCGCGCACGTGCTCGAGCATCGCCACGAAGGTGTAGCTCCCTGGCGTCGTCGGCTTGTCGGAGAGGCCGTGCCCCTTGAGCTCCACCGCGGTCGCGCGCATCCCGGCCGCCGCGATCGCCGGCAGGTTGTGGCGGTAGGTGTAGGCGCTCGCCCCCCACCCGTGCAGCAGGACCACGCGCGCTCCTTCGGGCGGCCCCGCCTCCACCAGCCGCACGCGGAGCCCCGACGGCAGCGGGAGCATCCGCGTCGCGACGCGCGGGTCGTGCGCCGGGTACATCTCCGACGCCGGGAGCCGGCCCCGGAGCGGCTCGAGGGGGGCGAGGCGCGCGGCGAATCGTGGCACTCGCGGCCACGACCCGCGGCCGCGCTCGGGCTCCGTCATTCCAGCTCGATCGTCCGGCCGGCGAGGCGCGCGATGAGGCCCAGGCGGAAGGTCACGTCGGTCCACCGTTCGTCACCGCTCTGCGATTCTTCGAGCGGATAGTATGCCCAGGTGGCGGGGTTGGCGCTCCGGGCGGTCTCCATCCCCTTGTGCGGATGCCAGACGCCGCGCTCGTCGCGATCCTCGAGGAAGCGGTCGAGCAGGCGGCTCCAGTTCTCGTTGCGCCGCAGGTAGCCGAGCCGCGCCATGAGCTCGAGCCAGAGCAGCGCCGCGGGGACGTCGTCGTCCGCCGCGTTCCGATGCGGCAGGAGGTCGCCGAGGACGAGATCGGGCTGCGCGACGACCTTCCCGCCGACCAGCTGGGCCGGCTCGGTGCGGGGAAGCGGCTGCGACAGGTAGTGGTAGAGCCGCTCCATCGTGTCGTAGTGCTCGGTGCGGAACTTGGGCATCCACGCGAGCATCTGGAGCGTGTGGATCGTGGGCGGGGCCGCCTCCGACGCGAGGACGTGCTGGTTCCCCACGCGCACGAACGGTTTGGCGGCGAGCGGCGAGCGGAGGAACTCGCCGAGCCGCTCGACCGTCCGGGAGGCGGCACCGCGCAGGCGCGGGTCGCTCTCGAAGCCGGCGCGCGCGAGCACCGCCGCCGCCGCCTCGCGGAGGATGGAGCGTCCCCGGCGGATCAGCTCGGGGTCGTCCCCGGCCTCCTCCGCCAGCTCGAACAGGTAGTCCGGCTCGTCGTCCTCGGCCAGTAGCCGGAAGAGGAGGCGCTTGGCGGTCGCGAGGGGCGGCGTGTCGTTCCCCCAGCCGTACTCGAGCAGCCGGCGCACGGCCGGGATCGTTCCGATCCCGTCGAACCAGGACCCCTTCCCGGTGGGGAGGGCGAGCATCGACTGATTCCAGCTCCCGTCGGGCGCCTGCTGCACGGCGAGCCCGATCGCCGACCGTGAGGCGAGGGCCAGCACGTTGGTGCGCCCCGGATCGGCGCCGGGGAGTCGCGCAACCTCGACCATGGCGCGATACTGCACGGGCGGTGTCGCGTGCTCGAGCAGCCATCCCAGGGGGAAGCGCACCGGAGCGACGAACGTCGGGGATGGCGGAACGGCCGGCATCGAGGCCGGCGTCGGAACGGTCGGGGAACCCGGAGTCGGCAGAGTCACGATCGTGCTCCCATTCAACGGAGGGCGGCGGCGGCGCCGGCGCTGGGGGATCGGCGGGCGGAAGGATACCTCGAAACATCGCCCGCGCTAGAGGTCCAACGCGGCGCTGCACCCCCGCGTACGACATACCGGATTGGTACGGCCGGGCGTGCCGGCCTTACCGCGACCGCGTCCCGAGACGCGGCATCTCCACTCTGGAGGAACTCACGATGAAGGGCATTCGGACGATCGCGTTGGGACTCGCACTGCTGGCCGGTGCGACGGCGGTGGCGCAGGCGCAGGACCCACAGGCGCAGGGTGGCCAGCGCCGCGTCGGGATGGGCGTCGCGCCGTTGCTCGAGGGAATCACACTCACCGCCGAGCAGCAGACGAAGGTGGACTCGATCCAGAAGGCGTTCCAGCCCAAGTCGCAGGCGCTCCGCGAGGAGATGCAGGCGGGCGGCGATCGCGCGCAGCTCATGCAGAAGATGCAGACGCTCAACGGCGAGCTGCGCACGGCGGTGAAGGCGCTGCTGACGGCCGAGCAGCAGGCGACGTTCGACAAGAACGTCGAGGCAATGGAAGCGCGTCGCCGTCAGATGATGCAGAATCGGCCGTCGCCGCAGTAAGGCACGGTACGATCGGGCGTCCTTGTGGGCGCCCTTCCGGGCGGTCATTATCCGGCGATGCGCCGGACGATGACCGCCCGTTATTTCAGCGGCCGAGGGCTCGCGGCCGAAGGCCGGTGGCCGTGAGAGGCGAATTCGTCGATCTCGACGGCGCGCGCGTCTACTACTACGCGGCCGGGACGCGGGGCGCGGGCGAGCCGGTCGTGTTCGTGCACGGCTTTCCGACGTCGGGGCACCTCTGGAACGACGTCGTCCCGCTCGTCCCGGCCGGGCACCGCGTCGTGGTCGTGGACCTCCTCGGCTACGGGCGCAGCGACCGGCCGCGCGGCCACGCGGTGAGCATCCGCGCGCACGCCGACCGGCTCGTCGCGCTCTTCGACGTGCTGGGAATCAACTACGCCACGCTGGTGGGCCACGACGTCGGCGGCGGCATCGTGCAGACGGTCGCCGTGCGGCACCCGCAGCGGGTCTCGCGGCTCTGTCTCGTGGACTCCGTCGCCTTCGACGGCTGGCCGACGCGCGACGTGAAGCTCGCGCGCGCGATGCTCCCGCTCACGCGCCACCTGCCGCCGACCTGGCTCCTCTCCGTGCTGCGCAACGACCTCCTGCGCGGCTACGTGGACCAGGAGCGCGGGCAGCACTCGGTCGAGCGGTTCGTGCGCCCGTTCGCCACCCCCGAGGGGCGCGACGTGTTCATGCATCACCTGCTCGCGCTCGACCCCGCCGACACCCAGGCGATCGCCGCGCGGCTCAAGGACATCGTCGCACCGACGGCGATCGCGTGGGGGCAGCACGACCCCTTCCTCCCCCTGTCGCTCGCCGAGCGCCTGTGCGCGGCGATCCCCGGCGCGACGCTCGACGTGATTCCCAACGCGCGGCACTTCACGCCGGAGGAGTGTCCGCACCGGATCGGCGACGTGCTCGCCGCGCTGCTACAGCGGTAGCGGCCCGCTCAGAGCTCGTCGAGCAGCTCGCGCATCTCGTCGGCCATGCTCGGATGGCCGAAGCGGGTCGCCGCCGCGATCCCACGCTCGAGCGCCTCGCGCGCGCCGGCGGTGTCGCCGAGGCGGCGCCGCACGTCCGCCAGCCGCTGCCACCCGTTCCCCTCGTCGTCGTAGCGCTCGAGGTACGCCTCGAAGTTCGCGCGCGCCTCGGCGAGCTGCCCTTCCTTCTCCTCCTCGATCGCGAGCCCGAAGCGGGCGAGCGGATTGTTCGGATTCTTGGCGACGAGCGCCCGGAGACTGTCCAGTCGATTCATGGGTCGATGACGAGGTTCGAGGCGCGTGACCGTCACGGCGTCTCCGGGCGGAACGCCTCCACCGAGTACCGGCTCCCCGGATTCCAGAGGATCCAGTCGGGGATCCCGTTGTCCTCGCCCGCCTGGATCTGCGCCCGCACCTGTCGCGGGCCGTAGCGCGGCGGACCGAGGGTGAAGTCCTGATACCACGGGACGATCCTCGCCGCCCCGGCGATCCCCGCGCTGCGGCGCTTCATGTCCTTGATCGATTGCGCGATCGTCGCGTACGGCTGTGCGTTCGGGTTCGACAGCTTGTACGTCCCCGGCGCGTAGTGCGACGGGTAGACCATCGGCAGCACGACGTCCGCGGCGTCGATGAAGGACTCCCACCGCTGTCCGATCCCCATGTCCGTCGAGTCGGTCGCCGTCAACCCGAACACGTCGATCGTGCAGGGGACGCCCGTGGGGCGCACCAGCGCGCAGAGGACGGTGATCTGGTCGCGGATGACCTGGGCCCGCACGCGCCCCTCCAGCTTCGCGTACCGCCCTTCGCGCACGATGCGATCCTCGTCCGGGAAGCGCACGTAGTCGAACTGCACCTCGTCGAACCCCTGCTCCACCGCTTCGAGCGCGAGGTCGGCAGCATACTGCCACACCTCGGGGTGCGTCGGGTCGAGCCAGGGGCGCCCCGCCCGGTCGCGCCACGGCTCCGCCGCGCTCCCCTTCTTCATGATCGCCCACGCCGGCCGCTGCTCCGCGAGCAGCGGATCCTTGGCGACGACGATGCGCGCGATCGTGTAGACGCGGTGCGCGCGCAGCGAATCCATGAGCGTCCGGAAGCGTGTCGGCGGCATCGGATGCACGGTGTCGGCGCCGATCTCTTGCGCCAGCGGCACGCGCGACCGATAGAGCACGAGCCCGCGGTCGTCCTTCACGTCGATCACGAGCGTGTTGACCTCGGTCGTGCGGGCGACGTCGAGGAGCTGCCACACCTTGCGGCCGAGCGCCGCCCACCGGTTCACGTAGAGCCCGCGCACCGTGTCGGGGCGCGCCGTCCGTACCGGGGCGACGACCGGATCGGGCGCCGGCGAGGCGGCCGGCGTGACCTCCACGGCGTGCGGCCGCTGCCCCGGCGCCTCGGCGCGCGCGGCGGTGTCGGTCGAGCAGGCGAGGCCCGGCAGCGTGAGGATCGCGAGGATCTGCGCGCGCAGTCGCATGATGGGGATACCCCGGAACGATGGCCGACGTTCGGCGTCAGCCGCCACGGAGCGCGGGCTCCCGCACGCTCGGCGCCGCCACCGTACGCTCGCCGACCTGCTGGCGCCACATCGCGTAGTACAGCCCCGTGTGCGCGAGCAGCTCCTCGTGCCGGCCGGATTCGGCGACCACGCCGCGCTCGAGCACGTAGATGCGGTCGGCGTGCATGACCGTGGACAGCCGGTGCGCGATGAGGATCGTGATCGCCTCGCGCCGTGACGCCACGTCGCGGATCGTGCGGCTGACCTCCTCCTCGGTGAGCGAGTCGAGCGCCGACGTCGCCTCGTCGAACACGAGGAGGTGCGGATGGCGCAGCAGCGCGCGCGCGATGGCCAGCCGCTGGCGCTCGCCCCCCGACACCTTCACCCCGCCCTCGCCGATGAGCGTGTCGAGCCCGCGATCCGCGCGCGCGAGGAGCGACTGCGCCGCCGCCATGTGCAGGACGCGCAGGCACTCCTCGTCGGTCGCGTCGGGGCGCACGAACGTCAGGTTCTCGCGGATCGTCCCCGAGAAGAGCTGCGTGTCCTGCGTGACGAGGCCGATGCGCTCGCGCAGCGCGTCGAGATCGACCTCCGTGCTGGCGTGGCCGTCGTACAGCACGCGCCCCGCCTGCGGGCGATAGAGCCCGACGAGGAGCTTCACCAGCGTCGTCTTCCCCGACCCCGAGGGGCCGACGAAGGCGACCGTCTCGCCGCGGCGCACCTCGAAGCGCACGCCGCGCAGCGCCGGGGTGGATCCGCTCTGGTGCGTGAACGTCACGTCGTCGAACTCGAGCCGCTGCAGGTCGTCCACGCGCACCGGGTGGACGGGACGCGGCTCCGCCGGCAGCGCGAGGAGCGCGCGGAAGTTCTCGAGCGACGCCTCGGTCTCGCGATAGACGTTGATGATCGAGCCGAGCTCCTGGAGCGGACCGAAGATGAAGAACGAGTAGATCAGCAGCGAGAAGAACTGCCCCACCGTGATCGCGCGCTCGTGGATCAGGTAGAGCATCAGGAAGAGGATGCACGTCCGCAGGAAGTTGACGGTCGTCCCCTGGATGAAGCTGAGGCTGCGCAGGTAGCGCACCTTCTTGAGCTCGAGCTTCAGGATCTTCTGCGTCGTGTCGTTGAGCCGCCCGATCTCCTGCGGCGCGAGCCCCAGGCTCTTCACGAGCTCGATGTTGCGCAGCGACTCCGTGGTCGCGCCGGCGAGCGCGGTCGTCTCGGCGACGATCGTCTTCTGCACTTCCTTGATGCGGCGGCCGAGCGTCCAGCTCATCACCCCCAGCACCGGCGCGGTGAGGAGGAAGGCCGGCGCGATGCTCCAGTGCACGCGCCACGCGTAGATCATCACGAACACGAGCCCGACCAGCGTCACGAACAGCATGTTGATCGCGAGCGTGATGAATTTCTCGACGTCGCTGCGCACCTTCTGCAGCCGGCCGAGCGTCTCGCCGCTCCGCTGGTCCTCGAACAGCTGATAGGGAAGGCCGAGCGTGTGCCGGATCCCGTCGCTGTAGATCTGCGCGCCCAGGCGCTGCACGATCACGTTGACGACGTAGTCCTGGAAGTTCTTCGCGACGCGCGATACGAACGCCACGCCGACGGCCGCCGCGAGCAGGAGCCCGACGCCGCGGAAGAACTCCGCGGTCGTGTACTGCTCGTACCGCGTCGCGTAGCGGTCGATGACGTGCCGGAAGATCAGGGGGTCGAGGAGGGAGAAGATCTGGTTCGTCGCCGCGAGCAGCAGCGCGACGATCCCGATCTTCCAGTAGCCTCGCAGGTAGCGCCAGAGAAGGTCCATGATCCTGCCCTCAGATCCGCTTCACGTCCTCGGCCGCGTCCACCGCGTGGTGGATGTCGCGCGTCAATGCGCGGGCGTGCTGGGTGGCCGACGTGGCCTCGTTCAGCCCCGCGGAGAGCCCCGCCGAGCGGAGCTTGATCAGCTCGAGCTTCAGGTTCTCGAGCGCGAGAAGGGCGCTCTCCAGCTGGCTCGTGAGCGTGCGGCGGCGCTCCGCGAGCTCGGCGAGCGACTCCCGCTGCCGCTCGAGCAGCGACAACCGGCGCTCGCGCTCCAGGCTCTCGGGCTCCGCGCGCAGCGCGGCGAGCCGCGCCTCCACCGCGGCGAGCGACCCCTCGTCGCCGATGCGGTGCAGCATCGTCGCGACCGCGCCCACGCGGACGAGAAGATCCTGCGCCGTCGGCACCACGTCGGGGATCATCGAGCGCTCGGCGGCGCCCATCCCCGCGAGCACCTCGTCCACGGCCTGACGATCGGCGGCGGCGCGGCGGAGCTGGGCGCCCAGCGGCCCCGCGAGCACGTCGGGCGGCGCGACGGCCGCCGCGCGCTGGGCGATCGCGTCGCCAGGCGTCGCCGGCGACGCCACCGAAGACCCGAGCGCCCTGGCCGGCGGGGTGCGCGAGAAGAGCTGCTTCAGCTCCACCCCCTCGGCCCACAGCCCCCCCGCCTTCGACAGCATGTCGATCGTCATGAACGCGGTGGGAAAGAGGAACCAGAGGAAGTCCGGATAGGTGAGGAGATTCACCGCCGCGAACGCGCCGATGGAGACGAGGTTGCCCACCAGCTTGCGGCGGAACGTTAGGATGCGTTCCGGGAGGGGGCGTTCGGAGGCGCGCTGCTTCGCCTCGCCCGCGGCGATGCGCATCGCGCGCTGCTGCTCGCGCATCCAGTGTCGACGCTCGCGGCGCGAGAGGCCGGCGGGCATCGGCGGGATCTGGAAGCTCGGGCCCGCGGGCTCGGGCGCACCGGTGAGCGGCGGCATCGCGGGCGGCGGCGCCACCGGCGGCAGCGGCATCGGCCGTGGCGGCGGTGCGTGCTGCGTCCCGGCCTTGGCGTCGAACGCGGTCGCGACCGCCGCCGGGGCGCCGATCCCGTTCACCGCGTCGCGAAACGCCTCCGCGTCGCGCCATCGCTCCTCGGGCTTCTTCGCGAGCGCGCGCATGATCGCGCCGCCCAGCGGCGCCGGGACGTCGGGGCGGAGGAGCCGCACCGGGCGCGGCGCCTCCGAGACGTGCTTCATCAGGAGCGCCGGCGCGTTGGCGGCCACGAACAGCGGCTCCCCGGCCAGCATCTGCCACCCCACGACGCCGAGCGAGTAGATGTCGCTGCGACCGTCGATCTCGCGCTCGCCCAACGCCTGCTCGGGAGACATGTAGGTCGGCGTGCCGACGGCGATCCCCGTCATCGTGAGCCGCGAGTCGGCGGCGGCGGCGCGGGCGATCCCGAAGTCGGTGACCATCGGCCGGCCGCTCGCCCGATCGACGAGGATGTTGTCCGGCTTGACGTCGCGGTGGATGACCCCGCGCCGGTGCGCGTACGCGAGCGCGTCGGCGACGCCGGCGAGCACGCGACGGACCTCGTCGAGCGGGCGTGCCGGCGCGCGCCGCATGAGCTGGCCGACCGTCTCTCCCTCCACCAGCGCCATCACGAAGTAGACGATCCCGCCGCGCTCGTCCACGCTGAAGATCGGGACGATGTTCGGGTGCGAGAGCTGCGCGGCCGTCTGCGCCTCGCGCAGGAAGCGCTCGCGCACGTCGCTGTTGAAGGTCAGCTCCGGGGGGAGGACCTTCACCGCGACCCGGCGCTGCAGCCGCAGGTCGAGGGCGCGATACACCACCGCCATCCCGCCGCGGCCCAGCTCCGCCTCGATGAGATACTGATCGCCGACCGCGGCGACGACGCGGTCGAGCAGCGGGTCGTTGGTCACGGCGGGAGGAGACGCGGGCGGGTCAGCGTCCGGTCGGCGGGCGCGACGTCACGCGGCCGACTTCGTCGATCGCGTGCCGGGCGCCCTCCACGCTCTCGGCCACCGAGAGCGCGCGCTCGACGAGCTGCGTGACCTGCAGATATCCGGGATCGGAGGGCTGCACGTAGCCGGGGGCGCTGATCAGCCGGGCGAGGTGCGACCGGATGGTGCCGAGCGCCAGCTCGCACTCCTCCAGCTGCCGCAGGACGGTCGGCCGGCGCGACGCCTTCTCGTCGAGGGCGCGGCGCGCGCGGCGCAGCGCGACGAGCTGGCGGATGCGGGTCTCGCTCCCCGGCTCGAGCGGGTTCGCCTGCGCCTCGAACTCGGCGATCTGCGCCTCGATCCGCGCCTGCTCCCCCGACCCGACGATCCGGTCGATCTCCGCGAGCTGGATGGTGAGCTGCCGGATCTTCTCGGCCAGCGCGAGTGCCGACTCCTTGGGATCCGGCCTCACCAGCTCGCGCTGTTCCTTGGGCAGCTGGTCGACCATCCGATAGATGTCGTCGACCTGGTTCTTCGCCTGCACGATGCGATCGCGCGCGTAGCCGTCGAGCGCCTGCGCGGCGGGGATCGCGCTGCCGGGGACGGGCGGCACCACCGGCGGCTGCGCGCCACCGCGCGGGGGGTGTCCCGTCGGCGCGGGCGGATAGCCGCGGGCGCGCGACGGATCGAATCCGCTGTTGCCCGGCGGCGACGTGTACTGGGGAATCGGTGCGGCGACGCTCCGCCGCGCCGCCGCCTCGCGCTCCGCGAGCAGGCGCTCCCGGCGCTTCTCGCGCAGCTCCTGCCGCTTCTCGCGGTCGAACACCGCGCGCACCGACTCGATCCCCTCGTCGGCGACCTCGATCAGCTCCTTGTCGCGCGGCTGCCGGAACACGTCGCGCCAGTCGTACCCCTCCTGCCAGATGCGGGCGTAGCGATAGGCGATGTAGATGCTCCAGAACACCGTGATGGTGAAGAGGTCCCGGTCCCCGAAGATCGCGGCGATGACGATGATCGCGTTGACGAAGAGGTACGGGCCGATCTTCTTCCGGAAATCGACGACGAGCGGATGGTTGTAGCGCGACTGCTCCTCGAGGCTCGGCTGGTACGCCGGCAGCGGGTAGTCGAAGGTCCCGCCGTAGAGCCCGGCCGACGTCGAGGGATAGGCCGGCGGAGGCGACGAGAGCATGGGGTGCGCCCCCTCCGACTCGCGCGGGCGCCCCGCCAGGCTCGGATACGCGGGGAGGGTGCCGGTGGACAGCGCCTCGACCAGCGCGCTCGCGGTCGGGAAGCG
>Ga0182741_1002436_pt1 | contig 21653 bp, 22 predicted proteins | sample eDN5th37CBELigOP_FD_128874 | JGI IMG/M metagenome (GOLD analysis project Ga0182741, IMG submission 128874) | Enriched Organic Plus compost microbial communities from Emeryville, California, USA - eDNA 5th pass 37_C BE-Lig OP (version 2) (version 2) ... | reverse complement strand
GTGTGGGGCCGCTCGGTCGAAAGCTGGCGCCAGGCATCGACCTTCATGCTCGGCGTGGCCGCATTCTTCGTTCTTGCCGGTATAGTCTTTGGCACCTGGGTTGCATCGGTCGATGACCAAACGACGGCATTCGACGGCCTGATCGCCTTCCTGTTCCTGTCGCCCTTCATGCTGTTCGCCGGCGGTGTCGGCCTGTTCCTGCGCTATGTGATCCCCCGGATGCAGGAGGGCTGGTATCGATGAGAGCCGCGAAGCGGAAGCCAACCGCCGGCCCGAAGCGCACCTCGATCTGCCTCAGCGCCGAGGCGCACAAGTCCCTGCGGATCGCGGCGCTGCGCCGCGACATCACCATGAGCCAGCTGATCGCGCAGGCGCTGGCCGATGCCGGCATCGACATTCCTCCGGAGGATCTGGAAGCATGAAACACCTGTTTACCGCCGCGCTGATCACCCTTGCCAACCCCGCCATCGCCGCCGGCTGGTTTTTCGAGGCCTCCATCGAGGGCGGCGCCGAATACTGGACCTTCACCAACGAGACCGGCGAGGTCAGCCCGCGCCGGGTGCGCGGCAACGAGATCTGGATCACCCGCACCGATCAGATGAACGAACTCGACGCCAACGGCACCTGCGACTTCAACAACTGCCGCGTCAGCGTGACGCTGGACGGCCGCAACGCCGAGGCGGGCGAACGGGTCAGCATCCTGTTCTCGAATGGCGAGAAGCTGGATTTCGTCGCTGCCGGTGGCGACATCCTGCTCAGCAATTTTGACACGGCCGGCATGGGTGCGACCAACCTCTTCGTCCACAACGTCCGGCAGGCGGAATGGGTCGAGATCGGCTTCGGCGGCAAGCGCCACCGCTTCAGCCTCGCTGGATCGGCAGCGGCGCTAGACGCGATCCGGCCATGGATGACGGGAGGCAAGCCGTGACCTCCCACGGGACCATGCACGCAACCAACGGATATCGGCGCAAAGGGCCTGACTACCTGAGCAACCCGGACATGGTTGCGTTCACCATCGGTCGGGTCGTGATGGCCAAGATGACGACCGGCCGCCCTCTCAGCCGGAATACGCTCCGGGCGCGGCTGATGCATATCGCTGAGGGAGATACCGTCGATCTGCCGGCAGGCGTGAATGCAGAGATGGCATTGGCGGCCCTGCGATATCTTCCCGCGCTGCCCGAGGTTTCCCGGTTCAAGGGCTGAGGGTAGGAACCTCACGCGCTGAACGGGGTTTCCCGCCCAAGAAATGGTCCAGGCATGGGCCATAGCCAACGCCTCGCCGGATCGGCGGCAGCGCTGGATGCGATCCGGCCATGGATGAAAGGAAACAACTGATGACCCCGCAACCGTTCAAAGGCGAACTGCCCGCATCGATCTTCCAGCCGGATGAGGTCAAGGCACGCAACTGGTGGGCCGCGCTGACCGAGCCGGAGCAGGAAGAGCGCATCTACGACCTGACCCAGGTGCTGGAATTCTACGGCATCGACCTGCCCGACAGCGATGAGCGCTGGATGATGGCCTGCTGGGAAAACGAATTCGCCTGACCCCGTCCCTACGGCCCGTCGTGAAGCGAGCGGGCCGGGGTCAGGCTGCGCGCAAACCGCATTTCGACCGCCCCCACGAGGCTGGGGCGGAATGGGGTTTGCGGCCGCCCAACGGGCGGCACCCTTCAAGCTGATGCTGGTCAAGATATCCCACGTTTCCAAGCCTGCACTGTGCTTGCGCTATTGTTGGTTGTCATTCACAAGCCCGAAGGGATGGAGCGTGCCTACCGAGAGTTGGGCTCATCGAAGTCAGCCCGGCAGCGGATAGAAACAGTTCTTAAAATAACCTTGCAAATCGGGAACTAATCTCCACAATTGCAAGGATGTTGATCGAGCGCCGCATCACCGACACCGTGAAGTCCCTGCTGGACGACAGTCCCGCCGTTGCCCTGCTGGGGCCGCGCCAGGTCGGCAAGACCACGCTGGCCCAAGAACTGGGGGAAGAGCGGCCGTCGCTCTATCTCGACCTCGAATCCAGCGCCGACCAGGCGAAGCTCTCCGATCCCGAGCTCTACCTTTCGGCGCATGAGGACAAGCTGGTCATCCTTGATGAGGTCCAGCGGGTGCCGGACCTGTTCCAGAACCTGCGCGGCCTGATCGACCGGGGACGGCGCAAGGGGCTGCGGGCGGGGCGCTTCCTGCTGCTCGGCTCGGCCTCCATCGACCTGCTGCGGCAGTCGGGTGAGACGCTGGCGGGCCGGATCGCCTATGCCGAGCTTGCTCCCCTTGATGCGCTGGAAGTGCCTGCAACCGACCTGGACCGGCTCTGGCTGCGCGGCGGCTTTCCCGACAGCTTCCTTGCCCGCGACGATCAGGCCAGCCTGCGCTGGCGGCGCGACTTCATCCGCACCTATCTGGAGCGCGACATTCCCGCGCTCGGTCCCCGCATCGCGGCCGAGACGCTGCGGCGCTTCTGGACCATGCTGGCGCATCGGCAGTCCGGCCTGTCGAACGCCGCCGAGCTTGCCCGCGCGCTCGGGGTCGATGCCAAGACCGTCGCCTCCTATCTCGACCTGCTGGTCGATCTGATGCTGGTGCGCCGGCTGGAGCCCTGGCACGCGAATATCGGCAAGCGGCTGGTCAAGTCCCCGCGCATCTATGTGCGCGACACCGGCATCCTGCATGCCCTGCTGGGACTGACGACGCTGGACGACGTTCTCGGCCACCCCGTCGCGGGCGCCAGTTGGGAGGGGCTGATCATCGAGACCGCCCATGCCCTGATGCCAGAAGGGACGCAGGCGCAGTTCTACCGCAGCGGGGCGGGGGCCGAGGTCGATCTGGTACTGACCCTGCCCGGCGGCGCGGTCTGGGCCGTCGAGGTCAAGCGCAATCTGGCGCCGAAGGTCGAGCGCGGCTTTCACTCGGCCTGCGAAGACCTGCAACCTGTGCGGCGGATCGTGGTCTATCCGGGGGGCGAGGCTTTCCCGCTGCCGAACGGCATCGAGGTGATGTCGCTGCACCAGTTCGGGCAGGATCTGCTGGCGCTTCATCCGTAAGCGATGCGTCCGCCCAGCGGGCAGTATTGGGGGATCGATCTTCTTCCTGGGCGGAGGAAGCTGGGTACCGGGGCGCAGCGCCCGGTCCGACATTTTGCGGGTGGTGCTTTGCACCGGGCCCCGCAAAATAATAGTCGGTCACTAATATTTAGCGAAATCGCGAAAAGTAAGCCATTCTGGGCCATGGGTTACGGCCGTTAGCTGAGCAGGACTTGCAGCAATCAGATGCCGCCGCACAGGTCGTCCATGAAGGCCTTTTCGTCGGCCATGCGCCGGAAACCGTCGGCCCTGACCCGCGCCTGAAGCGCTGCAATTGGCTCGCGGGAGCCCGGCACCGGCTCGCTCGCAGCCAGGCTGTCGTAAAAATCGCGCTCTTTCGGCCCCATCGCGCCCAGATCGTCGGCCGTCGCCAGCATATAGAGCCGGCGACAAGCGCGGGCGTCGAGACTTGTCGCCTCGGTTCTGCCGTCAGCGAGCCGCGCCAGGACTGGATATTCACCGACCAGATAGGTCATCTCCAGGCCCTCCATGCCCACAGGCGCATATGCCAATATTGCAATCCGCTCATCGGCGCATGTCCCGTCACAGATGCCGTGCGTGACCTCGGCCCCGAGGCCAGCTGCCACCATTCGCCTTCCGTATAGTCCCAGATCTTCTCCAGATCGACCGTTGCCGCGACGGTAAAGGCCAGTGCCTTCATGCGTTGCGGCCGGCCATCTTGCGGGCAATGAACCGGTCGAGATCGAAGCCTTCCGCCCGGCCGGATGCCTCTCCGGCGATCAGGGCGTCCTGGAGGGCCTTTACCTTGGCCTCGTGCTCCTCCAGAAGCCGCAGCCCCGCCCGCACCACGTCGCTGGCCGAGCCATAGCGGCCGCCCTTCACCTGCGCGTCGATGAAGCTGACGAAATGATCGCCAAGCGAAACCGAAGTGTTGCGGGACATGCGGGCCTCCTGCGCGTCGATACCGGATATCACCAAGAAATCGTATCAGCCGCAATTGCCGGCTCTCCGCCGCCGGATGGGCATATTGGCATAAGCGCATGCTGTCATATGCTCCGTTGCGATGAAGCGTCTGGCCGAAGATCGTGCGGGTTGGCCAGCGCTTGCACCGCCCGCGCCTGATCCAGCCGCGCCCTCGCCTTGCCGGTGAAGGACTGCCATGCCGGGGAGGCTTCGATGACCCCGGCCAGGGTCGAGGCCGTGTAAGTCGTGCCGAATGCCTGCTTCGCCCCATGGGCCACATAGGCCACGGTTTCCGGCCATTTCAGCCAGCGCGGGCTGGTATCGGCGAGGCGATTGACCCAGCCCGCGACCCCGCGCAGGAAACCGGAGAGCCCTTCGAGCAACCCCGGTCCTACCGGTGGCTGGCGCAGCGCTTCCAATCCGTCGCTAAGCACCGGCGCCAGCGCGAGGGACATCTCGCGGTTGCGATCCGCGTCGTGGTTCGTCCAGCTGCCCATCTGTCCGGGGGTCTCCAGCCACCCCAGCAGCACCGGGTCGGGATCGACCTGCCGGATCGCGGCGATCAGCCCGCCGGTCGCGATGGCATGCACCGTCTCGGCCTCCCGAAGCCGGCTGGCGACCGTGTTCCGCATGACCGCGTCGCGGCGGCGCTCTTCCTCGTCGGCAAGGCGACGGGCTTCTGCGGTGCGCAAGATGGCAATCTCTGCCTCCTTCTGCGCCTTCAGCCGTTCCTGCTCGGCCTTCCACGCCGCCCGGTCCAGGCGCCGGCGGCGCGGCCCCGTCCGGGCCTGCCCATGCTTCGCGCCGACCGTGGCATGATAGCGGTCCTGCCAGCCGCGCATCGCCTGTTTGTAGCTGCGCGATGGCGAGCCGGACCAGCCGTGATCCTTGTGCCGGTCCTGCTCGCGGTGGCCCTCGTGGCAGCGCTTGGCGTCCATGCGCATATTGCCCTCTGCGCAGAGGGGCACCGCCAGCACATGCACATGTGGGTGGGCTTCATCGCGATGCTCGACGATGCTCAGCACCTCGGCCGCGTTACGCGCGGCATCGTCCCTGGCGAAGGCGATCACGTCCCTGCGCCAGCGCAGGTAATCGGCCTCGTTCATGTCCTCGACCGGATCGGGAAAGCTGAACACGCTGCCAATCATCACATGCGTGTCCGAACGGATGCCCCGCAGCGCCTCCTTCCGCTCCGGCTGCTCCTTGCGCAGCCGACGCAGCAACTTGTTCTGTTCGGCAATGCGCTGCTCGATCAGCGCGACCACCTCCGAGGGCCGGATGCCTTCGAGGATAGTGGGCGGCTGCGGATTCCCGACATGCGGGCAGGCCCCGTCCAGCCGTTCGGCCTCATCTGCAATGTCGCTGACCGACCGGCTCTTGCTGTTACCCTTGCGCGAATAGGTCTGCTTGTGCGCAAAGATGGATTTCCCAAAGCGGTCAGACATGGCCAGTCTCCCGGCTGAAGGCCGTCAGCTCACCCAGCAGCGCATTGACCACGGCACCCTGTCGCCCCTCTTTCCGCACCATGCCGACAAAGGCCGCGGCGGCATCCCTGACCCGGAAATCATCATGGCGGCAGGCATTCCGATCCACGATCAGCAGGCAGAGCGCCGTCCGGGCCTCGCCAAGAGCGTCACAGCTCTGCCGCCATTCCCGCGTGGAGATGCCGATGTTCATCGCAAGGTCACGCGCCGCCATCGCGAAACATCGCTCATCCGGAGCATGACCCGAGCCACAACCGGCAGCATAGAACGCCAAGTATTCCCTGAACCGCTCCGATGCCAGCAGCCAGACCTGCGCCGACGTGGTGCGGATCGGCGGTCGTGCTGCCCTGTTCTCAGCCCTACAGATTTTATCGATCTGTTCAGGATTGGTATTGGGTAGGGTGGAAATGTCGCACTGGTGGGACATTTCACCCCCACCGGCGTCGGCCGAAAAATCGGCCAGCACCGCCTCCAGCGCGGCCGCAACCTGCTTGAGCCGCTGGAAGCTATGGATCGTGGACGGGCGGTGGTTGGGCAGGACGGCATCGGCGGCAAGCTCTGCCTCATCGCGGCCAAGCCCACGAATGCGCTCGAACAGCTTGTTGATCTGCTTGCGCAGCGCCTTGGCCTCGATCTGCTCCTGCATGACCCGCTGCGCCAGCGCCTGGATTTCTCGTGCGCGCTCGATCAATGGGGCTAGGTTGATGCCGAATTCGTGCCGGATCACGCCGTGAAGCCGATGACCGCTGCGGCGGCTGCGATTGCTGCTGGATTTGTGGATCAGCCCCCGCTCGATCAGTTCGGCTTCGATCCGGGTGATCTGCCGGCGTTCCATGCTCAGCGAGGCCGCGATTTCCGTGACCGAGGCCCAGAAGGCGCAGATGCGCCCCTTGGTAAAGTCGCCATCCGTGGTGAGCCCGATGGCTTGGCGCAGGTAGCTGACAGCGCCCTTGCTGAGCCCGAGCGGCCGGCGCGCAGTTTCGACCAGGCGCAACAACTGCCAGCGGGTCAGATCAGCCGGCAAACCCGCATGCGTGAGGTGCTGCGTCATGCCCGCACCTCCGACTTTTTATACGCATTATTTTTTGCGATTGATCGGCAGGCGGTGTCCGGGGTAGTCTGTCCGGGAAAGTTGAGTGCTTTCACATGAGCTTGAACCCCGGTTTCGGTTGCCGCCGAGCCGGGGTTTTCATTTCTTCGCCACATGAGGGCCCTCAACGGGTGCTGTACGGGATTTGTACCGGCGTTCCCGGTAAGTTCCGCGCAAACCGGCGCAAGATCACGCAGGAAACTGCGCGATTCGGCCGGAGACCCCTCGCAAGACCCTGTTGTGCATGGGTAAAATGGTGACCCCGACAGGACTTGAACCTGTAACCTGCCCCTTAGGAGGGGGCTGCTCTATCCAGTTGAGCCACGGGGCCGCCTAGGACCCCTTTTGCCCCCTGGCTGCGAAAATGGCAAGCTTGCCGCGGCCGGACGGAAAAGATAACGGTAACATGATTGCGTCTCGGTAATTGCGATGAACACGAAAAGACCCCGCCGCCCGCTGACCCTGCGCGATGTGTCCGAAGCATCGGGCGTGTCCGAGATGACTGTCAGCCGCGTGCTGCGAAACCGCGGCGATGTCTCGGCCGCCACGCGCGAGAAGGTGCTGACCGCCGCCCGCACGCTGGGCTATGTCCCCAACAAGATCGCCGGCGGCCTGGCCAGCCAGCGCGTGAACCTGGTCGCGGTGGTCATCCCGTCACTATCGAACATGGTGTTTCCCGACGTGCTGGGCGGGATCTCGGCCGAGCTGGACGATACCGGGCTGCAACCGGTGGTGGGGGTAACGAATTACAGCCCCTCTCGCGAGGACACGGTGCTTTACGACATGCTGAGCTGGCGCCCCTCGGGGGTGATCCTGGCCGGGCTGGAGCACAGCCGGGCGGCGCGGGCGATGCTGGACAATGCCGGCCTGCCGGTGGTCGAGATCATGGATGTGGACGGCACGCCGATCGATACTGCCGTCGGCATCTCGCACCGCCGGGCCGGGGCCGAGATGGCCGACGAGATCCTGGCCGCCGGCTATCGCCGCATCGGCTTCATCGGCACCCACATGCCGGAGGACCACCGGGCGCGCAAGCGGCTGGCCGGCTTCGAAGAGCGGCTGGGCGAGCACGGCGTGCAACTGGCCGCGCGGGAATATTACCAGGGCGGCTCGTCGCTGCTGAAGGGGCGCGAGATGACCGAGCGCATCCTGACACGCGAACCGGAGCTGGATTTCCTGTATTTCTCCAATGACATGATCGGGGCCGGCGGGCTTCTGTGGTGCATGGAGAAGGGCTATGACATTCCCGGCCGGCTGGGGCTTGCCGGATTCAACGGCGTCGAACTGCTGGACGGGCTGCCGATGCGGCTGACCACCACCGATGCCCGTCGCATCGATATCGGCCGGCGCGCGGCCCGCATCGTCGCCGGCAAGGAGCCGCGGCCCGAAAAAGGCATCATCGCGCTGGCCCCAACCATCATGCCAGGCGAGACGATTCGCAAGCATTGATGCCGCGCCGGCGGGCGGCGCTGCTTGGGTATCTGCCAAACGGCGAAACGGGCGCCGGCCCGGCCCTTGGGCGATGGCCTGCGGTTTCTCCGTTTCACAAATACCCATGCGGCAGCGACGGTTGCGCGGTCGCATGGGTATTTCCGGAACGAAGAAGCCGGGCCGGGGACTCAGCCCAGATCGGGGAAGAACAGGCCCTTGGGCGACGGCGTGAAGATCTCGCAGCCATCCGCGGTGACGCCGATCGAATGCTCGAACTGGGCCGAGAGCGACTTGTCGCGGGTCACCGCCGTCCAGTCGTCGGCCAGAATCTTGGTCTCGGGGCGGCCCAGGTTCACCATGGGCTCGATGGTGAAGAACATGCCCTCCTCCAGCACCGGGCCCTTGCCGGGGCGGCCGAAATGCAGGACGTTCGGGGGCGCATGGAAGCTGCGGCCCAGGCCGTGGCCGCAGAAGTCGCGCACCACCGACATGCGGTTCGATTCCACATAGGACTGGATCGCCCAGCCGATGTCGCCGAAGGTGGCGCCGGGGCGGACGGCCTCGATGCCGCGCATCAGCGCGTCATGGGTGACCTGGATCAGCCGCCGCGCCTTGACGCTAGGCTTGCCCGCCACATACATGCGCGAGCTGTCGCCGAACCAGCCGTCCACGATCACGGTCACGTCGATGTTCAGGATGTCGCCGTCGGCCAGGATCTTGTCGCCAGGAATGCCGTGGCAGACGACATGGTTCACGCTGATGCAGCTGGCATGCTGGTAGCCGCGATAGCCGATGGTGGCGCTGGTGGCCCCCAGTTCCCCGACCCGGCCCCGGATGAAATCGTCTAAGGCGCCGGTGGTGGCGCCGGGCTGCACCAAGGGGCCGACCTCGTCCAGGATCTGCGCCGCGATCAGCCCGGCCGCCCGCATGCCCTGGAAGTCCTGCGGCTCGTGGATGCGGATCCCCTCGCGGGTCTGGCGTGCGTCGTTCATGGCGTCCCCTTGGCGTCGTCCTGCTGGTCCGCCTCCACAGATAGTCCCATGGCGCCACTTGTTCCAGCCCCTCGCGCGGACCTATACATTTGCGGACCGCAGCAGATCGCCAGAGGAACGCGCCGATGCAATCCGACAATCCCACCGCCGCCATCCTCGTCATCGGGGACGAGATCCTTTCGGGGCGCACGCGCGAGGGCAATGCCCATTACCTGTCGCAGGTCTTGAACAGCATCGGCGTCGACCTGCGCGAGGTGCGCATCGTCGGCGACGACCACGACCAGATCGTCGCCTCGATCAAGGCGCTGGACAAATCACTGGGCGGCGCCTGGGACATGCTGTTCACCAGCGGAGGCATCGGGCCGACGCATGACGACATCACCGCCGATGCCGTCGCCGCCGCCTTCGGCGTGGGTATCGAGATCAACGAGGAGGCCCGGCGCGTCATGGTCGAGCGCTGGCAGGCGCGCGGCGTCGAAGTGACCGGCAACCGCCTGCGCATGGCCCGCATCCCGCTTGGCGCGGCACTGATCCCGAATGCCCATTCCGCCGCGCCCGGTTTCCATATCGGCAATACCTATGTCATGGCCGGGGTGCCCGAGGTGTTCCGCGCCATGGTCGAGGCCATCGTGGACAAGCTGCCAACCGGCCGCCCCTCGGTCAGCGAGGCGCTGGAGGTGCTGCGCCCGGAATCCGACGTGGCCGACGAGCTGCGCGCCGTGGCCGATGCCTTCCCGGACCTGTCGCTGGGCTCCTATCCCTTCCAGAGCGGGCAGCGCTATGGCACCAGCCTGGTGATCCGCGGGCTGGACGGCAGGCGCGTCACCGATGCCATGACCCTGCTGCGCGAAAGGCTGGCGCTGTGATCGCCGATCCCGACCTGGCCCGCGCCTTCGAGACCACCTGGCCCGCCGCCGAATATGCGCCGGCCGGCGGCTTCCTGGTCGGCCGCGGCCGGGGCGGCGGCGGTCGCGTCAGCTCGGCCCGCGCCGCGCGGCCGGGCTGGACCGAGGCCGATATCGCCCGGGCCGAAGCCATCCAGCGCGGCTGGAACGAACGGCCGATGTTCCGCGTCGCCGATGACGATACGGCGCTGGCGCTGGCCCTGGCGGCGCAGGGCTTTCGCCATGGCACGCCGACCGCGATCCTGGCCGCCGACTGCGCCCGGCTGATCGCCCTGCCCGTCCCGCCGCTGACCGCCTTTGCGATCTGGCCGCCGCTGGCCATGCAGCGTGACATCTGGAACGACGGCAATGTCTCGGCCGCCCGCCAGGCGGTGATGGAGCGGGTGGCCCTGCCCAAGACGGCGCTGCTGGGACGGGTGCAGGACCGGGCGGCCGGCGCGGCCTTCGTGGCGCTGGACGGGCCGGTCGCCATGATCCATGCCATCGAGGTGGTGCCCGCCCTGCGCCGGCAGGGCGTGGCGGGCTGGCTGATCCGCACGGCGGCGGCCTGGGCCGAGGCGCAGGGCGCCACCCGGCTGGCGCTGGCGGTCGGCCGCGCCAATACCGGCGCCCGCGCCGTCTATGACCGGCTGGGATTCGCCGAGCTGGGCGGCTACGGCTATTGGAGCAAGGATTGAAGGGACAAGGACCGCGCGCGGCCTTCAGGCCGGCTCGGCTGCCAGCCGGCGCAGCTCTTTCTTGAGCAGTTCCAGTTCGCTGCGCATCAGGCTCAGCTCGGCATGCAGGTCGCCGTCCAGGATCTCGCCCGCAACCAGCGTCAGGCTGGCCAGGCGGCGGGCACCGGGCCGGGGCGGCTCGCCCTCGGCGCCCCCATCCTCGAGCAGAAGGAAGCTTTGCGCGCCCTCCGACAGCCGCTCGGCCGGGATCGCGGCGGCGACGCGCCAGCGGCCGGGGGCTTCGGCGGCCAGGCGGGCTTCGGCCACGCGGCTGCCCATATGCACCAGCACCAGCCGGCCCGGCTGGGCGTCACGGTGGATCACCCCCTGCCAGATCCCGCTTTTCAGCCCCAGGGATTCAAATTCACTCATTAAAAACATCCTTGGTCAGCATCGGGTCAGAACTGGGCTCGCAGATGGCGCGAGAAGAACAGCTCGCGGATCTCGACCGCGTTCATGCGCGGCGCCTCGAAGATCAGGTCCAGCCAGATCTTTTCCAGCCGCTTTTCGTTCATCGGAATATAGGCAAGGTCGAACTCGGTCACCTGCCGACTGTAATGGCCTGCCTCGAAGCGGCGCAATTGCAGCGTGGCCTGGTCGGTGTTCGGGCCATGGCCGATGTTGAGCCGCGCATAAACCCCCAGCGCGCGCTCGGCGAAGATACCGGTTTCCAGCCGCAGGATATGGCTGCGGGTCAGACCCTGCAACGCGCTTTCGGGCAGGTCGATGGACAGCGACAGGAAACTGCCGGCAAAGCCGAACACCTCGAGCCGCATGCCAAAGGGCGACAGGTCGGTCGCGCCGTCATTGGCCAGCTGTTGCAGGATCAGCGCGCTTTCGGGGCAGTCGTGCCAGACCGCCGCCCCCTCGCCCAGCCGATCCCCGCTCTCGGGCCCGGCCAGCCCGCGGGGCGAGACCTGCCCGGCCATGAAGCCGGGGCGCCAGCGCCAGTCGGTGCCGCCGGGCAGGTGCAGCGCGTCCAGCGCCGCGCGCGAACGCGACGCGTGGCGATCGGCGCCGATCAGGAAACGATCGAGGCTGCCACGCAATTCCCGCGCCTCGTCGCGCAGACGGCTCAGGCGGGCGGGGTGCAGCCTCTCGACCCTTCCGGCCAGCGCCGTCCATTGCCGTGCCGCCCGTTCCCGGGTCTTGCGTTCAAACCATTTACCAGGGCGTATTGCCATGCGTCCGCCTGTTACTGATCCATGTAGACGTGGGTTTCGGCGGCCGCACCCGGATGGGTCACGGCGCCGTAGCGGGCCTTGCCGACCAGCTGGGCGTATTTCCACAGTGCGCCCGAGGCATAATCCGTCTTGCGCGGCCCGGCCCATGCGGCACGGCGCCGCGCCAGCTCCTCGTCGCTCAGCGCCACGGAGATCTCGCCCCGGATCGCGTCGATGGTGATCATGTCGCCGTCGCAGAGCAGGGCGATGGGGCCGCCATGCGCCGCCTCGGGGCCGACATGGCCGACGCAGAAGCCGCGCGTCGCACCCGAAAACCGCCCGTCGGTGATCAGCGCCACCTTCTTGCCCATGCCCTGCCCCGAAAGCGCCGCGGTGGTCGCCAGCATCTCGCGCATGCCGGGGCCGCCGGCCGGGCCCTCGTTGCGGATGACGATCACGCAGCCCTCGCTGTAATCGCGGCGGGTGACGGCCTCGAACGCCTCTTCCTCGCATTCGAAGACGCGGGCGGGGCCGGTAAAGACCTGGTGTTCGGGCGCCATGCCCGCGACCTTCACGATGGCGCCGTCGGGTGCCAGGTTGCCGCGCAGCCCGACCACGCCGCCGGTCCTGGACAGCGGCGCCGTCACCGGATGGATGACCTTGCCGTCGATGTCGCGGTCCACCAGATCCAGCTCCTCGCCGATGCTGCGGCCCGAGGCAGTCAGGCAATCCTCGTGGATCAGCCCGGCGCGGCGCAGCTCGCGCATGACCACCGGCACGCCGCCGGCCTCGAACAGATCCTTGGCGACGTATTCGCCGCCGGGGCGCAGGTTCACGAAATAGGGCGTGTCGCGAAAGATGTCGCAGACGTCGAACAGGTCGAAGGGGATTCCCGCCTCATGCGCGATGGCGGGCAGGTGCAGCCCGGCATTGGTGGAGCCGCCGGTGCAAGCCACCACCCGCGCCGCGTTTTCCAGCGACTTGCGCGTCACCACGTCGCGGGCGCGGATGTTCTTTTCGATCAGGGCCATCACCGCCTCGCCCGAGGCCAGCCCGTATTGGTCGCGCGATTCATAGGGCGCCGGCGCACCCGAGCTGTTCATCAGCGCCAGCCCGATGGCCTCGCTGACGCAGGCCATGGTGTTGGCGGTATATTGCCCGCCGCAGGCCCCGGCCGAGGGGCAGGCCACGCGCTCCAGGATCTCCAGCTCGGCATCGGACATGTTGCCGGCCGCGTGCTGGCCCACCGCCTCGAACACGTCCTGCACCACCACGTCGCGGCCGTTGAGCTTGCCCGGCAGGATCGAGCCACCATAGATGAAGACGCTGGGCACGTTCAGCCGCACCATGGCCATCATCATGCCCGGCAACGACTTGTCGCAGCCGGCAAGCCCGACCAGCGCGTCATAGCAATGCCCGCGCATGGTCAGCTCGACCGTGTCGGCGATGGCATCGCGCGAGGCCAGGCTCGAGCGCATCCCCTCATGCCCCATGGCGATGCCGTCGGTGACGGTGATGGTGGTGAACTCGCGCGGGCAGCCGCCGCCCTTCTTGACGCCCTGCTTGACCGATTGTGCCTGCCGGGCCAGCGCGATGTTGCAGGGCGCGGCCTCGTTCCAGCAGGTCGCCACGCCGACCCAGGGGGAATGGATCTCTTCCTCCGAGATGCCCATGGCATAGAAATAGCTGCGATGCGGCGCGCGGGCCGGCCCTTCGGTCACATGGCGACTGGGCAGGGTCGACTTGTCGAAACGGCTGTTCTTCATGGCTGCATCCTCCGGCTGGATTCTGGATAGGCCCAGCCCGCCCGCGGAGCAAGGGGCTGGCGCTCGTGCCTAGCCCAGGGCGGTATCCAGCCGGGCGGCCATGATCAGGTCGTTCATCGTCACGCCGCCGGCCGAATGGGTGGCATAGGTGACGCGGGCATGGCCCCAGCCAAAGGCGATGTCGGGATGGTGCCCGGCTGCCTCGGCCTGCCAGGCGGCCAGGTTGGCCAGCTGCGCCGCCCGCCTGAAGTTCTTGAAGCGCCATTCGCGGCAGATCGACTTGCCGTCCTCGGCCAGGCGCCAGTCGGGCAGGTCGGCCAGCGCCCTGCGCAATTCGTCCGGCAACAGCGCCGGCGCGCCCTCCACGATCTTGTCCTTGCTGCGGTCCGTCATCGCTTCCTCCGTCACAGGATCGGCGCCGCCAGCGCCAGAAGGTTGTTGCGCAGCCGCCGCCGGATCGACCAGCCGCGGATCTCGTCCAGGTGGATCGGGCGGGCGCGGTCGATATAGCCCTGCTGGCGTTCATCCAGCCGCTCGGTGACATCGCCGCCCAGGAACAGCATGTTCATCTCGTAGTTCAGCTCGAAGCTGCGACGGTCCATGTTGGCGCTGCCCAGCATCGCCATGCGCCCGTCCACGGTGATGATCTTGGAATGCAGCAGGCCGTCCCTGAACAGCATCAGCCTCACCCCGGCCGAGACCAGCCCGTAATAGAACCCTTCGGAGGTGGCCTGCACCACCAGCGAATCATTGCGCTCGGGCAGGATCACGGTCACGTCCACGCCCCGCCGCGCCGCGGTGCGGATCGCCGAATCGAGCGAGGCGTCGGGCACGTAATAGGGCGTGGTGATCACCAGCCGCTCGCGCGCGGCATGGATCATCGTCACCATGCAATCCGACAGCGAGCCCTGGCGCTCGTCCGGGCCGGTGGCGACGACCTGCGCCACCTCGCCCGGCGCGGTGACGGGACGGGTCATGCGCAGCATCTCGCCCAGGTCTTCGCCGGTATAGCTCATCCAGTCCTGCAGGAAGACCGCCTGCATCTGCCGCACCACCGGCCCCTCGATGGCCAGGAAAACATCGATCCAGGGCGCATAGCGCGGTTTGACGGCAAAGGCCCGGTCCGAGCAGTTGCGGCTGCCGGTAAAGCCCAGCACATGGTCGATCACCACGATCTTGCGGTGATTGCGCAGGTCCATACGCTGAAAGAGGCCGCCGATCACCGGGATGCTCAGCGGCAGCGCCTCGACGCATTCGACCCCCGCCGCCTTCATCTGCGCCCAGGCATCCGAGCGGCCGAAGGCGCGCGAGCCGAAGGCGTCGATGATCGCCCGCACCTTGACGCCACGCCCCGCGGCGCGGATCGCCGCCTCGGCCACGGCCCGGCCCGAGGCATCGTCGAGCCAGATATAGAACAGCATGTGGACATGTTCGTTCGCGCCGTCGATCGCCTCGACCAGCGCGGCGATGGCGCTGTCGTCCTCGGGCAGCAGCGCGGCGCGGTTGCCGGCCACGGCGGCAAAGCCGGTCGTGGCGTGATTCGCCTTGATGACCGGCTCGGCGAAATCGGGCAGGACCTTCAGTTCCTCGGGGCTGGGCTGCCACAGGCCCGACAGGCGCGAGCGGACATTGGCCATGGTCTCGACCTCGGCGCCGCGCATGCGGATCTCGCCGAACAGCACATAGGCCAGGATGCCGACCAGCGGCACCAGTTCGATCACCAGGATCCAGGACAGCCGGACCGTCGGCTCAAGCCGCGGGCGCAGCAGCACGCGCACCGAAACGGCCAGCGCAGCTGCGTAATGCATGAACACAAGGGCTTCGGTCCACATGCCGCCATGAAAGCCCGGACAGCGCGGAATTGCAATTCGGCACCGCTTTGCATATCTGAGCCCCTGAACGCAGCGCAGGGGGCCGCCGATGAACTGGATCACCAATTATGTCCGTCCGCGCATCAATTCGCTGTTCTCGCGCCGCGAAGTGCCCGAGAACCTGTGGACCAAATGCCCGGAATGCGGGACCATGCTGTTCCACCGCGAATTGTCGGACAACCTGAACGTCTGCACGAATTGCGACCATCACCTGGCGATCAGCCCGCGCAGCCGCTTTGCCGCGCTGTTCGACGGCGGCGTCTTCGTCGAGGTCAAGGTGCCCGAGCCGGTCGCCGACCCGCTGGGCTTCCGCGACCAGAAGAAGTACCCCGACCGCATGAAGGCCGCGCAGAAATCCACCGGCGAGAAAGAGGCGATGCTGGTCGCCGAGGGCGAGATCGGCCGCACCCCCATCGTCGCCGCCGCGCAGGACTTTTCCTTCATGGGCGGCTCGATGGGCATGTATGTCGGCAACGCCATCATCGCCGCGGCCGAACGCGCGGTGAAGCTGAAGCGGCCCCTGGTGCTGTTCTCGGCCGCCGGCGGCGCGCGCATGCAGGAGGGCATCCTGTCGCTGATGCAGATGCCGCGCACCACCGTCGCCGTGCAGATGCTGAAAGAGGCGAAGCTGCCCTATATCGTCGTGCTGACCCATCCGACTACCGGCGGCGTCACCGCCAGCTATGCCATGCTGGGCGACATCCAGATTTCCGAACCGAACGCGCTGATCTGCTTCGCCGGCCCGCGCGTGATCGAGCAGACCATCCGCGAAAAGCTGCCCGAGGGCTTCCAGCGCGCCGAATACCTGCTGGAACACGGCATGCTGGACCGGGTGACGCATCGCAAGAAGCTGCGCGAGGAACTGGTCTCGATCCTGCGCATGCTGGGCGGCCTGCCCGCGCCGGTGGTGGGCGACCTGCCCGCACCCGGCACCATCGCCGCCCCGCGCGCCGAGACCCCGGCCGACAGCCCATCCGCCTAGGCCGGACGACATCGCGATGACCTCCTCCGACGCCATTCTCGCGCGGCTCATGCAGCTGCATCCCAAGGTCATCGACCTGTCGCTGGACCGGATGCACCGCATCCTGGCCGCACTCGGCAACCCGGAACGCCGCATCCCGCCGGTGGTCCATATCGCCGGCACCAACGGCAAGGGCTCGACCCAGGCGATGATCCGCGCCGGGCTGGAATCGGCCGGCAAGCGCGTCCATGCCTATACCTCGCCGCATCTGGCGCAGTTCCACGAACGCATCCGGCTGGCCGGAGAGCTGATCTCGGAAGCCGAACTGGCCGCGGCGCTCGAGGAATGCGAGGCCGCGAACGCCGGCGCGCCGATCACCTTCTTCGAGATCACCACCGCGGCGGCCTTCCTGGCCTTCTCGCGCACGCCGGCGGATTACACGCTGCTGGAAGTGGGCCTGGGCGGCCGGCTAGACGCGACCAATGTGATCGAGGCGCCGGCCCTGACCGTCATCACCCCCATCAGCATCGACCATACGCAATACCTGGGCGAGACGCTGGCCGAGATCGCCGGCGAAAAGGCCGGGATCATGAAACGCCGCGTGCCCTGCATCGTCGCCCCGCAAGAGGCCGTCGCCCGCGAGGTGATCGAGCAGAAGGCCGAGCGGCTGTTCGCGCCGCTGCGCATCGGCCGGCAGGACTGGGACAGCCGGCGCGAGGGCGACAGCCTGGTCTACCAGGACGAACACGGGCTGATGGACCTGCCCCTGCCCGTCCTGCCCGGCCCGCATCAGATCGTGAATGCCGGCACCGCCATCGCCGCGCTGCGCGAGCTGGGCTTCGGCCGCATCGAGGCCCGCGCCGCAGTGACCGAGGTCGAATGGCCCGCGCGCATGCAGCGCCTGAACCATGGCCCGCTGGTCGAGGCGGCGGGGGCCTGCGAATTGTGGCTTGACGGCGGCCACAACCCGGCCGGTGGCGAGGCGGTGGCGGCGACGCTGGCCGCCCTGCCCCGCCGGCCGGTGCATCTCGTCTGCGGCATGCTGAACACCAAGGATGTCGCAGGCTACATGCGGCCGCTGGCCGGCGTCGCGCAAAGCCTGACCGCCGTGGCGATTCCCGGCGAACCGAACACCCTGCCAGCCGAGGATACTGCCGCGGCCGCAGCCTCGGTAGGGCTTGCGGCCGGCACCGCCCCGGATACGCTGGCGGCCGTCAGCCGCATCGCCGCAGACCAGCCCGGCGCGCGCATCCTGATCTGCGGCTCGCTTTATCTTGCCGGGCAGGTGCTGCGCCGGAACGGCTGACCCGGCGGGCGGTTCGTACCCGTCCCGGCAACGGCAAGGGCGGGCCGCGGTGCGCGACCGCCTGGACGGCTATCACGCGGGGCCTCTCGGCGCGTTGACGGCGACGATCACGCCAGAAGCAGTGGACACCAAGCGAAGCGGCCCGCCTTCGGCCCGGCAGGGGCCATGGCCGCGCCCAGCCCCGACAGGCGCCCGGGCGTTCCCGCAACGGCCAGCGGGGCGCGGCGCGCAGGATGCGTCCCCAAGCCACGAAACCATCCCGCAGGCTGGGCCACCGCCCGCCTTCGCGTGGCGGGACCGCTCCTGCCGCTTGGGCAAGGGCCGGGCAAGCGACCCGGAAAGGCGCCGGCCAGCGGACCCTGGTCACCGCCCGTCCAGCATCCTCAATTCGTGGGTGCGGCCCGCCTTGACATAGGTCAGCCGTCCGTCGCCGATGGAGTTGATCGTGCCGCCGTCGATGCGGTCGCCCAGCCGGACCGTCACCACCTTGCCGCTGCGCAGCCGGATCAGCGCCCGGCTGGCCTTGCCGGCGCCGATGATGCCGATGACCGTGGTGCGGCCCATGTCGATGCCGCGCGCCTGCGTCGCCGCCTTGGCCACCGAGGCCGAAGTCGTACCCTTGGGCAGGGCATTGGTGGCGATCTCGGGCTCGTTGTCGATCTCGGGCGGCTTGTAGTCCTGGCGTTGGGCACGCGCGGCCCGTTCCTCGGCCTCGGCCTGGGCGCGGGCGCGGGCTTCGGCCTGGGCGCGGGCCTCGGCCTCGGCCTTGGCATCGGCGGCGGCGCGGGCGCGGATGCGCGCCTCGGCCTGGGCCTGCAACTGCTCGTCAAGCTTGCGGCGGGCGGCCAGTTCGGCCTCGCTGGGTCCGGCAGCGGCGGCTGCGGCCGCCGCCGGCGCGGCGTCGGGGGCCGAGGGCGCGCGCTCGCCCCGCCGGGGCGGCAGGGGCGAGGAGGCCAGCGCCGAAAGCTGTACCCCGCCCGGCGTGGTGGGCGATGCCGCGACCGCGGCCGAGATGGCCGCCTCGACCGCATTGCCCGAAACCCCGCCGCCGGCCGGGGCGCCGGGACGGGCACGGGGACGGGCCGAGCCACGCAAAAGCCCGCCCGAATCCTGGGCGGGCGCGGCGGCGCTTTCGACATGGTCGGGTTTGTCCGGTGGCGGCGTGGTCGCCGATCGCAGCGCGGCGTCGATGGCCGATGGTCTGACGGCATCGCTGGCCGAGCCGGGCTTGCGCTGCGGCCGTGCCTGAGCCAGCCGCTCGCCGCGCAGCGGGGATTGCTGCATCGCCAACCCATTGCGGCCCAGGTCGCGGATAAGGTCGCGCAAATGCCCCTGCTCGGCCGGGGTCAAGTCGTCGGCGGGCAGGCCCGCGCCCGGAACCTCGGGGGTCGAGCCCTCGGGGCGCGACGGCGGCCGGGCCGAACCGCGCAGCATCGCATTGCCGGTCGCGGCGACGGGCTGGACCTGGGCGGGGGCCGATACCGGCGCCGCCGAGGCGGGCGCCGGCGCTGCGGGGCGGCTGCGTCCGGGGGGCCGCGCGCTGCCGACGGGTTGGACGCGGGACCGGCTGGCCTCATAGGGCAGCGGGTCCGAGGGCACGCGCGGCGCGGTATCGGCGCGCGGCACCGTGGTTTGCGGCGTGCTGCGGCGCGGCGCCAGCTGCGGCCGGGCCGAACTGGTCAGCGGAGCGGCCGCTGGGCCGGGCCGGGCCGGCGCGGCAGCGGGGGCCGATCTCGCGGCGGGCAGCGTGGCGGCCGCTGCGACGCTGGCGGTCGTGCTGTCCTGCGTGCTGTCCTGCGCGGGGGCGGGTTCCGGCGCCGGGGCAGCTGCGGTGACCTGCGCCGGGGGCGGCACCACGGCGGCCGCGACCGCGGCAGCGGCGACCATGACGCGGCGCCGCTCCTCCTCGGTCAGGGCCGAGGGCGGCGCGGGTGCCGGTGCGACCGCCACGCGCTGTTGCGGTGCCGCGACAGGCTCCAAGGCAGGCGTCGGCGCAGGATCGGGCTCGGTCATGGCGGTGGCGGGCTGAGAAGCCGCGGGCGCGGGCTCGGCGATTTGCACCGGGGCCTGTTCGGCAGGCTGCGTGGCCGGTGCGGCAGGCTGCGTGGCCGGTGCGGCAGGCTGCGTGGCCGGTGCGGCAGGCTGCGTGGCCGGTGCGGCGGCCGCAAGCTGCGGCTCCTGCCGATCCGGCACCAAAAAGGCCCAGATCAGGATCAGCCCGACGACCAACGTGCCCAGCATCGCGATCAGCCCGGCAAGGCCGCCGCGTTCGCCGGGGCGGCGGGGCTGCGCCGGGGCGCTGCCCGCCGGCCGGGGGCTGCGGCGGGCGTCGGCCGCGCGTTCATGCACGGCACGGGCCCGCGGGTTCAGCGCGGCACCGGCCTGAGGCGCGGCGGCAGACCGTGTGCCGGGTCCGGCCTCTGGCGCCGTAGCCGCGGCCGCGAAAGCCGCCGGCTGGTCCGGGTCCGCCGCTTCGGCGATTCCCGAGGCATCGCCTTCCTCCGGGGTGGCGGCCTTTTCATCGGCCGCGGGAAACGAGACGGGATCGGGCGCCCCGATCAGGGATGATTCCGTTTTTTCGTCGTCATTCCCGGTGAATACTTCGGCATCCTCGGAAAATCCCGCCACGGTTTCTGGCTCTGCCGGCGGGGCCGAAACCTCCTCGGCCACGTCGGCTTCCCCGTCGGCCGCCGGCGCGGGCTGGGCCTGGGAGGGGCTTTCCGCGGCTGCATCCTCCAACGCCTCGTCGCCGTCGCCGTCAAGATCCAGCGTGTCCTGCGCTGCGTCCGGTTCTTCCTCGATCAGCAGCGCCGAGGCCGTCACCCCGGCCTGCGCCGGATCGACCTGCGGCCGGCTGCGCGCAGCGGCTTCCAGCACGAAGACCGGCTCGCCCGGATAAAGCCCCGCGGCCGGCGCGGCACAATAACCCTGTCCTTCGAATCCGTATTGCCGGGCGAAATCGCGGGCCTCGCGCAGGGTCTGGCGGGCCACGGCGGCAACGCGGACGCTGTCGCCCTCGCCCTGCCAGTCAAAGGCCAGATCCTCGATCGCATAGGGGGTCAGCCCGTCCAGCGCGCGCCCCACCGCATGGTCGCGGTCCGCGCCGGGCGCGACGGTCAGCGTCGTGTAAAGGATCTGGTCGTCGGGAATGATCAGGACGACGGGCAGCACCGCCTCGGTTCCGGTGGCCATGCTGCGCAGGCGCGCAAGCTCGTCGTGAAAGTCCGGCGAGGCGAAATCGACCGAGCCCAGGTGCCGCCAGGCCGCCGGAGCGGCGCCGCCCTGCCCCTGCGGGCCCCGCTCGCGACGTTCCAGATGCACGGCATCCTCGCTGAAGGAGAGGGCGTATTCGGTGACGGAATCAAGCGACATCGACAGGCTTTGCTTTCGGTTCCGGGCGCCCTGGGCTGGCCCGGACGCATCTTCGTGATTGATGATCCTGAACTAGCCCAGAACACGATCCGTGAAAAGCCGAACACCGGATTGTGAGGCATCCCGAGACGTATTTGCGGCGTTATAGGGGCTCGTGAAGGCAACCGCGCAAGGGCAAGGCACCCGATGCGCCAAGGAGTAAAGACCAGATGCCCCGATTCCGACCCCTGATGGCTGCCGCGACGCTGATCGTTCTGGGCGCCGGCCCGCTGATAGCCCAGACCGCCCCGGCCGACGCGCCGCCGCCTCCGCCCGCGCAGATGGGACATCACGCCATGAAACATGCCGCCCCCTTCGCCAGGCTGAGCGTGACCGGCACCGGCCATGCCACGGTGCAACCCGACATGGCCACGATCACCCTGGGCGTCAGCACCCGCGCCGCCACCGCCGCCGAGGCGATGACGCAGAATGCCGAGGCGCAGGCCAAGGTCATCGAGACGCTGAAGGCCGAGGGGATCGAGGCGCGCGACATCCAGACCTCGGGGCTGAACCTGTCGCCAGTCATGGATTACTCGGACCAGGGCCAGCCGCCG
>Ga0182741_1002435_pt1 | contig 21663 bp, 21 predicted proteins | sample eDN5th37CBELigOP_FD_128874 | JGI IMG/M metagenome (GOLD analysis project Ga0182741, IMG submission 128874) | Enriched Organic Plus compost microbial communities from Emeryville, California, USA - eDNA 5th pass 37_C BE-Lig OP (version 2) (version 2) ... | reverse complement strand
CGAAGGCGCGGTGCGCAGCGCGGCCGAGTTCGTTAAGTCGCAGCGCGAGGTGCCGTACGTGCCCTGTGAATCGAACCCGCAAGGGACGTACCAGGGCGCGATGGCCGCGCTGCCGATGCCCTCGAACTACACCGTGACCATCGTGGCCGTGCAGGCATCCAACGGCGATGCCCCCGCCACCTTCCGCACCGACGGCACGTGTCCGATGCCCGACAAGGGCACCCAACTCGTGCAGGTGCAGGTTGAGGTAACTGGGCCGCGAGCCACGGTGCAGACGCTCGACGTGATCAAGCGAGCACAGTCATGACGCGTCGCGACCAGGGTTTCACCCTGATCGAGCTGCTCTTGGCTGTGGCGATCCTCGGGATCATCCTCGGAACGGTCGGCCTTTCGGTCACCCAAGGGTTTCGCACCACGACCGCGACCAAGGCGCGCGTCGATCGCTCGAACCTGGCCGAGTTCACGGCCAAGACGTTCACGCCCGACGTCGCGAGTGCGACTGGGGTGCCGGTGACGTACGCGACGCCCACCGCGACGACGTGCGGTGAGGGGACCGTGCTGGAACTCCCGCACGGCGCCGAAACCGTTCAGTACGCGGTGATCGTCACCGCCAATGCGACCGAACTGGTTCGGCGTCGCTGCGACGCCTCTGGTGTGGTGAACGCGCGGGCGATCGGTCGCACCGGCACCGCGTTCACCGCGCTGGCCGAGTGCCGTCCTGACGCGGCGATCTGTGGCGGCGTCTCGCTCAAGGTCACGTGGTCGGGCAGCGAGCCGCACACGTTCACGCTGCGCGCCGATCGGCGAGCGCGATGAGATCTCCAACCGAAACCTTCGGTGGGGTGCAAGAACTCCGGGCGGGGCGCCCGGGGCTGGGAGCCGGGTCCCTCGCGGGTCTCGCAATGAAGGGAATCAGATAGTGATGAAGCACATCACCACGTCCAAGGACTGGGACACCAAGAACATCGCCGAGAAGGGCTTCACCCTCGTGGAGCTCCTCGTGGTCATCGCCATCCTCGGCATCCTCGCCGTCGTCGGCGTGCTCGCGTTCGGTGGCCTTACCGACTCGGCCAAGGAAGCGACGAACAAGACGGAGCTCGCACAGGTACAGACCGCCGTCGATGCCTACCGTGCCCAGAACGGCACGATCCCCGGGGACACGGCGGAACTCACCGATCAGCTCAAGGTGGCGTCATTGAAGTGCTCCTACGTGATCAACTCGACCACTGGTGAAGTCACTCAGACTGCAGGTAGCTGCAACACCACCACGACGACTCCCTGATCAAACGGCACGGTGTGGGGAGGGCTTGGGCCCTCCCCACACACGCGCGTATCCGTCGTTCGTCTTCTGCTTCGGGTGGCCCCATGCTGCAAGTGATTCACCACAAGCTGACTCCACCTCGTCGCCCCGGCGACGACGGCAGCGCGCTCGTGATCGCGTTGGTGATGGTCTTCATCATCGGTGTGGTCGCGGTCGCGATCATGGGGTACACGTCCACGAGTCTGAGAGCGACCGCCTCGGTCGCGACCGACCGCGAGCACCTCTACGCGGCCGACGGCGGCATCGACGCCGCCATCCAACACATCGCCAATCTCACCGCGGCCGATCCCGGCGCGGGAGTGGGGTACACCGACGGAGATCCGTGTGCCCTCACCGTGCAGGTGCCCAGCCGACCCGAGGTCGACGTCACCTGCGAAGGCAGTTCCGAAACCACGAGCGACGGCGTGGGCGACGGTGGCATCAACTCGAGTCAGCCGAAGTTCGCGATCCTCACCACCGGTCGACGCGCCGCCGCGGCCGGGCCTCCCAACGTCAACAACTTCGAAGACCTCATCGCGTGGTGGGGCAGTGGTGCTGCGGGCGAGCCGGGCGTGGTCTTCGCCCCGAACTGGTCGAACCAACTCGCCCCGTGGACGCTGAACGAAGCGGGCATCGCTCGCCTCAAGGGTGGCGTGTTCTCCAACTCCACCGTCGTGGCCGACACCGGCACGTTGCAGACCGACCCCGGCACCACCTTCACCACCCGCGGTGGGTGCACGGTGAGCCGCAACGGCAAGATCCTCGTGGAGGGCAGCGCGGTCAACCCCAACTGTGTGACGGTGGGGTACCCCGGGGCGGGCGGATACGGCAACGACGCCACGGGGGAAGGCGCCGATCCGATGTACCCGAGCCGCATCGAGCTGGCGGGTCTTCCCGCCAAGGCCACGATGCCCACGTGCACCGGCAATCTCGTCACCTTCGAGCCGGGTTGGTACGACAGCGCGACCGCGCTCACCAATCTCATGCGCGACTGCAAAGGCGCCGACGGCAAGGGTGCCGACTTCTGGTTCAAGCCGGGGGTGTACCTCTTCGACTTCCGCGACACCACCACTCCCGCGTGTAACTCCGGCGGTGGCGGGCGCGTGCACCAGTGGTGCATCGGTGAAGGCTCGAGCAACCCGCGGGTCGTAGGTGGAACCCCTGAGGGATGGAGCCCCGTCGCGTCGGTGACGAGCCCAGTCCTCAACGCGACGACTGCCAGTGGGACCGGTATGGCCAACGCCGCCAACGGCGCCGCAATCGACGGCGTCTCTGCTTCTTCCGGCGCGTACTCGGGCGGCAGCGTCACGCTCGCGCCGGCTACCGCGGCCGACAACAGCGGGTGGTCCACCCCACTCTCGGCGGCGTACGCGATCGAAGGCGGGCCGTTCACCTCCTCCAACTCGGTGTCGTACACGTCTTCGTGTGCCTTGTTCATCTGTGGAACCGGAACGATCACGTTGCGGAGCTATCCGACGACGGTCCCTGCCGGTGCTTCCGTCGTGTCGGCTTCTCTGCGAGTCCGTCATCGCGAGAACAACACGTCGAACATCTCGCAGCTGCGTGTCGAGGTTCTCAACGCGTCGGGTACCGAGCTCTGCGAGCGGAATCTCACCGCGACGACCGCCACGGACCCCGCCCCTCAGGTCATCGACCTGACGGGCTGTGTCACCACCGCCGCGCAAGCGAACGGCATCCGGTTCCGGCTCGTCGCGCAGCGCTCCAGTGCACTCTCGGGCAGCGTGCAGTTCCAGCTCGACGGCATGGCGCTCGACCTCACCTATGGCAACGCCCAGCCCAACGTGACCGTCGGTGGATTCGGGGCCAACGTTCCCGCGGATGCGACGAGTCTGAGTGTGAATCTGGTCGTGGAGCAGTCGGCGAGCGTCGGCGTTGCCCCGCAAGTCGTGCTCAACGGCGGGCTCCCATCGTGCACGATCAACCTCAGTGCCGGCAGCGGCACGTACAACGTGTCGGGCTGCCTGAACACGCCGGCCAAGATCAACGCCGCGTCGGCCACGTACGGCGCAACGCTCACCAACGGGCAGTCGGTGTCGCTCGACGGCATGCGCCTCGAACTCAGCTACGCGGCGGCGACGCGCCCCACCTTCCCGGCGGCGTGCAACGACGACCAGCCCGGCGTGCAGTTCGTGTTCGCCGGCGACAGCCGCGTGCGGTTCGTCGACGGCACGATGAACCTGTGTGCTGGACCCCCGGCCGGAAGTTCGGGGCAACCGGGGTACACCGCGCAACAGATCGCGATCTACGGCATCCGCCCGCTGCCCACGCTCGCACCGAGCGCCGTGACGTCCTCGGGATCCGGAATCACGAATCCCGAGAACGCGGTCATCATGGCGGAGCAACCGACGAATGAGAGTGCACCCATCCAGTGGTCGGCGTCGCTCGGCCAGACGCGTGATTCGTCGACGATCTCCTTCGCCGTTCCGGGCCTTGCCGATGAGAACTTCCCGGCGCTTCCCGCCAACACGCGCGTGACCGGCGTGACACTGCGCGCCCAGTACAACGGCTTCTACTCGTTGTTCGGCAGCATCATCGGTGGAAACCCGCAATCGCCGCGCGTGCGATTCCTCAAGAACGGATCGCAGCTCTGCGAGAACGGCAGCCTCCCGGTGTCGGGTTGGGACACGGGCGTGTGGGGCGACATGAGTCAGCAGACGGTCGACGTCACCAACTGTTTCTTGACCAGCGGACAGGTCGATCTCAACAAGCTGCGCGACCTCGAAGTCGAGTGGCGAGCCCGAGCGAGCTGCGGAATCCTGAGCATCCTCGGCTGCAACTTCCGCTTCGATCTCGATGGATTCGAGTTGGAACTCACGCTCGCTCCGGTGAACACCGCGCAGCCGGCGGCGATCCCCCAACAGGGCTGCATCATCGCCCGACCGAACTACGGCCGCGGCAACGCCGACAACAACGACAAGAGCTGCGCGCTCCTCAAGTGGGGTCCCGACTCCGGAAACGGTTCGGGCGTGTTTCTCGCTCGTCCCACCGATCCGCACGCGATGGTGCAGATCAACGGCACCGTCTACGCGCCGGGCGCGGCACTCGACATCGCCGAGTTCGGCAAGAACTGCGAATCGACCCGCCAATCGGGCCTCATCGCCTGGTTGTTCGGGAGCTACTGCACGGGGAACGTGTTCTCCGGCGTGAACTATCCCGTGATCGATCGCGGCATCGTCGCTCGTCACGTGCGCATTCGCGGATTGAAGCTGGCCCCGGGATACGACGGCTACCTGATCGGCTGTGGGCGCAACGACTGCGGTCTCACCGCGCTGCCCAACCCGAAGCTCGTCACCTTGCGGGCAACCGTGGAGGGCGCCACGGCGCCGCGCGTCGAAGCCGAGGTGTGCTTCGGTCCGATCTCCTCCACCCAGATCACGGCGCGCGATGTGCCCACGAGCGATGGGCGGTGGTGCACGGGCGACGGCACCGGATCCGCCGAGGTCGTGCGGTGGCGCGACCTCACCACCACGACCTGACCGAGACACGAATGGATGTCCGCGGCACCGATCGCGGGCGCGACACATGGATGTGACGATGGAAGCCAACCAGATCGACCTCGAACTCGTTCACCCGCTACTGGATCAGCTCTGGGCGCAGAACGGAACCGACCTGTTGCTGACCGCGGGTACGCCGCCGCGGGTGCGGGTCGACGGCCGACTCCGGCCGCTCGCGGGTCGTGAGCCCCTGGATCCGGGGGCGGTCGAGGCGCTGATCTCGGCGACCATCGGGACGGAGCTGCGCCAGCAGCTGCACGCCCAGAAGGAGATCGACTTCTCCTTCACCTGGGGTGACAAGGCCCGCTTCCGGGGCAACTGCTTCTTCCAGCAGGGCGTGCCGGCGATGGCGTTGCGGGCCATCCCGTTCTACATCCCGAGCTTCGAAGAGCTCGGGCTGCCGCCGATCATGAGTCACTTCGGCGACTTGCCGCAGGGGCTCGTGCTCGTCACCGGACCCACGGGATCGGGAAAGTCGACCACGCTCGCGTCGCTGCTCGACTACGTGAACCGCACGCACGAGTGTCACATCCTCACGATCGAGGACCCGATCGAGTACGTGCACCAACACAAGCGTTCGGCGGTGAACCAGCGTGAAGTCGGGCTCGACACCGACTCGTTCGCCAATGCGTTGCGGGCCGCGCTGCGAGAAGACCCCGACGTCATCCTCGTGGGTGAGATGCGCGACCTCGAAACGATCCAGTTCGCGCTCACGCTGGCGGAGACCGGTCACCTCGTGTTCGCCACGCTGCACACCAACGACGCCGCGCAAGCGATCGACCGCATCTCCGACGTGTTCCCCTCGGATCGCCAGGAGCAGATCCGTGTGCAGCTCGCGGCGTCGATGGCGGGCGTCATCTCGCAGCGGCTCATTCCGCGCGTCGGTGGCGGACAGATCGCAGCCTTCGAGATCCTCGTGGCCAACAACGCGATGCGGAACCTCGTGCGTGAAGGGAAGACGCACCAGATCCGCAACGTGGTCGCGACCGGCGCGAAGGAAGGCATGCGCACACTCGAGATGTCGTTGACCGAGCTCGTGGCCAACGGTGACGTCACCTACGAGCAGGCGGTGGCGCACTCGTTGTTCCCGAAGGAGATCCGCGCGTCGGGTCCGGTCGGTGCGATGACGGCCGTGGTGGAAGACGCCGCGCCGACGCCCGTCGCCAGCTGACTCGCGGAGAAGCAGCCGTTTCGGTCGCAGCCGCAACGACGACGCTTCACGCGCCGCGGCTCACGCCCGCGCGAGCGCCGGCGTCGCGGCGCGGTCGGCGGACACGAGATAGCCGAGGCGTCGGCCCGCGTGCTCGGCCCCGAGTGCGTAGGTGGCCAGCACCGCGATCACCACGAGCGACCACGCGGTCCGTGGCAGTGCCTCGCTGAGGAAACACACCGTCGCCAGGTTGAGCGTGGCGTGGGCGAGAACGCCTGGGAGCAGCGCACCGGTACGCAAGACGATGTAGGTGAACAACAGGGCGGTCGCCGCGAACGGGATCGCGGCGAGCGCGTTGTCCATCTGGCTGAGGTGTCCGGGCATCACGACGAATGCCACTCCGGCGATCACCAAAGCAACGGCGACCGGGGCGCGTCCCCACTGCGCGGGATTGCTCCCTGGGCGACCGAGAATGATCGCGACCGCGCCGCCGGACGCGAGAGGGAGCGCGAGACGGAACACGATCTCTTCCTCGAGCGCCCCTACGAGGAAGGCGACACCTTCGGTCGACGGGCCCACGGTGATCACGAACCATGCGAACACGGCACCGAAGAGCAGTCCGAGGACGGCGTACACCGAACGCCACGCCCGAAGATCGCGCGGGGCGGTCCCCAGCATCCGCATGCCCGCACCGGCGGCGAACACCAGGCTCAGCGGCAGGACGGGGGTGAATCCGGGCCCGGCCCACGGCCGCAGGATGTGGCCGTTCCACACGGCGACGACGGTCGCCGCCACGACCACGACGGCAACCGCGATCCAGCGGTCGGAGCAGCCGAAGCTCGCCCAGTGGCACCAACGGAGCCGCGTCCTGTTCATCTCGAACGTTTCGGCGCCGATAGGACCCGGGTTGACCGAAATGGCAGGAGTGATCGTGGTTCGGATCAAGACAATCAGCGTCGTCGTCGGTGCGGTGCTGGCGATGATGCTCGCCTTCGGGGCGTGCAGCTCGTCGGGTGACGAGAAGAAGGCCGACGACACCACGACCAGCGCGGCACCGTCGACCGACGCGCAACCCTCGACCACCACGCCGATCTTCACCGGTGAGGGAAGCGAAGAAGCGTGCGCCACGTGGAGAGGCATGTCGCAGCGCTTCGGGTCGATCAACCCGACCACCCTGCCGCCTGCCGAGCGCCAGGCCGCGTACGAGGAAGTGGTCGCGGGAATCAGCGAGCTCCAGGCCATCGCGCCGGCCGAGATCGCAGCCGACGTGGCAGTCGTGAAGCAGACGATCGATCAGATCCTGCCGATCCTCGCGGCGAACGACTACGACATCAACGCCATCGGTGCAGAGGGTCAAGCGATTCTGGCTTCGCAGGAGTTCGGCGCGGCAACGTTCAACATCAACGCATACGTCGGTCAGGTCTGCGTCGAGAGCACCACGACCACCGCAGGCTGAACGCTGCGGCGTTCGGGCCGATAGCTTGCCCGGACATGCACACCATCACGTTGCGTGGGCGCGGCAGCATCGAGCTCGTGGCCGACGTCGACGGTGATCCGGCATCACCACCGGCGGTGCTGCTCCACGGCGGAGGCCAGACCCGCCACGCCTGGGGAACCACCTTGCGGGCGATCGCGGCCGCAGGTTGGTACGGCCTCTCGGTCGATCAACGCGGTCACGGCGAGAGTCAGTGGGCTCCCGACGGCGACTATTCGATCGACGCGTTCTCCGGCGACGTGGTCGAGATCGCACGCACGCTCGATCAACTGCCCGTGCTGATCGGCGCGTCGCTCGGCGGGTTGGCGTCGCTCGTCGCGGTGGGGGAGTCGACCGAACCCATCGCCCGCGCGCTCGTCTTGGTCGACGTCGCCCCGCGCGTCGAACCCGACGGTGCGGCGCGCATCGTGGGATTCATGCGCGACCACCTCGACGGCTTCGAGTCACTCGATGAGGTGGCCGATGTGGTCGCGGCGTACAACCCGCATCGTCCCCGACCGAAGAATCTCGAAGGCTTGAAGAAGAACGTGCGTCAGCGCGCGGACGGCCGGTGGGTGTGGCACTGGGACCCCCGCTTCGTGAGCGGAGCCGGGGGATCACCCGACGAGACCCGCACGTCGGTGATCGAGCCGACCAGGCTGCGGCGAGCGGCGCAGCAGCTCGAGCTCCCAGTGCTCCTCGTGCGCGGCCGCATGAGCGACCTGCTCTCCGAGGCCGGTGTGGAAGAGTTCCGCGAGATGGTCCCCCATGCCCAGGTGGCCGACGTCGCCGGAGCCGGCCACATGGTCGCCGGCGATCGCAACGACCTCTTCAACGACGCGGTCGTGACGTTCCTCGCGGACCTGCGCGACTCCGGCGTGGCCAACTGAGCGGGACGCGGTTCCGGATCACCATCCCCACCTTTACGATGAGTTGATGTCCCCCCGATTTCGCAACACCGGATGCGCCGTGCTGGGTGCGGTGCTGAGCCTGGCGCTGATCGCGTGCTCCACCAAGGGCGACGACTCCGCCGGACGACGAACCACCACGATTCCGCCCTCCACGGCCGCACCGGTTCCGACCACTCCCGAGGGTCGGGCGGCGATCCCGAATCCCGACGACCCTCTTGACGCCACGACGGCACCGGTGTCGTCCGACGTGTTGGTGAACGTGGAGGCCGTGACCTTTCGCAGCGAAGGGGCGACGGTCGGCGCGCGGGTGTCGATGCCCAAGCTCACCCCGGCCGGCCATCCCTGCGTCGTGTTGGTCCACGGACTGGGTGGGAGCAAGCAGGACAGCGCCGCGACATGGAATGCCTTTGCGCTCGCCGGCATCGGCACGATCGCGATCGATGCGCGCAATCACGGCGACCGCAAGCCCGATGACTTCCTCGCGGTGATGGGTACCGCCACCGGATTCGCGGAGACGCTGCGGGGTACGGCCATCGATGCGCGTCAAGCCTTGGACTATCTGGAGACGCGCCCCGAGTGCGATCCCAATCGGCTCGGCTACCTCGGCGTGAGCATGGGCGCACTCATCGGCACTCTGGTGGCGGGCACCGACGAACGCGTCAAGTCGCCGGTGTTCTTCGCGGGTGGCGGTGATTGGCGCACGATTCTCGAGACGTCCGACAACGAGGCCCTCGATCGGATCCGCGAGGAACCGGGGGGCATCGACGCGGCGGTTGCGGTGCTCGACCCGCTCGATCCGGTGCGGTTCGTCCCCACGATCACGCCGCGACCGATGTTGATGCTCGACGGCGACGCCGATCGGACGATCCCGCCCGCGGCCGCGCGGGCGATGTTCGACGCCGCCGGTGAGCCGAAGCGCATCGAGTGGTGGAAGGGCGGGCACGGCCCCGAGGGGCTCGAAGCCATACGGATGCTCGGCATCGTCACCGACTGGTTCACCAGCCGACTCTGACTCGCGCGCCTCGTGTCCCATTTGGGCTGGGCCGATCGACTCATTTCCCGTGGTGAGCACTTCGAGCGCTGCGGAATCGATCACTTGCGGCCGATGAACTGTGCGGGAGGGGATTCCACGAACAGGAGTCTCCGATGGCACACGCACGCATTGTTGGGTTGCTCGGCCTCGTGACGATGGTCGGGCTGGCGGCGGCTTGTACGCCGCCCGCATCTTCGACCGTCACACCGGAATCGCCGGCACCGACGACTGCGGCACCGGCACCGGTCACGAGCGCGCCGACCACGACGTTGGCCGATGTCGTGCCCGCGCCCACCACGACGCAACCGGCCGCGGTGAAGGCGCCGCTCGCGTCGGTGGACTACGTGAAGGCACCCCTCACCGACGCAACCGATCTTCCCGACGACTTCACCGGATGGGCGGAGATCCAGTTCAACTCGCCCGATGATGACGACGACGCCGACAACGACCTCGTGTATGGCGTCGTGTACGTGCCCGCCACTCGTTCGGTGGCGAAGAGCTGCATTGCGCTCGTGCACGGGTATTCCGACCGGCGTTCGACGTACTGGCTCGTCGAGTACGCGCAGGCGCTCCAAGCCCAAGGGCACGTGGTGATCGCCGCTGACCAACGCAACCACGGCGACCGCTCGACCCCGGGTCCGTACGGCGGTGTCAACAAGGCCAATTCGCCCGCAGGAATGGCCGACATCGTGTCCGATTCGGCCCGAGACGTCCGGCGCAGTTTCGACTGGCTCGAGACCGAGGTGGGCTGTGAGAAGTACGGCGTGGTCGGACACAGCATGGGTGGATGGATCGCCACGATCGTGGCCGGTGCCGACGCCCGGATCGACGGTCTCGTCACCCTCGCGTCGGGCGGGAACTTCGATGCGCTGCTGCGCAAGAGCGGCCACGACGTGTTCGTCGGGATGAGCGGCCGTCCCCTGTTCCTCGCCGACTTCGGCGTCAACGAGACCCTCGTGAAGCAGGCACTCGTGTCGCTCGACCCGGTCGACGCGGCTCGGTGGATGAGTGAGCGCGTGACGGTACCAGCCCTCACCATGTGGCACTCGACCGATCCGATCATCCCTTCGGCGTCGTTCTCTGCGCTGGCCGCAGCGGCCGAAGCCAACGGCGGACGCCGACTGACCACCGGTGGCGTGCAGTACCACCTCGTCAACGGCTGGAACTCGCCCGGGGGCGATCTCTACGAGACCAAGGCGTACATGGCCGAACGGCTCGCCTCCTGATCACTGCCTGACCGCACGGCCTGATGCTCGCCACGTGCGAGCATCAGGCCATGGCGGGACACGGCGTGCGCGTGATCGGCGGGGAGTGGCGGGGGCGTCGACTCCGCGTTCCCGGTTCGGCTCGGCCCACGCTCGACCGAGCCCGTGAAGCCATCTTCAGCGCCCTCGCCGGCGCGATCGAAGGTGCGAACGTGCTCGACCTCTACGCCGGGAGTGGCGCGTTCGGGATCGAGGCACTGAGTCGAGGCGCCGCACGGGCGGTGTTCGTCGACGTCGACCGAGTGGCGATCGACACCATCCGCCAGAACCTCGAGATCGTCGGTGCCACAGACCGGGCCGACGTTCGCCTCGGTGCGGTCGACGCGTACGTGCGGCGGACGCCGGGCGGGCCCCCCTTCGATCTCGTGTTCATCGACGCTCCCTATGCAACCCCGGCAGAGACGCTCGCGTCGGTCCTCGGCCATCTCGACGACCCGGCCTGGCTGGGCCCGCTGGCCACGGTGGTGATCGAGCGCAGCGCTCGGAGCGAAATTCCCGAACTTCCCGCGACCTGGACTGTCCGCTGGTCCCGCACCTACGGCGATACGCTCGTCACCCTTGCGTCCGGACCGGACGTCTGAGCCGTCCCACGAGGAGCAAATCGTCGCTGTGGCCATCGCGCTCTGCCCGGGTTCTTTCGACCCCGTCACCAATGGGCACCTCGACATCATCGAGCGGACGGCGTCGCATTTCGACGAAGTCGTGGTCGCGGTCATCCGGAACCCGCAGAAGTCGAACGCGCTCTTCGGCCTGGAGGAGCGCCAGGAGATGCTGCGCGAGTCGTGCGCGCATCTTCCCAACGTGAAGGTGGCGTATTTCAAGGGCCTGCTCGTCGACTTCGCGAAGCGGTACGGCGCGCAGGCCATCGTCAAGGGGCTGCGCGCGGTCTCCGACTACGAATACGAACTCCAGATGGCGCAGATGAACCGCAGCCTCTCGGGGATCGAAACGTTCTTCATCACCACCAGCCCTCGACACTCCTACCTGTCGTCGAGCCTCGTGCGGGAGGTCGCGCGCTACGGCGGCGACGTCTCCTCGATGGTGCCCCCCGCAGTGAACGAACGGCTGCTGCGCCTGTTCCAAGAAGCAGAGGAAGAGCAGTGAACGAGCAAGATTTCGATCCGGTCGACGTGGAGGAGCTCCTTCTCCAACTGCGTGAGATCGTCGAGACCGCCCGCTCGGTGCCCATGTCGGCATCGGTGATGGTGAATCAGGACGACATCATCGGCCTGCTCGAAGAGATCAGCGGCGCGCTTCCCGAGGAATTGCGACGGGCGCGTTGGCTGCTCAAGGAGCGCGACGAGTTCCTCAGCCAGGCTCGCCGCGACGCCGAGGAGATCATCGAGGCGGCTCGAGTCCAAGCGGCGCGCATGGTCGAGCGCACCGAAATCGTCCGGGAGGCCCGGCGGACCTCCCAGCAGGTGATCGACGACGCCGACGCCACGGCCCGTCAGCTCAAGCACGAGGCCGAGGACTACATCGACCAGAAGCTCGCCAGCTTCGAGGTGGTGCTCGAGCGCACGATGCAGACGGTCCACAAGGGTCGCGAGCGGCTCCAGGTGGTCATCGAGCCCACGCCGGAGGAGCTCGCCGAGGAAGAAGAGGCCATGGAGGCGTCGGGATTCTTCGACCAGGACGCCATCTGAGCCACCCGGGCACCTCGGCCCGCGCCGGGGTACCCCCGGGCCGAAGCGCTGCTCACGGGGTCTCCTGATAGCATTGCTGTCCGAATTCGTCGGGTGCCCGCGTATCGGCGCGCCCCTGGGGCCGCCTGCCGGGCCGAGCCGAGCGTCATGTCTGCTTTCCGCACCAACGTCGTCGAACTGCTGCGCCACCCTGGCGCGCGCCGCGCGTGGACGATCGACGACGCCCTCGAAGACCTCGGCGCAGGCGGAGTGGTCGTTCCCGCGGGCGATCCCTTGCACGCCGAAGTCACGCTCGAGTGCGTGCCCGAAGGGATCGTCGTACGCGGTCGCGTGCATGGCCGGTGGGAGTCGGAGTGCAGTCGGTGCCTCACGGCCACCGGTCACGACTTCGACGTCGCCATCCACGAACTCTTCGAAATGAACGCAGTGGAAGGGGAGACCTATCCCCTCGACGGCGACTATCTCGACCTCGAACCCGCGGTACGCGATGCGGTCCTCCTCGACCTCCCGCGGGCCCCGGTGTGTCGCGACGACTGCGCGGGACTGTGTCCCCAGTGCGGCGTCGACCGCAATCGTGAGCAGTGCGCGTGTGAGACGCGTGCGCTCGACCCCCGGTGGGACGCGCTGGCCGCGCTCACCGACCTCGACTGATCGACCTTCCTAGGAGCAACCGATGGCCGTTCCCAAGCGCAAGACCCCTCGCTCGAAGACCCGCACCCGCCGGGCTTCCAACTGGACGCTCGACCCGGCGCCGCGTTCGGTCTGCCCGAACTGCGGATCCGACAAGCTGCCGCACGTGGTCTGCGGCACCTGCGGCCACTACAAGGGTCGCGTCGCGATCGACGTCTGATCACTCGACGACTGCATCCGACAATCGAACGCTTCGATGATGCGTACGCGTTGGCCCATCGGGTTGATGCGTACGCATCGTCATGTCACCCCGGGGGAGCATCACCGTGACTGAACCGATCACCATCGCCATCGACGCGATGGGCGGCGACAAGGCACCCGAGGCGATCGTCGAGGGTGCGCTCCGAGCCGTCACCGAAGCCGGGGTGCAGATCCTGCTGTGCGGACAGGAAGACGCCCTCGCGCCGCTCGTTCCCGCGGGCACCGAGGGCATCGCGATCCAACACGCGAGCCAGGTCATCGCGATGGACGACGAGCCGGCCACATCGGTGCGCACCATGAAGGATGCGTCGGTCACCCGGGCGGCTGAAGCGGTGCGCGACGGACGCGCCCACGCCATGGTGGGGGCGGGCAACACCGGCGCGACCATGGCCGCGGCGTTGTTGCGTTTCGGCCGGATCAAGGGCATCGCCCGACCGGCGATCGCGGTGGTGGTCCCGGCGGTCGCGCCTTCGCCGCAGCTGCTCGTCGATGCCGGAGCCACCGTCGACTGTCAGCCCGAATGGATCGTGCAGTTCGCCCGCATGGGACGCGAGTACGCCCGCACGCGCCTCGGGGTCGAGGAACCGTCGGTGGCGCTGCTCTCGAACGGCGAGGAACCGGGCAAGGGCGACGACCTCCGCAAGACGGTCTACCCGCTGCTCGAGGAAGCGGTACCCGGATTCATCGGGAACTGCGAAGGGCGCGACCTCATGACCGGTCACCCCAACGTGGTGGTCACCGACGGTTTCACCGGCAACATCGCGCTCAAGACGGCTGAAGGTGCGACCCGGGCCATCGCCAAGCTGGTGTTCGAGGTGCTCGACAGCACGCCCGAGGCACGCGAGGCCGCGAAGGTCGTCATGCCGCTGTTGCTGGAGCGGGCGCACTACATCGATCCGGAGCACACCGGCGGCGCGCTGCTGCTGGGTCTCGACGGCGTGTGCATCATCTCCCACGGCTCGTCGGGCGCCACCGGAATCGTGAATGCCGTGCGCGTCGCGAAAGAAGCAGTAGAAACGCAGGTGATCGCTCGATTGAAGGAGACGGTTTCCGGTGCCCGCTGAGACGCACATGAGCAACGGTGACCCCGTGGACCCGGCTGAGATCGAACAGCTGATTCGCGAGCGACTCGCGGAGATCCTCGAGATCGACGAAGCCGGGATCACCGCGCAGTCGCGTTTTGCCGAAGACCTCGAGGCCGACTCGCTCGCCCTCATCGAGCTCGTGGAGTCGCTCGAAGAAGAACTGGGCGAGCGCACCGTGGGTTTCGCCATCGACGACGACGACCTCGCCGACCTCCGCACCGTGGCCGAGGCCCGCGACTACGTCGTCAGTCGCCTCGGCGGACCGACAGGCTGAGGCGCCCATGCCGCGCGGCCGTCCGCTGTCGGATCTCGAGGCGCTGCTCGGGCACTCGTTCGCGGATCCCGAGCTGCTCAACGCCGCGCTGCGTCACCGGTCGTGGTGTGCCGAGCACCCGGGATACGAGCCCAACGAGCGGCTCGAGTTCATGGGCGACGCGGTCCTCGGTCTCGTGGTCACCGAACGGCTCTACGAGGACTTTCCGGATCTCGCCGAAGGCGAACTCGCCAAAGCGCGCGCCACGGTGGTCAGCACCGTCGCCCTCACTGATCTCGCGACGAGCCTCGAGCTCGGCGACTTCATCCTGCTCGGGAAAGGCGAAGACGCCTCTGGGGGTCGAGAGAAGGCCTCGATCCTCGCCGACACGATGGAAGCGGTGTTCGCCGCGGTCTTCCTCGACGGCGGATGGGAACCGGCCCGACGCATCATCACCGACCTGGTCGGCTCGCGGATCAAAGCGGCGGCGAGCGACCCCGGCACCACCGATTTCAAGACCCGCTTGCAAGAGCTCGCGGCACAACAGTTCGAACAGCTACCCCGGTATCAGGTGCGCTCCGAAGGCCCCGACCACTCGCGACAGTTCTTCGCGACGGTTCGCATCGGTGGAGAAGAGCGCGGGAGTGGTGAAGGCCGCTCCAAGAAGCAAGCCGAACAGCACGCGGCCGAAGCTGCGTGGCGCACCCTCCAGTCGCACGATCGTGACGACAACGACGATGCCTCAGCCGAACGCGACCCCCGAGGGGCGGCGCGTGACGGCTCCACCGCCGATTCCGACACGATCAACCGCGAAGCTGGGAGCGACCATGCCGGAGCTACCTGAAGTCGAGGTCGTACGCCGCGATCTCGAGAAGGAGTTCACGGGGAAACGAATCAAGACGGCCGAAGTCTCGGGATCCCCGCGCTCGGTCCGTCGACAAGCGTCACCCGAGGAGTTCGTCGAGCGCCTTGCCGGGCGAAAGGTCACCAAGGTCGGTCGCCGGGGCAAGTACCTCCTGATGTTCCTCGACGGCGGCGATGTGCTCGTCGTCCACCTCGGGATGTCGGGGCAGCTCTTGCGCCCCAAGTCGGCCCGCGAGTCGGCCCCCAAGCACACCCACGTGGTGATCACCTTCACACAAGGCCCACCATTGCGATTCGTTGATCCCCGAACGTTCGGTGAGATGTTCGTCACGAGCGCGGCGAACCTCGACGAGATCGAAGAGCTCGCCCATCTGGGTGTCGATCCCCTCGAAACGGCGATGAGCTGGGACTACTTCGGGCAACTCCTGCATCAACGCCGGACGAAGCTCAAGCCCCTCTTGATGGACCAGAAGTTCGTGGCCGGTGTGGGCAACATCTACAGCGACGAGATCCTGTGGGAAGCGGGTCTGCGCTGGGATCGCCTCAGCAACGAGCTGTCCCCCGAAGAGGTCCGACGGCTCTATCGGGCGATGGTGGAGATTCTTCAGAGCGCGGTGAAGTACCGAGGTTCGTCGTTGTCGGACCAGCAGTACGTCGACCTTCAAGGCAACGCCGGGACGTATCAGGAGCATCACAACGTCTACGCCCGCGAAGGTCAGCAGTGTCCACGCTGTCGCGCGATCGTGGTCCGGTCGAAGGTCGGAGGGCGATCCACCTTCTACTGCGAGTCGTGCCAGGTCTGAGGGGGGTTCACGGTGATTCGACGTCACGTGTTCGTGACCGGTCGGGTGCAGGGTGTCTGGTTCCGCGACGCCTGTCGCAACCTCGCCCAGGCGTTCGGCGTCTCGGGCTGGGTGGAGAACCTGCCCGACGGTCGCGTCGAAGCGGTGTTCGAAGGCCCGGAAGGCTTGGTTGAAGCGATGGTCGGGTGGTGCCACCAGGGCCCGCCGCGTGCCGCCGTCGAGTCGGTGGAGTCGACCGCGGAGCCCACCGAGGGGATCACCGGCTTCGAGCTGCGCTGAGCGACCGTACGCCGCGAGGGGTCCCGCGTGCCGTTCGTCACGCTCCACGCGCGTCCGCTCCCTCGGCGCCGCGCGTCGGCCCAGGTCAGGGGCTTGCCGGGCCGGCTGGAAGAGGCCGCGCCTACCCTTGGCCACTTGGGCTCCGGGGCCCGCCAGACCGATCGAGCGCGCCCGTGGGTGCTGCCGGGGGAGACGTTGCATTGTTCTTGAAGTCGCTGACCCTGAAGGGCTTCAAGTCGTTCGCCGACAAGACGGTGATCGACTTCGAGCCCGGCGTCACGGTCGTGGTCGGACCCAACGGTTCGGGCAAGTCGAACCTCGTCGACGCGGTCGCGTGGGTGCTCGGCGCGCAGGGCGCGCGCACGCTGCGCGGCGGAAAGATGGAAGACGTCATTTTCGCAGGAACACCCAAGCGACCCTCGTTGGGTCGGGCGGAGGTGTCGCTCGCGATCGACAACGCATCGGGGGCCCTGCCGATCGAGTTCAGCGAAGTCACGATCACCCGAACGCTCTTCCGCAATGGCGACAGTGAATACGCGATCAACGGTGTTCCGTGTCGCCTGCTCGACGTGCAGGAGCTGTTGAGCGACAGCGGCATCGGGCGCCAACAGCACGTGATCATCGGGCAAGGTCAGATCGACACGGTGCTCAATTCCAAGCCCGAGGATCGACGAGCGGTCATCGAGGAAGCGGCCGGGGTCCTCAAGTACCGCAAGCGCAAGGAACGCGCCGAGCGCCGGCTCGAGGCCACCGAGGGCAACCTCGTGCGCCTCAACGACCTGCTGCGAGAGGTGCGCCGACAGCTCACGCCGCTGGCTCGTCAGGCCGACGCCGCCCGCCGTCACGGCGGTCTGGTCGAGGAACTCGCCGCGATCCGCCTGCACCTCGCGGGCAAGGAGCTCGCCGGTCTCCAAGCCAAGCAGGAGCGGCTGGCGGGCGAGCGCGCCAACCTCGGCGCCGATGATTCCAAGCTCGGCCTGCGCTTGCGCGACCTCGACGTCGAAGTACTGGCGGCCGAGCAGGCCCTGGGCGCGTTCGGCGACGACGACGTGGGCGAACAGCTCGTGCGCGTCGAGAAAATGCGCGAGCGAGCGCGTGGATTCGCGGCGCTGCTCGCTGAGCGGCAGCGCAGCATCGAGCGCGAACTCGCGTCGGTGGCCGACGAAGGTGTGGTCGAGACGCTGGTGGCCGAAGCGGCGTCGTTGCGCAGCGAGATCTCCACGCTCGACCTGGAGACGTCCCAGTTGTCGCCCGAGTTCAACGCGCTCGAAGCCGAAGAGGCCGAACTCGAACGCGAGCGCGTCGCGCTGCGAGGCGACGACGACAACGAGAACGTGGCCGAAGAAGCGGCAGTTGTTCGCAAGGAGTTGGCCTCGCGGCGCGACGCGCTGCACCGCGCCGCGAACGCGCTCGAACGTGTGCAGTCGCGCCTCGAGTCGACACGCGCCCGCCTCGTCGCGCTGACCGAAGAGCGGGAAGCGCTCGTGGTCGAGCTCAACCGCGCCGAAGCCGACGCGCCGTCGCTGCAAGAGATGGCACAGCTCGCCGAAGAGCAGCGGCGGCGGGCCGAGTCCAACCTCGAACAGGCCGAGGCCCGCCAACTCCGCACGGCTGGAGAGGCCGGACACTGGCGGGCGCGGGCCGAGGCCCTGGCGTTGGCGCTCGCCACCGAACGGGCCGCGAGCAACGCGGAGCAACTCGCCGATGTCGACGGTGTGGTCGGGCCCCTGGTCGACCACCTCGAGATCGAGGCCGGCGCCGAAGCGGCAGTCGGCGCGGTACTCGGCAACATGCTGCGGGCAGTGGTGGTGCGCGGCGGTGATGCTGCTCGACGAGCGATCGAGAAGCTCGCGCAGGGCGATGCACACGCGATGTTGCTGGTGCTCGACGACGCCGATGCCGGTGGGACGCAAGGTCGGATGGTTCCGCCGGGAACACGCGCACTCTCCGACTTCGTGCGGGCTCGCGTCGCGGGACTCGACGCCGCCTTGGAGCGCGCATTCGGCAACACCGTGTTGGTCGAAGGCGACTGGCGCGTGGCGCTCGACATTGCCATCGCCAACCGCGGGGTCACCGCGGTCACGCGTGACGGCGACTCCTTCGGTGGCAACGCTCCGTGGAGCATCGGTGGCGGTGCAGTAGGCGTCACTCAGGCCGAGCTCGATGAAGCACTCGAACGTGCGCAGCGTGCCGATGAGAGTCACGCCGAGGCGCAGACGGCCGTCGCGGACGCGCGTACGGCGCTCGAAGAGGCGAAGCAGGCGGAGCGCGCGTCGAGTGACGCGGCGCGCGCCAACGCCGACGTACTCCAGGGCGCGACGCAGACGCTCACGCGTCTCGACGACGAGCGGCGGACGCGGGCCACGGAGACCGACGCCCTCGAAGCTGAGCTGCACGAGCTCGAATCGAACCGTGTGGCCGACGCCGAAGCCGTGGCCGAGCTCGAAGTGCGACTGCCCGAACTCGAGGCGGCGGAGCAAGACCGCGCGCAACGGTTGCAGCAGCGCCGGGCTGCTCGCGCCCGCGTCGCTGAGACCGACCACAAGCTGCGGGCCCGGCGGCGCGACCTCGAACTGCGTTCCGCCCAAGCTGATGAACGCCGGGCCGGTCTCACCCGACGATTGGCCGACGTGGAAGAGCGCCTCGCCCGTCAGCCCGACGCGCAGGCCAAGGCCGAGCGCCGCCGCAACGAACTCGGCGCACGATCACAGGCGTACGGCGCGATCGCCGAGCGGCTCTCGATCTTCCTCGCCCAGGTGGAGACGCTGCACGAACGCTTGCGCGACCGGCGGCGGGCCCAGACCGAAGCGGCCCGCGAAGCGACCGAGCGGCTCGAAGGGCTGCGGCGTGACCGCGCGGAGTTGGAGAAGGAACTCAGCGAAACGCGTGAGCGCGCGCAACGCAACGAGATCGAAACGGCCGAGACGAAGCTGCGGCTCGAGACCCTCGTGGAGCGCATCCGCACCGAACTCGAGATCGAGCCGGAGAAGGCCCTCGATGCGCCGGCACCCGAAGTCCCCGAGGGGATGACCCTGTCGTCACGTGGTCGCGAGCTCGAGCGTGAACTCCGGCTCATGGGTCCGATCAACCCATTGGCGCTCCAGGAGTACGAAGAGCTCCAGGAACGACACGCGTTCCTCGATGCGCAGCTCGACGACGTCAAGCAGAGTCGGCGTGAACTCCAGCGGGTCATCAAGGCCGTCGATGCCGAGATCGTCACGGTCTTCGAGGAAGCGTTCGCCGACGTGGCAGAGCACTTCTCGAATCTCTTCGCCACGCTCTTCCCGGGTGGTCAGGGACGCGTGTTCCTCACCGACCCCGAAGACCCCCTGAACACGGGCATCGAGATGGAAGCCCGACCTTCGGGGAAGCAGGTGCGACGGCTCTCGCTGCTCTCGGGTGGCGAGCGCACGCTCACTGCGATGGCGTTCCTCTTCGCCGTCTTTCGGGCGCGGCCTTCGCCCTTCTACCTGCTCGACGAGGTCGAAGCGGCACTCGACGATGTGAACCTGCAACGCTTCCTGGACCTCATCGACGAGTTCCGTAACGAGGCGCAGTTGCTCATCGTCAGCCACCAGAAGCGCACGATGGAAGCGGGCGACATGCTCTACGGCGTGTCGATGCCCCCGGGAGGATCCACGCGCGTGGTCGCCCAACGGATGGCCGACGTCGAACCTGCTGCGGGGTAACGCGTGGCCACCCTCGACGAGGTTTGTGGCGTCTCGGGTTCGCGCACGTGGTTGTGCGAGCGCGTCTACGACCTGACCGGATCCGAGTACTCAGACGAGATCGCCGACGCGGTCGGGACGATCATCAAGATCGGGTTGATCATCATCGCGGCCTACGTCGCGACGCGCGTTGTTCGGATCTTCATCAAGCGCACGGTGCGCAAGCTCGAGAACCCCAAGATTCGTGAGCGTCTCGGCAAGGTGAAGAAGCGCACGGGTCTGTCGTTGCTCGACTCGACCCAGACCGGCATCCCGTCGGCGCGACGCATACAGCGCGCCGAGACCATCGGGGTCGTGTTGCGCAGCGTGACGGCCACCATCATCTGGGTGCTCGCGATCGTGTGGATCCTCGACACGTTGGGCGTGTCGCTCGGGCCGGTGATCGCCACGGCCGGGATCGCAGGTGTGGCACTCGGCTTCGGCGCGCAATCACTTGTGCGCGACTACCTGGCGGGTGCGTACATCGTCCTCGAGGACCAGTACGGCGTGGGCGACGTGGTCGATCTCGGCGACGTGCTCGGATCACCCGGACGGTCGGGGACCGTCGAGTTGGTCACGCTGCGAGCGACGCACATCCGCGACGTCGAAGGCACGATGTGGCACATCCCCAACGGTGAGATCCGTCGGGCCGGCAACATGAGTCAACAGTGGTCTCGGGCGGTGCTCGACGTCGAGGTGGCGCGTACCCAGGACCTGGATGTCGCGACCGAGGTCATCAAGCGGGTGGCCGACGAGATGTACGCCGACGAGATCTGGCGCACGGTGATTCTCGACGAACCTGCGGTGTGGGGCGTCGAAGCGCTCGCCGCACAGACGGTGAAGATTCGTCTCGTGGTGAAGACGTTGCCGCTCGAACAGTGGCGAGTAGCGCGAGAGTTGCGGGCGCGGATCAAAGCCGCATTCGAGAGTGAGGGCATCGAGACACCGCCTCCGGTCGTCGCGCCGCCCGCCGACACCAATCGATAGGACGAAGCGGTGGAAGTGGTCGTCATCTTCGTGTTGATCGTGCTCGCGCTGGCTTTGATCGTCGGCGCGGCGGTGGGCGTTTCGCGGCGCACGCGCAAGCGCACCGAGGAGATCGCCAAGCAGTTCGGATCGGCGAGTACGACGCTGCCGCCGCTGCCCACCGAACTTCCACCGCCCGACCGGATTCCCCCACCGCCCGAGGAGCTCCTGCGCGACGTCGAGGCCGGAACGAGTGCGGAGCCGGTCTCGCCGAGCGCATCGACCGAGGGGCCGGTCACACCGCTCGATGACGTGATCGCCGCCGACGAGCTCGCGCCGCCCGCCCCACCCGTCGAAGTCGACGAAGCCGCGGTGGCAGAGATCGACACCATCGAGGTGGAGGAGCCCGCGGCCAAGCCCCGGCTGCGCGACCGCCTGGGTCGAACCCGTGCGGTGTTCTCCGGATTGCTGGGCCGCACCAAGATCGACGACGACACGTGGGACGACCTCGAAGAGACGTT
>Ga0182741_1002434_pt1 | contig 21676 bp, 21 predicted proteins | sample eDN5th37CBELigOP_FD_128874 | JGI IMG/M metagenome (GOLD analysis project Ga0182741, IMG submission 128874) | Enriched Organic Plus compost microbial communities from Emeryville, California, USA - eDNA 5th pass 37_C BE-Lig OP (version 2) (version 2) ... | reverse complement strand
GCGTGGCCGGGCGTGTCGATGAAGGTGATCGTATGCCCGTCCTGCACGACCTGATAGGCACCGATGTGTTGGGTAATGCCGCCGGCTTCACCAGCCACCACATTGGCCTTGCGGATGGCATCGAGCAGAGAGGTCTTGCCGTGGTCAACGTGGCCCATGATCGTGACCACGGGCGGACGCGGCTTCTCGTCCTCCGGCCTGTCCTCGATGTTGAAGAGGCCTTCCTCGACGTCGGATTCCGCGACGCGCTTGGCTGTATGGCCGAAGTCCACCGCTACCAGCTCGGCCGTATCCGCGTCGATCACGTCGCCGGGCTTCATGATCTGACCCTGCTTCATGAAATACTTCACCACGTCCACGGCCCGCTCAGCCATACGCTGCGCAAGCTCCTGGATCGTGATCGTCTCGGGAATGACGACCTCGCGCGAGACCTTCTCGCGCTGCTCCTGCTGCATAGCGCGCTTGAACTTCTCCTGCCTGCGGCGCATGGAGGAAAGTGAGCGGCTGCGGGTGCTCTCCTCGTCGGAGAGCGCAGTGTTGAGCGTGAGCTTGCCGCGCCGACGTTCTTCTTCTCCGCGAGGCTTGGCAGGGCGCACCGGCGCCTCCACCTTCACGGCACCCCGCTTGGCGGGCTGTCCGCGGCTTCCGCGCTCTTCTTCCTCCTCATCATCAGCCGCCTCGACGACCGCGGGAGTTTCGACCACCGGAGCCCGGCGCTTGGCCTCTTCCTCGGCGCGCTTGCGCGCTTCGGCCTCGGCCTTCAGACGAGCTTCTTCCTCGGCCTGACGGCGAGCAGATTCCTCGCGCTCGCGAAGACGGCGCTCCTCTTCCTCGGCTCGACGCTTTGCCTCTTCCTCGGCGCGCTTGCGCTCCTCGGCCTCACGCAGCTTCGCACCCTGCAGGGCGCGGCGGCGAGCCTCGATCTCGTCGGCCGACAGCTCGTTCAGCACCACGCCCGAGCGCGGCTGCTGCGGCTGAGGCCTGGGCGGCTCACGCCGCTGTTGAGGGGCAGGCGTAGGCGCGGGTGCGGCAACAGAGGGTGCGGGCGGCTTGGGGCGCGCAGGCGCCACAGGCTCGACGCGCTCGTCCGGCCTGGAAAATTTGCGCTTCTTGGTTTCGACAACGACTGCCTTCGTCCGTCCATGGGAGAAGTTTTGACGCACAGTACCCTGCTCCACGCCGGGTCGTTTCAGAGTCAGCGTCTTCTTTGGATTGACGCTCAGCGTCTTGTCGTCACCGGTCTTCGTATCAGTCATTCCATATCCTCTGCGGCATCCGCCGCGCTCGACATGTCCCGCTCCGGGACAATGCCTCGATATCGAGCAAGCGCGTCGATGCGCCTCAGCGCTGCCTCGCCCGGCCCCCGGTCGAGCACGGCAGCATGTATCACATTTGTTGCCCCCAATGCCAAACTCATTTCGGTCTCCGAAAAGAGTTTGTATGCCGGCACCATCGGTCCGCCGACATGAGCTATCGATTTTCGCGCGTTCGCAATCTTGCGAACGCCGTCCTCGGAAGCCTCATCTGCGTGCAGCACGGCCAATGCCTTGCCGCTGCGCACCCCGGCTTCCACCTTCGCTGCTCCCAATGCCACGGCTCCCGCCTTGCGCGCAAGGCCAAGAGCACCGAGAGCGGTGCTTACGAGCAAAGATTCGACCATTTCGGCCAAGCCCGGCGGCACCGTCACCGGTGCCTTCAGCGCGCGAGAGAAAAGATTCTTCGCCGCCGCCCTTTCGACCAGGCTCCGTTCAGCGCCTACCCAGCAGCCACGTCCCGGCAGCTTTCGCTTCAGGTCCGGAACGACCGTCCCGTCCGGAGCTGCGACGAAGCGGATCAGCCGATCCGGCTCCAGCGCTTCCCGCGTCACGATACATGTGCGGTCGTTCATCGCTTTTCACAAGACCCCTGGGTAAGCAGGCCGACATATCAGCCTTCCACCGGCTGGGCTTCCTCGCCCTCGGTTTCTTCGGCTTCGGCCTGCAGGTCTTCCTCGCTGATCCATCCCATCTTCAGGCGCGCCGCGACAACCATCTGCTCCGCCTCGGCACGGCTGACATCGAAATCCGAAAGCACGCCCGGGAAGAATTTGTTCTCCCCATCCTTGCGCTCTCTCCAGCCCACGAGATCATCCACCGCGTAGCCCGCGAAATCCTCGATGGTATTAACGCCGTCCTCGCCGAGCTTCACCATCATGGCCGTGGTCATGCCCGGAATCTCGCGCAGCTCGTCGGAAACGCCGAGTTCCCTGCGCTTCGCGTCCTGCTCGCCTTCGATACGATCGAGGTATTCGCGAGCGCGCGTCTGGATTTCTACGGCCGTGTCCTCATCGAAGCCATCGATCGAGGAGATCTCGTCCGCGTCTACATAGGCGAGTTCCTCGACGCTGGTAAAGCCTTCGGAAGCCAGTACCTGGCCGACCATCTCGTCCACATTGAGAGCTTCCATGAAGAGGTTCGAGCGTTCGGTGAATTCCTTCTGCCGGCGCTGGGATTCCTCTTCTTCCGTCAGGATATCGATGTCCCAACCGGTGAGCTGCGACGCCAGGCGCACGTTCTGGCCGCGACGGCCGATAGCGAGCGAAAGCTGATCGTCCGGCACGACCACCTCGATGCGCTCGGCATCCTCGTCGAGCACCACCTTCGAGACTTCCGCCGGCTGCAAGGCATTGACGATGAAGCTCGCCGCGTTCTCATTCCACGGAATGATGTCGATCTTCTCACCCTGAAGCTCCGCCACGACGGCTTGAACTCGCGAGCCACGCATACCCACGCAGGCGCCTACGGGATCGATCGAGGAATCATGGCTGATCACCGCGATCTTGGCGCGGCTGCCCGGATCGCGGGCCACCGACTTAATCTCGATAATGCCATCATAGATCTCCGGCACTTCCATGGTGAAGAGCTTCGCCATGAACTGCGGATGGGTGCGGGAAAGGAAAATCTGGGGCCCGCGCTGCTCGCGGCGCACATCATAGACATAGGCACGCACGCGATCGCCATATTTGAAGGATTCGCGCGGGATCAGCTCGTCACGGCGGATGATGCCTTCGCCGCGGCCGAGATCGACAATCACATTGCCGTACTCAACGCGCTTGACCGTGCCGTTGACGATCTCGCCGACGCGGTCCTTGTATTCCTCGTATTGCCGGTCGCGCTCGGCCTCGCGCACCTTCTGCACGATCACCTGCTTGGCCGATTGCGCCGCAATGCGGCCGAAATCCATCGGGGGAAGCTGCTCGGCGATGAAATCGCCAACCTGAGCATCTGGATTGCGCCGGCGGGCGTCCACGATAGAGATCTGCCGTGCGGGCTCCTCCAGATCTTCGACCACTTCCATGAGCCGCTGCAGCTTCATCTCGCCCGTTTGGGGATTGATGTCGGCGCGGATATTGGTCTCCTGGCCGTAGCGCGAGCGGGCCGCCTTCTGGATGGCATCGGCCATGGCCTGGATCACGATGGTCTTATCAATCGACTTCTCGCGGGCCACCGCATCGGCGATCTGCAAAAGCTCCAGTCTGTTTGCACTGACAGCCATATTCATTCTCCTTCACTTGCAGAGTGGGGCCGCGACCCTCCCTCTGCCAAATCCGATTGCTCCTCGCCTGTATCATCGGCAGGTCCGGCAAGCTCCTCCCCGCCGCGGCGGCGCGCCTTCTTCCGCTGCCGCCTCTCCTCCTTGTCCTTCTTCAGCGCCTCCCGGATGAGTGCATCCGTCAGCACCAGCTTAGCCTCGCTGATCGCATCGAGCGGAATCTCGGCAATCGGGTCTTCGCCCTCGGCCACCTTGTCCCGCTCGATCGTCAGGCTTTCGTCCGAGCAGCCAAGGATTTTACCACGAAATCGCTTGCGTCCTCCAACCATCACCGAGGTTTCCACCTTCGCCAGATGGCCTATCGCTCCCCGGAAATCCGACACGCGCACCAAAGGCCGGTCGATTCCGGGAGAGGAGATCTCAAGCTGGTAGGCACTGTCGATCGGGTCTTCGACGTCGAGCGCCGGCGAGACCGCCCGGCTGACCTCCTCGCAATCATCGACGGTCATCGTGCCGTCGGGCCGCTCGGCCATAATTTGCAACGTCAGGCCATCCTGCGCCGAAAGGCGCACGCGCACGAGCCGGTAGCCAAGCGCATCAAGCACCGGCATGACGATCGCCGCCACACGGGCGTCCACGCCGGTTTCGCGAATGATGCGGTCGTCCTGCATAAATTAGGTCCTCTGGGGTGGCCAGCTAACAAAAAAGAGCGGGACCGGATGGACCCACTCTTCGTCGTAAATGACCAAGAATTTCCTTCGATATAGCCAAGACGGCGGCCAGTTTCAAGCACAGTCCGAAACTTGCTTATTGCTGCAATGCACAATTCACATGGGTGCATTGCACAAAAAGCTATAGCGCAGGCCCGCTTGCATGCTTATCTCTCATGACATAGCCAGTGGAGAGAAAAATGCGCAGACGCAGCTTTGTCAGCGGAATCAGTGAATTTTTTGGCGTGATGGACAGCGCGATCCGGGTTTCGAACGCCGTCCGCAATCATGCTCAGCCGCAGTCGGCCGATCTTGTGAAACTCGGCATCGATCCCGAGCGCTTCCGGGAAATCAGGTTCCGTTAAATACGGACGAAGGTGAGATACGCGGGCCGTCGACCCTCGCGTATCGCTTTCGCCTCGTAACGCGTACCTGGCCAGCCGTCATACGCTATGCGCCAGTTGTCGGCACTTCGAACCTTCCATTCGAATGCGGGATGGGCTCTGCACGAAAGCAGGGTCCAGTTCACGTAGCCCTCTATATCCGACGCAAAGCGGAACTGGCCACCAGCGCGCAGCACCCGCGCAAAGCGATCAAGATTGGCTTTGTTGACGAAGCGGCGCTTCCAATGACGCTTCTTCGGCCAGGGATCGGGATAAAAAAGATCGATTCCCGAGATCGCCGCGTCCGGCAGCCAGTCGAGAAGCGCCGTGGCATCATCGTCATAGAGGCGCAAATTCGCCGGCATCTCTCCTTCAAGCCCCGTAACAAGCTTCGCCATGCCGTTGACGAACGGTTCCACACCGATGAAGCCGGTTTCGGGGTACCGCCGGATTTCATTGAGCAGGTGTTCCCCGCCGCCGAAGCCGATTTCCAGGCGAACGTCGCGGACCGGGCCCTGGAAAAGATTTTTCAGTTCGCCGGGAGGCGGGGCGGTGAGATCGATCTTCAGCCGGGGAAGCAGCTTTTCGACAGCGGCCGACTGCTGCGGGCGCAAACGCTTGCCGCGCCTGCGCCCGAAGAATGCTTCTGTGGCACGTTCAGGATGGCTTTCAGCCATGGCTTTGTCTAAGCGGCCGCAGCCATCGCCTGTTTGAGAGCCTTCACCAGATCCATCCGCTCCCATGAGAAGGAGCCGTCGCGACCACCCGGCTTGCGGCCAAAATGGCCATAGGCTGCCGTCTTCGCGTAGATGGGCTTGTTGAGATCGAGATGCCGCCGGATCCCGGAAGGCGACAGGTCCATCACCTGCCGGATGGCAAGCTCCACCTCTTCCTCGGAAACGCGGCCGGTGCCGTGCAGATCCACATAGATCGAAAGCGGCTGCGCCACGCCGATGGCATAGGAAAGCTGGATCGTGCAGCGATCCGCCAGTCCTGCAGCGACGACGTTCTTCGCCAGATAACGCGCAGCATAGGCTGCCGAGCGATCCACCTTGGTCGTGTCCTTGCCCGAGAACGCTCCGCCGCCATGGGGTGCGGCGCCACCATAGGTGTCGACGATGATCTTGCGCCCCGTGAGCCCGGCGTCACCATCCGGACCGCCAATCACAAACTTGCCGGTCGGATTGATGAACCAGCGGCAATCGTCGGCTATCGCAAGCCCGCCATCGGAAAGCGCCTTGCGAATATAGGGCTCCACGACGTCGCGGACCTTTTGTGAGTCCCAAGAAGCGTCGAGATGTTGTGTGGAAAGCACGATTTCGGTCACCGCGCTGGGCTTGCCGTCCACGTAACGAACCGTCACCTGGCTCTTGGCATCGGGCCCGAGCCTTGCGACGTCGCCCTTGCCTTCCCGACGTGCTTCGGAAAGCGTCTGAAGGATGCGATGGGCGTAGTAGATCGGGGCGGGCATGAGATCAGGCGTTTCACGGCAAGCATAGCCGAACATGATGCCCTGGTCGCCCGCACCTTCTTCGCCCTGCCTATCGGCGGCATTGTCCACGCCTTGACCGATATCGGGCGACTGGGCGTGCAGGAGCACATCGATCTTCACGTTCTTCCAGTGAAACCCGTCCTGCTCGTAGCCGATGGCCCGAATGGCCCGGCGTGCGGCTGCGCGGAATTTCGACGGATTGACGACAGGATGTCCCCGGCCATCGGTAAGGACATTCCCCTCCTTATCGCGCTTGAGCAGGCTGTCGGGAACCCGAACCTCGCCTGCTATGATGACACGATTGGTGGTGGCCAGCGTTTCGCAGGCGACACGGACCTTCCATGGGTCCATGCCTTCCTTCTTTGCCTCACGATAGACCAGGTCGACGATCTCATCCGAGATTCTGTCGCAGACCTTATCGGGATGACCTTCCGAAACGGATTCACTTGTAAAGAGATAGCTTCTGCGCACCACGGGTAACCCCTCTGAGAAAAGCCAGCGCATGCCAGCAGCTGGCGGCTTCTAGTTAGCCACCACCATCGAACCGGTCAAGAAAAGTTGATTTCAATCCGGCAAGGGAGCTTCCGCCGCAAGCGCCTTCACCAGGTCGAGCACCCGGCGACGGACCTTCGGATCCGTGATCTTCACGAAGGCACGGTTGAGCTGAATTCCCTCTGAACTGTTCAGGAAATCAGCCACATAAGCCGTCCCCTCCTCGGAAAGCCCCGCGACGGCTTCCCTCTCTTCGCCGGGCGCACCCTCGAAGAAAAAAGAGACAGGCGCGTTGAGAATGGAGGCAATTGCCTGCAGGCGGCTGGCGCCTACACGATTGGTCCCCTTCTCATACTTCTGAATTTGCTGAAACGTGATGCCCAGGCTCTCGCCCAGCCTTTCCTGGCTGATCCCGAGCATGTTCCTGCGGAGCCTGATTCTGCTGCCGACATGAACATCGATCGGGTTCGGCCTCTTCTTGTTGTTAGTACTCATTCATCCCTCGCCGCTCGGGATCGTTGACTGCACGAAAAACCGACGAGGTTCACGCCCCCTCTGCCGGGACTCCCGGCCTGCGCGAATAGTCGGCTGCTGCATATGCGTGGCGCGCTTGGCCGATGTCAATTCGAGGACCGCGCGCGCCATACCCATGCATAACGTTACAGGGAATATCCTAAACTATCAAAAATGTAAGGTCTTAGATGAGGTTTTTCCCAAGTTCGGAATTTTCAGAACGAAAAAGACTAAGGATGCAACATTGCAGGCGCATCCTATGAGAAAACGGCGCCTATACAGCTGAAACGAACGGCACTGCGAGTCCGCGGCATTTTGGCTCGGGACGCAGGTCGAACCGCACCATTGGCCGCCATTGCGCCATTTTTTGACAGGCGGGAATGACCTCTAATCGATATTTTTTGATATACAAAAAAATTCCTTTGGGTGACCAGGCTGCTGCCGACGAGAACGGTTCATCGGGGCACCGGTGATATAGATCACGGCTCGATTCTCGCAGGGACCGGAAATGCAGCTCATTCAAGCCGAGCGGGAGTGATACGCGGCAATTTGCCGCATATCTCGACCGTGCCGGCATAGGTCTGCGAATTGCCGATAAAGCCGTGACTCAATCGGCCGACGGCTCTGGTGCCTTTATCATTCGGCGCCGGCGCTCCGCCGTCCGCCCCTGCACGATGCGCACACGCTTCACCCGTCGTGGATCGGCATCCAGAACATGGAATTCGAACCCCGGCACCGCTTGGACGACTTCTCCGCGGGCAGGAACCCGACCGAGTATATTGAAGATCATGCCGCCTATCGTGTCGACGTCTTCTGCATGCTCGCCCGGCTTGAAGCTTTCGCCGACGGCTTCAGCCACGTCATCGATTTCGGCGCGCGCGTCGACCAGGAAGATCCCGTCTCCGGTTTTCTCGATCAGCGGCTCGTCTTCGTCGTGCTCGTCCTCGATATCACCGATGACCATCTCGACGAGGTCTTCCAACGAAACGAGGCCGTCAGTGCCGCCATATTCGTCAATGACGAGCGCCATCTGGATCCGCGCCGCCTGCATCCGCGCCATAAGGTCGGAAGCAAGCATGGAAGGGGGCACGAAAAGCAGCGGCCGCACGATATCGAGTTCACCGATCGTACGGTTGAGATCCACATTGCCGAGCAGAAGCGAGGGATTCGCCGGGAGTGTCTTGCGGCCGCGGCCATTTTTCTGACGCGCCGCGCGTATCAGGTGGGCGACGACATCCCGAATATGCACCATGCCGCGAGGGTCATCGAGGCTCTCGACATAGACCGGGATGCGCGAGTGTGCTCCGCGCTCGAACTGATTGAGAAGATCACCGAGGGTGGTGGACATCTCCACCGCCTCAATATCCGCGCGCGGCACCATCACGTCTTCAACGCGAAGTTCGCGCAGGCGCAGGATATTATTGAGCATGGCCCGCTCGGCCAGGGTAAGCGGCGCGGCATCCGTCGTGTGCTGGGCCAGGGCTTCTGCCAACTCGTCCTGCAGTGTTGACCCGTTGCGCGAACGGAAGAGACCCGCAATGCGCTGAAACAGCGTTGGCCGGCTTTCAAGGCGTTGCGGAGGTCTACTCGAGCCTTCTTCCCCCTCCTCGGGGGATGCGGCTGCGCTCTCCGGCGCGCCGCCGGGGGCGATTATAGAAGCTTCAGTCATGGTCCTTCGATCATTGCTACCGCAAAATTAGGCGTAGGGATCGCCAATAGCAAGGCTTTCCAGGATTTCCCTTTCAAGTTGCTCCATTTCAACGGCTTCTTCCTGGGTTTCATGGTCGTAGCCCATCAAATGGAGGAAGCCATGAACTACAAGATGCGTAAGATGATGCTCAAAGAGCTTATCTTCTTCCTTCGCCTCTCGTGAAACTGTTTCGTAGCCGAGCGCAATGTCGCCAAAATGACGCGGCGCGCCCGGTGGCCACGCACTTTCCAGGGCAGGAAAGGACAACACATTGGTGGGCTTGTCCTTCCCGCGAAACTGGGCATTGAGCGCCTGCATCCGAGCATCATCGGTGAATAGTACGCTCAGGCTGCCGGCAGATGAGTTCTGTATCCGGGCGGCGGCGGCCGCTACCGCGCGTTCGGCGAGCGGCTGAAGGGCTTTTTCAACCGGCCAGTCTCCCGCCTCTATCGTACAGTCGATCTCAATGGCCGATGCTTCGCCGTCAGCCATCGCTCTGCGCCGCCCTTTCCTTTGGGCCGCGCGACTGGCGGTCATAGGCATTGACGATCGCTGCCACCAAGGGATGCCGGACCACATCCTTTTCGTTGAAGCGTACGGTGACGATCCCCGGCACGTCCTTGAGGATGTCCAAGGCCTCGACCAGACCCGATTTTGTATTGGGCGGCAGGTCGATCTGGCTTGGATCGCCGGTCACGATCATCCGACCGTTCTCGCCCAGACGAGTGAGGAACATCTTCATCTGCATCGGCGTGGTGTTTTGCGCCTCGTCGAGGATCACCACGGCATTCGCGAGCGTGCGTCCGCGCATGAACGCGAGTGGCGCGATCTCGATCACGTCGGCAGACAGCGCACGTTCCACTTTGTCCGCGGGCATCATTTCGTAGAGCGCATCATAAAGTGGCCGCAGATAGGGATCGACCTTCTCCCGCATATCGCCGGGCAGGAAACCCAGGCGCTCGCCTGCTTCCACCGCCGGACGCGAGAGCACGATCCGGTCCACCATGCCGCGCTCCAGCAGCATCGCCGCATAGGCGACGGCAAGGAACGTTTTTCCGGTGCCCGCCGGGCCGATGCCGAAAACGAGCTCCGAGCGCTCCAGAGCGCGCATATAGGCGTCCTGATTGGCAGAGCGCGCATATACGGTGCGTTTGCGCGTCGAGATCTGGGCCGCGGCGAGTTTGCCCTTCCCTTCCAATGTGGGCAAGCTCAACTGATCGTCGGTGGCTTGAGCAAGCCGGACTGCACCATCAACTTCCGAAGCGGAAAGCTCCGTGCCGCCTTGAACAAGACCATAAAGATAGTCCAGGGCCCGCCGGGCCTGCTCCGCGGCAGTGGATTCGCCTTTGATTGACAGCTGGTTGCCCTTGGAACGGATATCCACGCCGAGCTTCTGTTCGAGACGGGCGAGGTTTTCGTCAAACGGGCCGTAAAGCGCGCCGGCAAGCTTGTTGTTGTCGAAGGTGAGCACGATATGTGCCATGTCGGACGCCCCGGAGGGGGCGTTCTTCAGCTCCGGACCACCTGTCAAACGCTATCCCCCCTCGCAGCTTCCATCAGGCCTGCTTCCCGCACCGGCTCGCAAAACAGGCTATGGCTGCCCGCCTGCGTAACGCGCACACGAATGATATCGCCGATCGCTCCCGCCGATTCATCGACGACCACCGGCTGCAACCATGGCGAACGGCCCACGAGCTGGCCCGCCTGCCGCCCCGGCTTCTCGAGCAGCAGATCGATGTCGCTGCCAACCAGGCTTTGCGCGAATGCGCGTTGTTGCTCCGACAAAAGCGCCTGGAGCCGCTGCAGCCTTTCGTCCTTCACCACGTCCGGCACCTGAGCCTCCATATCCGCACCCGGTGTTCCCGGTCGCGGAGAATATTTGAACGAGAAGGCCTGAGCATAGTTCACGTCGCGCACGATGCGCATCGTATCCTCGAAATCCTCATCCGTCTCGCCTGGAAACCCGACGATGAAATCGCCGGACATCGCGATATCGGGCCGGGCAGCACGGATGCGCTCGATCAGGCGCAGGTAGTCGGCCCCCGTATGCTTGCGGTTCATGGCCTTCAGAATTCTGTCTGAACCTGCCTGTACCGGCAAATGCAGATAGGGCATCAACGTGCGCAGATCGCGATGGGCGGCGATGAGCTCGTCATCCATGTCGCGGGGATGGCTCGTCGTGTAGCGTAGCCGGTCCAGGCCGGGAATTTCGGCCAGCCGAAAGAGCAGGCGTCCGAGACCCCATTCCTTTCCGTCCGGCCCCTCGCCATGCCAGGCATTCACGTTCTGTCCGAGCAACGTGACCTCGCGCACACCGGCTTCGGCAAGCCGTTCGGCTTCCGCGACGACCTGCGAAACGGGCCGCGATACTTCCGCACCGCGCGTATAAGGAACGACGCAGAAGGTGCAAAACTTGTCGCAACCTTCCTGGACGGTGAGAAACGCGGTCACCCCGCGATTCCTGACGGTGCTGCGCGCCGGTGCCGGAAGATGTTCGAACTTATCTTCGATTGCGTATTCCGTCTCGACGATCTTTTCGCCGGACCGCGCCCGTGTCACGACCGAGGGAAGGCGATGATAGGTCTGCGGTCCGATCACGAGATCGACCACCGGAGCACGGCGCAGGATCTCCCGACCCTCCGCCTGTGCGACACATCCAGCAACGCCGATGACTGTTTCTCGGCCCCGCTTCGCCCGCTCATCCTTGAGCACCCGGATCCGTCCAAGCTCGGAATAGACCTTTTCCGCCGCCTTCTCGCGGATATGGCAGGTATTGAGCAGCACCAGATCGGCTTCCTCGATGACATCGGTCGGCCGGTAGCCGTCCGCCGCCAGTGCGTCAGCCATGCGCTGGGAGTCATAGACGTTCATCTGGCAGCCATAGGTCTTCACGAAGACCTTTTTGTCCGAATGCGAACCGGCGTCCGGTCGGTTGGAGAATGTGCCTGAACGTTCTGTCGTCAAATCCTGTTCCATAAGCGCGTAACTAGCGTCTTTCCATGTCAAAAAACAGACGAATCTTCTGCCTCAGCGTTGGCGCAGCGCAGCGGTCAACATGCGCCGCACATCTGCCTCAGCTCTTCGCGCCACCGTCTTCCGGTCTGCTTCCGCCGAAAAGGAAATAGGATCGCCGAAATACACTTCCACGTCGATCGCCTTGAGTTGAAGAAGCATCTTCAGATGCGGCACGAAATCCATGTCTCCAATCCAGGAAAGCGCCGCGCGCTCGCGCCGGTCCAGCTGCAGCCCGTTTCGGCGCAGATAGGCGATTGCCACCGGCTGCACAATGACGCGATCTGCCTTGCCGCAATCGAGCGCGAGATAGGCCGCGCCGAAGAGAGTGCTCTTGAACGCCATGACGCGGTTCCCATCGCCTGTCGTGCCCTCGGCGAACAGCACCATCGGATCACCGCCGGCCAGCCGTTCGGCGATTTCGCGAGCCTGGGCCGAGGCGGTCCGCTTGCGCTCCCGCTCGACGAAGACCGAGCGCTGCAGGCGGGCGAAAGTGCCCAGGACCGGCCAGTTCCGCATCTCGGCTTTCGCCACGAAATGAACGCCCGTGATGGAGCCCAGAACGAGTATGTCGGTCCAGGAAACGTGGTTTGAAACGATCAGCAGCGGGCGTTCCGCCGCTGGCGCGCCCTTCACATGCACGCGGATGCCAAGAACCCTCAACGTCAGCCGGTGCCATAGCCGCGGGGCGATGCGGTCGCTCCACCAGCGGGTACGCAGCGCCAGTTCCTGAAAGAGGATCAGCGGCAGCGTATAGGCCGCCACAAGCAGCAATTTTCCGATCAGGCGCATCTTGCCGAGCACGTCGCAAATCCCCGCAAGATCGGACTAGCTGAGATCCCGCCGCATGACCAGCGCGTTGCTCCGCCTGGCGGTTGCGTCCCGATAGTAATCGCGCCTATGCCCCACCTGCCGAAAGCCCAGACGGCGGTATAGCGCAATGGCAGGTGCATTGTTCTCGTCCACCTCCAAGAAGAGAGCCTCTGCCCGTTCGGCGTGAAGCGTGCGGAGGACCGCATCCATCAGCATTCGGCCGATGCCGCGGCGACGCAAGGCGCGGCTGACGGCAATCGTGAGGATCTCTGCCTCGCCGGCTGCATGCCGGGCGAGGACGAAGCCGCATGGCTTGCTGCCCGGGGTGCCCTCTTCGATCGCGGCGAAGCCGAACACGGTTTCTTGCGACAGGAGTGATTCGAACTCGCCATCCGTCCATGGCCGCACGAAATCCTCCCGGTGCAGCGAAGCAAGGATGCGGCCATCCGAGATTTCGAGTGGCCGCACGACAAAGCTCTTCCGCAGAAGACGGGAAAGGGAAAGCGCCATTATCACCCCTTCAATGGGAGGGCAAAGCCACTCTGGGGCTTTGCGTCCGGTGCGCGCAGATAGAGCGGCTTGGGTTTTTCCTGGCCCAGTGGCCGCGAGGCCGCCACGCGCGCATAAAAGAGTATATCCGCGGTCGCTGCCAGCGGCCCTTTCTCAAAATCCCCCCCGGCATTCTCCGCCACAAGGTCGGCTACATCGCCCGCAAGAACCGGTCGGCCCGTCAGCGCAGCGTTCACCAGATCCTCCATGCCTGCAAGCCGGGGACCGTCGAGGATTTTGCCGGAAGGATCGAACAGCCCCATCGCAAACGGCTCGGTGCGTCCGACGGCACAAAGAACCTGCCGGCCAGGAAAGCTTGCTCTTGTCTGAGCCGCCAGTGCTTCGAGCGTCGTGATGCCCATAGCCGGTATTTTCAGGGCGAGCGCGAAACCACGCGCGGCGGAAACCCCGACGCGAATGCCGGTGAACGAACCCGGTCCGACCGAGACCGCGATTGCACCGATGTCGTTGAACGAGAAGCCGGCCTGTTCAAGCGCGTTCTCAACAACGGCCATGACATGTTCGGCGTGGCCCTTGCCGAGGTCCAGCACAACGCGGGCCCGTTCCGTTCCTGCTTCGGTGTCATAGATGCAGGCGGCACAGAGTGCGGCGGCCGTATCAATGGCAAGAATGTTCATGCGCTACATCTATGGCATTCAAGCGGCTCACGCCGTGCCAAGCTGGAGTTGAAGCCGGGGCAGAAAACGGCCGGGAATGGAGCCGGACGGCGAACGGCCGACAATCACCGCTCCCATCTTCTCGTAGAATGCCACGGCACCGGGATCGGCGTCGAAGGCAAGCACGCGAGCGCCGCATTTCATCGCCTCGGCCTTTGCCCATTCGAACAGCGTGCGACCGAGCCCCTTTCCTTGGAGATGCTGCTCGACAAACAGCTTCTTGAGCTCGGCTTCCGTACCGGTGGCGGATATTTCCGCCATTCCGACGGGAACGCCCTCCAATTCGGCCACGACCAGGTGCGGCTGCAGCGGGTCCACCGTCAGCTCTGCCCGGCAGGCCTCGATGAAGATCTCATCATAGCCATGAGAAGCCTTCGAGCGGAGGCAGAGCTCCGTCAGGGCCGGCCCCTCGTCAGCTCTTGGCGGCCTCAGCAGCATGTGACCTATCCCGCGCCTTCTTCTCGAGACGCCGCGCATGAAGCACGGGCTCAGTGTAGCCGTTTGGCTGCTCGCGTCCTTTGAACACGAGGTCGCAAGCCGCCTGGAATGCAACCGACTTGTCGAAGTCCGGCGCCATCGGCTCGTAGTTCGGGTCACCGGCATTCTGCCCGTCGACCACCTCGGCCATGCGCTTCATCGTTTCCATCACCTGCTCGCGGGTCACGACGCCGTGATGCAGCCAGTTGGCGATGTGCTGCGAGGAGATGCGGAGGGTGGCGCGATCCTCCATCAGCCCGACATTGTTGATATCCGGAACTTTCGAGCAGCCGACGCCCTGGTCGATCCAGCGGACGACATAACCCAGGATGCCCTGGGCGTTGTTGTCGAGTTCCTGCTTGATGTCCTCGGGCGACCAGTTAGGCCGAACAGCGACGGGAACGGAGAGGATATCCGCAAGCTTTGCGCGCGGACGCGATTTGAGGCTCTCCTGAACCGCCTTCACGTCCACCTTGTGATAGTGCGTCGCGTGCAGGGTGGCGGCCGTTGGTGAAGGCACCCACGCCGTATTCGCGCCAGCCTTGGGATGAGCGATCTTCTGTTCGAGCATGGCCGCCATCAGGTCCGGCATGGCCCACATGCCCTTACCGATCTGCGCGCGGCCCGAGAGCCCGCATTCGAGGCCAATGTCCACGTTCCAGTTCTCGTAGGCGGCGATCCACGTCGACTGCTTCATGTCGCCCTTGCGGATCATCGGGCCGGCTTCCATCGACGTATGGATCTCGTCGCCCGTGCGGTCGAGGAAACCGGTATTGATGAAGACCACGCGCTCGGACGCCGCGCGGATGCACTCCTTCAGGTTGACCGTGGTGCGGCGCTCCTCATCCATGATGCCCATCTTGATGGTGTTGGACTTCATGCCCAGGGCGTGTTCCACCCTGGTGAAGAGATCCACGGCGAAGGCGACCTCCTCCGGCCCATGCATTTTGGGCTTCACCACATACATCGAACCGGTGCGGCTGTTCATGCGCCGGCCGTTCGGGCCGATGTCATGCAGCGCGATCATGGCCGTGAACATGGCGTCCATGATGCCCTCCGGCACCTCCTGGCCGTCACGGTCGAGAATTGCCGGGTTGGTCATCAGATGACCGACATTGCGCACCAGCATCAATGAGCGGCCGGGCAGCACGACTTGAGAGCCATCCGGAGCCGTCCGGCTGACATCCGGGTTGAGCCTTCGCCTGACGGTCTTCCCATCCTTTTCGAAGCTCTCTTCGAGATCTCCCTTCATCAGGCCGAGCCAGTTGCGATAGGCGAGCACCTTGTCCTCGGCGTCGACCGCGGCAACGGAATCCTCGCAATCCATGATCGTCGTCAACGCGGCTTCAAGGATCACATCGGATATGCCGGCCTTGTCCGTGCTTCCGATCGGGTGGCTCCGGTTCACGACGACGCGGACATGGAGGCCGTTCCTGGCCAGCGCGACTTCCTGCGGGTCTGTAGCGTCGCCGCGATAGCCCACGAACTGCGCCGGATCCTTGAGTGCGGCCAGGGCGTGCTCCGTCCTGACGGCCAGCCGGCCATTCTGCACCACAAGGCCCGTCGCGTCGGCCCAGCTGGCGCCATCGAGCGGCGCGCTCTCGTCGAGAAAGCGGCGCGCCCAGGCGATGACCTTTTCCCCGCGCTTCGGGTTGTACCCAGCGCCACGATCCGCGCCATCCGCTTCGGCGATCGCGTCCGTTCCATAGAGCGCATCATAGAGCGAGCCCCAACGAGCATTGGCCGCGTTCAACGCATAACGGGCGTTCGTGATGGGAACCACCAGCTGCGGCCCCGCCACCTCTGCGATCTCGGAATCCACATCCGATGTGGAGACCTTGAAATCCGGTCCCTCCGGAAGAAGATAGCCGATCTCCCGCAGGAAGGCTTCATAGGTCTCCAGATCCGCCGGAGCGCCATTCTCACGGTGCCAAGCGTCGATCCTGGCCTGCAGTTCATCCCTGTGTGAAAGAAGCGCGCGGTTGCGCGGTGAAAGCGCGTGAACGATATCTGAAAGCGCATCCCAGAAAGTCTGGGCGTCGACGCCCGTTCCCGGCAGAGCTTCGTTTATCGCAAAATCATGCAGCTCACGGGCAATCTTGAGCCCATTGATTTCCACGCGATCCTTCATGCGGCACCTCGGCAATTTCGTACTGCAGGGGTTTGATCATGGCCGGCGTGCCGGGTCAATCATCATGGAGGAGCTTTTGCCGGCGAATCGATTACCCGCCAAAGCAAAGGCCGTCCCGGCCAGAGCCGGAACGGCCTTGATCTTACCCGGCGGGAAAAGCGGTGAGCCCACCGGAGACAAATGGTCTGTTATCTCATCGTCTGATCTTGAGGAGGCAGGTTTTCGTCCTGGACGGACGGGGTCTGCGTCTCCTGCCCCGCCAGAGGGCGAAGGACCGGAGAAGCGGCCACCGTGCTACCGGTATGTATCTCGTTGTCGAAAAGGTCACCTTGCCGCATCGAGTAGGGAAGGTTGTCCTCGTCGCTTGTGCGGAACTGCTCGTTCATGTGCTCGCCTCGAGTCAGGTAGCGCAGCGGACCAATGCTGCCGGTGGTCACCGAAGCATCCACCTCCTGATTGCCGGCAAGGTCGGGCGGTAAATCATCTGACAAACTGGCGCCTGCACCCATCAGGAGCAGAGCCGAAGTCGCAACAAATAGCTTACGCATTTCGGTTCTCCTTCAAGTGTCTCTCTAAACATGAGGTCGCCCACCCCTGCTCGCCTAACCCCTGAGCAGAATCAGGGTTCCGATTTTTGTGCGCCTTGCCCCTCACAAGACCTTGAAGATCGGTGATCCTGGCAGCCAATGAAGCCTTTCGCCGCACGATTTCCGGAGTGCCTAGAACACCCGGCACACCAAACTCTTGGAGAAAGTCTGCTTAAAAATTTTCGAGGGCGCCCCCGGGACGGCCTCCTGCGGCGAACGCATGAGGCCTGTCCCGGGCGTGCAAAACCGGCTTGGGAGCCGGTCGCTACGGCTTAGTCGTTGCTGATCTTGAACTGCTGGGTCGCAGCGTCAGAGGTTGTCCCGGGAACGCCGGAAGTCACGAAGCCGCTATCGATATTGCCGGCGGACTGCCCAGCACCCACATTGCGGGCCGGGAAAGCGTCCTTCGAGCTCAGACGGAAGTCATCGGCGGCCGAGTATCCACGCTCTACGGTCCCGGTGTATTGGGAGGCGGGGGCGGTGAGCTTGGGCGTCGCAAAGGGGGAGGCGTCATTGCTTGCCAAGGCCGGGCCGGCAACCAGAGCAGCCAGAGCGGAGGCGACGAAAAGGGACTTACGCATAATCGAATCTCCATTGCTGAACACGACGATCGTTCTCTTCACTCCATAAAAATGGGCACTAGAATCCAAATTTCTAGATCTGCATGATCACTAATTTGTGATCGGTCCATCATTCGCGGGAATGTGCGCAATAGCGAAGCCGATCGGCAGATTGAAGATTGATGCCGCAGCCCTCATCCGCTATGAAGGCCCGCGCGGTCCGAAGCGGCCCGAGCACCCGTAGCTCAGTTGGATAGAGTGCTGCCCTCCGAAGGCAGAGGTCACAGGTTCGAATCCTGTCGGGTGCGCCAAAAAAACCAATAAATCCAAGGCTTAGAGAAGACTTTGACGCGGAAGCTTGCAGCTTCATGCATCTCGAAGCGCGAACAAAGCGCGAAGATGCGGAGCTTTCCCGTACAGATCCCGTACAGGGTTTCACTGCATTGGAGCCGCCTTCCATACCGGCGACATCCAAAGAAAATGCCGCCCCGACGGCCATCGGGAACGGCATTGGCAACTACAAAAATAGCACGGTTCAAACGTACCCGTCTGCGACGCAGAACGCAAGAGGTTCAGGACGACGCGCACGAATTCAGCAAGCGTTGCGGAATGCTAACGAGCTCGGTCTGATCACAGACGCGGAATACGGAACCGCCGCGATGATGGCGTCGTACATCAAGGATGACTTCGATCACCCGCTTTGCGCAGTGGAGGTCCAGCGGATCGCCCGCGACAGGGGCCGCGACGAACGCACGATCCGCCGTCATGTTCTGTCTCTCGCGCGTATCGGATTCGTTGAGGATCGCACGGCAGGCAACGGCCTGCGGGGAGTGTTTTGCGGAAGGCGCGTGATCTTCGGGATCGACTTCTCTCCGCTCGTTGACCAATACGAGCGGCTGCGCCTCGACCTGAAAGCAAAGCGCGAGGAAGAGGGCCGTATCCTCGCGATGCGTCGGACAATAAGCTTTCTCCGCCGCCGACTGCGCGCGGCTTGCGAGGAAATATCGGATGATGGCTTGCTCGATTGGCTCGCTTCACTTCCTCGCCGTTATGGCAGCCTTTCAGCCGACGAATTGGCCAGACTCGTGGAGGAATGCCAGCGGAGGCTTGAAGGTCTAGTGCGGCAGCGAGCCAAAATGGCGGCTTCGGTCGCAGATCGGCCAAACAGTGGAAAGGAAAGCGAAAAATCGGCTGTTGGTCGGTCAAAAATGTCCGATGGACCGGACAAAATTGCCCGACCTTCTACTTCTACGAAAAAGGAAAATAACAATAGGGAAGAAAGTACCCGCTACGCTGTGGATATCTCTGCGCCAGCCGTGGGCACGACAGGCACCATCACACTCGAAAAGGCGCTGGCCGCAACTCCGGGCGAGTGGCGCGAGTGGATCGCAATCTACCGCGAAGGCGGAATGGATGCTGTGAGAGCGTTCAACCTGACGGCCAAACAGTTCTTCAATCAGGCAGGCGGCAGTGAGCGAATATGGCGGTTTGCGGCCTCACGAGCCGGCGAGAACATGGCCGCACTGCTTGCGCTGATTGCCTGCGAGAGCCCGAATATTAGGGAAATCGACGCGTGGATGGCGGCGATGGTTGGCCGAGCTTGCCGCGAAGAATTCAACTGGCAGACGCCATTTGCGCGCCTCACACGGACGAACCGGGAGGCTGTACCATGCTGAAGCTCGCAAAGCCGCATCGAAACCGCGCAGGTTCAGCGTTCCTCCTCGGTCAAATCGCTTTTTCACAGGGCTTGCCCTGCCGGTGGATCAAAGATCGCCGGCTAATGCGATTTATTGTCGTTGATTGTGCAGGTAGCGCGGAAGCGCTTTGGAACCTGCCATTCGCGTGGGAGGCCGGCTGGCATGCCGCCCGCGCGCTCCATCGGCGGCTGAAAAAAGAACTGCGCCGAGCAGCGGCAAGGGGGCTGTGATGGAAGAACAACGATACGATTTCAGCAGCCTGTTCGAGCGTAGCGAGGGCGACTATGCCGGATCGCTGTTGGAGCGGTTGTTCGGCGGGGTTATCCCCTACTTGCAGGGAACCGCCGACGATCTGGGTGCCGGCAACTGGCTTTCCACTATCTTCGGCCTGTTCAACACTGCCGGCCTGCTGGCCGTGCTGATCGTGACCTCCTACACGATCTATACCGTCATCATGGATACGGCATCCGATGGCAAGGTTTTCGGCCAGAGGACTGACACCAAGTACACGATCATGCGGACCATGGCCGGCTTGATTGCGTTCGTGCCGGTTTCGGGAGGCTATTCGCTGGCGCAGGTCGCAATGCTGTTCCTCGTGCTTCAGGGTTCGGCCTTGGGCGATGTGGTCTGGACTAGGACTGCTGACGCGGCGTTGCGAGGCCAGCCACTCTTGGCGCAGCCTGCGGGGCAGTCAGTCAACAATTTCGCGATCCAGGGCCAGTTCGCTTCGGCATTTGATGCACTGGTGAATGGTCACCTCTGTGCCATCAATGCGAACAGCATTGTCTCGCTGCTTGGTGGAAGCTCAGAACCCAATCTAGACAAGCCTATGGAGGCGAAAAGTTCTGAAATAATCGAGGTTTCGCCCCACAACGTCGAGCGCGCCACCGGGCTTCGCGCCCGCCTGCAACATGCAATTCGGTTCGAGGATAGCTCGTCATCCTATGCGGGACGGGCCAATTTCTGTGGGGGAGTGCAAAACTCAGCGGTAATCCGCCAAAGTCTGCCCGGCACGACAATTATGTTTGCAGACCACGTTGCAGCCGCACGCGTGCGCGCGCAGTTCGTAAATTATGTAAGTACAATCGATACGTTATCAAATGACGCGCGCGCACTGGCATTGCAAATACACGAGGGCCAGCGCGACGTTCCGACAATAGAAGACGCTGCCCGCACTGCCGTCCGCCGGGCGACGGCCAATTATGCAAGCGGTGCTGCCACAAATCTCGCGTTCTCCCACTCAGAGGCGCAGGCAGTTCACGATGGGCTGCTTGCGGATGCGAGCAAAAAGGGGTGGCTCTTTGCCCCCGCGTGGCAGCGCGGCATCTCCATGGGCTCATCATGGTACGGGTCGCCAGACGGTGATCTCCGGCTGCAAGCGGTTCGCGAAAACAATCTGGTTGAGTATCTGCAAGGTCAAGGTCGCCGGATTGGGTCGCGTCACGATACGGTCACCACATCCATGCTCGCAAAGGCGAGCGACGACTTCGAGACATGGGACATGATGAGCCCGTTTCTCGCGGGATTGTCAGACCCGGATGAGGATAAAGCTGATGAGGGAACTTACTCTGGACTGACGCAGCAAAAAAAACTCGTATTCGCGGGTTCTGAACTGGCTCTACCAGTCAATGTTGGACCTGTTCACACCGATTGCCGCCGATGATGATGGATTTGGCTATGTCGATCCAATGGTATCGATCAGCAAGCAAGGTCAGTCCTTGATGCAGATTGGTGGAGTGCTTGCCGGCGGTGGCGCACTTGCGTCCGGTTTAGGTTCTTTCCTGTCGTGGGTCCCCGGCGCTGGCAAGATTGCGGGCGCACTCGGCGGAGAGCTGCTTGAAACTGTCGGAGGAGCGGGTCTGACAGCAGGTGTGGCCTTCGCGTTCCTCGGGTTCGTCATCGGCACTTTGGTACCTATGATACCGTTCGGCTTCTACATCGGAGCTGTCATATCTTGGGTAATTCTGGTTGTTGAATCCATGTTCGCCGTTCCACTGGCGGTGCTTTCCTTGTTCGCGCCCGCGCGAGAAGGAAGCCTGATAGGGTCGTGGAATCGGATATTGCTATCCATCTTTGGCATCTTTTTCCGGCCATTCTTCACCGTGGTCGGGCTGATCTTCGCTATGATGCTCATGAGCTTTTCACTGCGCTATCTCTATGATTTGTTTTATATTCTGATGGAATTCATGGTCCCGTCGGAGACCGTATGGTCGATTTTCATGATGTTGGGCTTCGCCTCCATGGCCTGACCCCATAGGGTGGTCCGGTTTCAATCTTAGTTCATGATCGGCCTTGGGGCTATTGCCTGGGCAGATGACGGTGCTGCTCCGCTTGCTGGCGCAGGCCAGATGATGGCCTCGGG
>Ga0182741_1002433_pt1 | contig 21681 bp, 25 predicted proteins | sample eDN5th37CBELigOP_FD_128874 | JGI IMG/M metagenome (GOLD analysis project Ga0182741, IMG submission 128874) | Enriched Organic Plus compost microbial communities from Emeryville, California, USA - eDNA 5th pass 37_C BE-Lig OP (version 2) (version 2) ... | reverse complement strand
TCGCAACCGTATCGCGGGAGATGTTGAATTCCTTCGCCGCCTGACGCTGGCTCATGCCCGCCGCGCAGGCCTGACGCACCTTCAGATATAGTTCCACGCTGTAGATCCTCCCGCCCTCCCTGCTGTCGCAGAAAGGGAAAAGGTGGACGACTTTTACACCGCCCGCAGCAGCTCCATGCCGCCGCTTCCGTGGCCTAATTTCTCACCGCCGTTCTCACGCCCTCCCTGCAACCACAGAAAGGGAAAAGGTGGACGACTTTTACACCGCCCGCAGCAGCACCAAGCCGCCGCTTCCGTGGACTAATTTCGCACCGCCGTTCTCACCATGCACAGTTCCCCCCGATGTACGGCGCTCTCGAAGCGATCCGGGGTCCGGTGCTGCAATCCTGCCGTGAAGGGCTGGACGGTCTGCCGGATGCATGGTGCCCGGAGCGGCGCGAAGCCTGGGCCAGCCAACCCGAATTTCCGGCACGGGCAGCGCACGAAAGAGGCCATGGCGCTGCAGGCGCAGGTCATGGCCCTGGTGCGGGAGAGCCGGGAAGTCGATCAGATGCTGCGGATCTGATCTCCGGCTTGTCAGCACAAGACGCGGGGCAGGGGCTATTGCGCAAGGTTCTGATGATGCACGACGCAGCGAAACATCCGTGAGAGCTGCGAGCACCTGAGCGAAGAAAACCCCCAAGACCGGGACTTTTGTAGAGTTATGTTGGCCTTGGCCTTTTAGCGGTGTTTCGCTAGATCACGGTTCCGGCCAGGCAACTGGCCTGTGGAAGTCGCTGTGCCACTTGAGTTCCTTTGCGAGCCTCGACTGAGGCATGGCTACCACGACGATTTGCAGCCCGTTGATACGGGCATGCTTCATCGCTGGAACGCAGTCGGTATCTCCAGACAGAAGGATGATTCTCTCAACACTTCGTGTCGCAGAGAAATTGGCAATGTCTAAGCCTATCCTCATGTCTACGCCCTTCTGTTCGAAATCAGGCTTGAAGTCCTCGTCGGTCAGAGGGGCAGTCGCAATGGGTATGCGCTTAGGCTTGAAGCCTCTAAATTTAAGCACGCCGCGCCTGACGGCGAACATATCTCTCGCCTCAAGGTTGCGAAGCCACGAATCATCTCCCGTGAATTCTCTTTCTTCCCCAGATACCGGCAACCGCTGTTTCCCTTGGTAGGGCGCACAGTCGTAGTATAGCGTTCGCAACATTGTCTCGCTTTCCAGGACGCAGTTTTGCGCAACTTTTTCAATGAGATCAGGCGTGTATCTTAACTTGGCCTGGTGTGCCAGGACGCGAAGGTGACCGCCGTCGATCAGAACAGCAACTTTCGTCAAGAAAGAACCCCCAAAGGCTAAAGCCCTCGGGGGTTCTGATAAATGCCCGCCTACGGGCGTAGCGGATAGCTAGGCTGATATTTAGCGTGCTCGGCTGCGCTGTCAACATCCGATTGACACCATTTCGACGCATCGGCGGACACCCCCGTTACAGTAGTCTGTCCGCCGCCTCCCTGAACACCTCGGCCACGGCGGGGTGCGCCCGCTCGGCCTGGTCCAGCATCGACCGCGCCGCCTCGGCCCGCCCTTCCGGCGTCGTCAGCAGCACCGTTCCCATGTTTACCAGCGTGTCCAGCAGCGCGGCCCGTAGGGCCTGCTCGGCGGTTTGGTTGGTCATCGCTCAGCAATGCTCACTCTGCCGGATGATGCGCAGGGGTGGCCGAGAGCCGGAGACCCAGCGCCGCTACCACCTTCAGCACGGTGCTGAACTCGGGATTACCCTTCTCGCTCAAGGCGCGGTAGAGGCTTTCGCGCGACAGCCCGGCATCCTCGGCGATCTGCTTCATGCCCTTGGCGCGCGCGACCACGCCCAGCGCATCCGCGATGAACGCTCCGTCCCCGGTTTCCAGGGCATCGGACAGGTAGCCTGCAATCGCCTCGTCGTTGTCGAGGTATTCGGCCGGGTCAAAGGCCGTGGTTTCCAGTGCCATGCTCAACCCTCCATCTCTGCGGCAAGCCGCTTCGCTTGTTCAATATCCGCCTGCTGGCGCCTCTTAGTGCCGCCGCACAAAAGAACGACCAGCACCGATCCGCGCTGAACGAAATAGACCCGATAGCCGGGCCCCTCGTTGATGCGCATTTCGCTCACACCAGCGCCAACCGGCTTCACGTCTCCGGGGTTTCCGAACCGCAACCGCTGGATGCGGCTGGCAATCTTCTGCTTGGCCCGTGCATCGCGAAGGGAAAGCAGCCATTCCCGGAAGGTGTCTGTCTGGCGGATCTCGATCATGATTGTATGTAGCTTACAGGCTACACGAAATCAAGGGCGCATCAGATAGATGGGTTTTGCCGCCGGCCGAACAGGCGTCACTTCGGAACAGCATAGCATTCGACAAGCCTGGTGACCCCTTCCAGATTCTTCCCCAGCGTCACTGGATCGAGCGTCGGAGAGTCCTCGTCACCGAGGACGGGCTCAACTCCGTTCTGGAACATGAACAGCTTGGCTATCTCGCCTCGCACCGCGAAGTTCACGTTCTGCGGGATATCCCCTGTCGCATCTGCCACCAGCTTGGCATCGAGCTTCGAGACGACCACACCGACCACCCGTCCTGCGGCATCAACCGCGGGCCCACCGGAGTTGCCGGGCTGCACAGGTGCCGAAATTTGCATCCGTATCGCGTCCCCTCCCAAGCCTTTGAGGCTGCTGACGCTTCCTCGCGTGACATTCAGGCCGGAGAGAAGCCCGGCGAGCGGATAGCCTGCAACGGTGATATCGGCGTTCAGCCCGGCAGGCCGCGGGGCAAACTTCGCCACCACGCCAGCTTCTTGGGGCGCAGCCTTGATCAGCGCCAGGTCGAAACTCTCATCTGCCGCCAGCAGGCTGACAGGGCGGCCATCAATCTTCAGCGTTTCGCAACCCTCAATCACATGGGCATTGGTGATCAAGTGGCCCTGCTCGGAAACGAAGAAGGCCGTTCCGCTGCCCTGCAAGGCTTGGTCGCTGGGCTTCGGTGTTGCTGGAGGTGCCGGTGCGGCTGCCGGCTGCTGGGGCGCTGGCGATGGAACAGGGGTGGCGGGTGGAGCGGTCATCCCTTCGCGCATCGCCTCCAGACTCGCATATTCGTTGGGCTGGTCCTGCCCTGCTTCCGCGAGGATTGTTGCCATCGACGCAATGCCCTCCATGATTTCCCCGCCTGGAGGCAGCTTGATTCCGTTCGACCAACCCTTGGTAATACTCCCGGAAACGGCATTCAGCAGGTTCTGATCGCGCTTTGCGGCCGATAAGACAACGCTCGACCAGCCGTTCCGCCTCAGATCCGAGCGGGCGTAGAGTATCGTTCCCCCCGCTTGCTCCACGGAGGTGATAAGCACCTTTTCGCGCCTGAGCGTGTAGGGCGCGGTTCCCGGAAGCGCCGAGGATAGCGCATAGGTATGAATGCCGACCACTTGCGGCAGATCGCCCAAATTCAGCGAGTATCGAAGTGAACTCGTCGTATGAGCATAGTTCAGGAAAGCATCGGTTGCCGGCTCCTGGCGCATTCGGCCGGCGGGGACGGCAAATGAAATATCCATCGGCTCGAAGTATCGCTGCTCCCAACCGTCGGCTTGCACACGATCTGCGCTTTCCGCTGCGAGCAGCACCACCTCCCAGTTCTCGATGGGTGGATCGAGGCCGGCATTCCGTGCCCAGGCCTCAAGCGCGCGCTGGCTGCCGTTGCCCCATGCTCCATCCATGAGCGCGGAATACTTCCCATTCAGCGCGAGCCCGAATTGCAGGAAGCGTTTTTCCTCCACGGTGAGTTTTGATGCGTCGAACTCCGCCCACATCTCTTCCACCGTGTAAGCATATGCTGGAGTGGCAGCTGCCATGGTGGCGCTTAGGATGGCTGAAAGTATGCGCATGTCGGGCTCTGGGGGCTGGCTGAACTGCAATCCCAGATTGAATGCGGTCGGGCTGTGAGTCAAAGCCTCCCTACCTGCCAATTGCGGCAAGTTTTCGGATAGGGTTCAGGGCGTCGAAGGCCTTTCAGTAGAAAGCGCCACCCCAGGCCCTGTCGCGACCTGCCCGCCTTCGAGGAACTGAACGCCCTGGGCCTCAAGGGTGGCGCGGAGGGCTGCGATGGTGCCTTCCCGCAGGGTCTCCCCGCGTTCCAATCGTGCGACCGTATCAGGAGAAACCCCCGCCAGTTTCGCTAGATCACGCACCCCGAGACCAGTGGCCGCACGCGCCATTTTACATTGTTCCGCGTTCAAATCGTAACCTTGTTATGATTTCTGTTGACAGGGTTTTCCTGCACAGTTATCGTAACAGTGTTCTGATAGAAAGCAAGCCGCATCGCGTGGGGCGGTCCTTCGCGACATGAGAAGTCGCGCGGATCTCCTGACCTGAAGGATATTAACGATGATCGACAACGACCTGAAAGGGGCGACTGAGCCCGCATGTCTGAACAGCCGCGCAGGATCGGTTCTGCCGGCAACGGAGCGCGCCTTCATCGCGGAGCGGCTGCGGCTGGCCCTGGATGAGGTCGAGACAGGCGCGGGCGATCTGCGGTCAGTCCGCGAAGCCGTGCGCTTCCAGCGTGACGCCATCCGGGCCTCGCACCGCCGCCTTGCGCGGCTGGGCGGTGAGGCATGAGCGCCGCCGCTGTCCATGACCGGCATCATCGCGCGGCCGCGCTGATTCGAGGCTTCATCACCGTGGCCGAGGCTCAGGCGCAAGGCGCGGTGCTGGCCATCCCTCTGCTGCCGCTGGAACTCGCCCTGCGCGACCTGGCGGCGGATCAATCTTTTGACAAGGAGAAGTGACGATGAAACGTCGTGACCTGATGAGACTGGCCCCGGCTGCGCTCGTGGCCGGTGCTGCCCCGCCCGCGGGGGCAGTAGGGGTCGAGGAAACCCCGGTGATGAAGCTGTTCCGGGAATGGCAACCTCTCCATCAGTTCGTCTGCACCAGCGCGAGCGCCGGCATGCCCGACGAAGAATGGAACCCGCTCCATGACCGTGTGTGGGACATTGCAGACCGGATCTTCGCAACGCCTGCGCAGACGGCGCAGGACTTCATCGCCAAGGTGATCTGCCACACCGTTTGGGGCGAACATGGACTGCCGGACGAGGGTCAGAACCCTTCTCTCTGGGCCGAGGCCCGCGCGCTGATCGGGGGTGCAGCATGAGCGCACTTATCAAATATATCGCGAAGCAGCAGGACGAGGCGGCAGCTTTGCAGCGCGTGGTCGATGCGCTGATCTACATGATGGATCGCTCGGACGACGATTCCCGCGCGTTGGCTCAAAGCCTGGCAGAAGCGGCCCGCAAGCTGGCAACGGGCCTGAACGAGGGGCTGGATTACATCAACCTGCCGAAGGAGGACGCGGCATGACCACCTACCCCGAAATCAAGCCGGAAGCCCGCCAGCGTCTCGACGCTTTCGCCGCGCAGACCGGCACAACCCCGCCCGAGCATGTCCTGATCGATGAGCATGGCGAGGGCGGCACTTTCACCGATGAATTCCTGAACTACTGCCGCGACACCGGCCTGAGCCTCGATTGGGTGTGGTTCGGAAAGGGCAATCAGACCGTCGCGCGGGAGGGCCGGGGATGACCAAAGTATTGAATGACCCGTTGGTCAAACTCATTATGCAGCTTCCCCCTTTTGAGCGCGAAATGGTGATCGGGGCCGTGTCGGTCCATGTCCGCAAAGCGGTGCCCCTGGATGAGGCGCTGGAGGATGCTAAGCTGCTGATCGAACGCCACCGGGCTGGAGAGGTTCTTCGCCTCAATGACGTTCCCGCCGGATGGTTGGTTAATCTGAGCCTCCAGGCACAGGCTGTAAAGGTCTGATCCACTGCGTCCGGCTCCGGTCGGGCGCTTCCATTCCTTCACGACATTTGCAACCGGCGCGAGGGCGCATCAGCATGAATATGGCCTATTCGATCAACCGGAACTGGTCGGATCGTTTCATCCCCGAGATCCGCCGCATCGTCGGCGCGCATCTGCTGCGTGTCGCGCCGGATTACCTCGATACCCGCCATGCCACGGATCTGCTGATGCTGGACGGCCGCGACATGCGCATTGCCGCCAGGGTGCGCCGCCATGGCTATGCCGGCCGCTATCCCTACGACTTCACCATCCGCTCGCGCCTGCCCTCGGGCAACCCGACCGAGCTGGCCAAGATTGTGAACGGCGAGGGTGACTGGCTGTTCTATGGCCATGCCAATGCCGCCGGGACGGGGTTCGACCTGTGGTGGCTGCTGGACCTGCGGGCCTTCCGGGCCGGGCTGATCCGTCACGCCTCGAACGGTTATCCCATCTCGTCGGGCGACCGGGTGAACACGGATGGCACCTGTTTCAAGTGGTTCGACATCCGGTCATTTCCCAAGGAGCCGCCGCTGGTGCTGGCGACCTCGGGGCTTCGCAGCGCCGCGCCGTCGCCCTGCCATGCCTGACCGCTGACTTCTCGGCCCAACCCGGAAGGGGGGGTGAACAAGAGCGCATCGGCCGACGCGAGCCCTCGCATCATGCGGGGGCTTTCGCATGGGCGGGAGGATTCCGGGAGTGTCGCAAAGCGGCATGCGCTCTTAAGGCGAGCCGGGGAGGTTTTGTCAGTTCTGTCAGTTTGTCAGTCCGACGTGGAACCCCTGATCCAGAGGCCCAGGCGACTGCCCTTGCTTCTTGGCGAATCGGCGGAAAGCCGCTTATCAGGAAAAGGTTAACAAATCGTTAAGAAGTCCGATGCGCCCTTTCCTCATTGCGTTCCTCGTCTGCTTTTCCCTTCCCTCTTTCGCGGATGACGGCCCCGCGCCCGTCCTCGGAGCCCTGACAGTGGAGGATATCCAGGACACCCGGCAACGCCTGCTGGACCTCGGAGGCCCTGATGCGGCCCTCCTGGATGCGGCCTGCTGCAAGATGTGCAGCAAGGGCAAAGCCTGCGGCGACAGTTGCATCAGCCGGGACAAGCAATGCCGCAAAGGCGTCGGCTGTGCCTGCGACAGCTGATCGGCGGGCCGCGCCGCACGGTGATGAACTGGATCGCCGCCGGGCAGATCGGAAGCAGCCGCCACGGGGCAACCGTCCTGGTGCGCTCACGGACCAGCGACAGATCGCGCGGGCGGGGCAGAGGCTGGCTCTAATCCATCCCAGGGCGTGGCCCATCCGCATCACTCACGACCGCAATCAGTAGCAGCCAACTGCAAATATAAAGGCGGGCGTGATGGCGGGTGTATAGCCTGAACGGCAATTTTTCTTATAAAAATCAATGTAGTGTGGCGGAGAGGGTGGGATTCGAACCCACGGAACCCGTGAAGGCTCAACGGTTTTCGAGACCGCCCCGTTCGACCACTCCGGCACCTCTCCGCGCTTTCGGGTGGTGGCGGCGATTTAGACGGGCGGGGGTTGAAGCGCAAGGGCCTTCGCGTCAAAACCGCGAAAAATTTGTCTTGCGGGGGAATCATGGGCGGAATGCGCAGGGCCGGGAGGATCGCCAGCTCCAGGAAGCCGCAGCCATGCCGCTGCTGATCGGACCGCTGGCCCATCCGCTTCTGCGCGCCCGCCTGGCCCCGCAGGCGGCCGAGGCCGGTTCGCTGCAAGGCCGGCTGGAAGGCGGCGGGCTGGCCGGGATCGCCGCCGATGGCTGGCCGCGGTTTGCCGCCGGCGACGAAGACCTGCCGCTGTGGCAGGCCGACTGGACGCCCGCCCTGCGCCGCTATGCCGAGATCTTCGGACTGGTGCCGCAGAGCCATCATGGCCGGGAACTGCTGGGCCTGGGCGAGGCGGCAAGCGATGCGCCCGAATGGCAGCCGGAGCTGGCCGCTGCCATGGCGGACCGGCTGCTGGCGCTGCCCGCGGATCGCCCGGCCGGGGCGATCCGCAAGCGCCTGCCGATGATCGCGACCTGGCTCGCCTCGCGCCGGCGCGCCGCGGCCGAAACCGCGGATCTGCCGCATGTCGGCCCGGCCGCATCCGAACGGGTCAGGATGGAGCCGGTCGAGGAACCCTATGCCGAATATTTCTCGGTCGAGGCGATCCGGCTGAGCCAGCACCGCAATGATGGCGGCTGGACCGATCCGCTGGCGCGCGCCGTCTTCGTCTCGGGCGATGCGACGGTGGTGCTGCCCTGGGATCCGCTGCGCGACCGGGTGATGCTGATCGACCAGCTGCGCGCCGGGCCCTTGGCGCGCGGCGATGCCCAGCCCTGGCTCTACGAGACCGTGGCCGGCCGCGTCGATGCCGGCGAGACGCCACAGCAGGCCGCCCGGCGCGAGGCGGTGGAAGAAACCGGCATCGCGATTTCCCGCCTTTTCGCCGCGCCGCACAACTATCCCAGCCCCGGCGCGGTGGCGGAATACCTGTATCTCTATGTCGGAATTGCCGACCTGCCCGACGGCAGCGCCGGCCTTGGCGGGCTTGCGACCGAGGACGAGGATATCCGCTCGCACCTTGTCCCGCGCGCCGAGCTGACGCGCATGGCGCTGGCGGGCGAGATCCGCAACGGGCCGCTGCTGAACCTGGCGCTGTGGCTGGAATTGCGCCACCAGGACATTCGCCGCGAACTGGTGCAGGAAGGCAAGACGGTTCCCGCGGGGTTGCCGCCGTCATGGGGCGACGTGTAAACCGGGCGAGAACATCCTGCGAAAGGCCAAGCCCATGCGCATCTGCCCCGACCTCGCCTCTGCCATCGGCAACACTCCCCTGATCCGGCTGCGTCGCGCCTCGGAAGAGACCGGCTGCGAGATCCTGGGCAAGGCCGAGTTCATGAATCCGGGCCAGTCGGTCAAGGATCGGGCCGCGCTCTACATCATCAAGGAGGCGGTGGCGCGCGGCGAGCTGAAGCCCGGCGGCACCATCGTCGAGGGCACGGCGGGCAATACCGGCATCGGGCTGGCGCTGGTCGGCGCCTCGATGGGCTTCCGCTCGGTCATCGTCATCCCCGAGACGCAGAGCCAGGAGAAAAAGGACATGCTGCGCCTGGCCGGTGCCGAACTGGTCGAGGTGCCGGCGGCGCCCTACAAGAATCCCAACAACTACGTGCGCTATTCCGGCCGCCTGGCCGAGGAACTGGCGCGGACCGAGCCGAACGGCGCCATCTGGGCCAACCAGTTCGACAATGTCGCCAACCGCCAGGCGCATCTGGAAACCACCGGCCCCGAGATCTGGGAACAGACCGGCGGCCGCGTGGACGGTTTCATCTGCGCGGTCGGTTCGGGCGGCACGCTGGCCGGCGTCGCCATGGCGCTGCAATCCAGGGGCGTGAAGATGGGCCTGGCCGATCCCGAGGGCGCGGCGCTTTACAGCTTCTATACCGAGGGCAAGTTCGACGCGCCCGGCTCGTCGATCACCGAGGGCATCGGCCAGGGCCGCATCACCGCGAACCTGGAAGGCTTCACGCCCGATTTCGCCTATCGCATCCCGGATGCCGAGGCGCTGCCGGTGATCTTCGACCTGCTGGAATACGAAGGGCTCTGCCTTGGCGGCTCGTCGGGGGTGAACGTGGCCGGCGCGATCCGCATGGCAAAGGACATGGGGCCGGGCCACACCATCGTGACGGTGCTTTGCGACTATGGCACGCGTTACCAGACCAAGCTGTTCAACCCCGAATTCCTGCGCGCCAAGGGCCTGCCGGTGCCGGAATGGATGGCCCGCAGGCCGGCCGACCTGCCCGAGGTCTATCAGGACTGAAGCGAACCATGCCCCGATTTGCCGCGCTGCCCCGGCTTGCCTTGCTGATCCTTGCGCTGTTCCTGGCGCTCGGCCAGCCCGTTCTGGCCCAGCCCGAGCAGGAGGCGCCGAATCTGACCGCCTGGCACAAGCTGGCCGACCAGGCCGAGCAGATCCTGGAATCCGGCTCGGCCAACGATGTCCGGTTGCAGACCATCCGCGACGAGGTGGTGAAATGGCGCGAGCGGCTGAAGGCGGGCCAAAGCGTCAACGCCACCCGCATCGCCACGCTCAAGGACCAGATCGCGGCGCTGGGGCCGGCCCCGGCCGAAGGCCAGACCGAGCCCGAGGAGATCGCTGCCCGTCGCAAGGAACTGGGCGAACAGCTTGCCACGCTGCAGGCACCGGGGCTGCAGGCGGTCGAGGCCTATGGCCGGGCCGACGGCATCGTGGCGCAGATCGACCAGACCCTGCGCGCCCGCCAGACTTTCGCGCTGATCCGCAAGACCCCCTCGCCGCTGAACCCGGCGCATTGGGGGCCGGCCGTGGCCGAGGCCGGCCATGTCGCAAGCCGCATCTATGCCGAGGCGCGGGGGCGCTGGGACAGCACCGCCGTCTCGTCGGACCGTGCCGAGCGGCTGGTCGTTGCCGTGGTGCTTCTGGTGGCGCTGCTGCTGTTGTCGCGCGGCCGGCGCTGGGTCGATTCGCTGCCCTCGCGGCTTTCGGCCCGCGCCAGCGAACGGTCGCGCGCGGCGCTGGTCTTCGGCGTCTCTCTGGGCCAGATCGCCATCCCGATGTTCGGGCTGATCCTGTTCGCCTCGGCGTTGGTGCTCTCGGGCCTGTTCGACGAAGGGGGCCTGCCGCTGGTGATGTCGCTGGTGGGGGCGGGCGTGTCCTTCTTTGCCGGGCTGTGGCTGGCGCGGCGGCTGTTCCCGGCGCCCGACACCGCCGTCGAGCCGCCCCTGCCGATGAGCGAGGAGCGCCGCGCCAAGGCGCGCTTCCGGGCGACGCTTCTGGCCGCTGCCCTGGCGCTGCATCAGCTTTTCTCGCGCTCGATCCTGCCGCTTTCGGGCTTTCACAGCCAGAATGACAGCGACACCGTTCCGCAGCGGCTCAGCGAGGCCTCGGCCGGGGTGTGGCATTTCCTGCTGGTGCTGTTCGGCGCCTTCTGCCTCTTGCGGCTGTGCAACATGCTGCGCGGCCTGCGCCAGCCCGAACCGGCCGATACGCCCGATTACCGCATCCGGGTGGTGAATTTCCTGGCGATGATGGGACGGCTGGTGGCGGTGGCCGCGCCGGCGCTGGTGGCGGTCGGCTATGTCACCGCGGGCAATGCGCTGCTTTGGTCCTCGGTCATGACGCTGGCGCTGGTCGGGCTGCTGATCATCCTGCAGGATTTCATCGCCGATCTCTACGCCCTGGCCAAGGGCGGCGACCGTTCGGCGCGCGATGCGCTGATGCCGGTGCTGATCGGCTTTGCGCTGATCCTGCTGTCGCTGCCGGTTTTCGCGCTGATCTGGGGTGCGCGGGCCAGCGACCTGGCAGAGGCATGGACCAGGGCGCAGCAGGGTTTCTCGCTGGGCGGCGTGCGGCTGTCGCCGATGGCGCTGCTGACCTTCCTGATCGTCTTTGCCATCGGCTATTTCCTGACCAATTTCGTGCAGGGTGCCTTCCGCAGCTCGATCCTGCCCAAGACGAAACTGGATGCGGGCGGGCAGAACGCCGTCACCTCGATGATCGGCTATGTCGGCGTGGCACTGGCGGCGGTCTTTGCCGTGACCTCGGCCGGGATCGACCTGACCTCGCTGGCCTTCGTCGCCGGTGCGCTGTCTGTCGGCATCGGTTTCGGCATGCAGCAGGTGGTGTCGAATTTCGTCTCGGGCATCATCCTGCTGGTCGAGCGGCCGATCGCCGTCGGCGACTGGATCGAGGTTGGCGGCCAGCAGGGCATCGTCAAGAAGATGGCGGTGCGGGCCACGCAGATCCAGACCTTCGACCGCACCCAGGTGATCGTGCCGAATTCGAACCTGATCACCCAGCCGGTGACGAACTGGACGCGCGGCAGCCTGGCGGGGCGCATCATCGTGCCGATCACGGTGGGGGTGACGGCCGACAGCCGGCAGGTGGCCGCGCTTCTGCGCGAGATCGCCGAGGACCAGCCGACAGTGCTGGTGAACCCGCCTCCTGCGGTCCTGTTGCGCAGCATCACGCCGACGGGGCAGAATTTCGAACTGCGCGCCGTGCTTTCCGACATCAACGGCGGCGCCTCGATCGTCTCCGAGATCAATCACCAGATCCTGGAACGCTTTGCCGCGGCGGGGATCGTCCTGCCCGGCAGCGTGCGTGGCGCGCAGGACGTCTACCTGCACCAGGCCGAGGGAGAGGCGCCCGCCGCCCTTTCCCTTGCCGGCCCGCAGGACCAGCAGGATCGCAGCTAGTTGAGAAGCGCGGGGCGCGCGCCGCGCCTTGCGCTTCTTCGTTCGCCAAATACCCCTGGCGCCTAACGGCGCAGGCCGCTGGGCGGTTCCTGTTCGGGCAGGCCCTCTTGCGACAGCATGATCGCCACCGGGCGCAGCCAGGGGATCTGGGCGCAGACGATCATGATCGCCACCATGATCGGCACGGCCAGGAAGGTGCCGGCGATGCCCCAGACCACGCCCCAGAAGGCCAGAGACAGCACGATCCCGAACGAGGACAGCCGCAGCGTCTGGCCCAGCAGCATCGGGTCGAAGACATTGCCGATGATGAACTGCACCGCCACGGTCAGCCCGCCCACGGTCAGCGTCACCGCCGGGTCGCCGGTCTGCGCCAGCACCATGGCGATGGTGATGACCGTGGCCGCGATCGAGCCCAGGGTCGGGATGAAGTTCAGGATGAAGGTCAGCATGGCCACCGCCCCGGCCAGGTCCAGCCCCTGCACCCGGAAGATCGTCCAGATCAGTGCCGCCGTGACCGCGCTGATCGCCGCCTTGACCACCAGGTAGCGGTTCACCCGGCGCATGATCTTGTGGACCGTCTCAAGCACCTGCCGGGCCTGGTCCGGGTCGCCGGTCAGGCGCTCGATCTTGATTGGGAACCAGATCCGCTCGCTGAACATGAAGCCGACGAAGGTCAGGATCAGCACCGAGCCCGAGATCAGGTTCGAGGCCTGCGCCGCCGCCGAGCGTATCCAGCCGGCGAAATCGATGCTGCCCATGAAGGTGCCGATCGCCTCCTGCACGTTCGGCCCCCAGCGCTGGCTAAGCCGCGCCAGCGCCGCCTGCGCCCGGTCGGCATAGACGATCGAGGTCGAGACCACCTCGTTCACCTGCGCCACCACCGCCGTCGCGGCCCAGAGCAGGCCCACGGCAATGGCGATCAGCGCCAGGGTGGTGGCCAGCCAGTTCGGCACCTTCAGCCGGGCAAAGGCCGAAATCGCGTCGCTGGTCAGCGAGAAAATGATGATCGCCAGCACCAGGCAGATCAGGATGAAGCGCGCCTGCACCAGCAGGAACAGGATCAGGCCAAAGGCGATCACGCCCAGAAAGCCGGTCTGCAACCGCTCGCTCAGATGCGAGTCCCGCCCGTCCAATCGCGTCCCCTCATGCTTTCCGGTGCCGGGGCGCGGCCTGCGTGCGCGCCCCGGCCATGTCTCAGGCTTCGGCCTCATCCTCGCCATTCTCGGCGATGCGGGCAACAGAAACCACTTCCTCGCCCGGCGCCGTGTTGAAGACGCGCACGCCGCCGGCGGAGCGCGAGCGGAAGCTGATGCCGTCCACCGGCACCCGGATCGACTGGCCGGTCGAGGTGGCCAGCATGATCTGGTCGTCGCGGTCCACCGGGAAGCTGGCGACCAGCGGTCCGCCGCGCATCGCCTTGTCCATGGCCATGACGCCCTGGCCGCCGCGGCCGCGCACCGAATAGTCATGCGACGAGCTGATCTTGCCGGCACCGCGCGCGGTGATGGTCAGGATCAGATCCTCGGCCGCCGACATCTCGGCATAGCGTTCCTGGCTGATCGCGGTCTCGGCGACGGCATCCTCATCCTCGTCGGCCTCGGCGCCGTCGTCCAGCGCGCCCTCGACGGCGCGGCGCATCTTCAGATAGGCGGCGCGCTCGGCCGGATCGGCCTCGAAATGCCGGATCACCGACATGCTGACCACGCGGTCGCCGGGCGCCAGGCGAATGCCGCGCACCCCGGTCGAATCGCGGCCCTTGAACACCCGCACATCCGTGGTCGGGAAGCGGATCGCCCGGCCGGCGGCGGTGACCAGCATCACGTCGTCATTCTCGGTCGCCATGCGGGCGCCGATCAGTTCCACCCCCTCGGGCAGCTTCATGGCGATCTTGCCGTTGCGCATGACATTGGCGAAATCCGACAGCGCGTTGCGGCGCACGTCGCCTTCCGAGGTGGCGAAGACCACCTGGTAGTCGTCCCATTCGCTTTGCGGCGCATCGACCGGCATCAGCGCGGCGATGGAGACACCGGGCTGGATCGGCAGGATGTTGACGATGGCCTTGCCCTTGGCGGTGCGCCCGCCCAGCGGCAGCCGCCAGGTCTTCATCCGATAGACCATGCCGTCGGTGGTGAAGAACAAGAGCTCCGTGTGGGTATTGGCGACGAACAGGGTGGTGACCACGTCGTCTTCCTTCGTGGCCATGCCGGACAGGCCCTTGCCGCCGCGCCGCTGGGCGCGGAACTCGGCCAGGGCCGTGCGCTTGATATAGCCGCCCGAGGTGATGGTGACGACCATGTCCTCGCGCTCGATCAGGTCCTCGTCGTCCAGATCGCCCGCCCAGTCGGTGATCTCGGTCCGGCGCGGCACGGCGAACTGGCTTTTCACCTCGCGCAGCTCGTCCGAGATGATGCCCATGATCCGCTCGCGCGAGGCGAGGATGGCCAGGTATTCCCGGATGGAATCGGCCAGCGTCTTCAGTTCGTCGGTGACTTCCTGCACGCCCAGCTGGGTTAGGCGCTGCAGGCGCAGTTCCAGGATGGCGCGGGCCTGGGTCTCGGACAGGTTGTAGGTGCCGTCCTCGTTGACCGGATGCAGCGGATCGTCGATCAGCTTCAGATATTCCACGATCTCATGCGCCGGCCAGCGCCGGGTCATCAGCCGCTCGCGCGCCTCGGCGGCATCGGCCGAGGAGCGGATGGTCGCCACCACCTCGTCGACATTGCTGACCGCCACGGCGAGGCCGCACAGCACATGCGCGCGCTCGCGCGCCTTGCGCAATTCGTAGGCGGTGCGGCGCGCCACCACCTCCTCGCGGAAGGTCAGGAAATGGGTCAGGAAGTCGCGCAGCGTCAGCTGCTCGGGCCGGCCGCCGTTCAGCGCCAGCATGTTGGCGCCGAAGCTGGTCTGCATCGGGGTAAAGCGGAACAGCTGGTTCAGCACCACCTCGGCGGTGGCGTCGCGTTTCAGCTCGATCACCACCCGCACGCCGACGCGGTCGGATTCGTCCTGGACATGGGCGATGCCCTCGATGCGCTTTTCCTTGGCCAGTTCGGCGATCTTCTCGATCAGGCTGGCCTTGTTCACCTGGAAGGGGATCTCGTCCAGGATGATGGCCTGGCGGCCGGCGCGGGTCTCCTCGATCCGGGTCTTGGCGCGCAGCACGATGCTGCCGCGCCCTTCCAGATAGGCCTTGCGCGCGCCCGAGCGGCCCAGGATGATGCCGCCGGTGGGGAAATCCGGGCCGGGCACGATCTCCAGCAGCCGCTCGGTCGGCAGGTCCGGGTTCTCGATCAGCGCCAGCGTGGCGTCCACGACCTCGCCCAGGTTGTGCGGCGGGATGTTCGTGGCCATGCCGACGGCGATGCCGCCGGCGCCGTTGACCAGCATGTTCGGGAAACGCGCCGGCAGGACGGTCGGCTCGCGGTCCTTGCCGTCGTAATTGTCCTGGAAATCGACGGTGTCCTTGTCGATGTCCATCAGCAGATAGGCCGAGGGCTTGTCCATCCGCACCTCGGTATAGCGCATGGCCGCCGGGCTGTCGCCGTCCATGCTGCCGAAATTGCCCTGGCCGTCCAAAAGCGGCAGCGACATGGAAAAGTCCTGCGCCATCCGCACCAGCGCGTCATAGATCGAGGCGTCGCCATGCGGGTGATACTTACCCATGGTGTCGCCGACCGGGCGGGCCGACTTGCGATAGGGCTTGTCATGGGTGTTGCCGGTCTCGTGCATGGCGAAGAGCACGCGGCGATGCACCGGCTTCAGCCCGTCGCGCAGGTCGGGAATCGCCCGGCTGACGATCACCGACATGGCATAGTCGAGATAGGAGGAGCGCATCTCGTGCGCGATGTCGATCACCGGGCCGTCGTGATGCATCACGGCGCGCTCCGATCCGCCGTTCTCGGGGGTATCGTCGTCGTTTTCAGGGATGTCAGCCACGGGGGAAACCTCAAGATCTTGTTGGGCATGGGTCTATCCCATACCCGCCTTGGGTGCAATCTTGACGGGCCGCCCCGGCGCGGGAATTGCGGCTCAGGCCAGCCCGGCCTCGCGCCTGCGGCCGCGGACCGAGGCCAGCCACAGCGCCGAAAGCCCGGCCGAGAAGATGGCGTTCCAGCCGGCCATGGAAATGCCGAACAGGCTCCAGGCCACCTCGTCGCAGCGCACGACCGGCGCTTTTTCCAGCGCCGCCATCAGATCCTGCGTGGACATGCTGGCCAGGCCTGACACGCCGCCCGAGCAATGCTGCGGCCCTTGCCAGACCTGCAGCTCGACCCCGGCGTGATAGATGGCAAGGCCGGTGGCGCAAAGCGCGGCGATCAGCCCCAGCGCCGCCAGCCAGCGTTTCCAGCCGAAGAACCAGATCAGCCCGCCGATGATCGCGGCCACCAGATGCGGCCAGCGTTGCAGGATGCAGAGCTCGCAGGGCGCATAGCCCAGGCCCTGGAAGGTCAGCGCGGCGGCCAGCAGCGCGGCGGAACCGGCGCCGGCGGTGACGGCGATATGCTTGCTCGAAAATCCGTTCATGGCTTCCGGTTAGGACCGCGCGCGGCGGCCTGCAAATGCCAATCGCGTGAACTCAATGCGGTTTCCAGGTGACGACGCGGTAAAGATAGATCGCCACCACGGCCACCACCACCAGCTTGGACAGCGGATCGACCCAATCCGCGACCAGCGCATAGTTTTCATGCAGCATCAGCCCGGCGAATGTCAGCACCCCGGTCCAGAGCGCGCTGCCGATCACGGTATAGAGCAGGAATTTCCACATCGGCATGCGCGCCAGCCCGGCGGGAACCGAGATCAGTGTCCGAATGGCCGGGATCATGCGGCCGAAGAACACCGCCATGGCGCCGTGGCGCTGGAACCAGTCATGCGCCGCGTCGATATCCGCGGGTGAGAGCGTCAGCAGCCGGCCATGACGGGCGGCGAAACGCTTCAGCCGCTCCTCGCCGAACCACAGGCCGATGTAATACCACATCAAGGTGCCCAGCACCGAGCCGATGGTGCCGACCAGGATGGTCAGGGTCAGCGACATGCGGCCGCTGCCGGCCAGGAAACCGGCCAGCGGCATGATCACCTCGGAGGGGATGGGCGGGAAGACGTTCTCGGCCACCATGAGCATCAGAACGCCGAGATAGCCCCAGCTCTCGATCGTCGAAACCACCCAGTCGAACATGGCTGCCCCTTTCGTTTCGGGACGTGCTGCGGGCTGGGGCCGGAACTGTCAAGCCCGCGCGCGTGTTGCGCCATGGCGGGGTTGCGATAACCTTGGCAGGCGGGACCAGCGGCAGGGAGGACGGCGCGATGGAATGGCGGGGCAGGCGCGGCAGCCGGAATGTCGAGGATCGTCGCGGCATGGGCCGGGCGGCGGGCGCCGGCGGCATGGGCGTCGTCGGGGTTCTGGTGGTGCTGGCGGTGGGGTATTTCTTCGGCATCGACATCTCGCCCATCGTCGGCGCGCTGGACGAGGGCGGCCGGACCGGCGAGCCGCGCGAACTGACGCAGGAGGAGCGCGAGATCGGCCAGTTCGTCTCGGTGGTGCTGGCCGATACCGAGGAGGTCTGGGCCGGCGTGCTGCCCGACCAGGCCGGCGTGTCCTATCAGGATCCGGGACTGGTGCTGTTCTCGGGCGCGGTGCAATCGGCCTGCGGCGGCGCCTCGGCGGCGATGGGGCCGTTCTATTGCCCCGGCGACCGCAAGGTCTATCTGGACACGGATTTCTTTCGCGTCATGGCCGGCAAGATGGGGGCGGGCGGCGATTTCGCCTATGCCTATGTCATCGCGCATGAGGTTGGCCATCATGTGCAGAACCTGCTGGGTACGCTTTCCGAGGTGAACGGGCTGCGCGCGCGGCTGGGCGAGCGCGATGCGAACCGGCTGTCGGTCGCCACCGAATTGCAGGCGGATTGCTATGCCGGGATCTGGGCACGCCAGGCCAGCGAGCAGTTCGGCAGCATCGAGGAGGGCGACATAGACGAGGCGATCAATGCCGCCGCCGCGGTGGGCGACGACACGCTGATGGAAAGTGCCGGCCGGGCAGTGGTGCCCGACGCCTTCACCCATGGTTCGGCCGCCGAGCGCCAGGCCTGGTTCAAGCGCGGCTTCGCTTCGGGACAGATGGGACAATGCGACAGTTTCGCGGCCGTGGGGAACTAGGGCGGCGGCGCGGGTGGCGCGGCCGCAGGGGTATTTGCAGAACGAAGAAGCGTAGGGCAATGCCCTTGGCGGGGTGGCCGCCGGAATATTCGGGGAAACGGTGAAAGACGGTGCCGCGGCGGGGTGCGCCAACCTGTCGCGGCGGGGTCTGGGGCCAGGTCAGGGGCGCTGCAGCTGGATGCCGCGCGGGCGTTCGGTGGTGGCCCAATCGGGCCAGAGCCCGACATGTTCGAGCCCGGCAAGCAGCAGGCCGGCCGCGATGACGGCAAGAACCAGCTTGACCCTTTGCGCGCTTGGCGGGTTTCGTGCCCAGCGAGAGGCCCGGATCAGCCAGATGAGGTTGTTCATGCGCCCGTTCCTTTGCTAGTGCTGCCCCCGGAAACCGAAAATGCGCCGGGACGCCCTCTTGCCTCAGCATAGCGACAGCCGAATCCTGCCCTATACCGCCGACCAGATGTATGCGCTGGTGGCCGATATCGAAAGATACCCCGAGTTCCTGCCCTGGAACACCGCCGCGCGTATCCGGGCGCGTCGGCCCGGCGCCTCGGGCAGCGAGGTGGTCGAGGCCGACCTGGTCATCAGCTTCAAGGTGTTCCGCGAACGCTTCGGCTCGCGCGTGACGCTGTGGCCCGAGACGAAGCGGATCGACACCGAATATCTGGACGGGCCCTTCAAGTACCTGCGCAGCGGCTGGAGCTTCGCCGACCTGCCGGAGGGCGGCTGCAAGGTCGAGTTCTTCGTCGATTTCGAGTTCCGCAACGCCATCCTCGGCAAGGTGATCGGCGTGGTCTTCGGCGAGGCGATGTCGCGCATCGTCCGGGCCTTCGAGGATCGCGCCAAGGCGCTTTACGGCGCCTGACGCGCGTTTTGCCAGATGGCGTGGTCGGCGGCCAGGGCGGTGCGCAGCCGCGCCTCGGCCTCGGGCGGCAGGTCGGTGACGGCAGGGGGCGAGACATTGCTGCGCCGCAACTCGACCGGCTTGCCCAGGCGTTGTGTCAGGAATTGCGTCAGTGCCGGCATCGCCTCGTAGCGGAAGATGTGATCGACTGCGATCTGGCCGTCATCGTCCACCAGAAAATCGGATTGCCGGCCCAGCCGGGCATGGGCGGGGCGTTCGCCGGGGCGCAGGTAATCGTCCACGAAACGCTGGAAGCTGACAAGGGCGGTGCTGTTCGGATGGCCGATCAGCTCGTCGCGGGCGCGAAAGCGATACCAGCTGCGCAGCCAGTCGAGCGGCTCGCGGATCACCGCGACGGTTTCGAACGCGGGCTCGCCCAGCGGCTCGAGCAGCGGCCGGATGCGGGCCAGATAGTGCCGCAGGTTCAGGTGCTTGATCTCGGGGCGGCTGCGAAAGACGATCTCGGCCCTGGGCGCCAGCGCCTGTTCCAGCGCCGTCGTCCCGGTCTTGGGCACCGACAGAAGCACGAGGCGGGGCTGGAGAAAGATCAGCATGAGAGGGACATGAACACGGCCATGCCGCCGCTTAGCGGTCCCGGCCGGTGCTGGCAAGGCGGGCCGGGATACGGCCCGCCCGCTGCGGCATCAGATCACGCCGAAGGCGCGCATCGGCTCGGCCACGCGGATGAAGCCGGCGATGTTGGCGCCGATGACGTAATCGCCCGGCGCGCCGAATTCCTCGGCCGTGCTGTAGCAGCTGTCATGGATGTCGCGCATGATCTCGGCCAGCTTGGCCTCGGTTTTCTCGAAGGTCCAGCGGTCGCGCGAGGCGTTCTGCTGCATCTCCAGCGCCGAGGTGGCGACGCCGCCCGCATTTGCCGCCTTGCCGGGCCCGAACTTGACGCCGGCCTGCTGGAAGGTGCGGATCGCCTCGGGGGTGCAGGGCATGTTCGCGCCCTCGCCGACCGCGGTCACGCCGTTCTTGACCAGCTTCGCGGCATCCTTGCCGGTCAGCTCGTTCTGCGTGGCCGAAGGCATGGCGACCTCGCAGGCCACGTCCCAGATCGAGCCCTCGCCGGATTTCACGAAATAGGCGCCGTTGCCTTCGCCCTTCATCCGCACGTATTGCGAGATGCGGCCGCGGCGCACTTCCTTGATTTCCTTGAGGAGGCCGAGGTCGATGCCGCCCTCGTCCACGATATAGCCCGAGCTGTCCGAGCAGGCGATGACCTTGCCGCCGAATTCCTGCACCTTCTCGATGGTGTAGATCGCGACATTGCCCGAGCCCGAGACGACGACCGTCTTGCCGTCGAAATCGGTGCCGCCGGTCTTCAGCATGGCCTGGGTGAAATAGGTGTTGCCGTAGCCGGTTGCTTCCTTGCGGGCCAGCGAGCCGCCGTAGAACAGGCCCTTGCCGGTCAGCACGCCCGCCTCGTAGCGGTTGGTCAGGCGTTTGTATTGCCCGAACATGTAGCCGATCTCGCGCGCGCCCACGCCGATGTCGCCGGCGGGCACGTCGGTATATTCGCCCAGGTGGCGGTAAAGCTCGGTCATGAAGCTTTGGCAAAAGCGCATGATCTCGCCGTCCGAGCGGCCCTTGGGGTCAAAGTCCGAGCCGCCCTTGCCGCCGCCGATGGGCAGGCCGGTCAGCGCGTTCTTGAAGATCTGCTCGAAGCCCAGGAACTTGATGATGCCCACGTTCACCGAGGGGTGGAAGCGCAGCCCGCCCTTGTAGGGGCCCATGGCCGAGGAGAACTGCACCCGGAAGCCGCGGTTGATCTGCACGCGGCCCTTGTCGTCGGTCCACGGCACGCGGAAGATGATCTGGCGTTCGGGTTCGCAGATGCGCTCGATCAGCGCGTCTTCCAGGTAGTCGGGGCGCTTGGCGACGACGCGGCCAAGGCTTTCCAGAACCTCGCGCACGGCCTGGTGGAATTCGGGCTCGCCCGCGTTGCGGCGGACCACCTCCTCATAGATGGGGGCAAGCTTGTCGTCGATCTGCGGCATGTCGCGGAATCCTTTCCCTTGGGGTCGGAGGGCTCCTTAGCCCAAGGTGCGGGCAGTTTGAATGGGGCAAGAGCAATATTCGGGCAAAATGCCCGTTTTTTTGGCGTAACGTCGGCGGGCGTTGGGAATAATCCCATGAATATCAGTGGTTAGCGCGATTGCCTTCTGCCCGTTGCCAAGGCAGCGGCTTTTTGTCGCGGCCTTGGCAAGGAAAAGACCGCCCGGCGCCTTCTCGCGCCGGGCGGTCCGCATGCGCCGGGATCGGGGTCAGCGGCGCCCCGCCTCCAGCGCGTCCTCGAAGGTGCGCAGCCCGGTCACGGGGGCCTGCACCAGCACCGCCATGTTGCCGGGCTTGTGTTCGTTGCGCAGCATCTTCAGATGCGCGGCCGGGATCTCGGCCCAGGGAAAGACCTCGGACATGCAGGGGTCGATGCGGCGTTCCAGCATCAGCTTGTTGGCGGCGCTGGCCTGTTTCAGATGCGCGAAATGGCTGCCCTGCAGGCGCTTCTGGTGCATCCACATGTAGCGCACGTCGAAGGTGCAGTTGAAG
>Ga0182741_1002432_pt1 | contig 21715 bp, 17 predicted proteins | sample eDN5th37CBELigOP_FD_128874 | JGI IMG/M metagenome (GOLD analysis project Ga0182741, IMG submission 128874) | Enriched Organic Plus compost microbial communities from Emeryville, California, USA - eDNA 5th pass 37_C BE-Lig OP (version 2) (version 2) ... | reverse complement strand
TCCGTGAGCGAGGGGTCGCCGAGATCGGCGAGGGCGGTCAGGTCCACCTGCGCGAACGGCAGCGCCACCGTGCAGGTGGAGGCCGCGAGGGTGCGCAGCCGTTCGAGCCAGGCCGAGGCCGCCTCGCTGCCGGACCCCGGCCGTGCCGGGCCGGTCGGGTCGGCGGGGTCGTCCACGACGAGATAGTCGCGGGTCATGTTCACGACGGTGACGAGGAGATCGGGGTCGACCGCGAGGCACAGACCCTCGAGCACGCGCGGTTCGGTGCGGACGGTGTCCTCCACCGCGCGCAGCAACCCGTCGAGCCGGCCGCCCTCGGCGAGCGAGGAGGCCAGGTCGTCGTCGACGAGCCGCACCGGTTCGGTGTGCGAGCCGGGCAGGCCCGCGGCGAGCCGCGGCCGGTCGGCCAGGGGCCACAGCATGGTCGTCGCCGCAGGTCGCGACACGTCGGGCGGCACGGCGGGGAACGCCTCGTCGCCCACGTCGATCACCGCCCCGTCGATGTTCGACGTGCGTGCCCCGGTGCTCGCGGCGTCCTCGGTCACCTCGTCGCTCGCGGGCACGGCGAGGACCGGGAGCAGGAACCGCGCGTCGTCGAGACGGGCGGCACCGCCGTACTCGGGGACGCCGTTGACGTTGACGAGCAGCGGGTAGACACCCGGGGTCTCGATGTCGAGGGACGGGACGAGCTCGGACCGCAGCGGCAGTTCCAGGGTGAACTCGGTGCTCTCCCCCTGCTCGATCAGGTCGGCGACCTCCTCGAACTCACCGACGGTGTCGTATCCCGCCTGGTCGAGGGACAGGGAGGTGCGCAGCTCGGCGGCGGTCGACACCACAGGGGCGCGTTGCAGCCGCACCCACACGTCCGTGACGTCCCGGTCGCCGATGTTCGTGACGGTGCCGCGCACGGTGACCACGGGCTCGCTCACCATCGTCACCACGCTCGGGGTGACCTCGTCGATACGCAGCTCGAGGAAACGGGGATCGGTGGTGCCGGTCTGTTCGGAGGCGGACGCGGGATCGGCGGCGGCCGGCGCACCCAGCACCGACAGGGTCGTCGCACCCATCGTCGTGAGGACGAACACGAGCACGGTCAGAACCGCGGCGCCCGTCCGGGACACCAGCACCGTCATCCGAGCCGGGCCCCCGGTTCGCCCGGTTCGTCGAGGCCGGGAATCCGCGCCGGGTCCATCTCCGCGATGAGCCGGTCGGCGATGTCGGCGAGCTTGCGTTCGTCCGCATAGGCCAGCCGCGACCGAAGCTCCCGTAGCGGCACCCACGCGACCTCCGTGACCTCGACGTCCGCGTCGGACAGCTCACCGCCCAGATAACGCAGCAGATAGTGGTGCACGGTCTTGTGGACGCGGCGTCCCTCGGTGACGAACCAGTAGTCGATGCTGCCGAGCTCGGCGAGCACCGTGCTGTCCACCCCGGTCTCCTCGCGGACCTCGCGCATCGCGGTCTGCTCTGCGGTCTCCCCGCGCTCGATGTGTCCCTTCGGCAGCGACCACAGCAGACGGCCGCGCCGGTCGGTGCGGCCGATCAACGCGGCGCACAGCTTCTCGGGCGGCCCGCCGAGGCCGTCGACCACCAGCCCACCGGCCGAGGTCTCGCGCACGGTCCGCAGTCTCGGACCGGGTGTGGCGGACGCCCCGGGAGAGGCTCCGTGCGAGGTCTTCTTCGCGCCCGCGCCTCGCCGCCGCGAGCTGCGGCGGTTACGGTTGGCACGTTCGGCGGGCGACACCTCATAGATAGTAGATGGACGGGCGTCGGTCCCGGCTCAACCACGCGAACCCGCTGCTCGGTAAGGTGCAAAGACGTGAACTCCCCCACCGCGGACACCGACCGTCGTACCCGGCTCGTCGCCGGAGCCGAGGCGACTCTGCGCGATCTGTCCGACGTCCTCGCACCGCTCGGTGCGCGGTTCGCCGAGGCCGGACACGAGCTGTACCTCGTCGGCGGCAGCGTCCGTGACGCGCTGCTCGGACGGCTCGGCACCGACCTCGACTTCACCACCGACGCGCGCCCCGAGAAGGTGCAGGAGCTGCTGCGTGGCTTCGTCGACCACCAATGGGACACGGGCATCGACTTCGGCACCGTCAGCGCGGTGAAGGGACCCGAGCAGCTCGAGATCACCACCTTCCGCAGCGACGCCTACGACCGCGTGTCGCGCCACCCGATCGTCGCCTACGGCACCCGCCTCGAGGACGACCTCGTGCGCCGCGACTTCACCGTGAACGCGATGGCCGTGCGCATCGGCCCCGACGGAGCCGGCGAGTTCGTCGACCCGCTCGACGGCATGACCTCCCTGCTCGCGGGTGTGCTCGACACCCCGGCCAAGCCGGAGGACTCCTTCCACGACGACCCGCTGCGCATGCTCCGCGCGGCCCGCTTCGTCTCCCAGCTCGGTTTCTCCCTCACCGACCGCGTGCACGCGGCGATCGTCGCGATGGCCGACGAGATCCTGCGGATCAGCCCCGAACGGGTGCAGGCCGAGCTCGACAAGCTGATCCTCGGCGACTACCCGCTCGAGGGCATCGACACGATGGTCGAGACCGGTCTCGCGCAGCGGGTGATCCCCGAGATCCCCGCCATGAAGCTCGAGATCGACGAGCACCACCAGCACAAGGACGTCTACTGGCATTCGCTGACCGTGCTGAAGCAGGCCATCGACCTCGAGGACGGCGACCCCGACCTCGTGCTGCGCTGGGCCGCGCTGCTGCACGACATAGGCAAGCCCGACACCAAGCGCAACGAGCCCAAGGGCGGCGTGAGCTTCCACCACCACGAGGTGGTCGGCGCGAAGCTGGTGCGCAAGCGCATGCGCGCGCTGAAGTACTCGAAGCAGATGGTCGAGGACGTCAGCCGCCTGGTCTTCCTGCACCTGCGCTTCCACGGCTACGGCCAGGGCCAGTGGACGGACTCGGCGGTGCGCCGCTACGTGCACGACGCCGGGCCGCTGCTGCCTCGCCTGCACAAGCTGGTGCGCGCCGACTGCACGACCCGCAACAAGCGGCGCGCGGCGGCCCTGCAGGCCACCTACGACGATCTCGAGCGGCGCATCGAGCGCATCGCGGCCGAGGAGGATCTCGCCAAGGTGCGGCCCGACCTCGACGGCAACGCGATCATGGAACTCCTCGGGATCCCCGCAGGTCCGACGGTCGGCAAAGCGTGGACCTTCCTCAAGGAACTGCGGCTCGACCGCGGCCCCCTCGAACGCGAGGAGGCCGAGGCAGCCCTGCTCGAGTGGTGGGCGCAGCAGCCGAAGGAGTGAGCCTGCACCGCAGGCGGGTGGATCGAGCCTGCAAGATCGACCTCACATCGCCGTGACGGCGCCGTGAGCCAGATGTCACCGCGTGCTCACCGCGGGTGACGCCGCCGCAACACCTCTTCTCCAGCATGGACACCGGCGTAGTCGAGACGGTGTCGAGGAGATGCGGATGCAGGACGAGATCACCACGGTGAAATCCACCTGCTCCTACTGCGGGGTGGGATGCGGCATGCTCCTCGACGTCGCGGTCGATCCGGCGACCGGGCGGCGACGGGTGGTCAAGGCGTACGGCGACAAGGACCACCCCACCAACCGCGGCCGGCTGTGCACGAAGGGCGCGACCAGCGCCGAGATGCTCGTCGCAGGCGGCCGGCTCGAGACCGCCCACGTCCGTCGCGAGCGCGGCGGCACGCCGGTGCCCACGCCGGTCGACGCCGCCATCGCCGAGACCGCCCGGCGGCTGAAGGAGATCGTCGCCGAGCACGGTCCGGACGCGGTCGCCCTCTACGTGTCGGGACAGATGTCGCTCGAGGCCCAGTACCTCGCGACGAAACTCGCCAAGGGGTTCCTGCGCACCTCGCACATGGAGTCCAACTCGAGACTGTGCATGGCCGGTGCCGCGACCGGCTACAAGCAGTCGCTCGGTTCCGACGGCCCGCCCGGCTCCTACGAGGACTTCGACGAGACCGACCTGTTCTTCGTGACGGGTTCGAACATGGCCGACTGCCATCCCATCCTGTTCCTGCGGATGATGGACCGCGTCAAGGCCGGCGCGAAGCTGATCGTCGTCGACCCGCGCCGCACCGCGACCGCCGACAAGGCCGACCTGTTCATGCGCATCGCGCCGGGCACCGACCTCGCGCTGCTCAACGGCCTGCTGCACCTGATCGTCGAGAACGGGCACGTCGATCGCGCGTTCGTCGAGGAGTTCACCGACGGCTGGGAGGCGATGGAGGAGTTCCTCGCCGACTATCCCCCGCAGGTGGTCGCCGAGATCACCGGCATCCCGGAGGAGGACATCCGCACCGCCGCCCGGTGGATCGGTGAGGCCGGTAACTGGATGAGCTGCTGGACGATGGGCCTGAACCAGAGCACGCACGGCACCTGGAACACCAATGCGCTGTGCAATCTGCACCTGGCGACGGGCGCGATCTGCCGTCCCGGCAGCGGCCCGTTCTCCCTCACCGGGCAGCCCAACGCGATGGGCGGCCGCGAGATGGGCTACATGGGTCCCGGCCTGCCCGGGCAGCGCAGCGTGCTGTCCGAGGACGACCGCACGTTCGTGGAGGACCGCTGGTCGCTGCCCCGCGGCACCCTCCGCGCCGAGGGTGGTGGCGGCACCGTCGACATGTTCGCCCGGATGGCGGCGGGCGAGATCAAGGCGTGCTGGATCATCTGCACCAATCCGGTGGCGTCGGTGGCGAACCGCCGCACCGTTCTCGAGGCACTCGAGAAGGCCGAACTGGTGATCGTGCAGGACGTCTTCCTCGAGACCGAGACCGCCGCGTACGCCGACATCCTGCTGCCGGCCGCGCTGTGGGCCGAATCCGAGTACGTGACGGTCGGCTCCGACCGCACCCTCAACCTGCTGCAGCAGGCCGTCGAACCGGTCGGTGAGGCACTGCCCGACTGGCAGATCATCGCGCGGGTCGCACAGGAGATGGGCTTCGCGGAGGCCTTCGACCACTCGAGCGCCGAGGAGATCTTCGCCGAGATCACCGGTTTCTGGAACCCGCAGACCGGTTACGACCTGCGGGGCGTGTCCTACGAGCGGCTGCGGGAGGGGCCGGTGCAGTGGCCGTGCCCGCCGCAGTCCACCGCGAGCCGGCACCCGATCCGGTACGTCAACGACGGGACGAGCCGCACCCCGGTGGTGCGTGGGGCCGGCGGCCGGCCACGGCTGGCGTTCGCGACCCCCGACGGCCGGGCCCGCTTCTTCCCCCGCCCGCACGTGCCGGCCGTGGAACTGCCCGACGACGACTACCCCTTCGTCCTCGACACAGGGCGCGTGCAGCACCAGTGGCACACCCTCACCAAGACCGCCAAGGTCGACAAACTCAACAAGCTCGATCCCGGTCCGTTCGTCGAGATCGATCCGTCGGATGCGGAGCGCCTGTCGATCTCCGACGGCGATCGGGTCGAGATCGCCTCCCGGCGCGGTCGCGCGGTGCTGCCCGCCCGCGTGACCGACCGGGTGGCGCCGGGCCTGTGCTTCGCGCCCTTCCACTGGAACGACCTGTTCGGCGACGATCTCACGATCAACGCGGTGACCAACGACGCCGTCGACGCGGCGTCGCTGCAACCGGAGTTCAAGGTCTGCGCCGTGTCGCTGCGGAAGGTCGACGTCGGATCCGTTGCTGTCGAGGGTTATTCGGTTTTCTCCCGGCTCGAGTCGGCGCTGGGTCTCGAGGGCGTGCCGGCGCCGACCTTCGACGACACCGAACGCGGTTACCTGGCGGGTCTGCTCGCCGGTCTGCGTGCCGCCGATGTGGTTGCGGCACCGGTTCTTCCGTCCACCGCTCCGTTCCCCGCCGAGAAGCGGGCCTGGGTCGACGGTCTGCTCGCGGGCATGTACGCGCACACCACGGTGGTTCCCGAACCGGTTCCGGCAGAATCGATCACGACCGAGGAGACAAGCGACGGGTCGGCCGTCGTGGTGGCCTGGGCATCGCAGACCGGCAACGCCGAATCCTTCGCCGCGGTGTGTGTGCAGCGGCTCCGTGACTCCGGTCGTGCCGTCCGGCTGATCGGCCTGAACGACCTCGACGTCGCCGCGCTCGCGGAGATCGAGGAACTGGTGGTCGTCACGAGCACCTTCGGTGACGGTGACCCGCCGGACAACGGCGGTGCGTTCTGGCGGGCACTCGCTGCCGACGGTGCGCCGTCGATTCCCGGAACACGCTATGCGGTATTGGCTTTCGGTGATTCGAGTTACGACGACTTCTGCGGCTTCGGGCGCCGGGTCGACGAGCGTCTCGCCGAACTCGGTGCCACCCGCCTCACGGCGCGGGTGGACTGCGAACCCGGGGAGGACGCCGTCGCGCACGAGTGGCTCGGCACCCTCGTGCCCCTCCTGGGCGGCTCGGCGACCACCGCTGCGCCGGCGGCGGCCCTCCCCTCCCCCACCTACACCCGCAACTCGCCGCTCGTCACCCGGATCACCCGCAACACCGCACTGAGCGGACCGGGATCGGCGAAGGACGTGCGGCAGTTCGGTTTCGAGATCTTCGACCCGGCCTTCGAGTACGAGGCCGGCGATGCTCTCGGCGTCATGCCCACCAACGGTCCGGAGGCCGTCGACGAGTGGCTGCAGGTCACCGCGCTCGACCCCGAGACGGCCGTCGAACTCGGCGACTTCCCCACCGTGCCGCTGCGCGAGGCCGCGACCCGGCATCTCGACATCACCCGCGTGACGCCGGAACTGCTGCGCTTCGTCCAGAAGCAAAGCGGCAGCGACGAACTCGCGAAGCTGCTGCGACCGGGCAACAAGATGGAACTGCAGCGCTGGCTGTGGGGCCGGCAGGCGATGGACGTCATCTCCGAGTACCCCTTCAAGGCTCCCTGGGAGGACTGGAAGGGTCTGCTCACCCGGCTGCGTCCGCGCCTGTACTCGATCTCGTCGAGTCCGAAGACCGATTCCCGCGAGGTGCAGCTGACGGTGTCGGTGGTGCGCTACGAGTTCGAGGGCCGCTCCCGCGCGGGCGTGTGCTCGAGTTTCCTGGCCGACCACAGCAAGGGCGTGGACATCCCGATCTTCGTGCAGCGCAACGAACACTTCCGCCCGCCCGCCCCCGAGACCGACATGATCATGGTCGGTCCGGGTACCGGCATCGCCCCGTTCCGCGCGTTCCTCCACGACCGCCGCGAGTCCGGGCACACGGGCCGCAACTGGTTGTTCTTCGGCGACCAGCGGGAATCGACCGACTATCTCTACCGCGACGAGATCGAGTCCATGCACGCCGACGGTTTCCTCACCGAGCTGGGGCTGGCGTTCTCCCGCGACCAGCGGCAGAAGATCTACGTGCAGGACCGCATGCGCGAGCACGGCGCGCAGCTGTGGAAGTGGTTGCAGGACGGCGCCCACTTCTACGTGTGCGGCGACGCGGGTCGCATGGCCAAGGACGTCGACGTGGCGCTGCGCGAGGTGGTGCAGGCCCACGGTCGCCTCGACCGGGACGCCGCGGACGCCTACGTCGAGCAGCTCGCCGCCGAGAAGCGGTACGTGCGCGACGTCTACTGACAACTGTGGATCACTGACAGCTGTGGACAACCTTGTGGATCCGCAGATGCGGAGCTAACCTCGCCTCCATGCCATATCTGCGGGGAAAAAGGTGAGCGAGATCCGCATCCGCGACGCCGCGGAACTGCTGGGTGTCAGCGACGACACGGTGCGTCGCTGGATCGACCAGGGTCTGCTGCACGCCGGTAAGGACGCCGCCGGGCGCAAGGTCGTCGACGGCCGTGAGCTCGCCGAATTCGCCCGCGCGCAGGCCGAATCGGCCCCCGACCCGCTCGGGGTGGGAAGCTCGGCCCGCAATCGCTTCGTCGGTCTGGTCACCCGGGTGGTCTCCGATGCCGTGATGTCGCAGGTCGAGATGCAGTGCGGTCCGCACCGGGTCGTCTCCCTCATGAGCACCGAGGCCGTGCAGGAACTCGGTCTGGAACCGGGCAGTATCGGGGTCGCCGTCGTCAAGGCCACCAACGTCATCGTCGAAACCCCGGGAGGGTCCGAGTGAGGATTCGTGCCGTCGCAGCGGCCGCAGTACTGGCGTCGGTACCGGTGCTGGCCGCGTGCGGGTCGGGGGCCGACGGCGCGGACACCCTGACCGTCTTCGCCGCCGCCTCGCTGAAGGCACCGTTCACCGAGCTCGCCGAACGATTCGAGGACGCGAATCCCGGTGTGACCGTCGAACTGTCGTTCACGGGGTCGTCGGACCTCGTGGCCCAGCTCGAGCAGGGCGCACCCGGCGACGTCCTCGCGACCGCCGATACCCGCACGATGGACGCCGCCGTCGCGGCGGGTCTCGTCGCCGGTGAACCCGCCTCCTTCGCGACCAACACCCTCACGATCGTCACCGAACCCGGGAACCCGAAGAACATCCGGATGTTCGCCGATCTCACCGCCGAGGGGATCTCGGTGGTCGTGTGTGCTCCGCAGGTGCCGTGCGGTGCGGCGACCACCCGCCTCGAGGAGGCCACCGGGGTGGACATCGTTCCCGTCTCGGAGGAGTCCGCCGTGACCGATGTGCTCGGCAAGGTCACCTCGGGGCAGGCCGACGCCGGTCTCGTCTACGTCACCGATGCCGTCGGTGCCGGCGACGCCGTCACGGCCGTCGCCGTCCCCCAGGCCGCGGAGATCGTCAACGTCTATCTCGTCGCCGCCCTGGAGAATTCGCAGAGTTCCGGTCGCGCCGGGGATTTCGTGCGTTTCGTCACCGGGGCGAACGGACGTGCCGTGCTCGACGAGGCAGGTTTCGGGGCACCGTGAGCGGGCCGTCGGCGACTGGACTGCGGGCGACCGGGCTGCCGCGGTGGATCCTCGTTCCCGCCGCGGTGGCACTGCTGTTCGTCGTCGTACCCCTGCTCGCGATGGTGCTCACCGTCGACTGGGCGCACTTTCCCGCCCTCGTGACCTCCCCCGCCTCCGTCGACGCTCTCCTGCTGAGCCTGCGCACCTCCGCGGCGAGCACGGCGCTGTGTGTGCTGTTCGGTGTTCCGCTGGCCGTGATGCTGGCGCGCAGCAACTTCCCCGGGCTGTCGGTGATCCGCGGGTTCGTGCTGCTGCCGCTGGTCCTGCCTCCGGTGGTCGGTGGCATCGCCCTGCTGTACACCTTCGGCCGGCGGGGGCTGCTCGGGCAGTATCTCGACGCCCTCGGGATCCAGATCGCGTTCACCACCACCGCGGTGGTCCTCGCCCAGACGTTCGTGGCGCTGCCGTTCCTCGTGACGAGTCTCGAAGGGGCCCTGCGCACCGCCGGGTCCCGCTACGAGGACATCGCCGCGACCCTCGGAGCACGGCCCACCACCGTCTTCCGCCGCATCACGCTGCCTCTCGTGCTGCCCGGTCTCGTCTCGGGTGCGGTACTCGCATTCGCCCGTGCCCTGGGTGAATTCGGCGCGACACTCACCTTCGCGGGCAGTCTCCAGGGCGTGACACGGACCCTGCCGCTCGAGATCTACCTGCAGCGCGAGACCGATCCGGACGCTGCGGTCGCGTTGTCGCTGGTGCTGATCGCGGTGGCGGTGGTGATCGTCGCGACGGTCCACTCGCGCGGGAAGGATCCGGTGCGGTGAGCCTGAGCGTGCGGGCCCGTGTCGCCGCCCGCGATGTGGACGTCGACCTCGAGGTGGCGGAGGGCAGTATCGTCGCGGTGCTCGGCCCCAACGGTGCCGGCAAGTCGACCCTGCTGGGTGTGGTGTCCGGCCTGCTGCGCCCCGACGAGGGGTGCGTGGAACTCGACGGTCGCGTCCTCACCGACACCGCGACCGGCCTCGCCGTGCCGCCCCACGACCGGTCGGTGGTGCTGCTCGCCCAGCAGGCACTGCTGTTCCCGCACCTGACGGTCGCCGGGAACGTCGAGTTCGCGCCGCGCAGCGCCGGACTCGGCCGCCGGGAGGCCCGCGCTCGGGCCGCCCACTGGCTGCGGGAGGTCGACGCGACGGACCTCGCAGACCGTCGCCCCCACGAACTGTCGGGTGGCCAGGCGCAGCGGGTCGCGCTCGCCCGCGCGCTCGCCGCGGACCCGCACCTGCTGCTGCTCGACGAACCGATGTCGGCTCTCGACGTCACCGCCACCCCGGTGCTGCGGGCGCTGCTGCGGCGGGTGCTGCGCGAGGCCGGCCGCACAGCCCTGCTCGTCACCCACGATCCGCTCGACGTCCTCGCCCTCGCCGACCGGGCGGTCGTGCTCGAGAACGGCCGCATCGTCGAGGACGGTCCGGCCCGGCAGGTGCTCACACGGCCGCGCAGCGCCTTCGGTGCCCGGATCGCGGGGACGAATCTCGTCACCGGCATCCTCCGCGAGGACGCTCTGGACACCGCCGACGGTCTCGTTCACGGTCGTCTCGATCCCGACTGCGCGCCGGGCCTGCCCGCCGTCGCTGTGTTCACCCCGTCCGCCGTCGCCGTCTATCCGGAGCTGCCGCACGGCAGTCCCCGCAACGCGCTGCGGGTGACGGTCGCGGAACTCGAGGCCCGGGGAGCGACGGTGCTCGTCCGTTCCACCACCGGCATCGCCGCCGAGATCACCACCGCCGCGCTGGCGGAACTGGACGTCCACCCGGGCAGCACGGTGTGGTTCGTCGTCAAGGCCACCGAGGTCGGCATCCACTCCACGGCAGTCCGATCACAGCCGCGTACGGCGCACGACGAGCACGGCGGTGAGACCGAGCAGGTAGATCACCCCACCGGCGACGACGAGGAGCGGTGACCGGCCGTCGGGGGCGATGACGAACGCCGCCGCCGCGATCGCGGTGAGGAAGGCGATGTTGAAGACGGTGTCCTGCAATGCGAAGACCTGACCGCGCCGCGCGTCGTCGATGTCGATCTGCATCGCCGCGTCGCCGGTGAGCTTGATGGTCTGCCCGGCCAGGCCGAGCAGGAACGCCGCGACGAGCAGGGTGACGGACGAGAGCGTCGTGACGAGGGTCAGTTGCACGACGGCCGCGGTGGCCACCCCTACCGTGACGGTGCCCGGCCGGCCCAGCCGCGGGATGAGGATCGGGGCGAGGACGGCCGCGAGGAGCATCCCGGCGGCGGTGCACGCCACCGCCACACCGAAACCGGCGAACCCCGCGATCACCGCGGAGTCGTCCTCGTTGGTGCGCAGGACGAGCAGCATGACGAGGGTGTCGATCCCGAACACGATGCGGTGCGTGCCGATTCCGATCATGGCGACGGTGACGCCGGGGGCTTCCAGGACGGCCCCGAGGCCGGTGCGCAGACCCGCCAGGACGGTGCGGACCACGGCGCGGGGACGTGCCCCGTCGGGACCGAGGGCGCGCTGCGCGAATCCCGCGGCGGCGACGGCACCGACGATCGATCCGCTCACTCCGAGCAGGACCGCCACCCCCGACCCGGTGTCGCCCGCTCCGACGAAGCCGATGGTCGCGACCGCCACCGCCGCCCCGGCAGCAGAGACCCCCGAACCCGCCGTGGCCAGAACGGAATTCACCGGCACGAGCCACGACTGCGACACCACGTGCGGCAGTGACGCCGACACCCCGGCGAGCACGAATCTGCTGACGCCGACGGCGGCGAGAGCGAGCAGCATGAGCGGGGTCTGCGGCCCGCCGGTGAGCAGCACCGCCGAGGTGGCGGCGATGAACGTGCCGCGCAGCAGGTTGGCCCACAGCAGCACCAGCCGGCGGTCCCAGCGGTCGAGCAGCGCCCCGGCGAACGGGCCGATCACCGAGTAGGGCAGCAGCAGCACCGCGAATCCCGCGGCGATCGCGAGCGGATCGGTGTGCCGTTCGGGGTTGAACAGGATGGCGCCGCCGAGCGCCGCCTGGAACAGGCCGTCGCCGAACTGACCGGCGAACCGCACCGTCGTCAGCCGCACGAGCCCCGGCGACCGCCGCAGGGCCGCCCCTGTCGATCGCCATGCCGGTCGCCCAGAGTTCCGCACGACTGTCGACACTATCCGGTCGTGCGGTCTCTGCCCGGTTTCAGCGGTCGCGCCACCACGCCACGGTCGCGACCGCGGCCTCGTCGAGCGGGGTGGGTGCGAGGCCGAGCGTCCGTTCGGTGTACGCCGAGTCCATGACGAACGGCGCCGTGAACTGGTAGAGCATCTCGGCCAGTTCCTCCATGTCCCGGTTCATCACGGCACCTGCCCGCACCAGCCAGGACGGGATCGTGCCCACCGCGGGGGCCGGCAGGCCCGCGGCGCGGGCGAAGGCGGCGGCGATCTCGCGTTGCGTCACGGCCGGGCCGGTGGGCGCGTGGAGCACGGAGTTCCACACCGCCGGCTCCCCCGCCGCCGCGATCATCGTCGCGGCCAGGTCGGGGACGTAGGTGAACGAGTGCGGGAGGTCGGCCGAGCCGAGCACCCGCACCTTCTTCCCGGCGAGCACGGTGGGCACCATGCGTTCCCCGGCCATGGCGTTCAGTGCCCGCGGGCCGAAGAAATCCGACGCCACGACGCTCACCGTCGGTGCGCGGTGGGCGGCGCGGGCGGCGAGGAGCTGCCGCCGGACACCACGCTTGCCGGTGGTGGCCTCGCGGGGGGAGTCCTCGGTCATGACCCGGTGCGGCTCGCTGTAGGAGTAGAGGCTCTCCGGGAAGACGACGACCGTCTTCTCGGACAGTCGTGCGGCTGCGTCGAGGACGATCTGCTCGGCGGCCGGCAGTTCGCGTGCCCACACATCGGCGCGGTAGGCGGAGCCGTGGATGCACATGTACACGGCGGTGGCGGCGGTTCCGTCCTCGTCGACGAGGGCGGCAGACAGGGCGTCGGCGTCGTTGACGTCCACCCGCAGCCGTTCGACGGCCGGGTGGTCCGGTCCGCTCCCGGAGCGAGTGAGCACCCGCACCCGATGGCCTTGTGCTGCAAGTTGTTCCGCGATGGTCCAGCCGACGGGTCCGGCACCGGCGACGACCTGGAGATCCGACATGATTCCTCGCTTCCGGGAAATGTGAGCACTGCTCTCTTTCGGTTCCGACGATCCTCTCCGGCGACGCTGTTGTCAAGAGCAGTGCTCTCTTTTGTTGACGGTGCTCACGAAAATGAGCAGAATGACCCGGCGTGACGACACCACGTGAGCGGGCCCGCGCCCGGACCATGGCCGACATCCTGCGGATCGGCCGCGAGCACCTCGCCACCCACGGCGCCGCGGCGCTGTCCCTGCGCGCAGTCGCCCGCGACCTCGGCGTCGTCTCCTCCGCCGTCTACCGCTACGTGTCGAGCCGCGACGAACTGCTCACCCTGCTCGTCGTCGACGCCTACGACGAACTCGGCGACGCCGTCGACCGGGCCGTCGACGCGGTGGACCCCGCCGACCACCGTGACCGGTTCCTCACCCTCGGACGCGCCGTGCGCACCTGGGCGCTGGCCGAACCGGCGCGCTACGGCCTGCTCTACGGCAGCCCCGTCCCCGGCTACGTAGCCCCCGCCGAACGCACCACCCCACCGGGCACCCGCGTGATCCTGCGCCTGGCCCGACTCCTGGACGACGCCCACGCCGCAGGCGCGCTGCACGACGACCTGCCACCCCTCCCCGAACTCGAGCAGCTGACCGAACCCCTCGGGCGCATCCGCTCCGAGTTCGAGCTCACCGCGCCGGATTCCGTGATCGCCCGCGGGATCTGGGCGTGGTCCGCCCTCTTCGGAGCCGTCGGATTCGAGGTCTTCGGGCAGTACGGCGCCGACACCTTCCCCGATCCCGCAATCGTCTTCGAACACCATCTCGGACTGCTTGCACACACCCTCGGGTTCCGCGATACGCGGGACCCGTCGCGGTGACAGAATGACTGACGTGGCGCAGCATCAGGAGGAACCCGAGGACCGCACCGCTCCCACGACCCCCAGGGTGCGGTCCGGGAGTCTGCTCGTCTCCGCGCCCGACCTGACCGAACCGACCTTCCGGCGCACCGTCGTCTACATCATCGAGCACACCGACGCGGGCAGCTTCGGGGTCGTGCTCAACCGCATCAGCGACACCGCCGTCGACGCGATGCTCCCGCAGTGGTCGTGGCTCGCCGCCGACCCGAAAGCCCTGTTCGTGGGCGGCCCGGTCCACCGCAGCTCCGCCTTGTGCCTCGGTACCCTCCGGATCGGCACCGACATCACGGAGGTGCCCGGCATCCGCCACGTCGACGGGCGTGTGGTGATGATCGACCTCGACGCCGATCCCGGTCACATCTCCCACTACGTCGAGGGCGTGCGCATCTTCGCGGGCTACGCCGGGTGGAGCGCCGGGCAGCTCGACGGCGAACTCCGCAACGACGACTGGATGGTGGTCTCGGCGCTGCCGTACGACGTGCTCGCGCCCCCGCACATCGACCTGTGGGCGCGGGTGCTGCGCCGCCAGCCCCTGCCCCTGGCGCTGCTGGCGACCCACCCCATCGAGGTCGAACGCAACTGAGGTCCCGTCAGCGCCGGTCCGCGAGCGTGTTGAGCGCCCCCGCGATCTCCTCGGCCCGGGTGGTCGTGACGGTCAGTTCCTGGCCGGACGCCATCGTGACGACCACGGCGGGCCCGCTGCGCGTGACCACCCCGTAGCGGCCGCGGCCCTTCGCCCGCAGACCCCAGCCGCCCCAGTCCCCGAACGGCTGCGTCTCGATCACCTTCGCACCGGTGATCTCCTCGAGCCCGTACTCCAGTGCGGTCGCCGACAGGTTCGACACCCGGATGCCGGCCTCGTCGACGATCACGGTGAAGCGCAGCAGACCGAGCACGAGCAGGGCGACGGGGACGAACAACCCGAGCGGCCACCAGCTCTTCGTACCCGCACACACGAGCAGCGCCGGAACGGCGATCAGCAGCGACAGCACCACCACGGTGCCCGTCCCGACACCGACCTGCTCGACGATCGGCAGTTCGGCGCGGCCGCGTGGCAACGCCGGGTCCGGGGCGGAGCTCGCCCGCTTGCGTTCCCGGCCGTCGCGGAGGAGCCGGCCTCCGAGCCAGCCCACGGCCGCGCCCACCCACATGCCGGCCATCGCGGTCCAGCCGGGCAGGGAGACCTGCTCGGGACCGGTCGTGTCGAGCTGGGCGCCGAGCGCGGCGAGGAACAGCACGGTGATCGTCCCCGTGACCGCCAGTCCCGTCGCGAGCATGTAGCGGCGCATCATCAGCTGTGCCTGGGCGAGCGCGGCGATCGAACAGCACCCGCCGCCGACGAGCAGGACGATCAGCGCCGTCGTCCACGCCGAGGACATCGGGGAACCGAAGGAATCGGGGGTCGTGCCCGACCAGTGGGTGGCGACCTGCTCGGGCAACCGTGGCAGCCACGAGCGGGTGAGCAGGAGCACGGTCCCGGCGCACAGCACCGGGACGATGAGTCCGAGCAGTACCCCGGCGGGATCGATTTGACGCGACGTCGTCGGCATGGCGACAGCGTAGAGGCGGGACCGGATGCGCCGCCGGACGGCGACGGGAGTGTGGGAGCGGGGACTCAGGCGGTCGGTTCGCAGGCCCCGCGCAGGCTGCACGAGCCGCAGGAGGTGCCGCAGCCGGCCGTCTCGTCGGCCTTCTTCTTGGCGGCCGTTGCGACCCGCGCGCCCACGGACCCGCCGGCACCGGCGGTGAACAGGGCCGCGACCACGGTCACGACGATCGCGATGATCCCGGCGAGGGTGGGCAGGGTCAGCGACGCGACGCCACCGAGCGCGAGGAGGACCGCGGAGCCGAGCATGCTCGGGGCGGCGACCTTGTTGGCCAGCGAGAACGTGGTGTCGTCGTGCAACGACTCGGGGGTGCGCACACCGGCCCAGCGGTTGCGCGGAAGTTTGCCGGTCAGTGCCGCGACACCCACCGCGCCGACGACGAGAGCGAGCACGAAGAGCAGGACAGCGACGATCAGCACCCGACCAGGATACGCGCCGGACGGTGCCACCGGTCCGGGCGGGTGAGGGCACGTTCTACCCTGGTGGGAGCACTCAAACGCCCGGCCGAGTAGATAGTGATCACCGTGACCCGTCCCGTACAGACATCCCAGCAGGATCCCGGCAGCACCCCTCAGCATCGGTACACCGCCGAACTCGCGGGGCAGATCGAGCAGCGCTGGCAGGAGTTCTGGCACGACCACGGCACCTTCCACGCCCCCAATCCGGTGGGCGACCTCGCCGGCGACGTCCCCGCCGACAAGCTGTTCGTGCAGGACATGTTCCCCTACCCCTCGGGTTCGGGTCTGCACGTCGGCCATCCCCTCGGCTACATCGCCACCGACGTGTACGCGCGGTTCCACCGTATGCAGGGCCGAAACGTGCTGCACACCCTCGGCTACGACGCCTTCGGTCTGCCGGCCGAGCAGTACGCCGTGCAGACGGGTACGCACCCGCGCACGACCACCGAGGCCAACATCGCGAACATGAAGCGGCAGCTGGGCCGCCTCGGCCTCGGCCACGACGAGCGCCGTTCCGTCGCGACGACCGACGTCGACTTCTACCGCTGGACCCAGTGGATCTTCCTGACCATCTACAACGCCTGGTACGACCGCGAGGCCGGCCGGGCCCGCCGCATCTCCGAACTCGAGGCCGAGTTCGCCGACGGCACCCGCACCCTCGAGGACGGCCGCGACTGGGCGTCGCTGACCGACGCCGAGCGCGCCGCGGTCGTCGACTCGTACCGCCTGGTGTACCGGTCGGATTCGCTGGTGAACTGGTGCCCCGGACTGGGCACCGTCCTCGCCAACGAGGAGGTCACCGCCGAGGGTCGTTCGGAGCGCGGCAACTTCCCGGTCTTCCGGAAGAACCTGCGTCAGTGGATGATGCGGATCACCGCCTACGCCGACCGTCTCATCGACGATCTCGAGTACCTGGACTGGCCCGACAAGGTCAAGTCGATGCAGCGCAACTGGATCGGTCGGTCGCACGGCGCCCAGGTGAAGTTCGGTGTGGCGAACGATGATTCGTCCGTCATCGAGGTGTTCACCACCCGCCCCGACACCCTCTTCGGTGCCACCTACGTCACCCTCGCTCCCGAGCACGAACTCGTCGACCGGATCGTCGGCGCGGCGTGGCCGGAGGGTGTGGACGAGCGCTGGACCGGCGGTGCCGCGACCCCCGCGGAGGCCGTCGCCGCCTACCGTGCGTCGATCGCCGCCAAGTCCGATCTCGAGCGGCAGGAGTCGAAGGAGAAGACCGGTGTGTTCCTCGGCGCCTACGCCGTGAACCCGGTCAACGGTGAGCAGCTGCCGATCTTCATCGCCGACTACGTCCTCACCGGCTACGGCACCGGTGCGATCATGGCCGTGCCCGCCCACGACCAGCGCGACTGGGAGTTCGCGACCGCCTTCGGCCTGCCGATCAAGGAGGTCATCTCCGGCGGCGACATCACCGAGGAGGCCTACACCGGCGACGGTGTGCTGGTGAACTCCGGCCTGCTCGACGGTCTCGACGTCGCGGCGGCGAAGAAGACCATCGTCGCGAAGCTCGAGGAGGAGGGCACCGGCCGCGGCACCATCCAGTACAAGCTGCGCGACTGGCTGTTCGCGCGTCAGCGCTACTGGGGTGAGCCCTTCCCGATCGTCTACGACGAGCAGGGGCACGCCCACGCCCTTCCGGAATCCGCTCTGCCCGTGGAGCTTCCGGAGGTCGAGGACTACGCGCCGGTCTCCTTCGACCCCGACGACGCCGACTCCGAGCCGTCGCCGCCGTTGGCGAAGGCCACCGATTGGGTGAACGTCGAGCTCGATCTCGGTGACGGCCTCAAGCGCTACACGCGCGACACGAACGTCATGCCGCAGTGGGCCGGCAGCTCCTGGTACCAGTTGCGCTATATCGACCCGACCAACTCGGATGCGTTCTGCGACAAGGAGAACGAGGCCTACTGGACCGGCCCGCGGCCGGATGTGCACGGCCCGAACGATCCGGGTGGTGTCGACCTGTACGTCGGCGGTGTCGAGCACGCGGTGCTGCACCTGCTGTACGCGCGCTTCTGGCACAAGGTGCTCTTCGACCTCGGCTACGTCACCTCCTCGGAGCCGTACCGCCGCCTGTTCAACCAGGGCTACATCCAGGCCTACGCCTACACCGACGCACGCGGTGTGTACGTCCCCGCCGACGAGGTCGTCGAGCGCGACGGCAAGTTCTTCTGGACCGGCCCGGACGGTGAGCAGGAGGTCAACCGCGAGTACGGGAAGATGGGCAAGTCCCTGAAGAACTCCGTCGGCCCGGACCAGATCTGCGACGACTACGGCGCCGACACCCTCCGCGTCTACGAGATGTCGATGGGCCCGCTCGACCAGTCGCGTCCGTGGGCGACCAAGGACGTCGTCGGTGCGCAGCGCTTCCTGCAGCGCGTGTGGCGTCTCGTGGTCGACGAGGAGAACGGCGACCTGCGCGTCACCGAGGACACCCCGAGCGACGACACCCTGCGCACGCTGAACAGGACGGTCGCCGGTGTGTCCGACGACTTCGCGCACCTGCGGGACAACACGGCGATCGCGAAGCTCATCGAGTACACCAACCACCTGACGAAGAACTACTCGTCGGGTGCGCCGCGCAGCGCCGTCGAGCCGCTCGTGCTGATGCTCGCTCCGGTGGCGCCGCACCTCGCCGAGGAACTGTGGTCGCGTCTCGGCCACACCGAGTCGCTCGCCCACGGCCCGTTCCCGGTGGCCGACGAGAAGTGGCTCGTCGAGGACAGCGTCGAGTACCCGATCCAGGTCAACGGCAAGGTCCGCAGCCGCGTCACCGTGCCGGCCGACGCCACCCCGGACGCCATCGAGGCCGCCGCGCTCGCCGACGAGAAGATCGTCGAACTGCTCGGCGGTGCCGCACCCCGCAAGGTGATCGTGGTGCCCGGCAAGATGATCAACATCGTCAAGTAGCGACCCGTACGCACGAGACCCCGGTGCCGATCCCGGCACCGGGGTCTCGTCGTCTCACGGCCTCGCGCGGGTCAGGGATGCTTGTGCTCGATCTTCTCGAACTCGGCGACGTCGCCCGCGTCGTGAGCGCGCTCCTCCGCTTCCTTCGCCTCGAGCTGTTTGGCGACGGCGTCCTTGAGCGAGATCTTCTCCGGCTCCTCGGTCTGCTCGGTCTGCTCGGACTTCTTCGGTGCCGGCGTCTTCGGCTCGACCTTCGAGGGAGCGGCCTTCGCGGGCGCGATCCTCTCGGGCGCGACCTTCGCGGGCGGGGTCTTCTCCTCCTCGGCGTGGCGCGCCTCCCGCTCCGCGGTGGCCTGTGCGCCGATCTTCTCGGCACGCCGCACGGCGTCGGCCTGCTCGGTGATCAGGGCGCCGCGGGTCGCGATCGCGGGGTCGTCGAGGACGCTGCCGACGATGCCGTCGAGCATGCCGAGTCCCCGCTCGTACATCAGGCGCGGCGGCGCGTCGGCAGGCAGGAAACGCAGCTGCTGCTCGATGAACCCGAGGGGAAACCGAGCGATCTTGTACTGCAGCCGCAGGACACTCTTCGGCAGAGTGGTCAGGTTCATGGGCGTGTCTCCCGATTCTGTGAGGCTCTGTGCGGGGTAACCGCGGGCGGCGGTTTTCAATCCCGAGCGGGGTCCGCTCCTCGATCCCGAGCGGGGTCCACTCCTCGCTCTCCGCGCGGAGCCTGCTCCTCGGGAGCCGCGAGGCGGGGAAGTTGGGCGCCGACGAAGTCCACGACGTCGTCGAGGACCCGGTCCCGGTCGATCTCGTTGAAGATCTCGTGCCGCGCCTGCGGGTAGATCTTCGACGACGAGTCCGGGCCCGCGAGCGTCTCCCATCCGGAGGCCGTCCCGTCGAGCGGCACCAACCGGTCGTCCTCGCCGTGCAGCCACAGCACCGGCACCGAGTCGATCGGCCCGGCCTCGGTGATCGTCTCCAGGCATTTCTTCAGCGCCTGCACGGTGGGCCGCTTGAACGGGCCGTGCCAGACCAGGGCGTCCTCGACGTAGGCCCGGCCCACCTCCGGGTCCCGGGAGAGCGTCGACGGGTCGATCGGGGTGTCCGGGATCTCCTCCGCCGCGAGCAGAGCGTCGACGGCGGCCCAGCGGCCGAGCACCGGTCCGGACAGCACCACCGCGGTGAGTTCGGAGCCGTAGCGCTGGGCGTAGCGGGCGGCGATCATCCCGCCCATCGAGTGGCCGACGAGGACGACGGGGGTGGCGGGATCGTCGCGGCGGGCGGTCAGATCGAGGAGGCGGAAGTCCTCGACCACCCTCTCGAAGTCGTCGATCAGGACCCGTTCACCGTCGCTGAGCCCGTGCCCCACGTGGTCCATCGCGTAGACGACGGCGCCGTCGGCGACCAGGCGGGAGGCGACGTATTCGTACCGGCCGGAGTGTTCGCCGTAGCCGTGACACAGCAGGGCGAGGTAACGCGGCGTGCCCCGGCCCCACTTCCGTGCGGCGAGGGCGCCGGCATGGCCGTCGAGGGTGAAGGCGACAGGTTCGGACATCGATGCTCCCCTGCTTGTCGTGGTGATCGCTGCCATCGTCCCCCCTCCTGCGTCGTCCGGGAGCGGGAATCGCGGGTGCGGCCGCGCGGATCGTCCACTAGCGTCGAAATGGAACGTGTTTCAATCATGGTCGAGCGAAGGGGTACCGCCATGGCACCGAGCAGGGACGCGATCCGCGCCACCGTCGAGGGATACGTGAAGGCGGTGGCGACCGGCACCGTCGACGACGTGCTCGCCCTCTACGCCCCGGGCGCGACGGTCGAGGACCCCGTGGGCACCCCGGTCCGTACCACCGAGGCCGAGCTGCGCGAGTTCTACGGCGCCGTCGAACCACTCGCCCAGACCGGTGAGGTGCTCACCCTCAAGATCGCGGAGAACTCCGCCGCCTTCCTGTTCCGCCTGGTCACGCACCTCGGCGAACAGGACCTGCTCATGGAGGTGGTCGACGTGATGACCTTCGACGACGACGCGCGCATCACCAGCATGAAGGCCTACTGGAGCCAGGAGGACATGGTCACGGTGTCGGTCTCGCGATGACGACCCGCGCCGTCGAGGTCGATGGTTTCACGTGGAACATTCACGATCGCGGGGACGGACCCGCGGTGGTGATGTGCCACGGCTTCCCCGGCCTCGGCTACAGCTACCGGCACCAGATCCCACCGCTCGTCGCCGCCGGCTACCGGGCGATCGCCCCCGACATGCCGGGCTACGGCGGCACCGACCGGCCGGAAACGATCGAGGAGTACACGAGCGTCGCGGTCGCCGACCGGCTCGTCCGCCTGCTCGACGCACTCGGCGTCGACCGCGCCGTGATCGTCGGCCACGACTTCGGGGCGCCCGTCGCGTGGACCACCGGGTTGCGGCATCCCGACCGCGTCGCCGGGGTCGTCCTGCTCGCGGTGCCCTATTCCCCCGACCGGATGCCGGCGCGGCCGAGCGAACTCTTCCGCGCCCTCGCCCGCAGGCACTTCCTGCACCTGCACTACTTCCAGGAACCGGGGATCGCGGAGGCGGAACTGGACGGCCGGCCCCGCGAATTCCTGCAGCGGTTGTTCTTCGCGCTCTCGGGCGGCTACCGATACCTCGACGTGTGGCAGCACCCGTCCGAGGGACGTGGCTACCTCGATGTGCTGCCCGAGGCACCGGACCTGCCGTGGAACTGGCTGACCGAGCAGGAACTCGACCGGTACACCGCCGAGTTCGCGCGCACCGGCTTCGGCGGGGGCCTGTCCTGGTACCGGGCCTACGACGCGAACTGGGAGGCGACGCTCCCCTACGAGGGCTCGCACCTGCAGGTACCCACGATGTTCGTGGCGGGCGACCGGGATCCGGTGGTCGCGATGTCCGGGTCGGCGGCGCTCGACCGCATGCGCGAAACCGTCCCCGATCTG